>Ga0209020_1002320_pt1 | contig 15607 bp, 15 predicted proteins | sample PinacodermBB_FD_187298 | JGI IMG/M metagenome (GOLD analysis project Ga0209020, IMG submission 187298) | Host-associated microbial community of the marine sponge Aplysina aerophoba from Gulf of Piran - sponge pinacoderm, lysed by bead... | ecosystem: Host-associated > Porifera > Sponge >...
CGGGCTGCCGGTCGCTCCGCGCCGGTCCGGCCTGGCGTGCCGCGTCGCGGCGGGCCTCCTCTGCCGCGCGTATCTTCTCTTCGTCCTCCTGGCGCCGCGCGTCGATTTCCTCCTGCTTGCGCTGTTCCTCCGCATTGGCGGCCTTGAGTTCGGCCAGCTCCCGCGCCCGCTGTTCGGCCTGGAGTTCTTCGGGGTTCAACGGAGGGGAAGGCGGCGGCGCTTCGAGCGCCGGTTCGGCAGCAACGTCAGGAGCGGGCGGCGGCTTGGGGCGAGCCTGCAAGGCCCGCGCCCGCGCTGCCCGCTCTTCGGTACTCAGCCCGCCGGCCGTCTGCTGGGCGTCCTTGCCGGGCTTGTCGGTGATGATCGTGCGTTTGCGCTTGACCTCCACCGTCACCTGTTTCGACCGGCCGTGGGAAAAGCTCTGGCGAACCTTTCCGGCGCCCACTCTCTTCTTCAACTCCAGCTTACCCGGGCGGGACAGGCTGAGCTTGCCGCTGTCGCGATCGCCGCTTTCGGTCATCCTTGTCTCCCGTCCGCCGTTCCGTTGCGGAAGCCGGCAAGCCGCCCGGCTTCGCGGGCGAACCGCTCCGCCAGCCGACCCGGACCTAGCACCGCATGAACTGTAATGTCACGCCCTATTGCCGCGCCCATCTCGGCCGCGGTCAAAACCGATACCACCGGCAGGCCGCGCGCCAGGCCGGCAAGTGCCCGCCTTCCGTTCGCCGCGCCGTCCAGCGCCTCGACCAGAAGCCCGCCGCGGCCTTCCCGAAGCCATTCGCAGGCACCTTCATAGCCGGCTGCAAGCAGTCCCGAGCGCCGAGCAAGCCCCAAGAGGCTGCAGCAGCGCTGTACGAGACCGGCCTCGACGTGCGCTTCCAGATCTCCGGGCAAGGAGAATTGACGCCGCGCGGCGCGCTGGAATGCCCTTCCGCGGCGTGCGGTCTCCAGACTCTTCGGATCGGCGCCGACCCAATAGCCCCGTCCGGGCAACTTTTCCTCGAAATCGGGCGCGAGTCCGCCATCCGGTCCGATGACGAACCGAATCAACTCCTCGCGCGGGCGGCACTGCCGCGTCGCGACGCATCGGCGCATACCGCCGTCGTCCTTCGTTGCCCTGCTGGCCACGTTCTCGTCTGTCTCCTCACGACCGGTCGCCGGTCGGCTCTTCGCCGACAGGCTCGTCTTCTTCGCTAACAGGTTCGTCATCGAACCAATGAGCGCGGGCCGCCATGATCATCGCGTCCGCGGTATCGACATCGAGGATGCTCGCCGCGAGGCCGGCTTCCAGAGTCTCCTGGTCGAGCTCCGCGATCGCGTCCAGGTCGCGACGCTCGTGCATCGGGCTCGCGATAAAGCGCAGTTCGTCACTCGAGAGGTCGGCGAAATCGTCGAGCGTCAGAACGCCCGCATGCCCGAGCGCCACCACGATATGGCCGTTCAGGCCTTCGACTTCCGCCAGATCGTCCGCAACGCCGAGTTCGATGCGTTCGCCGTCCAGCCGCGCCGCCTGCTGTTCGAGGAAGTCCTGCGCGCGTCGCTGCAATTCTTCGGCGATCTCCTCATCGAAGCCCTCAATATCCATCAGGTCTTCGATGCCGACATAAGCGACTTCCTCAAGAGTCGTGAAGCCTTCGGTGACGAGTAGTTGCGCAATAACCTCATCGACGTCGAGCGCGTCGATGAACAGCACCGAACGCTGCCGCATTTCCTCCTGGCGGCGCTCCGATTCCTCAGCTTCGGTAAGAATATCGATAGACCAGCCTGTCAGCTGACTCGCGAGGCGGACGTTCTGGCCGCGTCGACCAATCGCCTGGCTCAGCTGGTCATCGGGCACGACGACCTCGATACGTCCGTCCTCCTCGTCGAGCACGACCTTCACCACCTCGGCCGGGGCAAGAGCATTGACGATGAAGGTCGCCGGATCCTCGGACCATGGAATGATGTCGATCTTTTCGCCGTGGAGCTCGCTAACAACCGCCTGGACGCGGCTGCCGCGCATGCCGACGCAGGCGCCTACGGGGTCGATGCCAGGGTCGTTGGAGATAACCGCGATCTTGGCGCGGCTGCCGGGATCGCGGGCCACGGCACGTATTTCGATGATGCTGTCATAGATCTCCGGCACCTCCTGGGCGAACAGTCGCACCAGGAACTCGTTGCGCGTGCGCGACAGGAATATTTGCGGGCCCCGCGTCTCTTCCCGAACCTCGTGGATCAGGGCGCGGACGCGCTCATTGCGCCGCGGATGCTCACGCGGAATGATCTCGTCCCTGCGCAGCACCGCCTCGGCCTGGCCGAGGTCCACGACCACATGGCCGAACTCGTTGCGCTTGACCAAGCCGTTTACGATCTCGCCGACCCGTCCGACGAACTCCCGATATTGCCGCGCCCGCTCCGCTTCGCGCACTTTCTGGACGATGACCTGCTTTGCAGACTGGGCGGCGACACGGCCGAAATCGATCGGCGGCAAATCGTCGACCAGCATATCCCCGACCTTCGCGGAAGCGCTGTAGCGCTGCGCGTGGGTCAGGGGCAGTTGGGCAAACTCGTCTTCGATTTCCGCGTTGTCCTCCACCACTTCCCGGTAGCGCGCCAACCGGATTTCTCCGGTCTTGCGGTCGATCGAGGCGCGAATATCGTGCTCCAGGCCGTATTTGGACCGTCCTGCCCGCTGGATTGCCTGCTCCACGGCAACGATGACCTCGTCGCGGTCGATGCCTTTTTCACGTGCCGCGCTATCCGCAATTTGCAGCAGTTCGGGCCCAAGGATGTTCACCATGGCGGGGTCGCCTTCGCTTTCCTAGATTGCGCCGGCGGCTGCGGCCGCCAGCAATGCATCGGTCATCAGCAATTTCGCCGACTTGACGGCGGCCAGCGGTAATTCCGTCTCGCCCTGTTCCGTCTGCAACCGCAGAATTCCTTCTTCCAGGCCCTCCAGCCGGCCGCGGAACCGGCGCTGGCCGGCCATGCCGTCCTCAAGCTCGATTCGGGCTTCGAAGCCGGCAAAGCGCTCGAAATCGCCCGAGCGGGTCAGCGGCCGGTCGATGCCGGGGGAACTCACCTCCAGCGAATAGGCCTGCGGAAGCGGGTCTTCGACGTCCAGCAGCGCCGACAGCGTCCTGCTTGCCTCGGCGCAATGGTCCACGGTCATGCCGCTCCGGTCCTGCCGCTCCACCATGATCTGCAGCACCGGATCGGCGCCTCCGAACCGGACGCGCACGAGGTCGTAGCCCAGCCCCTCCAGGGCGGGCGCCACGAGGTCGGCCACGCGCTGCGTGGTGGCGCTGTCGGCAACGGTTACGGCCGTCGGTCTTCTCCCAACGAAAAAAGGCGGCCCGAAGCCCCCGATTCGCTTCCCACTGTCAAGAATGAGCAGCCCGCATCCACGACAAGCAGGCAAGCGCACAGACTATAGCGTCAGCCAAGGGAAACCGCAACGCTGTCGTGGCGGGCAAAGCGCAGATAGGTCGATTTGACGCCCGCCGCGCGCGCCTTGGCCTCATAGCGCGTTTCCGGCCAGTCGGCAGGGCGTTGCCGCCAGTCGTCGGCGCATGCTGCCGTCCAGGCGAATGCGGCGTGTGAGGTCAACTGCTCCAGCATCCGGTCGAGATAGTCGTCATGGTCCGTCGCCAGACGGAGTTCCGCGCCCGCCCGCATGGTCTGCGCGAGCCGGTCCAGCATCGGGGGCGCGACGATGCGTCTGTGGCGGTGCCTTGCCTTCGGCCACGGGTCCGGGAACAGGATGAAAACCCGTCCCAACACCATGCCGGGCAGCCGGTCCAGCACCGCCGTTGCGTCGTCGCAGTGAATGCGGATGTTCTCGAGGCCTTCCGCTTCGATACGCGCCGCCAGGCTCGCGACCCCGTTGATGTAGGGCTCGGCGCCGATAAACCCGGTGCGGGGGTAGCGCGCCGCCTGCCAGGCGAGATGCTCGCCCGCCCCGAATCCAATTTCGAGCCACAGGTCCTCAATGTCGAAACCGAACAGTGCCGGCGGATCGAGTGGCCCGTCCGGCAGCAGCAAGGCGGGAAGAACCGCATCCAGGGCCCGACGGCGCCCCGGGTTCAGGGGCCGGCCGCGCCGCCTGCCGTAGAAGCGGTAGTCGGTCGGTTCGATCAAGTAAGCGCGGCCTGCAGGTCCTTCGCCAGATCGGTCCGTTCCCAGGAGAAACCGCCATCGTCTTCCGGCTCCCGCCCGAAATGGCCGTAGGAGCTGGTTCGCTTGTAGATCGGGCGGTTGAGCATGAGGCGCGTGCGGATTCCGTGCGGGCTGAGATCGACCGTTTCCCGCACGGCGTCTGCAAGCTTCTCGTCCGAAACCCGGCCCGTGCCTTGCGTATTGAGCAGCACGGAAACGGGGTCTGCGACGCCGATGGCGTAGGCCACCTGCACGATGCATTTGTCCGCGAGATCCGCCGCGACGACGTTCTTGGCAACGTAGCGGGCCGCATAGGCGGCGGAACGGTCCACCTTGCTCGGGTCCTTGCCGGAGAAGGCGCCGCCGCCATGCGGTGCAGCGCCGCCATAGGTATCGACGATGATCTTGCGGCCGGTGAGGCCGGCGTCGCCGTCCGGCCCCCCGACGATGAACTTGCCGGTCGGATTTACGAAGAACCGGTCCTCGGGGCACATCCAGCCATCCGGCAGCACGTCCTCGACGAAGGGGCGAACGATATGCTTGACCGCCTCCTGGTCCTCGCCGAACCGCTCATGGTGTTGGGTGGAGACTACGACCGAGGTTGCCCGCACCGGGCGGCCGTTCTCATATAGCAGGGTCACCTGGCTCTTGTTGTCCGGCCCCAGATCATCGCCCAGGTCGCCGCGGCGGCGGGCCTCGGCCAGTCGGTACAGTATCTGGTGGCTGTACTGGATTGCAGCCGGCATCAGTTCCGGCGTCTCGCGACAGGCGTAGCCGAACATCAGCCCCTGGTCGCCCGCGCCCTCGTCCTTGTTGCCTGCGCCGTCAACGCCCATTGCAATGTCTTCGGACTGTTTGTGGACCACGCAGAGCACGGTGCTCTCGCGCCAGTGGAATGTGGTTTGTTCGTAGCCGATCTCGCGCACGGCTTCGCGGGCCAGTTCGCTCATCCGTTCGCGGGTAATCGTGGAAGGACCCCGGACTTCGCCGCCGATCACGATCAAATTGGTCGTCACCATCGTTTCGACGCCGCAGCGGTTTCGCTCCGGTTCGCCCTCCGCCATGAAGGCATCCACGATAGAGTCCGAAATCCGGTCGCAAATCTTGTCCGGATGGCCTTCGGACACCGACTCGCTGGTGAATTGGTAATTGCCTTCGAGCACGGGGCAGGCGCTCCCTGATTACGGCATAGCGCAGGCCCGCCGTACGATGCGGGCTGATGGCCCGTTGTCGCAAGCCGGAACCGGGAGGGTCAAGTGTATTGGCGTCGCATGGCCCTGCCGCGCCAGACGGCGAGAGCAGCGAGGAGAACGACGCCCCCGAAGAAGGGCAGGTCGCCCAGGCGGCTGTAGGTCGTTTCCACGAGCGGGGCAGGCAGTTGGATGTCGAGGCTGCCCGCCCTGCCGAGCCCGAGCCTGCCCAGCCGCCGGCCGTATCCGTCCACTGCGCCGGTGATGCCAGTGTTGGCGACGCGCACGACCGGCAGTCCCGTTTCGATGGCGCGCATGCGCACGACCTCGAAATGCTGGTGCGGTCCGGCGGTTTCGCCGAACCAGGCGTCGTTGGTGAGGTTCAGCAGCCAGTCCGGCCTATCGTTGGCGGCAACGACCTCACCCGGAAAGATCGCCTCGAAACAGATGAGCGCGCCGAACGGCGGAAGGCCGGGCAGGGTGAGTGTCGACGGACCGGGGCCGGCCGCAAAGTCGTTCCGCCCGACCGTCAGCTTGACTGCGCCCAACAGGCCGCGCAGCGGTACATATTCGCCGAAGGGTACGAGGTGCGCCTTGTCGTGACGCCCCTGCAGCCGGCCCTCGCGGTCTATCGCAAGGATGCTGTTGTAGAAGCGTCCGTCCTCCCGCCATGGCGCGCCCGAGATCAAGCCTCGGCGGCTCTGCGCGCTGCGCCCGAGTGCCTCGATAAGCGGCGATTCGGACTGCAACAGCCGGGCGACCGCCGTTTCAGGCCAGATCACGGCGTCTGGCTCGGGATCCGCCGCGCCGAGACGTACCAGGCGCCGCAAATGGGCGGCGGCCTCCTTGCGGCGCCACTTCTCGGATTGCGGGATGTTGGGTTGGACGAGACGCAGCAGCGGCCCGCTTGCGACTCCGGCTTCGGGAGCGCGGCCGAGCCGAGCTTCGCCGTAAGCGACCATCGCCGCGAGCGCCAATGCCGCCGCCGTCCAGGCGCGCCAGTCGGCAACGGACAGCAGAAGGCAGACCGCCAGCGTCGCCAACCCGACCCCGTAGATGCCGACGGTTGCCGCCGCCTGTTCGACCGCCGGCACATGCAGCCAGGCATATCCGAACAGGTTCCACGGAAAGCCGGTGAGCAGGTGGCCGCGCAGCCAGTCGCCGAGCCCGAGCGCGGCCGCCAGCGCCAGCGCCCGCCCGACGCCGGGCTGTGTCAGGCTATGCGCGAGCGCAACGGGAAGAGCCAGAAAGCAGGAGAGCAGTCCGGCCAGGCCGAGAACGGCCGCGGGTCCGCCCGCGGCCGTGGCGCCGCCGACCGTGAAGAAGGACCCGGCAACCCAGTAAAGGCCGGCGGCGAAGAACCCGAACGCGAAGGCGAAGGCGGTCAGGAACGCGGTACGGAATCGCGCTGTCCCGTCCAGCAGCCAGGCAAACGCAACAAGACCGGCAGCCAGGGCGGGTGTCGCTCCCACAGGCGGCATGGCCAGCGTGGCGCCGATGCCTGCCGCCGTTGCGGCCAGAAGCCGGTTCCGGCCCGCCAGACCGGCGAGCCGCGCCCTCATCCGGCCGCCGGCAGATTGCGCACCCGCAGCCGCTTCAGCCGGCGCGGATCTCCGTCCAGCACCTCGAATTCCAGACCCGACGGATGCGACACCAATTCTCCCCGGCTCGGGACCCGTCCGACCAGGTTGAAGACCAGCCCGCCAAGCGTGTCGATGTCTTCGCGCTCGTCGTCGGACAGCACCTCGCCGACTGCGGCCTCGAAGTCTTCCAGCGTCGCCCGCGCGTCAGCGACCAGCGTGCCGTCGGGCCGGGGATCCAATAGCGGCGCTTCCGCAATATCGTGCTCGTCCTCGATATCGCCGACGATTTCCTCGACCAGGTCCTCGATGGTCGCCAGGCCGTCGATACCGCCGAACTCATCGACAACCAGGGCCATATGCGTGCGATTCAGCCGCATATCGAGCAACAGGTCGAGAACCAGCATCGCCGGCGAGACGAACAGGACCTCGCGCGCCAGTTCCTTCGGCGACGGCGTGTCGGGCTTGCCGATATGAGCCAGCACGTCTTTCACGTGAATCATTCCGACGATCTGGTCGAGGTCCTTCTCGAACACCGGCAGGCGCGAATGGCGCGATTGCTCGACTGCCGCGACGACCTCATCGAGCGGCGTGGCGGCAGAGACGGCAACGATGTCCGCACGCGGCACCATCACGTCCTCGACCGTCATGCGGCGCAGCTTGAGCGTGTTTTCGAGCAGGAACCGCTCTAGCGGGTCTATCGGCGTTGCGTCCTCGTTATGTTGTGCGGCGAGGTTCGACAGGGTCTCGCTGATGGAGCCCTCATTGCTTCGCCTGCCGGCAAGCCGGCGCCAGAGCGCGCGGAGGCGGCCGCCATTGCCGTTCGATGTATGAGCCGGCGTGTCCACTGCCCGTCAGCCCTGTTCCCTGTACGGGTCGGCTATCGACAGCGTTTCGAGGCAGCGCACCTCCAGCCGCTCCATCCGGCAGGCTTCCTCGTCCGTCTCATGGTCGAAACCGAGGAGATGGAGCGTCCCGTGGACCACCAGGTGGCATAGATGGTCGTGCAGGGTTTTCTGCTGTTCGAGCGCTTCGCGCCTGACAGTCTCACCGGCAAGCGCTATCTCGCCGAGCGGTGGCGGTCCGCCCGGCCAAGGCGCGGCGCCGGAAGGAAAGGAGAGCACATTCGTTGGCCGGTCGAGGCCGCGGAATCGGCGATTCAACTCGCGAATCTCGGCGTCGCTCCCGAGCAGTACGGAGAGCCCCGCCGGACGGGTGCACCCGGCGCCGGTCAGGGCCGCACATGCCGCACGGCTACACCAATCGGCTGCCTCTTCGCCGTCCGGCCATTCGCCCTCGTCGAGCGATACCTCGACGGTCCACTTATTCATCGCGGCGCGCCTTTGCGGCGGCATCATAGGCATCGACGATGCGTGTCACTACCGAATGGCGGACGACATCCCGAGAGTTGAAACGCACTACGCCGACACCGTCCACCCCCTCCAGCACATCGAGCGCCTCGGACAGGCCGGAGCGCACTCCGCCCGGCAGATCGACTTGGGACAGGTCGCCCGTCACCACCATCCGCGAGCCCTCGCCCAGGCGGGTCAGAAACATCTTCATCTGGGTAGGTGTCGTGTTCTGCGCTTCGTCGAGGATAACGAAGGCCCGCGCCAGAGTACGCCCTCGCATGAAGGCGAGGGGCGCAATCTCGATCTCGCCATTGCCGATCTGGCGCATCACCCGGTCACCGGACACCATGTCGTGCAGCGCATCGTACAGCGGACGCAGATAGGGATCGACTTTCTCGCGAAGGTCGCCCGGGAGGAAGCCGAGCCGTTCGCCGGCTTCCACCGCGGGCCTCGACAGCACAATGCGCTCGACCTCGCCGGCCGTCTGCATCGAAACCGCCGCCGCCACGGCGAGATAAGTCTTGCCGGTGCCCGCCGGGCCGACGCCGAAGACGACATCGCGTTCGCGAATCGTCTTCAGGTAGAGCGCCTGGTTAGGCGAACGCGGAGCAATGTGGCGTCGCCGGGTCTCGACGGTTTCGCTGTCGATCCCGAACAGGTCGCCATTGGCACCCGGCAGTTTCGCAATGCCGGCGACTTCCGCCAGTCGCGCCGCGCCGTCCACTTCGCCCGGATCGATCTCCAGCCCCCGCCGCGCGCGGTCGTAAAGCAGGTCCATGGCCGAACGCGCCGCCGCCACGGCGCTTTCGGGTCCGGCGATGGCCAGTTCGTTCCCGCGTGCACGCATCGAGACGCCGAATTTCTGTTCCAGGCGCGCCAGGTTGCGGTCGTGCGCCCCGTAAAGGGCAGGCAAGAGGCTGTTGTCGTCGAACTGAAGTCGCGCTTCGCTCAAATTGCGGGGCTCCCGCCAGAGAGGCTGTTGGGACCGGCCGCCAGGATTTCGACCTCCGCGAGGTCGCCGATCCGGGCCGCGCCGGCCTCCGCATGGACCGCCTGCATATATGGCGAACGCCCGACGAGCTGGCCGTGCCGTTTGCCGTTCCGTTCGAACAGGATGGGGAGGCGTTTCCCGACGCAATTGCGGTTGAATGCTTGCTGCTGGCTGTTCAGCAGATCCTGCAGGCGGGCCAGGCGTTCGCTCTTGACTGCTTCCGGCACCTGCAGGGGATCGGCGGCGGCGGGTGTGCCCGGTCGCGCGCTGTATTTGAAGGAATAGGCTTGGGCGTATCCAATCTCGCGAACCAGCGTCATTGTCCCTTCGAAGTCGCGCTCACTCTCCCCCGGAAATCCGACGATGAAATCCGAAGCCAGCGCTATGTCCGGGCGCGCGGTGCGCAGACGCTCGACGATGCGCAGGTAGTCCGAGGCGCGATGCTTGCGGTTCATCCGGTCCAGCACCCGGTCCGAGCCGGACTGGACGGGGAGGTGCAGGAAGGGCATCAGGGCCGGAACCGCGCCATGAACTTCAATCAGGTCGTCGGACATGTCGCGCGGATGCGAGGTTGTGTAGCGCAGCCGCTCGACGCCTTCGATTTCTGCCAGCGCGCGAATCAGGCGCGCCAGGGTCCAGTCGCGGCCGTCTGGGCCTTCGCCGCACCACGCATTCACGTTCTGGCCGAGCAGGACGATTTCGCGCGCACCCCGCCTTGCGAGTTCGCCGGCCTCTGCGATGACCGCAGCCGCCGGGCGCGAATATTCCGCGCCGCGAGTATAGGGCACCACGCAGAAGGTGCAGAACTTGTCGCAGCCTTCCTGGATAGTCAGGAAAGCGCTTGGCCCCGCCGGTCCCTCGTGTGCGGGAAGTTCGTCGAATTTAGCTTCCGGGCGAAATTCGACATCCACGATCCCCGAACCGCCCCGGGCTCGCTCGACCCTGGCCAGCATTTCCGGCAGGCGTTGGTAGGCTTGGGGACCGACGACGATATCGACGGCGGGCGCACGGCGTAACACTTCGCTGCCTTCGGCCTGGGCGACGCAGCCGGCAACGGCGATCACCATGTCCGGACGCCGGCTCTTCAGGGCGCGCAGCCGGCCGACCTCGGAATAGACCTTCTCCGCAGCTTTCTCGCGAATATGGCAGGTGTTGAGCACAACGAGATCCGCATCCTCGGCGGCATGCACGGCTTCGTAACCCACGGCAGCCAGCATTTCCGACATCCGCTCGGAGTCGTAAACATTCATCTGGCAACCGTATGTCTTTACGAACAGCTTCTTGGGCAACGCCTGCCTTGTCGGTCTCTCGAGCATCGGTGACTCCGAAGCTAGCATTCCGCGAAGGTGCGTCAACCGCTTGCGATGCGGCCGGCCAGGGCCCGCTCGACGCCGCCGGCGACCTTGCCGTGGCATATGTGGGCCATTTCGCGCCGGTTCGCGAACTCTGCATAGCTGGTCGGCTCGTGCAATATGACATCCACCGATATCCGCCCAAGCCCCAGAGCGGTCCAGATATGCCCCGCCATACCCATGTCGCCATACCAGGCGATGCGCGGCATATGCGCCCGGCCGGTGGGCAGCCCGTCTATGGCCGAATAGGCAATGGATACCGGTTGCACCACCAGCGGCTTGCCGCCGACCTTGCGCTCGGCAACGCTGAACAGGGCGCTCTTGAACGGCAGCACCCTGATGCCGTCGCTTGATGTTCCTTCCGGGAAGAGAATCAGGTTGTCGCCGCTCTCGAGACGTATCTGCATCGCATCGCGCTGGCCGGCCGTCGATCGCGGCCGCCGGTCCACGAACACGCTTCTCTGCAGCTTGGCGAGCTGGCCGAAGAAGGGCCAGCCGGAAACCTCCGACTTCGCGACGAATGAGGCCGGCAGCGTTGCGCCCAGGGTGACGATATCGAGATAGGTGACATGGTTGCAGACGAACAACGTCGGCCGCGCCTTGCTCAATGTGCCGTGCGTTCTGAGGTCGAAGCCAAGAATTCCCGCGCAGCGCCGGTGATAGGACAGAGGCAGGCTGACGGCGAGCGGCCGCCTCAGGAGCACGGCCAGGGCCTGCACCGGCATTAGCGGGAGCGTGTAAAGGACGTAGACCAGAAGGCGCCCAAAGGCGCGCAGCGGCGAGTGGCGGATCACGAGGCCAGCGCCTCCCGTGTGAACTCGCCGTCGCGGCTGTAGCGGCGCAAATAACGGTCGGTTACGCCATCCGGGCGCACCACGATGCATACATCGACCGTGTCGAATTCGCGGTCGATCACCGCTCCGTCGCCGACGCCGCCGCCAATACGCAGATAGCCCTTGATGAGCGGTGGCAGGGCGGCAAGCGCCTTCCTCTTGTCGACATCCTCGCGGGCCAACCGCCGCATCTCGACATGGCGCGGGCGCAGCGCCTTGGGCCGGAGCGCGAGAGGCGCAAGATGTTCGTAATACAAGTAGGAGAGCGGCAAGGCATGGACCTCGGGATCCGCGCCCGGAAAACTTCCGCAGCCGAACAGCAGCTTCACGTTATGGTGCATCACATAGCGCGCAATGCCACGCCAGAGCATCTGCATGGTGTGGTGGCGGCGATAATCCGGATGGACGCAGGAGCGGCCGAGTTCCAGAATCTGCCGCCCGCCGCGCAACAGCTTGCGGATATTGTATTCGTCCTGGGTGTAGAAGCGTCCAAGGCGGGCCGCAGCATCCCGCCGCATCAGCCGGTAGGTGCCGATGATGGCAGACGGTCCGCTGCCGAGACGGCGGTCGAGCACGATGAGGTGGTCGCAATAGGGGTCGAATCGGTCGAAGTCGCGTTCCGCCGCCGCAATTGCCGGACTCGGTTGCGCTGACATCTCTTCGTAGAAGACCTTGAAGCGCAGAGCCTGAGCGGCGTCGATATCTGCGTCCGTCTGGGCCAGACGAACAACGAGGTCGCCAGACTCGACGATGAAAGGACTGCGCTGGTTGACCGGAACTGCGCGCCGCCGGCGGGCCGTCGGGGGAAAAAACGGCACGATGAGGCCGCGCTTGCCAGGCGGTGTCACGCGTCGGCGCGGAACGACCCGACTGACCGCCTTTCTGACCTTTAGAGCCACCGCAACGCCTTTCTCTGAGTGGCCTCATGTTACTCTGCCCGGCGCAGCGCGCCTAGTATTGTCGCGCGTCTGTCGGCCCCGGGACCGCAACGGCATCAACTGCTGCGGGGGGTGCGCCGGCCGAGCCCGATCTTCTTGGCGAGTTCGCTGCGCTGGGCCGCATAGTTTGGCGCGACCATCGGATAGTCGGCGGGCAGGTTCCAGCGTTCGCGGTATTCGTCCGGCGTCATGTTGTAGGCCGTCTTGAGATGGCGGCGGAGCATCTTGAGCTTCTTGCCGTCCTCGAGACAGACAATGTGGTCCGGCATCACGGACCGGCGAACGGGAACGGCGGGGACCGGGCGCTCGGAGTGCGCCTGCGGTCGATCGTTGAGGCTTGCAAGCGTGCCGTAGACCTGTCGAATGAGGTCCGGGAGGTCCGCGACCGAGACCGTATTGTTGGACACATGCGCCGAAACGATCCTCGATGTCTGTTCCAGCAGATTGCGCCGGCTTTGCGTCTCGTCGCTCATGTCGGGCAATCCCTGCCTCTTGTCGAACGGACAATCCAGAAACGGAATTAGGACACAGCCTCCGGCCGGCAAGAGCAGCCTTCCGTTTCTTCCGGTGTTTTTTCCGCCCGGAAGTCGCATCCGGGCGTCTCGGTGGTCGCATCGCGAATAGTGTCGGGCCGCCGCGAGGACGGATTCTTTGCGATGCATGGATAACCGGCGCCGACGGCGGACGGCCGGGTCGTTGCGGGAGAAGGGATCGTCATGCCGCTGCTCGCCGGTTCCCGCTGTCCGTCCGTCCTTCCCGTCGCGTTCGCGCGGCCATGTCGTCCGGACCACAGCTCACTCGCCCGAACGGAGGCCTGACAATGGACGCCTACGCGATCATGCATGACGAACTGGATCTGGAAGTCCGATGGCCCGGCGGCGATTCGACACGCTTTCCGTGGATATGGATGCGCGTCAACGAGCCCGGCGCGTTCGACCCGGTCACGCGGGAGCGACGATTCGATCTGGCCGGCGTTGCACCTGACATACGGCCAGAGAATGTCGAACTCGACGGCGAAACGCTGGTTGTCCGCTGGCCGGACAGCGAGGCCGCCAGCCATGTGCCTATCGCCTGGCTGGAGGCCCGCCGGCCGGACGCGCCGGAGCCTGCCGATCCCGCGGCGATCGTTCCCGAGGTCTGGGCCGCATCCCTCGCCGAGGAGCTTCCGCGCCATAAGGCGGATGGCGACCTCAAGGCGTTTCTGACTGACCTGAAGCGCTTGGGCCTGGCGCTGGTGGACGGGCTGGGCGAAGACCCGGAGGCAGGCCCCGCCTTCGGCGCGCGTATCGGTCCCATTCAGGAAACCTATTTCGGGCGCATCTTCGAGGTCCACACCCGCCCGAACCCCAACAGCCTTGCATACACTGCCTATGCCCTGCCGCCGCATACGGACCTGCCCTATTTTGAGACCCCGCCGGGCGTCCAGTGTCTGCATTGCGTGCGCAACGCGGCGGAAGGCGGTGCCAGCCTGTTCGTAGACGGCTTCCGCGCTGCGGAAATCCTGCGCGAGGAAGCCCCGGCGGACTTCGACCTGCTCGCCGGGCGGCAGGTGCCGTTCCGCTTCATCGATGACATCGCGGATATTCGCCGGAGCCGCCCGGCGCTGACCCTCGACCGGGACGGTCGGTTGGTCGAGGTTGCGCTCAACCCGGCCACCGCGGACGAAATGAGGCTCGACGCCGACCCGGCGGAGACGCGCGCCTATTATGCCGCCTGGCGGCGGTTCATGACGATTACGCGCCGCGCAGAACTCACCATCCACATGCAGCTCGAACCGGGTGTCATGGTCGCCTTCGACAACCGCCGTGTATTGCATGGACGCGACGCCTTCGACCCCTCGACCGGGGAACGCTGGCTGCGCGGCTTCTACGTCGACTGGACGGATATCGACAGCCGGCTTCGCCGCCTGTAGCCCGGCTTTGCCGAAACGCTGAGGCTGGGGTTATTCTCCGCTGAACCTGACGAGGAGGCAGCGGGATATGGACAGTATGGCGGACGGCAGGCCGGTCGGGATGAGTGCCGAGGAATGGCAGGCGCGGTGTGATCTCGCCGCGGCCTACCGGCTATGTGCGCTCTACGGGTGGACGGACCTCAACAACACCCACATTTCGGCACGTTTACCGGGTGCGGAGGATTCCTTCCTGTTGAATCCCTTCGGCATTTTCTTCGAGGAGATCACGGCCTCCTCGCTGATCTTGGTGGACCGGGACGGGAATGTGCAGAGCGAGACGGGACACGGCGCCAATCTGGCCGGCTTCGTCATCCACGGCGCTATTCACACGGCCATGCCGCACCTGCATTTCGTCATGCACACCCATTCGCGATACGGCGTCGCAGTAGCGATGCAAGAGCACGGCCTGCTGCCGGTGAGTCAGAAGGCGCTCACCGTCATGGGCTGGCTCGGCTACCACGATTTCGAGGGTACGGCGACCGACAAGGGCGAGCGGCCGCGGATCGTGCGAGACCTTGGGGACCGACGGATCCTGATGCTGCGCAACCACGGCCTGCTGACGGTCGGCGAGACGATGGGCGAGGCGTTCGTGTGGATGTACCGGATCGAGACCGCGTGCCGCCACCAGATCGACGCCCAGTCCGGGGGTGCGCCTCTGCGCGAGATCTCGCCGCCTACCCAGGAAAAGACGATCGCGACCGGAAAGTCGATGTACGGCCCCGGCGGCTTCATCGAGGTCGGCAAGGAATGGCCGGCCCTGCTGCGCCAACTCGAACGCGCGGGTATGGACGACTACCGGCGCTGATTCACAAAGGCGTCGCTTATTCCGAGGCGGAGGACGAGAGCGTCCTGCCGCCCCGAGGGGGTGCGGTAATATCCGGGCCGGCGGCCGACCGGCTCGAAGCCAAACCTCGCATAGAGCGCGCGGGCGGCATCGTTGCGTTCGGACACTTCGAGGAACAATGCCCCTCCGCCGAGGCCGGTGAGCGCATCTTCCAGCAGTGCCGTCGCAATTCCCCGGCGCTGCGCAGAAGGGTGGGTCGCAATCATCACTACTTCCGCTTCGTCGCCGGTGCTGCGCAGATGCAGGAAGCCGACAGGCACGGACCCGTCCATCGCGATGCGGGTGCGCGCGCCTGGTGCTGCGAGCAGGCAGCGCCAGGCATCCGCGGACCAGGAGTCCCCGGGCATGGCCGCGCGGTGGATGGCTGCGAGAATCTCGGAATGCGAGGGGTCGGCGGCGATCATGGCCTGGCCGGCCCGATATGGGGCCGGGTGAGATAGAG
>Ga0209020_1002325_pt1 | contig 15550 bp, 10 predicted proteins | sample PinacodermBB_FD_187298 | JGI IMG/M metagenome (GOLD analysis project Ga0209020, IMG submission 187298) | Host-associated microbial community of the marine sponge Aplysina aerophoba from Gulf of Piran - sponge pinacoderm, lysed by bead... | ecosystem: Host-associated > Porifera > Sponge >...
CGGACCCCGGGACGGGTGCAATTCCCGATGATGTCGTAGAGCAGGCCCACCTTGCCTTCGGAATTATCGAGGCCGCGCTGGCGGAGGCCGGCGCCGGCTTCGAGGATGTCGTGCGCGTCATCTACTATCTGACCGACGCCGCCGACTTTGCCGGGCTCATGCCGGTGTTCGGAGAGGTTTTCGGCGACATCCGGCCGGCCGCCACGGCGGTCGTCGTCGCCGGGCTGGTCGATCCCGCCATGAAGATCGAGATCGAAGTCACGGCCCAGTGCCCACGGCCCTGATTACCGGCGCGGCACGCGGCATCGGCCGCGCCCTTGCAGGCCAGTATCTGGCCGACGGCTGGCGAGTTCTGGCCGTGTGCCGCGACCCCGCGGCACTGGCCGGCCTCGACGGCATCGCCGATGCGGCCCGCCTTGATGTCACCGACGACGGCGCCATTGCCGCGCTCGCAGAGCGCTGGCGGGGCGAGCGCATCGACCTGCTCTGGAACAATGCCGGCGTGGATTCGCTCAACACCCGCTCGCTCGCCCGGCCGCTGGACACGGACGAGTGGGCGTATTGCCTGCGCGTCAACACGATTGCGCCGGTGGTGCTCGCGGCTGCCTTCGCGGAGCATGTCGCCGCAAGCGAACGGCGCACCATCGCGTTCGTCACGAGCCAGCTCGGTTCCATCGCCCAGGCTGCGGGCGTGCGCCGCTACGCCTACAGCAGCTCCAAGGCCGCGCTCAACATGGCGGCCCGCACCGTCGCGTTCGAACTTGCCGGCCGGGTGCGGGTCGCCATTCTCCATCCGGGCCACGTCGCCACGGATATGGGCGGGAGGGCCGCCCCGGTTTCGCCGCAGGAAAGCGCCCGCGGCATGCGCCGTATCGCGGACCGGCTCACCGACAGGCAGTCCGGAACCTTCCTGGACTGGCAAGGCCGCTCGCTGCCCTGGTAAGGGCAGCGCGGTGTTCGGCGCCATCGGGCCGGAGGAAGAGGTCCTGAATACTGTCCGCCCGCGGCAGCCATCGGCAGATGCCGTCATGCATCGAGGCTTACGGCGAAGCACGCCTAACCCATCAATCAGGGACCGGGGTGTCTAACGCCGCTTCACCCTCTCCCTCAGCTCGTGCTTGCGGGTCTTGCCCATCGCGTTCCTGGGGAGCGCGTCGAGGAACAGCACGTCCTTGGGGTGCTTGAAGCGGGCGATCCGGCCCTCGAAGCGGGCGAGAAACTCCGATGCCGCAATCCTCGCGCCCGGGGCCGGGACGATCACGGCTACCGGCACCTCGCCCCACCTCGCGTCCTCGCGTCCCACTACCGCCACATCCGCGATGTCGTCCATCCGATGGACCAGTTGCTCGATCTCCGCCGGGTAGATGTTCTCCCCGCCCGAGATCACGATGTCCTTCTTGCGGTCGATGACGAACACGTCGCCCTCTTCGTCGCGGTAAGCCATGTCGCCGGTATGGAACCAGCCGTCCTTGAGCGCGCGGCGCGTCTCTTCCTCGTTGTTCCAGTAGTTGCGAAGGACGTTGCCCCCCCGGATCAGGATTTCGCCGGAGGTGCCGACCGGGACTTCGTTGCCGTCGCCGTCGGCGATCTTCATCTCGCAGTGGAGCCCGCATTTCCCGGTCGAGCGGGGCTTGCGCAAGCCGTCGCCGGGCTTCTGGTAGATCGAGACCGGAGCGGTCTCCGTCAGCCCGTAGGTCTGGCATACGGGAATGCCGCGCGCCTGCACCGCGTCGATCAGATGCAGCGGCACGATGGAGGAGCCGGTGGTAAGGATCCGGAGGCTGGAAAGGTCCGTATCCGCCCAATCCGGATGGTCGATCGCCGCCTGGATTGTCGCCGGGACCAGGACGAGCTGCGTCGGGCGCTCTTCCACGATCGCGCGGAGCGTCGCCTCGGGTTCGAACCGGCGGTGCAGGATCACCGTCCCCCCGACATAGAAGGCAGGCGAGGTGAGGATGTTGAGCCCGCCCACATGGAACATCGGCAGCACTGTCAGAACGCGGTCGGCGTCGGTCAGCCCGGCATAGTGAATGCAGTTGAGAGCGTTGACCTGGATCGCCTGCTGGTCGAGCACCGCGCCCTTGGGGTGGCCCGTTGTGCCCGAGGTGTAAACCAGCAGGCAGGGGGTCTCCGGCCCGGCCCCGCGGTCGAGGTCTTCGCCTGCTGCCCCCTCCCCGTCCCGGGCGATCCTGTCCACTGGAACGATGGCGGTATCCAGGCAATCCGCAGCCGCCTCGCGCGCGAGGTCCGCGTGGTCACCGTCAGCGACCAGGATCCGGGGCGCGGAGTCGCCGAGGATATAGGCGAGTTCCGGCACCGCCAGGCGCCAGTTGAGCGGCGAGAACATCGCGCCGATCCGCGCGCAGGCGAAAAAAAGCGCCAGTATCGCCGGGCTGTTGAAGCCGAGGAACGCGACCCGGTCGCCGCGCTCGACGCCATGCACGGTCTCCAGCGCCCGCGCATGTCCCCGGATCGTCTCCGCAAAGCGGGCGTAGTCGATGTCCTCGCCCTCGAAGCGGATCGCGGTCTTCGACGGGGTGAAAGCTGCGTTCTTCTCGACCCACGCGGACAGGTCGTTCATTCATCGTCCTCGCCGCGCTCGTAGAGGGCCTCGCGGCCGAGCTTGTCGATGCAAAGCTCCGCCGTCCACGGCAGCATCAGCGATCCGCAGCGGCTGTCCCGGTAGAGCCGCTCCAGCGGCAGGCTCTTCAGCATCGACTGCCCGCCGCAGGTGCGGATCGCCTTCTGGCAGAGGTCGTTGGCCGTCTCCATCACCGTGTACTGGGTGCAGTAGGCCCGGAGCACCGACGCCTTGGACGGGTTCGCGCGGGCCTCGCCGAGCATCTGGAACCAGAGCGCCTTGGCCTGCTCCAGCGCGATCAGCATTTCCGCGACGGCGTGCTGCTTGGTCGGGTACATGCGCCGCTTGACCGGCGGCATGCCGGGCACCTCGCCGCGCAGGTAGCGGACCGTGAAATCGTAGGCCGCCTGAGCGATCCCCATGTAACTCGGGGTCAGCGTGGTGAACATGTGCGGCCAGCGGGTCGCCGCCTTGAAATAGATCCCCTTCGGCATCAGCGCCGCGTCGTCCGGCACGAACACGTTTTCGAACAGGAGGTTGCGCGAGACCGTCCCGCGCATGCCGAGCGGGTCCCAGTCGCCGACCACGCTCACACCCTCGGCATCGGCGGGGACGGCGAAATACATCGTGTCGCGGCGGCTCAGATTCTCTTTCTTCTCGGTGCAGAGCACGCCGTAATAGTCTGCCGAGCCGGCGAGCGAGGCGAAGATCTTCTTGCCGTTGATCACCCAGCCGTCCTCGACCCGGTCGGCCAGCGTGCCGAACGGCCGGAACCCGGCGGCCGCCGCGCCGCCCTCGGAAAACGGCTGGGCGTAGATTGCCCCCTTCTCGACGATCCGGGCGTAGTGGATCGCGCGCCGCCGGTTGTGCTCTCCCCGCTGCTCACGGGTCATCTGCAGGTCGTCGGCAAGCGCCCCTGTCCACAGGCAGGAGCTCACATGCATGTTGAAGGTGAGTGCCGTCGAGCCGCAGTAACGGCCGATCTCCGCCGCCATCAGCGAATACGTCTTGAGGTCGGCGCCGTGCCCGCCGTGCCCCTTCGGCACGCACACCGCCAGCAGACCCGACTCGTGGAGGTCCTTGTAGTTCGCCATCGGGAAGATCGCGTCGCGGTCCCACTCCTCGGCGCGCGCCGCAAACCTGTCCTCGCCGAGCTCCCGGGCCGCCGTGCAGAGCGCCGCCTGTTCGTCGGTGAGCCCGTAATAGTCGGGGTCGAACATCGGCGCATCGCGCCGCTCGGTCCTGGAAGCCATGCGTCATGCCCCCGTTGGTTCAGGCGTCGACCAGCCGGCCGGCCTCGACGACATTCACCCCGTCGAGACTCACCGTGCAGTTCCGCATCGGCAGGTCGAAATGTCCGAGCGTGTGGCGGTTGGCGAACTCGTTGGCGCCGGTCGAGTAGAGGAAATTACCGGCAAACGCGCGGATTTCGGTGCCGTTGAAGTCCCGTTGGTCATACATGGCGAGCGCCTCGTAGCGGGCCGCCTCGTTCAGCCCCCATCCGACATGCGAGGCGGCGTAGGCGTTACGGTCGTCCCAGGCGGCCCAGTAGCGCCGGAAGAGCTCGGCATCGGTGCCCTCGCCCTCGATGGCGGTGACGTAGTCGTCCTCGATGGTGAGCGCCACCGGCGCTTCCAGGTAACGCTTGAAGGTCAGGTTGACGTCGCCTGTATCGAGCACCAGCCGGCCCTGGACGGAGCCGGCAGGGGGGAAGGCGACGACGATGCCACCCGGCCAGTGGGCGACCGTCTTCGGCCGGTCGCAATAGCCCCAGACCCCGGCGCTCGGCGCGCCCTCCAGCGCGACGGTGAGGTCGGAGCCGGCGGCGGAGGTCACGCGCATCTCCTTCGCCGCCCGAACCTGCTTGACCGCCGCCTTGACGCGCTCGGTGAGCGCCGGGTCGGGCAACAGGCGTTCCAGGGCATCCGGGTGCTCATTGCTGACCATCAGGAGCCGCGCGCCCTCCGAGATGATTTCAGGAAGCTCCGGCGCATGGAGCATCCCCTCCACCGTCACGTCGACGACGAGCGAGCTGGCGGCAAGCGCCCTGATCGCCGGGCCCAGCCCCTGCAGGGCGGCCGACGAACCGGTCGAGCGCACCGGCACGGGGGCGGTCTGCGGCGGGGAGACGACCGTGACATGGAACGGCCGCGCGCCGCGCCGGAGCAGCGCAAGCTCGGCCAGTTCGACATTAAGCCGCCGCGACTGGGTTTCCGAAAGGATCGCGACTTCCTCCCCCTTCTCGACCTTGCACAGGCCGAAGACGGTGTCGAACGCGGCGATCCAGCGTTCCTCTATGCGGTCGGTAAACACGTCCGGCCTCTCCTTTCCGGTTGCAGGCGCCCGGTACGATCCGTTCGCCCGTCCGGCATTTGTAGCATTGCCGACGCGTTGATGGTCTCCCACGAAACGAGGGAAAGGGTGCGGCCCCGCGACCGCGAAATGCAACATCGTCCTCCCCGGTCATTCGTCCTTCGCGGGCGCAGGCCGAAAATGGCGGCCGAGCGGCATCGGGAGGGCATTCGCGCTGCCGAACGCGTCGTCCACGGCGTTGAAGACAGCAGCCGGCGCCGGCACCGCACCGCCCTCGCCGCCTGCCTTGACGCCGAGCGCATTGGTGGGCGACGGAATTTCGTGGAGGGCGACCGCGAAAGCCGGCAGGTCGTCCGCGCGCGGCATCGCATAGTCCATGAAGGAGCCTGCAAGCGGCTGGCCGGCTCCGTCCCAGACGACCTCCTCCAGCAGCGCCTGGCCGATACCCTGCGCGGCGGCGCCGTGGGTCTGGCCCTCGACGATCATCGGGTTGACCGCCCGGCCCACATCGTCGACGGCAGCGTAGCGTGCGAGACGCACGGCCCCCGTCCCGGGATCGATTTCGACCTCGGCGACATGGCAGCCGTTCGGATAGACCGCCTGCTCGAACAGGTTTTCCCGGCGCACCCCGAGCGGCCCGAGCGCAAGCAATTCGACCCGTCCCGACGGCCCGTCGAAACCGCCGGCCCGGTAGGCGATATCGTTGCTCGCGAGCCGGCGAGCGGCGACCGGGCGCGCGGCTTCGATGAGGTCTTCGGCCGCCAGCCGGATGACCTCGCCCGCCATGCGCATCGACCGGCCCGAATGCGAGCCCCCGCCGACACGGATGAGATCGGTGTCACCCGTCACCACGTCGATGCGTTCGAAGGGGATGCCGAGCGCGTCCGCCGCCGCCTGTGCAAAGGCAGTTTCGTGGCCCTGCCCGCTCGGCTGCGTCCCGATCAGCACTTGCAGCCGGCCGTCCCCGGCGAGGACCAGTTCGGCCTGTTCGCGCGGCGACCCGATAGAGGATTCGACATAATGCGCAATACCGCGCCCGTACCTGCGGCCGCGCGCTTCCGCCGCCGCCTTCCTGACCGGAAAGCCCGCTTCGTCGGAGAGCGCGAGCGCCGTGTCCAGAGCCGCTTCGTAGTCACCGCTGTCATAAACCGCGCCCAGCGCATTCCGGTAGGGGAAGAAGCGCACGAGGTTCGTGCGGCGCAGCGCCGCCGGGTCCACACCCAGCTTGCGCGCCGCCCTGTCCACCAGCCGCTCTATGACGAAGCAGACTTCCGGACGCCCGGAAGAGCGGTAGGCCTGGGTCGGCACGGTATGGCTGAACACTGCCCGCGCGCGCACGGCCGCCGCCGGAATGTCGTAGGAGCCGGTCACCAGAATGGCGCCCTTGCCGAGCGGAGAGAGGGAGACGCAGCGTGCGCCCACATTGGAGATATTGTCCGCCTTCAAGGCGAGGAAGCGCCCGTTCGCATCGAGCGCGAGCGCCGCGCGGGAGACCAGGTCGCGGCCCTGGTAGTCGCTCACCATCGCCTCGGACCGGCTGGCGACCCAGCGCACCGGCCTTCCGATCAGCCGGGCCGCCCACAACACGATGCCGAACTCGACATAGACGCGGTTGCGCACCCCGAAATTGCCGCCGACATCGCCGCACACAACCCGCAGCCGGTCGGGTTCGATTCCGAGCACCGCCGCCAGTTCTCCCTTGTGGCGCACCGCGCCGCCCGAGCCGGCGTAAAGGGTGTAACGCCCGGTCTCGGCATCGAATGTCCCAAGGGCCGCGCGGGGCTCCAGCGGCGCGCCGGCAACCCTCGGCAAATGCGTTTCGAACTCGACGATATGGGTGGCGCGGGCGAAGGCCGCTGCTACGCGCCCCTCATCGCCGAATCGGCAATCGACGAGTACATTGTCCGCACGGTCGTCCCAGACCGGTGGTGCGCCGGTTGCGGCAGCCTCGCGGGTATCCGTCACGGCCGGCAGCGGCTCCCAATCGACGGCGATCCGCTCCGCTGCATCGGCGGCGAGCGCCGGCGTCCCAGCAACCACCGCCGCAACCGCCTCGCCCGCATAGCGCGCCTTGTCACGCGGCAGCAGCGGATGAGTGCCGATAAAGACCTCCGATCCGCCGGGGCCCGTCAGCGCCAGGTCGTTGCGCGTCTTGGGAAGAGGATCGTGCGGAATGTCGGCAAAGCCTTCGGCGCGCGCATCGAGGCCGGTCAGCACCGCCAGCACACCCGGCATGGCCAGCGCTGCGCTCGTCTCGATCCGAAGGATGCGGGCGTGGGCATGCGGGCTCCGCAGGATATGCAGAGCCGCTTCGCCGTCCTGGCGCGCCACGTCGTCGGTGAACCGCCCCTGCCCTGTCAGCAGGCGGAAGTCCTCCTTGCGGACAACCGGCCGGCCGACCGTTCCTCTCGCGCCGGAGGACACGGGGTCCCGCGCCGCCGGCTCAGGCGTAGTCGATCTTCACGATTTCGTAGTAGCGCGCCCCGCCCGGAGCATCGACCTCGATCTGGTCGCCGACCGACTTGCCGATCATCGCGCGCGCCATCGGAGAGGCGACGGAGAGGCGGCCCTCCGCAATATCGCTCTCGTCCTGGCCGACGATGCGGTAGCAGGCTTCCTCGTCGCTCTCCTCGTCCACCACGGTCACCTGCGCGCTGAACATCACCTTGTCGCCCGAGACCTGGGCCGGGTCGATCACCTCGGCCCGGGAGACCTTGTCCTCAAGCTCCGCCATGCGGCCCTCGATGAAGGACTGCCGCTCGCGGGCCGCGTGGTATTCGGCGTTCTCGGAAAGGTCTCCGTGCTCCCGCGCCTGGGCAATCGCCCGGACGACGGCAGGCCGCTCGGCGGTCCTCAGGCGGCGCAATTCCTCCTCCAGCCGGCGATAGCCTTCGGGCGTCATCGGCACCTTGTCCATCTCAGCCATTTTCCCTTGCGCAAAACATCGAATCAGAGCCGGAACGACCCATCAAAATAGGATTGCAAGGGGGCTACTTCAAGATGGGCGGCCTCGACCGCAGCGATGGCACGGGCGGCGGCATGGGCGCCTGCAAGCGTCGTGAAGTAAGGCACGCGGCGGTTCAGCGTCTCGCGGCGCAGGCTGTAGCTGTCGCGGAGCGCGGCCACGCCCTCCGTCGTGTTGATGACCAGTTGCACCTCGCCGCTCTTGATGGCGTCCACGATATGCGGCCGCCCTTCAAGCACCTTCTTGACGACATGGACTTCCAGCCCTTCGGCTTCGAGAACGCGAGCCGTGCCGCCGGTCGCGATCAGGCGGAATCCGCTGGCGGCGAGCATCCGGGCGACCTCGACCGCGCCCGCCTTGTCGCTGTCGCGCACCGAGACGAACGCCGTGCCGCCGCCCGGGAGCGTCACGCCGGCGCCGAGCTGGGCCTTGGCGTAGGCGCGGGCGAAATCCGTGTCGATGCCCATCACCTCGCCGGTCGATTTCATCTCCGGACCGAGCACGGTATCCACGCCGGGGAACCGCGCAAAGGGGAAGACCGCTTCCTTGACCGCGATATGCCCGCGCGCGAGCGGCCGGGGAAAGGCGGCGAGCGGCTCCCCGGCCATCAGCCGCGCGGCAATCTTGGCGACCGGCACCCCGGTGGCCTTGGCGACGAACGGAACCGTCCGGCTGGCGCGGGGGTTCACCTCCAGGATGTAGATGCGATCGCCGTCCGGCCCGTGCGTGACGGCGAACTGCACATTCATCAGGCCGACCACGCCGAGCGCGCGGGCCAGCGCCCCGGTCTGGCGCTCGATCTCGGCGACGGTCCCGGGGAGGAGCGAGTGCGGTGGCAGCGAGCAGGCCGAATCTCCGGAATGCACACCCGCTTCCTCGATGTGCTGCATCACGCCGGCGACGACCACATTGCTGCCGTCGCAGAGCGCATCGACATCGACCTCGGTCGCATGGCGCAGATAGCGGTCCACCAGCACCGGGCTCGTGCCCGAGACCTCCACTGCAACCCGGATGTAGCGGTCGAGCGCAACCCGGTCGTGGACGATCTCCATCGCCCGCCCGCCCAGCACATAGGACGGCCGGAGCAACACCGGATAGCCGATCCGCCCGGCAATCGCGGCCGCTTCCCCGGCGGAGGTGGCAACGCCGTTTTCGGGCTGGGTGAGGCCCAACTCCGAGAGCAGGCCCTGGAAACGTTCGCGGTCCTCGGCGAGGTCGATCGCGTCGGGCGAAGTGCCGAGAATCGGAATGCCGGCCTCCGCCAGCGCCGAAGCGAGCTTGAGCGGCGTCTGGCCGCCAAATTGCACCACGGCGCCGACCAGCTCGCCGCGCACCCGTTCGACCCGGGCGATCTCGATGACATCCTCGGCCGTCAACGGCTCGAAATACAGCCTGTCCGCCGTGTCGTAGTCGGTCGAAACGGTCTCCGGGTTGCAATTGATCATGATGGTCTCATAGCCGGCCTCGCGGAGCGCAAACACGGCGTGGACGCAGCAATAGTCGAACTCGATGCCCTGCCCGATGCGGTTGGGGCCGCCGCCGAGGATTATGATCTTCCGGCGCTCGGCCGGATCGGCCTCGCACTCGGCAGGCATCAGGCCCGTGCCTTCCCAGGTCGAATACATATAGGGCGTCGCGGAGGCGAATTCGGCGGCGCAGGTGTCGATGCGCTTGTAAACCGGCGCGAGGTCGAGCGCGCGGCGCCGGGCCGCGACATCGGCCTCGGCAAGCCCCGTCAATTCGCCGAGGCGTGCGTCGGAAAAGCCGAGGCGCTTGACCGCCTGGAGGCCCTGCGCGGTCTCCGGCAGGCCCGAAGCGCGCAACTCCTCCTCCGCGCGCACCAGCGCCTCGATCTGCTCCAGGAACCAGGGGTCGAACTGGCAGGCCCGGCGTATGCGTTCCCGGTCGAGGCCGTGGCGGAAAGCCTGGGCAATCACCAGCAGGCGGTCGGGCCTGGGCTCAGACAGAAGCTGCACGATGTCGTCCACTGCCGGTGCGCCGGGAATCTCGATCTCGTTGAGCCCGGTCAGCCCCGTTTCCATGGACCGCAGCGCCTTTTGTAGCGACTCCGCAAAACAGCGCCCGATGGCCATCGCCTCGCCGACCGATTTCATCGAGGTGGTGAGCAGCGGCTCCGCACCCGGGAACTTCTCGAAGGTGAAGCGCGGCACCTTGGTGACGACATAGTCGATGACCGGCTCGAAGGAGGCCGGCGTCGTGCGCGTGATGTCGTTCTGCAGCTCGTCGAGCGTGTAGCCGACCGCGAGCCTGGCCGCGACCTTGGCGATGGGAAAGCCTGTCGCCTTCGACGCAAGCGCCGATGAGCGCGAGACGCGCGGATTCATCTCGATCACGACCAGCCGGCCGTCCTCGGGATTGACGGCGAACTGGACGTTCGAGCCGCCGGTATCGACGCCGATCTTGCGTAGGCAGGCGATCGAGGCGTCGCGCAGCAGCTGGTATTCCTTGTCGGTTAGCGTCAGCGCCGGTGCAACCGTCACCGAATCGCCGGTATGCACACCCATCGGATCGACGTTCTCGATGGAGCACACGATGATGCAGTTGTCCGCCCGGTCGCGGACCACCTCCATCTCGTATTCCTTCCAGCCGAGAACAGACTCCTCGACCAGCACCTCACCGACGGGCGAGGCGTCCAGGCCGCCCTGGACGATGTTCTCGAATTCCTCCGGGTTGAAGGCGACGCCCCCGCCGGTCCCGCCGAGCGTGAACGACGGGCGGATGATCAGCGGCAGGCCGATTTCCCGCATCGCGCGGCGCGCCGCGTCCATGTCGCCTACCAGCGCGCCTCGCGGCGTTTCGAGGCCGATCTCGTGCATCGCCTCGCGAAACAGCTCCCGATCCTCGGCCCTGGCGATCACCGTCCGGTCGGCGCCGATGAGTTCGACCCCGTAGCGGTCGAGCGCGCCGTTGTCGGCAAGCGCCATGGCAGTGTTCAGCGCCGTCTGCCCGCCCATGGTCGCGAGCAGCGCATCGGGCCGCTCGCGTTCGATGACCCGCTCGACGAATTCGGGGGTAATCGGCTCGACATAGGTCGCGTCGGCGAGGTCCGGGTCCGTCATGATCGTAGCGGGATTGGAGTTGACCAGGACGATCCGGTAGCCCTCTTCCCTCAGCGCCTTGCAGGCCTGGGTCCCGGAATAGTCGAACTCGCAAGCCTGGCCGATGACGATGGGACCGGCCCCGACGATGAGGATGGAGCCGATATCGGTGCGTCTAGGCATGGGCGTCCATCATGTCGGTGAAACGCCGGAAGAGATAATGAGCGTCTCTCGGTCCTGGGGAGGCCTCCGGGTGGTACTGCACCGAAAAGATCGGACGGCCTTCTGCGCGCAACCCTTCCACCGATCCGTCGAACAGGGACCGGTGCGTCTCGACCACGCCCGGCGGCAGGCTCTCCCTCAGCACGGCGAAGCCATGGTTCTGGCTGGTGATTTCGACCTTGCCGGTCTCCAGGTCCTTGACCGGATGGTTGGCGCCCCGATGGCCGATAGCCATTTTCGCCGTGCTTGCGCCAAGTGCCAGCGCCAGAATCTGGTGGCCGAGACAGATGCCGAAGATCGGTTTCCCGCTTTCCACCAGGGCGCGGACCGTTCCGGCTGCATAGGTCGCCGTGGCCGCCGGGTCGCCGGGGCCGTTGGCGAGGAATATGCCGTCGGGCTCCAGTGCAAGGATCGCGTCCGCAGCCGTTTCGGCAGGCACGACCGTCACCGCCGATCCGAGTTCCGCCAGGCAGCGCAGGATATTGTGCTTGACCCCGTAATCGACGGCGACGACATGGCGCGACGGGTGCTCCAGCCGGCCGTAGCCGTTGCCGAGCGCCCAGGGAGTCCGGTCCCAGCGATAGGTCTGCCGGCAGGTGACCTCCCGCGCAAGGTCCATGCCCTCCAGGCCCGGCCAGGCGGCGGCGCGGGCAATCGCGGCCTCGATATCCATGTGCCCGTCGCGCGCGTGCACGACCGCGCCGTTGGGTGCCCCGGCGTCGCGGATACGCCGGGTCAGTGCGCGCGTGTCGATGCCGGCGACGCCGACGAGGCCGCTGCTCGCCAGCCAGTCTTCGAGCCGGCGCGTCGCGCGGAAATTGGAGGGTTCCGTCGGGTCCATGCGAAGCACCAGCCCGCGCGCAGCCGGCACGGCGGACTCGATGTCCTCGCTGTTGGCGCCTACATTGCCGATATGCGGGAAGGTGAAGGTAACGACCTGCCCGGCATAGGAGGGGTCGGTCAGGATCTCCTGATAGCCGGTCGGCGACGTGTTGAAGCAGACTTCACCGACCGCCGCGCCTTCCGCGCCGAATCCCCGGCCCCAAAACACGGTGCCGTCCGCGAGCGCCAGGGCGGCCGTGGCGCCGTCCGGTCTGGGGGCTTGGATAACCATTGGATTACTTGCCCGTTTGCGCCGGGCAGCAGTCGGAAACCCTTGACGACAGAAGTCGGGAATACATAATTTCGATTGTCCGGGGCATGTTCCAACCGCCGAGGGGATAAGCGGGCGGGCAGCCTGTGTCAAGGCATGCACCACAAGGAGAAAAACGCAAAATCAAGACGTTACGCCGTGTATGCGGCGTTTTGTCGTGAACCTGTCAGAACTCGCGGCGGGGTATCGGCCGCGACCTGGAAGAGCGGGAGACTTCCATGCGGGTGCAACTTAATGAGGCGTTGAAGGAATCGATGCGTGCCAAGGACGTCATGACCTTGCGCACGGTCAGGTTGATTCTGGCCGCGATCAAGGACCGTGATATCGCAGCGCGCGGACAGGGCAATGCCGACGGCATCGGCGATGCGGAAATTCGTGAACTGCTCGACAAGATGATCCGTCAGCGGGAGGAGTCCGCCCGCTATTACGAAGAAGCCGGGCGGCTCGACTCGGTGGACGAAGAATGCCGCGAGATCGCCGTGATCCAGCGCTTCCTTCCGGCCAAGCTCGATCCCGATGCGCAGATTGCGGCCGTGAACGCCGTGGTGGGCGACCTCGGCGCGTCGGGCATGCGCGATATGGGCCGGGTCATGGCCGAACTCAAACGGCGTTATGCCGGCCAGATGGACTTCGGTGAGATCAGCCGGACGGTCAAGGCCGCGCTGGCGGCCTGACGGCAGGCCCGGCGCCCCGGATGGCTTTCCCTCCCGATTTCCTCGAACAGCTTCGCGAACGCGTTTCCCTGGTGGATGTCGTCTCGCGCCACGTGAAATTGCAGCGGCGCGGACGGGAATATGTCGGCCTCTCGCCCTTCAAGCAGGAACGCACGCCGTCCTTTACTGTCGTGCCGGACAAGGGCTTTTTCCATTGCTTTTCCAGCGGCGAGCACGGCGATGTCATCGGCTTCCTGATGCGCCTGGAAGGGCTTTCCTTTCCGGAAGCCGTCGAGAAGCTCGCCCAGGCGGCCGGGCTGGAAGTGCCGCGCGAGAACCCCGAGGCTGCGGCGCAGGCCCGCCGGCGCCGTGGCCTGCTGGAGGCTGTAGAGGCGGCGGCGGCGCTCTATGAGCGCCAATTGCGCCTGCCCGCAGGCAGGCAGGCGATGGACTATCTGCGCGGCCGCGGGCTCGACGACGCCACCATCGCCCGCTTCCGGTTGGGCTATGCATCCGCCGATTCGGCGGCGCTGGTGCAAGCGCTGAAGCGCGGCGGCTTCGAGGCCGAAACCCTGGTGGAGGCCGGGCTGCTGCGCCTCCGCGAAAACGCCGAAACGCCGGTCGCCTCGCTGCGCAACCGCATCGTGTTCCCGATCACCGACCGGCGGGGGCTTCCGATAGCGTTCGGCGGGCGCGCGCTCGGAGATGCGCAGCCGAAATACCTCAACACGCCCGAGACCCCGCTGTTCCGGAAGGGCGAGGTGCTCTATGGCCTCGCCCAGGCGCGAGACGCCGCCTGGCGGGCGAAGGAGATCGTGGTCGTCGAAGGCTATATGGACGCGATCGCCCTCTCCCAGGCGGGGTTCGCGCACACCGTGGCATCGCTCGGCACCGCCTTCGGAGAGAACCAGTTGAGGGCGCTCTGGCGAATCGTCGATGAGCCGGTGCTGTGTTTCGACGGCGACGAGGCGGGCCAGCGCGCCGCCCGGCGCGCGGCAGAACGCGCATTGCCGCTTCTGGCACCCGGAAAGTCGTTGCGCTTCGCGCGCCTGCCGGACGATCGCGACCCCGACGACCTGGTCCGCGAGGACGGCGCGGCCGCGCTCCGCGCCGTGGTGGAGCGGGCGCAGACGCCGGTGGATCTCCTCTGGTCGAGCGAGGTCGAGGCAGTGCGCCCCGACTCGCCCGACCGCCGCGCCCGGTTCACCGGCAACCTGCTGGCGCTGGTTTCGGGTATCCGGGACGATACCGTGCGGCGCTACTACGAAGCCGAACTCCTGTCCCGCCTGCGCGAACGCTTTGGCGTCAACCTGCGGCCGGCAACAATTGCGCGCCGCCCAGCTCCTTCCTTGCCGGGCGGCGGTCGGGAACGGGGCGAGGCGCGGATTGCCGGATTGCGCGAGCGGCAGGTTCAAGGCGTGCTGGCGGCGGCGGCCAACCATCCCGAGCTCGCAGTCGAGTTCGCCCACGAAATCGCCGAGCTGGAATGCGCCGCGTCGCTTGACAGGCTTCGGCAAGAGATTCTAAGGCTTGCTGCCGACGGGGAGGGGATTGACGCGGGCGTCTGGCGAACCCATTTCCAATCGGTCGGCCTTACCGACGCAGTCGGCAGCGTGCTGTGCGAGGCTGTTTACAGTCTTGCACCTTTTGCCCGCCCGAACGCGCCGGCAGATGAGGCGCGCAAGGGGATGGAGCAGGTCTTCGCGGCATATAGGTCGGCGGCCATAGAACGCGAGGTGGCGGAAACCGCCGAAACCGATGCCGACGGCTCGCTGGAACGCATGCCGGCGCTGGTGATGGAGGCCCGAAGGTCGCGCGCCCAGGGCGGAATGTAGAAGAAGCAATAATCGGGGACGGACGAGAGCATGGCGACGAAGACAGCGGAACAGGCTCGAGAGCCGGAGCCTCGGGAAGAAGCGCGGGAGGCCCCGGTCGATCCGGAAGCGGCCGTCAAACAGCTTGTCGAGAACGGCAAGGAACGCGGCTATATCTCCTACGAGGAACTGAACGCGGCGCTGCCTTCCGACCAGGTCTCGGCCGAGCAGATCGAGGACACGATGGCCATGCTCTCCGAGCTCGGCATCAATGTCGTCGAGGCGGAGGAAACCGAGGAGGCGCCCCCGGAGCGCGGGGCCGCGCCGGAGGGCGAGAAGCGCGGCAATATCGACGACGACATCGGTCGCACGGATGACCCGGTGCGCATGTACCTGCGCGAGATGGGTTCGGTCGAACTGCTGTCGCGCGAGGGCGAAATCGCCATCGCCAAGCGCATCGAGGCCGGGCGCGAAAAAATGATCCGCGCGATCTGCCGAACCCCGACCGCAATCGGCTACATCCTCGACTGGCGCGAGGAACTACAGCGGGAGACCCGGCTACTCCGCGACGTCGTGGACCTCGATGCGACCTGGGCCGCACTGCATGGCGGCCCTGCAAATGCCGCCGCTCCCGCGAACGGGGTGGCCAACAACGACAATGCACGCAAACCGGCCAACGGCCAGGACACCGACGCGAGCGACGACGACGACGCGGACGACGAGCCCAATCTCTCGCTTGCGGCAACGGAACGCGCCCTGCTGCCGCATGTGATGGAGGTGCTCGACGAGA
>Ga0209020_1002327_pt1 | contig 15523 bp, 10 predicted proteins | sample PinacodermBB_FD_187298 | JGI IMG/M metagenome (GOLD analysis project Ga0209020, IMG submission 187298) | Host-associated microbial community of the marine sponge Aplysina aerophoba from Gulf of Piran - sponge pinacoderm, lysed by bead... | ecosystem: Host-associated > Porifera > Sponge >...
TTGCTCTGTTTCGACGAGTTCCAAGTGGACAACATCGCCGATGCAATGATCCTCGGGCGGCTGTTCGAGGCGCTGCTGGCGCGAGGGGTCACCGTGGTCGCGACCTCCAACACGGCGCCGGTCGACCTCTACCGCAACGGCCTGCAGCGCGAGCGTTTCCTTCCCTTTGTCGACATTCTGCAGCAGCGCCTGCACGTGCTCGAACTGGCCGGCGGCGACGACCACAGACTGGCGCGGCTGAAGGGCAGGCAGGTCTATCACGCACCGCTCGACGCCGCCGCGGCAGCTGAACTCGACCGGGCCTTCCGCGACCTCACCGACATGGAGCGGGGTGCGCCGGATACCGTCTCGGTCCGAGGGCGAGAGGTCGCCGTGCCGGAGGCCGCGCGCGGCGTGGCGCGCTTCCATTTCGACGACCTTTGCCGCAAGCCGCTCGGTGCCGGCGACTATCTGGCACTCGCCGAGAGGTTTCATACCTTCATCCTCTCCGGCGTGCCGGCCATGCGCCCGGAAGACCGCAACGAGGCCCGCCGCTTCATCAACCTGATAGACGCTCTTTACGAAGCACGCTGCAACCTCGTGTTGTCGGCCGCGAGCGGCCCCGACAAGCTCTATCCCCTGGGCCTTGGAGCCGACATATTTCGCCGCACGACATCGCGCTTGATCGAGATGCAGGCGGAGGACTATATCGCGCGCCGCCATATGGCTGCCTGAACCGCGCGGCCCTGTCGCCGTCCTCCCCTGCGAGGTGTCCTCATGCCCGCTTATCTGGGGCCTATCCTGCCGATTCTGGCAGCGGCGGCATTGCTGCAACTCGGCAACGGGTTGCTCGCCACCCTCATCGGCGTGCGGCTGGAGAGCGCCGGTTTCGCCGCTTCCGTGGCGGGCCTGGTAACGACCGCCTATTTCGCAGGCCTGCTCGCCGGGTCCAGCCTGTCGGGCCACGTCATCAATCGCGTGGGCCACATTCGCGCATTCGCGAGCTTCGCGACTGTGCTCTCCGCAGCGGCGTTGATCTATGCCCTGTCCGGCGGGCCGTTCGTCTGGTCGGCCGTCCGGTTCGCCAACGGTTTTGCAATGGCTGGCGTTCTGCTGGCCATGGAGAGCTGGCTGAACCATGTCTCCGGCAATGCCCGACGGGGCTCCGCGCTCTCGGTCTATATGGCGGTGTGCTATGCGGCTCTGAGCGTCGGTCCGCTGCTGATGACGATCGAGGAACCGGGCGGGTTCGCGCTCTTCAGCATCGCGTCGATACTGATGGGCCTGTCGCTGCTGCCGATGTCGCTCTCGAACCGCGCCCAGCCCGGCGTCACCCAACCCTCCCGGCTGCGGTTCCGGGACCTTGTCCGGATTTCGCCGCTCGGGATTGTCGGCGCCATCCTGGCCGGTGCAATGATCGCGCCGCTGGTCGGCCTGACTTCGGTCTATGCGGTATCCGTCGGCCACGGCGTTTCCGGCGCGGCGGCGTTCTGGCTTGCGCTTATCGGCGGCGGCTTCGTGCTTTCCTTTCCGATAGGCCGGCTTTCGGATCGTATCGAGCGGCGGCTGGTCCTGTCCGGCATCGGCTTTGCGGCGCTCGCGACCGCGCTGGTGTTCAGGGCGGCCGGGGACGGATCGCTTGAGGTGCTGATGCTCTTCGGTGCCGTCTTCGGCGGCCTCGTCTTTGCCGCCTATCCGCTCGCTGCCGCGCACACAAACGACCATCTCCCGCCCGAGGACAGCGTGCCGGCAGCGGCGGGACTGCTGATCGCTTTCGGGGCGGGTGCGGTGGCCGGCCCCCCCGTCGCAGCGCTCGCGATGGACCTTGCCGGGCCGGGAGCGCTGTTCGACAGCGTGGCCGCGATCGCAGCCGGGCTCGGACTGTTCGCCCTCTACCGGCGCACTCGCCGGCCGGACGTGGATGAGGCCGAGAAAGGCGCCTTCATCGTGCTGCCCCGTACCTCGCCTGCGGCCTACGAAATGGACCCCTGGACGGGCGATGCGACCGCAGGCGAACCGCTTGTCGGAGACGATGAAAGCCATTAGGTTGCCGTCGGCAGTGGCGTCGTGGCGATTGGGGTGATTTGAATGGCGCGCAACAGGATCGGGCTGGTCGGCGCGGGCAATATCGGGGGTACGCTCGCCCATCTGGCCGGCCTCAAGGAATTGGGCGATGTCGTGTTGTTCGACATCGTCGAGGGCATGCCGCAGGGCAAGGCGCTGGACCTTGTCCAGAGTTCGCCGGTCGAGGGCTTCGACGCACGAATTTCGGGGACGAGCGGCTACGAGGCGCTGGAAGGCTGCGACGTTGTCATCGTCACCGCCGGCGTGCCTCGCAAGCCGGGTATGAGCCGCGACGACCTGGTCGGGATCAACACGAAGGTGATGGGCGCGGTGGGCGACGGCCTGAAGCGCAACTGCCCGGATGCCTTCGTTATCTGCATCACCAACCCGCTCGATGCGATGGTGGCGGTGTTGCAGGGCGTCACCGGCTTTGCGCCCAACAAGGTCGTCGGCATGGCGGGCGTGCTGGACACGGCGCGCTTCCGCTACTTCCTCGCGGAAGAGTTCCAGGTCTCGGTCGAGGATGTGACGGCCTTTGTGCTGGGCGGGCACGGCGACAGCATGGTGCCGCTGGTCAATTATTCGGCGGTCGCCGGCATCCCGGTGCCGGACCTGGTCGCGATGGGCTGGACCACGGAGCAGCGGGTGGCGGACATCGTGCAGCGCACCCGCGACGGCGGCGCCGAGATCGTCAATCTCCTCAAGACCGGATCGGCCTTCTACGCGCCCGCTTCGGCGGCGATCCAGATGGCCGAGAGCTATCTCAAGGACAAGAAGCGTGTGCTTCCCTGCGCGGCGTGGCTGGACGGCGAATACGGCGTGAAGGGCCTTTATGTCGGCGTGCCGGCGGTGATTGGTGCGGGCGGCGTCGAACGCGTCGTCGAGATTCGCCTGTCCGGGGCCGACCGAGCCGCATTCGACGAGTCTGTGGCGGCGGTGCGGGAGCTGGTCGAGGTCGCGGAGCGAATGCGCGCTCAGGCAGCGGACTAGCGTGGGTATTTGGGGCCGGTTTCCCCGATGGGGCCGATCGCCCTGCCGCCGCTGCGGCAGGAAAGAATGACGGAGCGGGTCGCATGGCAATAGCGCGCGCGCGGCGCAGCCTCGGATGAATATCCACGAATACCAGGCGAAGACGGTGCTCGCACGGTTCGACGTGCCGGTACCGCGCGGCCATGTGGCCTACACGGTGGATGAGGTCGTCGAGGGCGCGGAGAAGCTCGGCGGGCCGGTCTGGGTGGTCAAGGCGCAGATCCACGCCGGCGGGCGCGGCAAGGCCGGTGGCGTCAGGGTGGTGCGCTCGGTTCCCGAAGTGCGCGACGCGGCGGCCGGCCTGCTGGGCCGAACGCTTGTCACACACCAGACGGGACCGGAGGGGCAGACGGTCAAGCGTATCTATGTGGAGGAAGGCTGCGACATTGCCCGCGAGCTTTACCTCTCCATGCTCGTGGACCGGACGATCGGGCGCGTGACCGTGGTCGCATCTACCGAAGGCGGCATGAATATCGAGGAGGTGGCCGAGGCGACACCGGAGAAGATCGTCACCTTTTCGATCGACCCCGCGACGGGCGTGCAGGCGCATCACGGCCGCCGCCTTGCGTCCGCCTTCGGGCTCGGGGCGGCGGAGGTGCGCGGGGCGGCAGGACTGCTCGCCAATGTCTACAGGGCGTTCACGGAGCTCGATGCCAGCCTGATCGAGATCAACCCGCTTGTCGCAACCGGCGGCGGTGCGTTGCTTGCGCTGGATGCGAAGATGAGCTTCGACGACAACGCGCTCTTCCGCCAGCCCGGCGTCGAGGAACTGCGCGACGAGGACGAGGAAACGCCTGTGGAGCGACAGGCGGAGGCCCTCGGTTTCAGCTATGTCAAGCTGGACGGCAATATCGGCTGCATGGTGAATGGCGCGGGCCTCGCCATGGCGACGATGGACATCATAAAATTGCAGGGAGCGGAGCCGGCCAACTTCCTCGATGTCGGTGGCGGGGCCGACAAGGAGCGCGTCATCAGCGCGTTCAAGATCATCCTGTCCGACCCCAATGTCGAAGCGATCCTGGTCAATATCTTCGGCGGAATCATGCAGTGCGATGTGATCGCGGCGGGTGTTGTCGAGGCCGCGCATGAAGTCAGCCTCGACGTGCCGCTGGTGGTGCGTCTGGAAGGCACCAATGTGGAGCAGGGCAAGCGCATCCTCGCCCGTTCCGGGCTGCCGATCACCGCTGCGGACGACCTGGGCGAGGCGGCGGCCAAGGTCGTCGCGGCGGTCGGGGAGGGCTGAGGCCATGGCGGTGCTGATCGACGAGAACACCCGCGTGATCTGCCAGGGGATCACGGGCAAGCAGGGCACCTTCCATTCGGAGCAGGCGATCGACTACGGCACGCGGATGGTCGGCGGGGTGGCGCCCGGCAAGGGCGGCCGCCGCCATCTCGGGCTGCCGGTGTTCGACACCGTGGCCGAGGCGAAGGCGGAAACCGGGGCCGACGCGACCGTGATCTATGTGCCGCCGCCCTTTGCAGCCGACGCGATGCTGGAGGCGGCGGCGGAGGAAATCCCACTCATCGTCTGCATTACCGAGGGCGTGCCGGTGGTCGACATGGTGCGTGTCAAGCGGGCCATTGCTGGCTCGGGCTCCCGGCTGATCGGGCCGAATTGTCCGGGCGCGATCACGCCCGATGCCTGCAAGATCGGCATCATGCCGGGGCATATCCACCGTCGCGGCCGCATCGGGATCGTCTCGCGCTCCGGCACGCTGACCTATGAGGCCGTCGCGCAGACCACCGCTGCCGGCCTCGGTCAGTCCACCTGTATCGGCATCGGCGGCGACCCGGTAAACGGCACCAATTTCATCGACTGCCTGAAGCTCTTTCACGACGATCCCGAAACCGAGGGCATCGTCATTATCGGCGAGATTGGCGGCAGCGCGGAAGAAGATGCGGCGGCGTTCTACGCGACCCTGCCGAACTGCAAGCCCGCCGTGGGCTTCATTGCCGGGGCATCGGCGCCGCCCGGCAAGCGGATGGGCCATGCCGGGGCCATCGTTTCCGGCGGCAAGGGCACGGCAGAGAACAAGATCGACGCCTTCGCCGAGGCGGGTATTCTGGTCAGCCGGTCGCCGGCCGCGCTGGGAGAAACCATGCTTGAGGCCCTGGGCCGCTAACGTGCGGGCAGGGAGGCAGGAAGGAGGTAACCAGACAATGGCGGTATCTTCTGAAGCGGACGATTTCCTGCATGGCGGCAATGCCGTCTTCATCGCCGAACTCTACGAACAATATCTGCGCGATCCGGGCTCGGTGGATGAGAGCTGGACAGGTTTCTTTGCCGAGTTGAAATCGAACGGGCGCGCGGACCAGGATCCAGCGCCCGCCGCCTGGGGCCGGATGCGCCCGCAAGTGATCGCCAACGGCCACGATGCGGCCGAGTCACTCAATGGCGCTGGCCTTGCCGCGATGGATGAAGGCGACCGGCAGACCACCCTGGACGCGATCCGCGCGCTGATGCTGATCCGGGCCTACAGGGTGCGTGGCCACCTTTATGCCAGGCTCGATCCGCTGGGCCTGCACGAACCGGAACACCACCCCGAACTCGATCCTGCAACCTACGGTTTCGGCGAAGACGATTGGGACCGCCCGATCTTCATCGACGGCGTGCTGGGCCGCGAGCGCGCCAGCATGCGCGAAATCATTGAGGCCCTGCACGACATCTACAGTTCGAGCATCGGCGTCGAGTTCATGCATATCCAGGACCCCGACCAGAAGGCCTGGATCCAGAAGCGCATCGAGCGGCCGCTGAACCGCACGGAGTTCACCAAACGCGGCCGCCGCGCCATTCTCGAGCGGCTGACGGAGGCCGAGGTCTTCGAGCATTTCCTGGACCGGAAATATATCGGCACCAAGCGCTTCGGCCTCGAAGGCGGCGAGGCGCTCATCCCGGCGCTGGAGCAGATCATCAAGCGCGGCGGCGAGATAGGCCTGGAAGAAGCCGTGGTCGGCATGGCCCATCGAGGACGCCTGAATGTGCTCGCCAATTTCATGGGCAAGCCGTTCCAGGCGATCTTCTCGGAGTTCCAGGGCCAGCCCGCGAACCCTGAGGACGTGCAGGGTTCGGGCGATGTGAAATACCATCTGGGCACCTCGTCGGACCGCGAGTTCGACGGCAATGTCGTCCATCTGTCGCTCTGCCCGAATCCCAGCCATCTCGAAATCGTCAACCCGGTCGTCATCGGGCGGGCGCGGGCCAAGCAGGAACAGCGCGGGGACCACGAGCGCGACAAGGTGATGACGATCCTGCTGCACGGCGATGCGGCGTTTATCGGGCAGGGTCTCGTAGCCGAGACCTTCGAGCTCTCCGAGCTCAAGGGTTACCGCGTCGGCGGCACCATCCACATCGTCATCAACAACCAGATCGGTTTCACCACCTCGCCGACGGACTCGCGCTCCAGCCCCTACTGCTCCGGCATGGCGCAGATCGTCCAGGCGCCCGTCTTCCATGTGAACGGGGACGATCCGGAGGCGGTGGTGCATGTGGCGCGTATCGCCACCGAATTCCGCTTCCGCTTCAAGCGCGATGTCGTCATCGACATGTACTGCTATCGCCGCCAGGGCCATAACGAGGCGGACGAGCCGGCTTTCACCCAGCCGCTCATGTACGATGCCATCGACAAGCATGCGACTACCCGGGCCATCTATGCCGACCGGCTGGCGGCGGAGGGGCTCATTTCCCCGGAGGAGGCAGACGGCATCGTCGAAAGCTTCCGTGAGCAGCTTGAGCACGATTTCGAGGCCTCCAGCAGCTACAAGCCCAACAAGGCGGACTGGCTCGAAGGCGCATGGAGCGGTATCGAGGTCGCCACGGAAGGCGACCGGCGCGGCTCGACCGCCGTGCCGCTCGATCAGTTGAAGGCTGTCGGCAGCCGTTTGGCGACCGTGCCCGAAGGCTTCGACCTCAATCCCAAGATCGCCCGCCAGTTCCGCCAGCGGGCGCGCGTTTTCGAGACCGGCGAGGGGTTGGACTGGGCCAATGCGGAGGCGCTGGCCTTCGGAACGCTCGCCGCGGAAGGCGTCGCGATACGCCTTTCCGGCCAGGACTGCGGGCGCGGCACCTTCTCGCAGCGTCATGCCGTGTTGCGCGACCAGACGGATGAGAGCCAATACATCCCGCTCCAGCATGTCGGCCCGGGGCAGGGGCGGGTCGAGATCATCGACAGCCCGCTCGCAGAAGCCTCCGTGCTCGGCTTCGAATACGGCTATTCGCAGAGCGAGCCGCATGCGCTGGTGATGTGGGAAGCGCAGTTCGGAGACTTCGCCAATGGCGCGCAGGTGGTGATGGACCAGTTCATCTCTTCCGGCGAGTCCAAATGGCTGCGCATGTCGGGTCTGGTCGTGCTGTTGCCGCACGGCTATGAGGGCCAGGGCCCCGAGCATTCCTCCGCCCGGCTGGAGCGCTATCTCCAGCTTTGCGCAGAAGACAACATGCAGGTCGTCTATCCGACCACGCCGGCCAACTACTTCCACGCGCTCCGCCGCCAATTGAGGCGCGAGTTCCGCAAGCCGTTGATCGTGATGACGCCGAAATCGCTCCTGCGCCACAGGCTTTGCGTTTCCGGCCTCGACGAGCTTGCCGACGGCAGCTCTTTCCACCGGGTCATGCCCGAGATCGATGAAATCGCGGCGGGCAAGTCGATGCGCCGGGTCGTGCTTTGCACAGGCAAGGTCTATTACGACCTGTTGCAGCAGCGTCGCGAGGACGGGATTTCGGATGTGGCGCTGCTGCGTGTCGAGCAGCTCTATCCGTTCCCCGAGGGAACGCTTGCGGAGGAACTCGCGCGCTATCCTGAGGCCGAGATCGTCTGGTGCCAGGAAGAGCCGGCGAACATGGGAGCCTGGACCTTTGTGGACCGGCGCATCGAGGCGGTGCTGGAGGAACTCGGCGGCAAGGCGCGCCGGCCCCGCTATGTGGGCCGACCGGCAGCGGCATCTCCCGCTACCGGCCTCCTGAAGCGGCATAATTTCGAGCAGAAGGCACTGGTCGCCGAGGCGCTTGCCGCGGACTGACACGAGGGAACGCAAGGCGATGGCGATCGAGATACAGGTGCCGCAACTCGGCGAAAGCATCAGCGAGGCGACGGTAGCCCGCTGGATGAAGGCGCCGGGCGACGCGGTGGAAGCGGACGAGCCGCTGGTCGAGCTCGAAACCGACAAGGTGACTGTCGAGGTGCCGGCGCCCCGGAGCGGCGTGCTCGAAGAGATTCTCGCGGGCGAGGGCGAGGAGGTGGAAGTAGGCGCCGTGCTGGGGCGCATGGCGGCCGGCGCCGTTGCTGCAAAGACCGCTCCCGCGCCGAAGGCGAAGGAGCAGGCACCGGCGCCATCCGATGCATCGGCGCCGTCCAATGCATCGGCGCCGCTCTCGCCGGCGGTCCGCAAGCTGCTGGCGGACAACGCCCTCGCGCCTGAGGCTGTCGCCGGCACCGGCAAGGACGGCCGGATCACCAAGGCCGATGTGCTGGGCCATCTGGAAGCCGCGGCCGCAGCGCCACCTGCGCCGGCCCCGGTCCCCGCCGCGCCCGCGCCGCCGCGTCCTCCCCGCCCGGACCATCCGCGCGAGGAGCGGGTGCGGATGTCGCGCTTGCGCCGGCGTGTCGCCGAGCGGCTGAAGGACGCGCAGAACACCGCCGCCATGCTAACCACCTTCAACGAAGCGGATATGAGCGGCGTGGTGGCGCTGCGCCGGCGCTACCGCGAGGCGTTCGAGAACCGCCACGGCGTGCGCCTCGGCTTCATGTCCTTCTTCGTCAAGGCCTGCATCGGCGCGCTCAAGGAAATCCCGGCGGTCAATGCCGAGATCGACGGCGGCGACATCATCTACAAGAACCACTACGACATCGGCGTCGCGGTCGGCACGGCGCAGGGACTCGTCGTTCCGGTGCTGAAGGACGCCGACGCGATGAGCTTCGCCGAGGTCGAGCACAGCATCGCCGATCTGGGTGCGAGGGCTCGTGACGGCAAGCTCTCCATGGAAGACCTGACAGGCGGCACCTTCACGATCTCCAATGGGGGCGTTTACGGCTCGCTCATGTCGGCGCCGATCCTCAATCCGCCGCAATCCGGCATTCTCGGCATGCACAAGATCGAGGACCGGCCGGTCGCCGTGGACGGCAAGGTCGAGATCCGGCCGATGATGTATCTGGCGCTTTCCTACGACCACCGGATCATCGACGGCTCCGAATCGGTCACCTTCCTTGTGCGCGTCAAGGAAGCGATCGAGAATCCCGAGCGGCTGCTGCTCGACGTCTGAGGAACGGGGAACTCCATGACCGACAGTTTCGATGTCGTCGTCATCGGCGGCGGGCCGGGCGGCTATGTGGCGGCGATCCGGGCCGCCCAGCTAGGCCTCAGAACCGCATGCGTCGAAAAGCGGGAGACGCTCGGCGGTACATGCCTGAATGTCGGCTGCATACCGTCGAAGGAGCTGCTGCACAGCACGCATCTCTTCGAGCAGGCGCAGCACGGCTTTGCGAAGCGGGGCATCAAGGTTCCCGGCGGCGTCGAGGTCGATCTGGCCGCAATGATGGCCGGCAAGGACAAGGTGGTGCGCGACCTGACGCGCGGCATCGGCTTCCTGTTCCGCAAGAACGAGGTGGAGCACGTTTCGGGCGAGGGGCGCATCGCCGGACCGGGCCGTGTCGAGGTTGTTTCCGAGAAGGGGGAGACCCGCGTTCTCGAAGCCCGCAATATCGTCATCGCGACGGGCTCCGAGCCCGCAGGCCTGCCGGGCATCGAGATCGACGAGAAGCGCATCCTGTCCTCCACCGGCGCGCTGGCGCTGGAGGCGGTGCCGGAGCGGCTGGCCGTAATCGGCGGCGGCTATATCGGGCTGGAGATGGCAGTTGTCTGGAGCCGGCTCGGCGCGAACGTGGCTGTGATCGAGTTCCTCGACCGTATCCTTCCCAACATGGACGGAGACGTTGCCAAGGGGATGCACCGCATCCTGAAGAAGAAGGGCTTTTCCTTCATGCTGGGCCACAAGGTGACCGGCGCGAAAATCGGCAGGAGTGGCGTGACGCTTTCGGTCGAGAAAATGGCCTCGGGCGAGGCCGCGACCGTCGAGGCGGATGCCGTGCTCGTCGCGGTGGGGCGGCGGCCCTATACGGCGGGGCTCGGCCTCGAGACCGTCGGCATAGAGACGGATGCCCAGGGCCGCATCGGGATCGACGAACATTTCCGCACGGGCGCAGCGGGCGTCTATGCCATCGGCGATGTCGTGCGGGGACCGATGCTGGCCCACAAGGCGGAGGACGAAGGCGCGGTCTGTGCCGAGATCGTCGCCGGGCAGTCCGGCCACATCGACTACGACGCGATTCCGGGCGTGGTCTATACGTGGCCGGAAGCGGCGGCCGTGGGCCGGACGGAGGAAGAGTTGAAGGAGGCGGGCGTTGAATACGCCGCCGGGCGCTTCCCGTTCCAGGCCAACAGCCGGGCCCGGTGCAGCGGCGAGACCGAGGGCTTCGTGAAGATCCTGGCCGACAGGCGCACAGACCGAGTGCTCGGCGTGCATATCCTGGGCGCGGATGCGGGCACGATGATTGCCGAGGCGGCGCTGGCGATGGAGTTCGGCGCTTCGGCCGAGGACATCGCGCGGACCTGCCATGCCCATCCGACTCTCAACGAAGCGGTCAAGGAAGCGGCGCTCGCCGTGGACGGCCGCCCGATTCACGTCTGAACGGCGCACACTCCCGAAGGAAGGATACCCCAAATGAAGCTCTACACATCCATTGGCCCGAACCCGCATGTCGTGCGCATGTTCATGGCCGAGGCCGGCATCGAACTGCCCGAGGAGAAGGTCGACATCCGCAAGGGCGTGAACCGGGAAAGCGAATACCTGTCGAAGAATCCGTCTGGCCAGAGCCCCTGCCTGGAGCTCGACGACGGCAGCCATATCGCCGAGATCACCGCGATCTGTGAATATCTGGCGGACAAGCAGGGCGGCTCGCCGCTCATCGGCTCGACGCCGGAGGAGCGCGGCGAGACGCGGATGTGGACCCGCCGGGTCGATCTGAATATCTGCGAACCGCTTACGAGCGGTTTCCGCTACGGCGAGGGGCTGAAAATGTTCCAGAGCCGGATGCGCTGTCTTCCGGAGGCATCCGACGGCTTGAAGGCCATCGCGCAGGACAAGATCGCCTGGCTGGACGGGTTGATGGACGGCAGGCAGTTCCTCTGCGGCGACCGCATAAGCCTCGCCGACATCCTGCTCTACTGCTTCCTTGCCTTCGGCAAGCAGGTCGGCCAGGACATCGCGCCCGAGAACAAGAATGTGACCGCCTGGTTCGAACGCATGAAGGCGCGTCCCACCTCCGCCTGACGGGAGCCCGCGGGCCCCGGCCGCGGGCGGGGTAACCGTCGCCGCAGGCGAGCTTGCCGGTTCGCTTGCGGGCCGCCGGTCGCTGCGTGTCGGAAATCGGCAAGTGTCCGGTCGGTCACGGACAAATTTCGCCGGCGGACCCGGGTGATCGTTGGCGCCCTGTAAGGCTGTACGTTGAGGGTATGGGCAAGGCCGCCCTGTTCTCGCGCAGCGTCGTGGGGTTGCCATGGACTCATCCCTGCAGAGCGTCATTGGGGCGCAAACGCTTGCGGCGTTTGAGGCGACTGTCCCCGTAGCCCACGGACTGCCTGCGGCGGCCTATACCAGCGAAGCGTTCTTCGCGCTGGAAAACGAGCGGATTTTCACGTCCTCGTGGGTGCTCGCCGGCTTCAAGCACGAGCTGGCACGGCCGGGCGACGCTATGCCCGCAACCGTGGCAGGCCGGCCGGTCCTGCTGCTACGCGATACGGCAGGCCAGATCAGGGCATTCCATAATGTGTGCCGCCACCGTTGCCTCAAGCTTGTGGATGAGCCGGGCAATGTCGGGCGGGCGATCCGCTGCCCTTACCATTCCTGGACCTACGGCCTCGACGGTGGGCTTCGCGCCGCGCCCTATTTCGGCGGTCGCGAGCCGCGTGCGGTACCCGCCGGCTTCGACCGCTCGCAGCACGGGCTGGTGCCGGTGCGCTCGGCGGTCTGGCACGACTGGATATTCGTGAACCTGGATGGCGGCGCGCCGCCGTTCGAGGAGTTCGTCGCTCCGCTCCGAAAGCGGCTTCACGGGCTCAACCTCGACCGGGTGCAGCATCTCTCCACCATCGACTTCGGGGAGGTCGCTGCGAACTGGAAGCTCCTGATGGAGAACTTCATCGAGCCTTATCATGTGCAATTCGTCCATTCCCGCACCACCGACCAGCCCCTTGCCGACCACTACACGGTAAATGAGCTAGGTTGCCTTGGCTGCGCCGTCGACGTCTCCCGCGAGGTGAGGAAGGTAGATGTCCTGTCCGAGGACTCGCGTTTCCTGACGCTTTTTCCGAATTTCGCCTTCGGGCTCTACCTGCCGGACCAGGTGGGCGTGCATCTCGACACGCCGCTTGCGCCCGGCCGCACCCTGCAAAGGCGCGCAATCTACAGCCTGAACCCGACGCAGGATTCGAGCGGGCGGGCCGAGCGGCTAACGGCGCTTTGGCAGGACGTGCATCGCGAGGACCACGCCATGTGCGAGCGGCTCCAGCAGGGGCGCGCCAGCGATGTGGCTGCCGGCGGCGGCGTGCTGTCGCCGGTCTGGGAAGACTCGGTGCGGAACTTCCAGGAACTCGTGATCGAACGCTTGCGGTAGCCGGCCCGGTGCTTCCCCAGCAGGTGGAAGCGGAGATATCGGGGCTCGGCGCCGATTTGCAATCTTCAACGTTGATCGAAGCGTAACGGAGCCGGGCGGCCAGCTTGGCCGGAAAGCTGTCAACGCGCTAACACTGAAACTGGACCAGTCGCCCGGGGGGGGGAGGCCAGCACGGAAAGGCTTGTCGAGCAGGGCAAGTGCGCTAAAATGTCCTATGTATGCAAAGACAATTATGCGCCTGCAGAAATGCATTCCTGGGAGGAAAACCATGTTCCAGAGAGTTTTCGCTACGAGCCTTGCCGCCGCGATCCTGTCGCTTGGCATGGCGCAACCCGTCGTCGCGCAGGACAGCTTCGTCCGGATTGCCACCGCCGGATCGGGCGGCAACTACTACCGTTTGGGCGGCGGGCTGGCCGCGATCTACAACGACACCGTCGACGGCGTTCAGGCCTCGATCCAGGCCACTGGCGGGTCGGTGGAAAATCTCGACCTGCTCGCCGACAAGGAGGTCGAGGTCTCGTATCTCTCGGGTAGCGTAGGCCAGCAGGCCTTTACCAATACCGGCCGGTTCAAGGACCGCCCGGCGGACCGCTACAAGGGTCTGCGCGCGATCGCCACGGTCTATCCCAACCCGCAATGGTTCATCGCGATGGATGAGGACATCCAGTCGCTCGACGATCTCAAGGGCAAGCGCGTCTCGGTCGGCATGCAAGGCAGTTCCGGCGAAGCATGGTGGCGGATGATCATGGAGTACAAGGGCTGGACCTATGCCGACATCCAACCGGAATTCACTGTGCACCAGGCCGCCATCGACCAGGTCCGCAACCGCCAGATCGACGCGATAGTGTGGCCCGACGCACCGGGTTCGGCCTCGATCCAGCAGGTCGCCGATACCGGGCTCGCCCGTCCGCTCGATATCGACGCCGATTTGATCGAGTTCATGGATGGCGAGGGGCTCGACTATGCATACACGATCCCTCCAGCGGCCAACCCGTTCGGCGATTTCTCGGTGGAATCTTTCGCCTCGCCGATCACCTTCGCGACCCATACGGGCATGTCCGAGGACATGATCTATGAGCTCACCAAGGCGATGTTCGAGAACAAGGAGCGCTTGATCCGGGTGCATCCGCTGGCCGAATTCATGACGCTCGAAAACGCCATGAGCGGGCTGCCCTTTCCGCTGCATCCGGGCGCCGAGCGATATTATCGCGAACAGGGCCTGATGTAGCACACGCCCCTGCGTCGATCCCTCGCCGGAGTGCCGCGACAGTCGCGGCGCTCCGGTTGGCGTTGCATATCCGGACGGTGACACTTGGCCCAGCGAGAGTCCGAAAAGGCGCAGGAAAGCGCCGGCGAATGGCAGCGCCCGGAACTCGAGGGCGAGGGCGTCATCGACATCGACGCGCTACAGGTCCAGAGCGACGTCCCCTCGACAACGCGACAGTTGACCGCGCATTGGGCCTTCATCTTTGCCGCTGTCGCGGTGGTGGCCTCGCTCTTTCACCTCTACACCGCTGGATACCGGCCGTTGCCCGCTATGGAGCAGCGCCCGATCCATATGGCGTCCATGCTCTTTCTGGGCTTCCTGATCTATCCGGCAGCGAAGTCGCGGCTGGCGGGCAATCCGGGCATCACCGATGTAATCCTTGCTCTGGTGGGCGCGGGATCGGCCTATTACCTCGCCTATAACTACCTCGACATCGTGATGCGTGGCGGGTATCCCACCGAGCTTGATCTCGTGGTGGGCACGATCTTCTGTCTCGTCGTGCTCGAGGCCGCGCGCCGGACCATCGGGATGTTCCTTGTGGTGCTGTCGGCGCTCTTCCTGGCCTATCTCTTCTTCGGGCCGAGCCTGCCGGGCGTGCTGGCCCATGGCGGGTTCAGCTACGAGCGGATCATCCGCCAGATGTACATGTCGACCGAGGGGATCTTCGGCGTCGCGGTGGGCGTGTCGGCGACCTACGTCTATCTCTTCATCCTCTTCGGCGCCTTTCTGCAGAAATCGGGCACCACGACCTTCTTCACCAACCTCGCCTTCGCTGCGGCCGGCCACAGCCCTGGCGGGCCGGCCAAAGTCGGCATCCTCGCCAGCGGCATGATGGGCATGATCCAGGGATCGTCCGCGGCCAACGTCGCCTCTACCGGCGTCTTCACGATCCCGCTGATGAAGCGCCTGGGCTTCAGGGGGTATTTCGCCGCCGCAGTCGAGGCTGTGGCCTCGTGCGGCGGGCAGTTCCTGCCGCCGGTCATGGGGGCGTCGGCCTTCATCATGGCCGAATACCTGCAGGTGCCGTACGCGCAGGTCGCCCTCGGCGCGATCCTGCCCGCGGTGCTCTACTATGCCGCGGTCTATCTTCAGGTGCATCTGAGAGCGCGCAAGCTCGGGATGCAAGGCCTGCCGCGCGACCGGTTGCCCATCGTCCGCAATGTGGTGCTGTCTCACGGTCATCTGGTGCTGCCGATCTTCCTGCTCATCGGGATGCTGCTTTTCGGCTTTACGCCGCTTTTCGCCGCCTTCTTCTCGATCATCAGCGTGATCTTCATCAGCGCGCTGCGCGCGCATACGCGGATGGGGCTTCGGGACATTGTCGATGCTCTGGTGCTGGGTGCACGCAACACGATCTCGACCGCAATCGCCTGCGCGGCGGTTGGGTTCATTGTGGGTGCTGCGGCGCTTTCCGGTATCGGCCTTCTGATGACGCAATCCATCATCGGGATCGCGGATGGCAATCTGCTGCCCGCGCTCCTGCTCGCGGCGGGAGCGTCGCTCTTTCTCAGTTTCGGCC
>Ga0209020_1002335_pt1 | contig 15471 bp, 8 predicted proteins | sample PinacodermBB_FD_187298 | JGI IMG/M metagenome (GOLD analysis project Ga0209020, IMG submission 187298) | Host-associated microbial community of the marine sponge Aplysina aerophoba from Gulf of Piran - sponge pinacoderm, lysed by bead... | ecosystem: Host-associated > Porifera > Sponge >...
AGTGTCTTTTCAGATTTGCTGATTGTGTGCACGCACGTCCACAGTCTGCATAGGGACAGACAAAGGGGTTTGCTCCTGAGTGGATGTGCAAGTGTCTTTGCAGCGTTACTGCGTGTGTGAACGAATTTCCACAGTTGTCATGGGGACAGACAAAGGGTTTTGCTCCTGAGTGGGTGCGCAAGTGTCTTTTCAGATTTCCTGATTGTGTGCACGCACGGCCACAGTCTGCATAGGGACAGACAAAGGGTTTTTCTCCGGAGTGGATACGCAAGTGTCTTTTCAGCGTTACTGCGTGTGCGAACAAATGTCCACAGGTGTCATAGGGACAGACAAAGGATTTGTTGCCAATGTGGGGGTTCAGGTGTCTTGTCCGGTTGCACGGTTGCGCCAATTCTTGGCAGCCGTCGTTATAGGGGCAGGCCGGCGCGACGGCTGTTTTCCGCCTGGCGCGGCACCCTGCGCGTACTGATTGGCTCGTGACCGCTCCAGGCGCAGATGTCGGGGGGGGTGTGGGTGTGTGCAGCATAGGGTTGTCCGGTGGAAGTCAGTCGTGGCCTGGAGTTGGACCGGGATATCCGTTTTTTTATTCGTCCTGTGACAGGCTGGTCACCCGGATAAAGGCCCTTGCCGCTGATCCTGGCTGGAGGGGAGCCATAATGAACCAGGCGCATTGGCGCGGCCGCACAGGTCTGCCGTCGAGCCCTGGCGAGCTGGGTGTCGAGCCCTGGCGAGCTGGGTGTCGAGCCCTGGCGAGCTGGGTGTCGAGCCCTGGCGAGCTGGGTGTTGTTGCCGACATCTGGTAAAGCCAGCAGGGAGGAACCTGGCCCTGTTCGCGCTCTTTGCATCAGGAGACACTATGGACACTGGGGCCTGGCGGGTGCAGAGCCGTCTTTGGCCACCAGAAACGGGGGCCGCTCGCCGTCTCCTGCTAACGGCTTGGCCGGCCAGAGTGTTTCCCCGGTGGAGCGGACTTGTAAACACAACCGCCGGATACCCAGGCGATAACAGGACAATAGTGACCGGTCTGATGAGCGTGGGATGCGCTGGGGGCAAATGGCATAGCCTGACTGCTGTGTGCTCTCACGGGAGTATCTGACAGGTCTGCTGGCATGCGCGCATGACCGGCGTGTGCGCATGCCAGGATCCTGCTCCCTGCCTGCGGGCGTTGAGCTACTTCCCACAGTTGATGCCTGTGTGAACCAGAACGGGCATGGCGCAGCTGGCCAGCCCGGGCCTGTGCGGTATTTTTGTGAACGCACCCCTGTGATCTGGGCATCCGGTCTCCTGCGGTTGTTTTGTCCGGATTTCCATCAGGGCAGCGGCGCGGCCGTGTGTCGGCCTGGCCATGCCGATGTGGTTTCAGCCTGTCTGCCGGCCGGCAGGGCGCGTGTTGACCGGCGTGGACGCGCTGGTGTCTTTTCAGGTTGCCTGATTGTGTAAACGCGCGTCCACAGCCCTCATGCAGGCAGGCAAAGGATTTTTTTCCGGAGTGAACGCGCAAGTGTCTTTTCAGGTTGCCTGATTGTGTGAATGCGCGTCCACAGCCTTCATGGAGACAGGCAAAAGGTTTTTGTCCTGAGTGCCTGAGGAAATGCACGTTCAGGGCGCTCAATTGCGTGAATGAACGTCGACAGCCTTCATGGGGACAGACAAAGATTCTTTTGGGTGCCGGGACAGACAAATGTCTTGTCAGGGCGACTGATGGGGCGAGCGCCTGTTTCCCACCATCAGGGGGATGGAGAAAAGGTTTTTGGTGGGGATGAATAGCATGCAAGTGATAGACAAGAGTGCTTGCTCGTGCGAACGAACGTCCACAGCCTTCACAGGGACAGCCAAAGTTTTTTTCTCCGGAGTGAAAGCGCAAGTGTGATTTCAGATTGGCGGATTGTGTGGACGCATAGCCACAGTTCTCATGGGGACAGACAAAGGGTTTGTGTCCTGAATGGATGTACAAGTGTGCTGCCAGCTGGCTTTTTTGTGTAAACCTGTGGCCGCAGCCTTCCAGGAGACAGACGAACAATCTTTCTTTGGTATGAACAGCACGCCAGTGATACTGCAGAGGGCTTGGTTGTGTGTACGCCTGTTGACAGTCGGCATACGGACAGACAAACAATCTTTGTCCTGAATGGACGTTCGCGTGTCTGGTGAGAGCAGACCGGCGTGGGAAGGTGTGTCCACAGCCTTCCTGTAGACAGACAAAAGGTCTTTTCCCTGAGTGGACGACCAGGTGTTGTGTCAGACCAGGCTGGTGTGCGAACGAACGTCGACAGTCTTTAAACGGGCAGATAAAAGGCTTTTCTCCTGAGTGGATACGAAAGTGTATGGTCAGGCGATGTGATTGGGTGAACGAACGTCCACAACCATCATGAGGACAGACATGGGTTTTTTCTCCGGTGTGGCGGCGCTTGTATGCTGCCTGCTGGCCTGATTGTGTGACGCAATGTCCAGAACCTTCATGTGAGGAGATAGAGTCTGTTGCTGCGCGGCAGTTGTGCCGATGCCTGTTCGGGTTGCTGGATTTCTGGAACGCTGTACCAGAGTCGTCATACGGGCAGATACGCAGGGACGGTGTTGTTCGGCTGCGGGGGGATGGTGCTCGCTGTGGTTGCCTTGTTTCAGGCATTGGCGCAGAGGCTGAGGACAGTGTGGGTGCGTGCAGCATGGGGGCTTGCCTCGAAGATGGGTCGGGCGTTGGAGTGCCGGATCTGTATCTGTGTATCCGCCCTTGTAACCGGCTTGTCATGTTGATCAAGTGCCTTTCTGACGGCTGGCATCTGTTGCAGGGATCAGGCAGATGGAGATTCAGGGGTGGTTCGCAGCCCATCCGGGACAAGACAGGGTGCCACCGGGATTGAGCGGGTGCACAGTTGTCCTGGTGCGGTGCGACCGGCCGCGCTTGTCACAGCGGGAGGCATTGTGCTGTCTTGCGTCACAGGCTCGGTCTGCCAGGGATTTGTTGTCCTGCAGGAGGAGACTGGTAAACGACACCACCGCACACCCGGACGATAACAGAACGGTAAGGGCCTGCCTGGTGTGCGAGGGTTATCCCATGGGCAGGTGCGCTTGTGAGACTGCCGTGTGTTCTCACCAGAGCCTTGCGCTGCCCTTCTTTCCTGAACCTGTGAGGGGCGTCGGCGGGGAAGGCTTCGCGTGTATGGCGGGCATGGCCTCTCTTGCCACCATGGACCGGCGGACGCTTTGCCAGCGTGTCTTTATACCGCCATTGTTTGTCAGAGTCGTTCCGGTCGCGGGAACAGGCTGATTGTGCATGATGTGATGGTATGGCGCCGAGCGCGCCTGCGTGTGGCCGGCGTTGTTTGTCATCGCCGCCCTGACCGCAGCAGCAGGGCTGTTGTGCAGTGCGGCTGCCGGGATGCCTTTTCGGGTTTTTGAAGGGGTGGAACCGCAGGGGGCGGTCCTCGTGTGGGCAGACAAAGGATTTTGCGCGCGAGTGGCGAGGCTGATGTGTTTTCAGGTTGCCAACGGCTGTGGACGAATATCCACAGGCTTCATACCAACAGATAAAAGGTTTTTTTCCTGAGTGAGTGCGCCAGTGTCTTTTCAGGTTTCCAGATTTTGTGGACGAATATCCACAGCCTTCATGTAAGCAGGCAAAGGGTTCTATTCCTGAGTGGATACGCAAGTGGATGTTCAGCGATTTCGCCTCACTACACCTGTGCCTGCAAAACGCCCGGGGGCAGGCAAAGGCTTTTTCCCCTGAGTGGGTGCGCAAGTGGGTGTTCAGCGATCTTTTTTGTTTGAATCGGCGTGCACAAGATTCCCTGGGGCAGACAAAAGGTGTTGCGCTTGAGTGGCTGGTGAGGTGTTGTTTCAAACCGCCTGATCGTGTGGACGTATATCCACAGCCACCATGGGGACAGGCAAAGGGTTTTTCTCCTGAGTGGGTGCGCAAGTGTCTGGTCAGATTTCCTGAGTGTTTGCACGCAAGTCCACAGTCTGCATAGGGACAGACAAAGGGTTTTTGTGCTGAATGACGGCGCTTGTGTGATTTCAGGTGGGCCGACTGTGTGAACGATTTCCCACAGTTGTCATAGGGACAGACAAAGGGTTTGTTGCCGATGTGGCGGCTCAGGTGTTGTTTCAGGCAGCCGGAGTGTGTGGACGTATACCCACAGCCATCCTGGGGGCAGACCAGGGTTCTTGCAGCTGAGTGGACGGGCAGGTGTTGTTTCAGGTAGCCGGAGTGTGTGGACGTATACCCACAGCCATCATGGGGGCAGCCAAAGGGTTTCTTCGGGAAATGAACAGTACACAAGTGACGTGTAAGACTGGTGGCTTTGACAAACGAATATACACAGCCTGTCTGTGGGCAGGCAAAGGGTTTCTCCCCGGTATGAATGGCACGCAGGTGGTATGTCAGACCGCTTGGTCGAGTGAAGGTGTGTCCACAGTCCTCCCAGGCACAGACGAAGGATTTTTCTCCGGTGTGGATACGCAGGTGGCTCCGGCGATGTGCGGCTGTTGAGAAACGTTTCCTGCAGCCTTCATACAAACAGGCAAAGGGTCTGATTCCGGTGTGGATGTGCTGGTGCGTTCGCAGCGCACCGGATTGTTTGAACGCCTGTCCACAGGAATCATACGGGCAGACATAGGGTTTTTCGCCTGAGTGGACGCGCAGATGTTTTTTCAGGTCGTTGGATTTGGGGGACGAATATCTACAGCCTTCATACCAACAGCCAAAGCGTTTTTTCCCTGGGTGGATGCGCGCGTATCTTTGCATGTGGCTTGAATGTGCGCATGCCCGTCCCCCACCTTCTTGCGGACAGACGCGGGGGCAGGCCCTGCTGCGGGGGGCTGCGTGCGGGTGGTCTGCCACTGGCATTGATGCACAGGCAGAGGCTGTTACAGGCGTGTGCAACATAGGACAGAAGGCGGCAGAGGTCGACGGGAGCTTGGAGTGCAGAACCTGTAGTTGTATCTGCCCCTGTGACCCCTTTGTTATCTTGATCAGGCTTTTTCCGGCAGGTGCCTGTGACAGGTCTGACGGCTGTTGTCATCGACTGGATATGTTCGGTGAAGCCGGAACCTCCGTCCTCAGAGCAGGAAACGGCCGCCAATCTCCTGCGGCAGGTTTGGGCCGCCAGGGTTGTGGTGTCCCGGTGGAGGCGATCGATAAACGACACCGCCGGACACCCAGACGATAACAGGAAGGGGTTTGCCTGGTTTTGAGTGGGGTCCAGGGGCGGGCGCGGTGCTGAGCCTGTCGCGTGTTGCCGGCTGGGCCTTGCTCTGGCCTCGTGTCAGGAATGAATGCCGGTGTGAAGCACCGGGGGCCGGTTTGCGACAGCCAGACAGGGCCGCTGCGGCACTGGTGCGAGCGCCAGGGTGCAGTTCGGGTGTCATGTCTTGTGCGAACCGGTTGTCACTGTTCCTGTCAGAACTCAGACAGGGCCGTTGACCGGTGCGCCGGGGAGGATGTGTTTTCAGGATGGATGGCAGGCTGAAGGGGCGTGCGTGCTGATGCGCAAACCCCGTTGCACGGCCCTCGTAAGGCCGCGCGCAAGCTTGCTTGTTGATGTGTGCAGTTGTGCGCCGGCTGACACAGGGTTTGTGATGGGGGTGGGCGCGCCAGTGCCGTATCAGATGGCCGGATTGTGTGAATGCACGGCCACAGCCCTCAGCTGGGCAGACAAAAGGTGTTTTTCCTGAGTGAATGCGCCAGTGTGTTTCCAGCGTGCTGGAGGCGGTGAAAGCACGTCCACAGCCTGTCTGTGTGCAGACAAAGGGTCTTTCTTTGGTATGGACAGCACGCAAGTGATATTTCAACCCGTTTGATTGTGCGCACGAATATCCACAGCCCTCGCGTTGGCAGACAAAGGACTTTTTTCTTGCGTGAAAGACAAAGGGTTTTTTTCTTGCGTGAATGAGCAAGTGCGTTTTCAGGTCATAGGATTGTATGAACGCACGTCCACAGCCTGCCTGTGTGCAGATAAAGGGTCTTGCTTTGGTGTGAACCGCACGCAAGTGATATTCCAACCCGCTTGATTGCAAGTACGAAGAGCCGCAGCCCTCGTGTTGGCAGACAAAGGGTTTGGCGTTGGTGTGGAGGCAAAGGTGTCTTGTCCGTGTGACTTTTTGTGAGAATGAGCGTCCACAGTTTTCATAGGGACAGACGAAGGGCCTTTCTTTTGAGTGGGTGCGCAAGTGCAGTGTCAGATTGCAGGATTTTGTGGAGGAATACCCACAGCCCTCGTGTTGGCAGGCAAAGAGCTTTTTTCTTGCGTGAATGAGCAAGTGCGTTTTCAGGTCATAGGGTTGTATGAACGCACGTCCACAGTCTGCCTGTGTGCAGAGAAAGGGTCTTGCTTTGGTGTGAACGGCACGCAAGTGATATTCCAATCCGCTTGATTGCAAGTACGAAGAGCTGCAGCCCTTGTGTTGGCAGATAAAGGGTTTGGCGTTGGTGTGGAGGTGAAGGTGTCTTGTCCGTGTGACTTTTTGTGCGAATGAGCGTCCACAGTTTTCATAGGGACAGACGAAGGGCTTTTCTCTTGAGTGGGTGCGCAAGTGCAGTGTCAGATTGCAGGATTTTGTGGAGGAATACCCACAGCCTTCATGTGGGCAGACAAGGGGCTTGTATCCTGAGTGCGTAAACAAGTGGCTTTTTAGCACGCCTGCTTGTCTGAACGCACGTCCACAGACTTCATGGGGGCAGACAAAGGGTCTTTCTCCTGTGTGGACACGCAGGTGTCTTTTCAGGTCGTTCGATTGTATGGACGCATATCCACAGTCCTCATGCCAACAGGTAAAAGATCTGTTTCCCTTGTGTGTGCGCCAGTGCCTTTTGAGGTAGTCTGATCGCGCAAAAGAACGTCCACAGTCCTCATATCGACAGATAAAGGGTTTGTCATCGCAGTGACGGCGGGCATGTTTTCTCAGGCTGCATAGTTGTGCGGTGGAATATCTACAGTCTTCACAGGGACAGACAAAGGGGTTTGCTTTGGTATGCAAAGCACCCATGTGATATGTCAGAGTGCCGGATTGTGTCGCCGCATATCCACAGCCGTCATGGGGACAAACAAAGGGTTTTTTTCCTGCGTGGATACGCAGGTGTTTTTTCAGGTTGTTTGATTGCGTGAAGCTGTATTCACAGTCCGGGTGAGGACAGACAAAGGGTTTTTCTCCTGAGTGGGTGCGCAAGTGTCTGGTCAGATTTCCTGATTGTTTGCACGCATGTCCACAGTCTGCATAGGGACAGACAAAGGGTTTGTTGCCGCTGTGGCGGCTCAGGTGTCTGGTCGGGTTCCAGGAGCGCGTCCATTCCTTGCCGCAGTCGTTATAGGGGCCGGTACGCGCAACGGCTGTTGTCCGGCTGGAGCGGCGCTCTACGCATACTGGTTGGTCTGTGATAGCTACAGGAGAAGATAGCGAGGGCGTTGTGGGCGTGTGCAGCATAGGGTTGTCCGGTGAAAGTCAGTCGCAGTCTGGAATTGGATCGGGACATCCGTTTTTTTATCCGTCCTGTGACCCTCTTGTTACCCGGATAAAGACCCTTGGCGCCGACCTCCCTGGCGAGGGAGCACCAGCCCAGCTCCCCTGGCGCGGCTGCACATGTCTGCCGTCGTGCGCTGGCGAGCCGGGTGTCGTTTGCGACATCTGTTGCAGCCGGCAGGAGGAAACCTGGCCCTGTTGGCAGCCGCTGCGGGACGGGGCGCCAGGGCCGCTGAGGCTTGGCAGATACCGAGCCGTCCCGGCGCGCCAGCACACCGAGCCGCCTGCAGTCTCCTGCTAAAGAGCAGGCCAGCCAGGCTTGTGTTTTTCCGTTGGTGCGGGCTTGTAAACAATGCCACCGGATACCTGGAAGATAACAGAACAGTAGTGACTTGTCGGGTTGTTGCCGGCGAGTCCAGGGCCTGGCACCGTGCTGCGTTTGTTGTGTGATCGCACGCAGGAGATCACGTCTTCTGGAGGTCTGGGTTGTTTTTTTCCTGTGTCCTGGCCACAACGCCTGGTTTTTTCTCCAATGTGGATACGCAAGTGCAGGTTCCGGTCGTTTGATGGGGTGAACGCGCGTGCACGGCCTTCATGTGGACAGTCAAAGGGCTTTCTCTTGTTGTGGACGCGCACGTGTTTTTTCAGCTGCCCTGGTCGTGAGAACGTCAAGCTACAGCCGTCATTGGGACAGACAAAAGATGTTTGTCGGGCATGAGTAAAAGTACGCAAGTGGCGCTTCAGGCTGCTTGGGTGCGTGAACGAACGACCACAGCCTGCGCGCCAACAGACAAAGGGGTTTTCTTCTGAGTGGGCGCAGCGCCTGTGGGCTGCAAGGTTGTGGGCTTGTGTGTACGCCTGTCCACAGCCTGTCTGTGGACAGACAAAGGGCTTTTCTCCCGAGTGGAGCCGCAAGTGCCGTTGCAGGCTGTATAGGTTGACGAAAGAATGGCCACAGCCTTCGTGTGAGCAGACAAAGGGTCTTGCTCCCAGGTGGACGCACCGCAGGTGTGCGTTCAGATGGCCTGTTTGTATGAAGGAGGATCCACAACTTTCATATTGACAGATAAAAGGCCTTTCTCCTGAGTGGAGACGCACGTGGGCTTTGATGGAGCCGGCTTGTGAGAAAAAACGTCCACAGCCTGTCTGAGGACAGGCAAAGGGTTTTTCTCCTGAGTGGACGCGCAAGTGGGCTGTCAGATGACAGCGCCGCTCGAGCCAGCGTCCACAGCCTTCATGGGGACAGGCAAAGCGCTTTCGCCGGGTGTGGGTGCTCTGGCTCCTTGTGCTGGAAGGGGGGGGATTGGACTCCTGCGCGCCCTTGTTGTCTGGGCGGCTATGCGCAATAGCTGATTGTCGGTGGGCGCGCAGGTCTGCTCGTTCTCGCAGGTTTGTTACAGGCATTGATGTTGTGGCAGAGGACCTTGTGGGCGTGTACAGCATCGGGTTTTCCGTTTGCGGTAGGGGGCGGTTGGCGGTTGGCGGTTGGCGGTTGGCGGTTGGCGGTTGGCGGTTGGAGTGCAGAATCTGTCTTGTGTATCCGGTCTTGTAACCATTTTGTCATCTTGATCAGGCATCTTGCTGACAAGAACAGCCTCCTGCTACAGGTTCGCCCCACCAGGGTTGTGCTTTCCCGGTGGCAGGGTCTTGTAGACAACACCGCCGGACACCCAGGCGATAACAGAACAACGGTGGCTTGCCTGGCCGGTTCTGCTTGTCCCCGGGACAAGTCTGGCGCCACGCCTGCTGGCTGTTCCCGCCTGACTCGAGGGGCCAGCTTTACTGAACGGATGGCTGGCGTGCACGCCCGCAGGCAAGGTCTTGCCCCGTGCCTGTTGCTGTTGAAGCCGGCGTGCTGGTCTGGGCCGCTGCCTGTGTGAGCCAGAGCGGCTGAGGCCTGGCTGGGCAGGCAGGGTCTCCGGGACATGGGGGTTCCCGCTTTGTTTCAATGGGTTGCGCTGTGTTGTGCCGTCCTTGCGTGGGGCGGAAGCGGGTTTTTCTCTGGTGTGGGTTTTCAGGTGGCTGGGGTGCTTGTACCTTCTCGTGCACTCTGCGCTTGGGCAGGTAGAGAATCGGTCTCGAGAATGGACTCGCGAGTGTTTTTTCAGACTGTTGGATTGTGCGGCTGAGTATTCACAGCCTTCATGGGGGCAGGCAAAGGATTTTGTGGCGGTGTGGATACGCAAGTGCCTTTTCAGGTTTTCTGATGTTGTGAACGAATGCTCACAGCGTTCATAGCGGCAGACAAATATTCTGTCTTTGATGTGAACCGCACGCACGTGGCGTGTCAGGTTGCCAGGCCTTGAGAAAGAATGTCCACAGCCTTCATGGGGACAGACACAAGGTTTCTCCTGTGTGTGGACGCGAACGTGTAATTTCAGATGGTTTTTTTGTGTGGTCGCATGTCGGCAGCCTTCATAGGGACAGACGAAGGGCCTTTCTCCTGAGTGGGTGAGCAAATGCCTTGCCAGGTGGCCGGATTGTGCGAACGAATACCCACAGTTCTCATGTGGACATGGAAAGTTTTTTTCGCTGGAGTGGACGCACAGGTGTACCTTCAGGTGGCTGGCCTGGACGCACGCATATCCACAGTCTTTGTAGGGACAGACAAAGGGCTTTTCTTTGGAGTGGACGCGCAAGTGTGCTTTCAGGTGGCTCACTTGTGCACAGGCATATTCACAGTTCTCATAGGAACAGACAAAAGGTTTTCCCCAGTCATGAGCAGTACGCAGGTGATAGGTTCGCGCGCTTGTCTGTCTGAATAAACGATCACAGCCCTCGTAAAAACAGGGAAAAGGTGTCTTTCCTGCGTGGCGACGTATGTGGACTGCCAGGTTGTTTGATCGTACAGACACATATCCACAGCTTTCATAGGGACAGACAAAGAGCTTTCCTTTTAGATGGCGGCGTCCATGTTGTTTCAGAGGGCGCGGTGCTGTGAATGCCTGTCCACAGCCTTCATGGGGGCAGACAAAAGGCTTTTCGTCAGGGCGGAGGTTCGGATTGCTTGTCAGATGGCCAAGGTGATTGAAGGCAAGCTTGCAGTCATCAGGAGCCTGGCGCCGGACGGTGGTTCCGGAGATGGAATGAGGGCCTGTTCGCCCTGGCTGGCCAGTCATGGGGATTGACCTGGAGGCGGAGGGAATCATGGTGGGCCTGTGCAGCATGGGGGCGTCCTGTGGAAGTTGGCTGGAGCTTGGAGTGCAAAGCCTGCCTTTATATATCCGCCCAGGTGTCCATCTTGTCACCTGAATCAAGCTTCGTGTCGACGGGCATTTGAGCTGGGTACTGACGGGTGTCGGGCCGGCAGGGCTCCCTTGCGCGCTGCCTGCGGCCGGCTGATGGACATTGGGATCTGCGCAGCAGCCAGGACCAGGCGGGCGCATAGCGGCCTTTATCCTGGGAGTGCGGGGTGTTTTTTTCAGAGAAGGGGGCGGCTTGCAATCTTCCGCCACAGGTTCACCCGGCCAGGCTTTTGTTTTTCCTGGTGCTTGTAAACAATGCCGCCGGACACCCAGGTAATGACGGAACAGTAGTGGCTTGTCGGGTTGTGGCAGCTGTTTGCCGGGCTTGCTGCAGCGCCATGAGCGCTGTGTGCTGCCGTGCCGACGCCGGTGCGAACGCGACCCTGCGGTTTGCGCATCTTGTATTCTGTGACCTGGCGTTCACCGTCTCCGTCGGGACAGCGGCCAGGCCGTGTGCCGGTGTGCCCATGCAGATGTGTTTTGAGCAGGGATTTCAGCCTGAAGGACCGTTCAGGCGTCGCAGACGCACAGCGATAGTGGCTTTCGTCAATATGGGGTCGCACAGGGGAGGAGCCTGGGTGCTTGTACTTGTCCCTGTTGTCATCTTTCTCGTCCGCACAGACGCCAGCGCGCTTGTCGGCAGGCTGGGTCCAGGTCCTGGTCGTAAAGAGTTTTCCGGCGCTATGCAGACGCAAGTGTCTTTTCAGGTTGCTTGATTGTGCCGATGAAAACCCACAGTGTTCATGGGGACAGCGGTGAGGTTTTTCTCCCGAGTGAATACGCATGTGCATTGCCAGGACGCGTGATTGTACGGTGCGATATCCACAACCTGTGTGTGGACAGACAAAGGGCCTTTCCCGGGTATGCGCAGCTTGCAAGTGATATTTCAGACCGCTTGGTTGTTTGAACGCATACTTACAGCCTTCATGAGGGCAGGCGAAGGCTCTTTTTTCTGAGTGAACGCGCAAGTGGTTTTTCAGATAGCCCGATGAGATAAACGAATGTCCACAGTTTCCATGTGGACAGATAAAGGGCTTTTGTCCTGAGTGGGTACGCAGGTGTATCGTCAGGTTGCCTGATCCTGTGAACGAATGTCCGCAGTCTGGAAGTGGACAAATAAAGGGTTTTTCTTTGGTATGAACGGCACGCAAGTGGTACGTCAGACCGGCGTGTCGTGTGAACGCACGTCCACAGTCTTGATGCGGGCAGACACGGTCTGGTCCTCGGGTGTGGGTGCTCAGGTGCCTTGTCAGTCCCGTGCGTCTTCTGCATTTTTTGTCGCAGTCGTCATACGGGCACATGTGCAGGCTGGCTGTTGTCAGGCGGGAGCACAGTTCTTCGCGCCGAGGTGGTGCTGTCTCAGGCATTGATGTGGCGCCAGGGGAAATGATGGACGTGTGCAGCATGGGGGCTCCCGTGGGAAATCGGTCGGAAGTTGGAGTGCCGGATTCGTCTTTGGTTGCCAGATATTGTGACCATCTTGTCCTCTTGATCAAGCCAGGTGCCGGGGGGCATTTGTGACGCCTGCGGTCTCGTGTCTGGCCCGGGAGCGGTGCTTGCTGCCCGGGCGGGGAGCGGCCGCCAGTCCCTGCCGCAGGTTCGGCCAGACAGCGTTTGCTGGTCCTGCTGGTGGAGGCATATGCACAATGCCACCGGACACCCTGGCGATGACGCAACAGTAGTGGCTTGCCATGCCAGGGCCGGTTGCCCGGGCCGGTGCGGTGCCATGACGGGTGTGTGATTTCATGCTGGAATCCTGCAGGCCGGTCATGAACGAATGACCGGTCTGTGCCGGTCCGGGCAAGGCTTTGGCCAGTATGTGCCGGCGTTGATGCGCGTGCTCTGGCCAACGGTTATGTGCGGCCTTGCTGATGCGCAAGGCCCGGTCAGTCGGGGCCCTGGAGACGCTGGTGCGAACGCGCTCGTGCGCGCCTGGCAGCCTGTATCCTGTCGTTTGTAGTGAACCTTTCCCGTCAGGACCAGGGCAAGGCCGTGTGCCGGTGTGCCGACGCGGCTGTGTTTTCATGCCTTGCTGTGCAGGCGAATATCCACAGCCTTCATAGGGCTGGCCACTGGGTCTTGTTGCTGCGTGAGTGCGCAAGTGCCTTGTCAGGGGGTGTGCGTGTACGGACGCATATCTACAGCCTTCGTGCAGACAGACAAAGGGTCTTTCCCGGGTATGTACGGCGCGCAAGTGGCTTCTCCGGTTGCCTGGCGTTACGGACGCACGTCGGCCGTCTTTATGGAGACGGCCAAAACCTTTGTCCGTGGTATGCAGGGTATACAAGTGATATTTCAGGCCGTTTGCTTGTGAGAATGCATGGCTACAGCCTTCCTGGGGACAGGTAAAGGGTTTTTCCCCGGTGTGGCGGCGCAAGTGCTTTTTCAGACTGCCACCTTGTGTGAATTGCTTTCCACAGCCGTCGTAGCAACAGATAAAGGGTTTTTCTCCTGAGTGGATACGCATGTGTCTTTTCAGGTCGGTTGCGCGTGCAAATGGGCGTCCGCAGCCATCCTGAGGGCAGGGGAAAACTTTTCCTGTGCCATGAGCGACATGCCAGTGGTCTGCCAGCGTACTGCCTGGTTTGAACGAACGGCCAGAGTTTCCATGTGGACGGGTAAAATATTTGTTTTCTGAGTGGCTATACAAGTGGGTTATCAGATTGTTTGATTGTGAGAACGAACGCTCACAGTTTTTATAGGGACAACAACAAGGGTTTTCTCTGATGTGGATGCGCAAGTGCTTTTTCAGACTGCCTGCTTGTGTGAATTTCTGTCCACAGCCGTCGTAGAAACAGATAAAGGGTTTTTCTCCTGAGTGAACACGCGCGTGTCTTTTCAGGTCGTGTGCGCGTGTAAATGGGCGTCCGCAGCCATCCTGAGGGCAGGAGAAAACTTTTCCGGTGCCATGAGCGACATGCCAGTGGTCTGCCAGAGTATTGCTTTGTCTGAACGAACGCTCACAGTTTTTATAGGGACAAAAAAAAGGTTTTTCTCCGGTGTGGACACGCAGGTGTTTTTTCAGATTGTCTACGAGTCTGGACACATATCCACAGCCCTCGCTGGGGCAGACAAAGGACTTTTGTCGTGTGCGCCAGCCTCCTGGCAGTATGACGGATGCAGATGCGTGTCCCCTGTCATCACGAAGATAGAGAAAGGCTGGTGTCTGGCTGTAGGCCAGGCCCCCGTCACCGTCCAGGACCTGACAGCCATGAACAGTACACAAGTGATAACGAATACCGCTGGAGTATGTGAAGGAACGCCCACAGTTTCCATAAGGACAGGCAAAGGGTTTTTCGCTGGCGTGGGTGCGCGCGTGCTGTTTCAGATGACCTGATTGTCTGAATGAGAATCCACAGCCTTCAAAAGTGCAAACAAACGGTGATTGCCTGGTATGCCAGGCACGCAGGTGGTATGTCAGGGAGTTTGATTGTATGAACGCGTGCCCACAGCCCTCCTGTGGACAGACAAAAGGTTTTTCTCCTGAGTGGATACGCTGGTGGACCTGCAGGGAGCCTGATTGTGTGAATGCTTGTCCACAGCCTTCCTGGGGACAGACAAAGGGTTTTTCGCCTGTGTGGATGCGCCTATGTACTTTCAGGTGGGTTGCTTGTGTGAACGCACGTCCGCAGCCTTCCAGCCGACAGACAAAGGTTTTTTCGCCTGTGTGGATGCGCCAGTGTTCTTTCAGGTGAGTGTATTGTATGAACGCACGTCCACAGTGTTCATGTGGACAGACAAAGGCCTTGCCTCCGACATCGATTCCGTGGGTTCTCAGGTGCCTTTGCAGGTCTGCGGCTCTTCTGAATTCGGTGCCGCAGTTGTCACACGGGTAGATATGTCGGGCAGTCACAGTGCCGCCGGGGCAGGCAGGCCGCGTGTCCTGCTCTGTCCCGGATGGCGCCAGGGCTGAGAAAACTGTGGTTGGGCGCAGCATAGGGTGTTCCGCTGGGGTGGGTGGCAGGTTGGAGTACAGAAGGTGGCTTTGGTTATCCGGCCTTGTGACCAGCTGGTTATCCTGGCGGGAGTCCTCCTGACAGACATCTGTGACGCGTGCCGCCGGGGGCGGGCTGGTTCCGGCGCCAGGACCTGGGGGGGCGCCTGCCGTCCCGGGCTACAGGTTCGGCCAGCCGGGATCTTGTTTTCCCGGTGGAAGGGGGTGGCGAACCATGCCGCCGGATACCCAGGCAATCACGCAGCAGTAGTGACTTGCCATGTCCGGGCTGGTGTCTCCTGGCGTGCGCGCGGTGCCATGACCTTCGTGTGTGCCTGTGGGCAAGGCCTTTCGACCCCGTGCCTGCCGGCGGTGGCGCGCTTCCCATAGTCGACGGCTGTGTGCGACGACTCTGGCGGGCTGATCTGGCAGGGCTTGTGCGACAGGGGTACGAACGAGACCGTGCGGCTGGGGCATTTTGTCTTCTGAGCTGTCTTCTGTGATTTGTTTTCCAGCGCAGCCGTCATAACAGCGGCGCAGCCGTGTACCGCAGTGCCGGCGCAGATCTGTTTTCGGGGTGGATTTCCGCGTGAAGGGTTGTTCGCCTGTCGTCGGCGAGCAGCGACAGTGCCTGTCGTCGGTATGAAGAAGAGCCTGGCCTGCGCGCTTTTTCCTGAACCTGTGGTCATAGCCTGCGGCAGTACCCGGACCAGAAGTACCAACGCCAGCTTGCTCGCCGACGGGCATAGTCTTCACAGGCATGGTCTTCGCCTGGGCAGCAAAGGGTGTTGCCTGTATGTGTAGACGCCGATGATTTTTCAGGCTGTCGGAGCGGCTGAG
>Ga0209020_1002339_pt1 | contig 15462 bp, 23 predicted proteins | sample PinacodermBB_FD_187298 | JGI IMG/M metagenome (GOLD analysis project Ga0209020, IMG submission 187298) | Host-associated microbial community of the marine sponge Aplysina aerophoba from Gulf of Piran - sponge pinacoderm, lysed by bead... | ecosystem: Host-associated > Porifera > Sponge >...
GCCGAGTTCGCCGTGGTGATATCCCTCGCTCAGAACCGGGCCGCCTACGCACGGAAGGCCTGGTTAGACCTGTTGATCATTGTCGTCTCGTTCCCCCTCTTGCCGGCTGCTCGCTTTGAGCCGGCTTGTGCGCCTTGCCCGGCTTAGCCGCCTACTCCGCACGATGCGCCTGGTCGCCATCCTGGTGCGGGGTTTCGCTGCGCTTGGTCGGCTGTTCAAGAAACGCGGATTCGGGTACGTAACCTTTGTGTTCCTTCTGGTCGCTCTAACGACCGGGGCACTGTTCGCCCTGTTCGAGGGCGACTCGTTGGTCGACGGCCTGTGGTGGACGGTCGTGACACTCACGACCGTCGGATATGGCGACCTGTCTCCGGCGACCGCAGGAGGGAGAGCAGTCGCAGCGGTGCTGATGGTGACCAGCATCGGGGTTGTGTCCTTCATCACCGCAAACATCGCCGCTTTCTTCATTGAGGAGGACGAGGAGACCAACCTCACCGAAGAACTCCGTTCTCTCCACCAGCGTCTGGACCGCATCGAAACACTCCTAACCGGCCAAGAGGCCCAACACTCAGACAGGCCATCAGCCTGATCGCTGGCCGCGGCTCAGAACCGGAGTACCCGCCGACTTATCGCCCTCCAGACCATCAGCGCGATCAAGCATCGCCCCTATGACACCTCGCGCCGGCACCATTACCATCTGGCCCGCCTGATCCCGCAGGCGTGAAGCGTCGAGGGGGTTTCTGTGTCCGACGACCTGTTGCTGGCCTACCTGGTCTCAAGCTTCCCCGGAAAAACAGAGGACATCGCGACCGAAGCTCTCTGCCATGTATTCGATCAATCGGATGCTTGCGTGGACGCGTTGAATGGTGTGGTCCAGTCAGGCGTGCACGACATTGACCCCATCCATACGGTACAGACGCAGGTCATCGGGGTCGATGGGACTCGCCCGGACCTGGTCTGCTTCGACCAGGCAGACCAGGAGAATGAGACAGGTCAGGAGCGGGTGCTCATCGAAGTCAAGTTCTGGGCCCCTCTCACTGCGCATCAGCCCAAGGGCTACATAAAGCGGCTGCCCGAGGACGGTCCAGCGGTCCTGATGTTCCTGGTGCCTGACGGCAGAGTCCGATATCTGTGGCCCCAGTTGAGGAAGCGCCTGAAACGCGAGTTCGGCCATCTTGAGGAGATCGAATCCGAGCGCCGCTGCGTGCGCATCGGCGACACTGAGCGGCACTTGATGGTGGTCAGCTGGGAAAGCCTGTTGGACGCCATGGCAGCCAGGACCAGCGACAGGGGCGAACCAGGACCCGTCACACAGATCCGCCAACTGCGTAGCCTCGCCCGATACGCCGACGAGGGAGTCTTCACACCCCTCTCCCGAGGCAACGAGCCCGGCACCGATTCGGAGAAGCGGCTGCGCGATTATCGCCGCCTCGTCGACGACGCAACCGAAAAAGGCACCAGCCAGGGTTGGGCGGACCGCAAGGGACTGCGTGCGACTCCCAAGCCCTACGGCTACGGCAGATACATCCGCCTGCACGGCGCCGTGGTGTGGTTCGGCATCAACACAGACCTGTTCGAGGCCACCGGCAAGACCGCTCTTTGGGCCTCTCGCCATCAAAGCTACGCGGACGAACCCGAAGTGAGCCGGGAACTCAGCAAAGAGAACCAGGACTGGTACCACAAGCATGACCGGCATTGGTTCCCGATCGACCTCAGAAGAGACGCCGAGTACCCCCAGGTACTCGCCGGCGTGGTCGAAAGCCTCAAAGGTTACGGCGACTCCCTCCAGGCAGCCCGGAGGGCCGTCGAACTTCGTGCCAGTGATTCCACCGTTCGTGCCTCAGCGTCCGCCGAAGCGACGGAGTCAAGCTAATTCACGGCCTTGGTCGTGATCCCCAGCTGGCTGGAGGGCGGCCTGCGGTCGTCCGCGTAGATCGCTCCTAGGCCTCTTAGTCCGTAGCGATGGCAGTGCGACGGTGAACGGTTCTGAGGCGGACACGCTCGCCAAGCTGGTGCCTCCGGTGGAACTCGTCCTTGGCGGCGTGTAGTTTCTTGCCCACAACCGCGTTGACGCCGGAGACCGTTATGGCTACAAAAGTTGAAACTCAGACCGAGCCGCTACTGGGGCGGGGTATCTACGACATCGCCGAGGCAGCCCGGGTAGTCGGTAGACACCCCGAGACGGTCGCGCGTTGGACGCGGGGCGCCAACCCGCTGCACCCTGTGGAGAGTGATCGGATACTCTCTTTCCTCGACCTGATCAGCCTCTGGGTTATATCCGAACTGCTCAGGCGTGGCGTTCCCCGGCGGCAAATCCGGGCAGGGGGAGAGTACTTAGCCAAGCACGTCGGCACGGACTACCCCTTCGCTCACCAGGGCCTGGCCACGGTAGGCGATGGCTTCTTCGGAGAATTCGAGGCGTGGGTTGACGTGGGTAAAGGTGGTCAGAGATCCTTCCCGGAGGTGATAGAGGACCTTCTGAGCCCGATCGAGTTCGGACCGGACCTACTGGCATCCATCTGGCGGCCGGCTAATGGCGTGTGGCTCAACCCCAAAGTCCAGGCGGGCGCACCATGCATCGATGGCACCCGGGTGCCCACCAGTGTGGTAGCTGACCTCAAGGCTGTGGGCGACCACATCGAAGACATCGCCGACGACCTGAGTCTTGACATCACACAGGTACGCGCTGCCCTGCAGTATGAACTCGCCGCCTGAGAGTCAGAGCCAGCGGCGTAGGCCTCCCCGAACTCGTCTCCTATTCGATGAGAACCTTCCGTGGAGAGTGGCCAGCGCGCTGCGGGAACTCGAATACAACGCCAGCTATGTAGGGAACGAGCAAGACGGTGCTCCTCTCCGGGGCTCTTCCGACCAGGAGATCATCAACCATGCCCGAGCCACCAACCAGGTAGTGGTCACCTCGAATCACGACATGATTCTGCTCTGCCTCGAACAGCAGCAGTCAGTGATCTGGCTGGATCCCCACGGGCGCAAAGTCACCAGGGATGAGATGGTCGTTCTCGTGTTCCAAGCGGCCCGTCAATGGGAAAACCTGCTACAGAGCGCTTCAGAGCCGGTATGCATACGAGCCCTACGAACCAAGAATGAGCGCTTGTCAGTAGAGAGCGCTGTCCACTTGGTGCGGCAGCGTATGAAGCGGATAGCCGCGAAGAAACGAAGGGCACCAAAGCCCAAGCCACTCGGGTCTCTGTTCGATTCGACGTCCAAGTGACGGGTCACCGTCCTCAAGCTGATCGAATCCGAGCTGGCTTCGCGAGGCAGCCTCAATAAGGAAGAGCGGGTTCTTGTTGCCGGGACCGACCCCTTGGGGTACGACCCGGATGTCAGAGCCAAGTCCACGCTGCGGTGTGGTTAGTCGTAGCGGATTTGGTCGAGGCGTGAGATGGTGACGCCCTCGGCGGTGTTTTGGTCCGTTGGGTGGTCGAGGTCGTCGGCTAGGTCTCGCATGAGCCGGAGGGTACGGTCACCGTGTTGAGGTCTGCCCGGTTTACTTTCGGGGTGCTCAGCTGCCGTAGTAGCGCGTTACACCACGTCAAAGCGGTGTGGCGGATCATGTCGGGGTCCGGGCCGAACGGGGTCGGGTAGTTGAGGGGGGTCGGCAGCCCTCCGCGCCTGGTGGGCTGCCGATGAGGAGCCGGGTTGGTCCCGTAGCGTTTCTTTCGCCTTGGCGATCATCGGGTCGATGTAGAGTTGGGTGTACACCGTCCGGGCTATCTGTCGGAGTTCGTCGTCGCCGATGGCGCGGCCGTGTTGGGCGGCCACCGCCCGGCGTAGCTGGGGGATGGTCGGTTGTGGGTCGGTTCGGAGGACTTTCTCGATGGTGGCTCGGAGGGCGGAGCCGGTCACGTCTTCGGACCAGTGGGGCAGGTCGGGTGTGTGTAGTCGTTCGGCGGCGTCCCGGCGGGCGTCTTCGAGGTCCCGGCGGGCCTGGCGGGTGCTCACCTCGATGCCCCGACTTTTGTAGATTTTCTCGACGAGGGTGCCGGTCAGGGCCGTCCTGTCCGGGGAATCCACCGCCATCCGGTGACCATCCCGAGGCCGGTGGTTCACGCTCCTGACCCCAATCGCAGATTGGGGTGAGACAGCACGGTCTCACCGGGTGACGTGGCCAGTGATCCCTCGATCACATGATGTCCACCGAGGCGGGAAGCAGGTGGGCTAGAGACAGGTCGAGTGCCCTTCCAAATCTCAGCAGCACACTGATACCGTATGCACACTCCAGCTCGGAAGGAATCGAATTGGCCATGGCTCTATCCGGGATTGTGGCGAGATGTCCGCGGTTCCCCGTTCGTGGGGAGCAGATCGGATGTCCGGTGGGCGTGAGGCACAGCTGACCACCGAATTGCTGTCGATCGTCAACAGTCTGGTGTTCGACGGTGTCGGCCCCGAGCCGGTGGAGTGTCCGATACACACCGAGGGTGGGCGGATCGTTGGCTTGGATGGTCCGCCTCCGGAGGCGGCGCGGGTGATCGACGCCCGCGGTCGTGTCGTGACACCCGGCCTGATCGACGCCCATTTGCATGCCTACACGGTGAGCATGGATCTCATGGAGAACGAGGCCTTGCCGATGAGCTACGTGGCTGCCAAGGCCGCCAGGCGCCTGGAAGCCGCCCTACGCCGCGGGTTCACCACCGTACGAGACGTGGCGGGCGGCGACATCGGCCTCCGGATGGCCATCGACGAGGGGCTCATCTACGGTCCCCGCTACCTCTTCACCGGTCCGGGTCTTACCCAGACCGGAGGACATGCCGATCCGCGCCCCGGCCATCTGGCCGTCGAGGTTCTCGGCCACCATGCCGGCGAGATCGTCGACGGCGTCGACGATCTCCGACGGGCGGTGCGGGAGCGTTTCCGGACCGGTTCCCACGCCATCAAGATCTTCACTTCCGGGGGTGTGGCCTCTCCCACGGATCCGCTCCGTAGTCCGCAGTACTCCGCGCAAGAGGTGCGCGCGGTCTGCGACGAGGCGTCCCGGCGGGACTCCTACGTAGCCGCCCATGCCTACTCCCCCGAAGCAATCATCCACTCGGTGACGAACGGTGTCCGGACCATCGAACACGGAAACCTCCTCACCGAACAGACGGCTGTGCTCATGGCGGAACACGGCGCGTACCTGGTGCCCACCCTGATCGCCTACGACGCCATGGGGCGGCGGGGCACCGCCCTCGGGTTGCCTGCGGTCTCGGACCGCAAGAACCGCGAGGTGCTCGACGCAGGCCTGTCATCCATCGACATCGCCCGCCGGGCGGGAGTACGCATCGGGTTGGGAACCGACCTGGTGGGCGACCTGGAAGACGAACAGCTGCTCGAGTTCAGGATCCGTTGCGAGGTCGACACCGTAACCGATGTCCTGCGCTCCGCAACCTCGGTCAACGCAGCCATCCTGCGACGACCGGACCTGGGAGTGATCCGGGAAGGCGCCGCCGCCGATCTCTTGGTACTCGGAGGCAACCCCTTCGAGCGAGCCGATGTGTTGTGGTCACCGGAACGTCTGGTCATCCGATCAGGAAGGTTGGTGAACCCATGATCCGCACGTTCATCGACCTGTCGCTCGCCGAAGGTGACGCCGAACGTCTGGTGCGTCTGTTCGGGAGGCTCCCGATCCTGGAGGCGCGCGTATCCCAACCGGGCTGCCGGTCGGCGGCGTTGACAATCGCCGAGGACGGCTCCCGCGCCATCGCCACGGCCGTCTGGGACGACCACGACGCCTATAGCATCTGGCTGGACCATCCTGACCGGGCCAGGTTCGGCGCAGCGACAGCGGACCTGCTCAACACCGCCGTCTCCGGAGAACTGACGGGTTCCCGCTTCCGGATAGCGCAGGTGGCGACGGCAACCTGCCAGGAGCCCGGCCGCCGAGAGGAAGGCCGATGAGAGCCAACCGATTGGCTGTCGACGTGGGAGGAACGTTCACGGACGTGGTCCATCTCGACGATGGCGGGGAGATCCGGTTCAACTTGGCGGATACCGCTATTCAGCCTGGTAGATAGGCATTTCCGACGATGCTGACCTGGGCGGTGTCACTCTTAGTGTCACTAGTGGGCAGCTATTCTATGCGCTCGTGTTCTGGGTCGGGTGACGGGGTTTACGATACCTATTCTCCTCGGTGTGGTCCGGCCAACGACCCGCGACGAGTTGTGGGGACTGATGCGAGATCCAGCATTCGCCGAGCCGACACGTGAAGGAGGCGCTCGGCCGGGTTCGTGGTCATTGGCCTAGCGGCACGCCCGAACCGCTTCGGGTATCATCACACTTATGACTTCGCCCGCCCGTTCGGTGACCGTTTCGCGGACCCGTTTGTTGAGCCGTCCGCCTGTGTGCATCCCCGACGACTTGGTGGACCGGAGCCTGCCGAAAGCGTCCGGGGTTGTGACCCTACCCGGCCATATAGCCTGGTCAGCGCCCTACACGTTCGACATGGACAACCGTAAGCAGCTGATATACATGTATCAGACGGTGATGACTGAGGGGTTAGACGACGACGTCCGCTACTACATCGACATCGACGTGCTAGTCGAGTTGTGGGACGATCTGTGGCTGTCCCCTTATGTGCGCGAAGCGTGGTCAGCGTGGCTGTATGACAGGGGACTGATCGACGACTCTGCTGGATGCTGACCGCACTACAGGAACGGACCTGGCGGATAATCGCAGCGCTTCCCGAAGCAGACGGGTTCGCGTTAGCGGGCGGCTCAGCGCTGATCCTGACCGGTGTAGTCCAGCGCGAAACCAGCGACATAGACGTGTTCGGGGCATACCCGCGGTCAGCCATCCCCTTCGCTGAAGCAGCCCAACGAGTTCTGACCAGCGAAGGGTTGAACCCGACAGTGGAACGCTGGGGAGATGGGTTCGTCCGTATGCGAGTCACTGACGGCGCTGACACAACATATGTGGACATAGCGATCGACGCCCGCCGGCACCCTACGGTTGCAGACCCGACCGGGCAGGTCCTGAACATCCGAGAGTTAGCAGCCGACAAGATGCTGGCGTTGGTAGGCCGCGTCGCGCCACGCTACTACATCGACATGTGGGCTATCACCCAGCGCCATCACATCAGCGACGTTATCGACTGGGCATCCGATATCCCAGTTCGTCAACGACTGGGCTCACTGGGCAGACAACCGCGAAGCCATGTGCGTGAGGGAACCGTCCGGCCCGAACCGGCTTCACCTAGTGTGGGTATCGGCCACCGTCCACGCGTTATGCGACCGCGACAGCGTGCCCGTGCCAGCCTGGGTGTGGAAACATCGCTGGCATGAGCACGTGCTGATCTACGGGTTCAGTCAGGTGAAGGACCGCGACCGGGCGGAAGCTGTGCCCGCCTGCTCATATCATCGGGTCTGGTTCAACCCCTCTCACATCATGGACTACCGGGTCCACGGATTCTGGATCCCGCCCGCCCTATGAGCGCCTTTGGCCTAGGCCGAGCCTCAGCCCCGCTAGGAGATATGCGCTGTTCGGCCGGGCCGTAAAGCTATGGATGAACAAACTACGGATGAGGAAGCCAAGGCACAAGCAATCGTCTGGCTGAAGGCGTACAGAGCCAAGAGCCGCTTCGAATGGGAGCAGCTGGCCACAACCACAATCTCGTGTGACCCGCTGCCTGGACTGCCATGCTACGTCATGGCGGTCGCAGCGGCCTGCAACAGCGGGTACCGCCCTTCGCTGGCCTTCACGGTCGGTACCAAGGGAGGCGAACTGGGTTACTGGCAGGGGTTCTACCCGGAGAAGCAACCTGACGCTTGTCTCACAGGTGAGAACCTATCGCAACTGGACAGTTTGCTGCATCTACTCATCTCCGCTGCAGGAGTGATCGCCATGTTCAAGTCGACGTTCTCTGCTGCCGACATAACCGATGTGATGTCTCAAGTTCGGGATGTGGCTAGGGACCACCACGTACCGGACCGCCGACGGTTGGTGACAATGACACGCGAGTTGGCGGAGAACGCCCTCTACCATTCTGGCGAGGACGGTGGGGTGTGCAAGGCCGGGATGATCGGAGACGGCGAGTTCGGCATCGAAGTGCGGGACGGGGGGAAAGGGATACATGCCAGCATGCTGGAGCAGTGTCCGGGTATTGATGAGGCATCGGCTCTGACGGCAGCATTCGGAGGGAATGTTTCTTCGATGTCGGAGCAGGACCCTAACCGGGGCCTTGGGTTGACAATGGTCTGTGACTACACGGAGGCTGGCGCCAATCTTTTGCTGGAATCAGGGAATCTGGCCTATGCAGCCTGCGGGGGTTCGGGTCGCCTGATCAGCACCCGGCCACGGTATGTGCAAGGTGTCCGCGCCGTTCTGATATTGCCCATTCTGTAGCCCTGATTAGATTGGCCGGTCAAGCTGGACAAACACCAGGTCGGATACACGAAGCTCCACTCCCTTCACCCGCACAAACCCCCATCCATGAACTATTGGGCCTAGCGGCCGCTGTTCGACGAGGCTGAGACGGTGCCGCTGACGAAGACGCGGCGGATGGTGCCCTCGTTCGTGCCGGCCAGCGCGCCCACGAGCCCCGAGCTGGTGACGCCGACGCCGGTCAGCAGCAACAACCTCGACAAGCAGGAACTAAAGTCGATTCTCGCGACCAACGGCCTGCCGGACCTGATCAGCGACACCGTCGACGGCTCTGGACAAGAGTTCAGGGGCTCAACGCTCCTTGCGGAGACCCGCACCGCCATCGTACATCACACCAACGATCGCTATCGGACTCCTGAACGGCTCAGTAGAGCAAGGAAAACATGCCTCTACTTCCTGGAACTACGCTCATACTTCGCAACTCGGCCACGAAGGGACATTCCTCGACAGATTCCATGCCACCTGGGTGGGCACGAGAAGTGACATGCCTTGATGGCCGGCGTCCATGGAAATGAGTGGGGAGGCAGAGCCCCCTGCCAAGGCGGGTGCAATCCACCGGACGAAAACACCGATTCTCAGTTGGCGAGAGGAGGTGACAGATTCCGGCTGAGGAGGAGACAGACTCCCGGGACCCCTACCATCACGCCTGGTCAGGGGTGGTCGCGAACACCCCAATAATGGAGACGTGAGGCCTGAGGATTTCTTCGTGGATGATCCGGTGGGAAACCGCGTACTCGACTTGGGTCTCTTGGAGCGTGTCAGCTCTGGTGGGATTGCCGATCGGTCCGATGTGGAGATTGGTGTTGCCTTGCTGCGGTTGGCCCATGACGAGCTTGAGGCCCACGGCACTGATGGCGCCCAACGAACCGACGAAGCCGAGATACGTCTGATCCTGCGAACCTGTAGACGCCTTCTAGTACGAATCGGGGTCGATGCTGATTCCCGTTCAGCGACTTCCAGACGTTCCGATCTCACTGGATGGCTAACGACGCGTACGGTAGCTGGCAAGCACGGCGTGACATCCTGCACGATCTATTCGAGCCGCTCCACGTGGAGTTGGCGCAGCTTGAGGACAGTGAGATCGTGTCAACCCTGGTGCGGTCTGTCACCAGTCACCCGGGAACAGGCTGGGCACAGGTGGATGCCGAGATAAACGAGCTTCGCCGCCACTTCGCGATGGCTCGCACTGACCAGGACTACCGCAACATCGGCAACGACTGTGTAGCAGTTCTTGAGAGGCTGAGCGCAACCGTGTTCGATGCGGATCGCCATGTCAAAAGGGCGAGGACCCCCCGCCCCTGGCTAACACCAAGCAGCGATTGGGCCTATTCGTTAAGCACGCCGCTCCGGGTCCGGCGAACGCAGAGATCAGAAAGGTCGCCCGCGCCGTCATTGAGCTGGTACAGGCAGTGAAGCATCGCAAGACCCCATCACGCCGAGATGCGGGCATAGCAGCTGACTCAGTTATCCAACTGGCCAACGTACTCCGCCGTCTCGCGGAAGAGTGAGACTAAAGACGGCCGATGGAGCTGGTACCGCGAAGCCTTCGAGCGGGACGTGTGGTGGTGGCTACATCCGATGCCATGGCCTGATGGCGCAACGGCGCGGATTCGCTTCACCAAACGCGAGAACCGGCGTGGATCTGTCGTTTCGTGATCCTGCGAGCATGGATCGAATCGCTTTGAGAGGCTGTCCCATTCAGGGCGGTTCCGGGCGTGGGTGAGCCCATCCCAGGACCAGGCGCATCTGGTGGAGGGCATCGACGAGGTGCTACGCCGCCTCGGCGGGACTGCCAAGAGGTGGCGGGTGGATCGGATGGCCACAGTGCTGGTGCCGGGCACGGATCGGATACAGGCCTCAACGTGGGGGAGAGAACGACGGCCAGGCTGTTGGCGAGCAGCGATTGCGGGGTGGGGGTTCTGGGGGGTGTTGCGTCCTCTGTAGGCTGACCTCGATGATCCCTGCCACTCTGGCCGATTACGTACCACGGCTCAGGGAGGCCAACGACGACATTTGGCGGGTCCGGATCGTCTGTCACGAGTTCGGTCTCCGCTGGGAGGACACACCGCTGCATCAGCGGCTGGGCCTAGTCGAGTTAGAACCTGAGCCGATCGGCGCAGCTTGGGACGCTTTCTTGGCTGCATATGTCGAGTATCGCTGCTGCCACGACCGGCTGGCGGCACCGGCTTGGGTGTTCAACGAACGTCGCTACTTGGACGGCTATTGGTTCCCCTTCCCCGCTAAGTGGGAAGCGTTCCGGGTAGAAGCAATGGTGTATGCCCCGGCCGCGTTCGAAGCCCACGGGACGCTGATCGCGGAGCGGGAACTGATGGTTGTCTGATGCCCGCAATGGGACACCGCGAACTGGTTGAGGCTCTCGAGGAGTTGGCCGAGCTACTCCGTACCCGCAGAACGACCGCACGTCTCTACATCGTTGGGGGCGCTGCGATGGCGATGGCCTATGGCAGCGACCGGTTCACCCATGACATCGACGCTCTGATCCTCGACAACCACACCGCTGTCACCCAAGCAGTGGAAGAGGTCGCCCACCGGCGTGGGCTGCCCACCTCGTGGCTGAACGAGCAGGCAACCGCCTACATGCCAAAAGGCGACGACGTCCACAGCAGGGTCGTGTTCGATCATCCCGGCCTGCTTGTGACCGCCGCGTCGCCGGAACGGATGCTGGCGATGAAAGTCAGAGCAGCGCGGGTCACCGACATTCCCGATCTGCAACTACTCGTGGACATCCTCGGATACACAACCCCCGAACAAGTCAAGGAGACCGCGCTGTCCGTCTTCGGCAACGAACCACTACCACAACGCTCCAAATCCACCATCGCAACCCTATTCACCTAACCGGAGAAGGCTGGCGTCGCCCAGCTTCCGGAACTCACCAACTACCGCTCCGGTCAGAAGGACGACGAACCCATCATGGGGGGATGCGGATGCCTCGTCACGGGCGCCATCGTTCTCGTGCGCATCCACGACGCGCTCAAAGCGTGGACACGCCCTAGAAGCTAGCTGACGGTCTCAACTGGAACAGAGTTCACCGTCACTCGTTGCCCACGCCGGTTGTGTCTTCCAGGTTCGTGCCCCACAGGGTCGCGCCTTCCAGGTTCGTGCCTACGCTGACCTGCGACTACGCATCGGTTATCATGGAGATGGGGAAAGGGCACTATGCGAACCTTGGACATGAGAGCCCCCGCCAGCGCGGACGCTGCTCTGATCGCCCGCGTCGCTGGCGCTGTCCGAGGCAGCAGCGACGCCCTCGGTCTGTCACGGGCTGTGCTGTTCGGGTCGGTGGCCCGGGGTGACCATCACCCAAGAAGCGACGTGGACATCGCCTTGGTGTGGCCGGACGGCGCCGACGAGGAGTTCTGCTTGGACGCCGCTATAAGCATCGGCTTAAACGTCGAAGCCGCTGCGGACATGTCATGCATACCACTTCCCTACACCGAGTCGGAGTACGGGGGGCTGTCCGCCGGGTTGACATCTGAACTCGAAATGGACGGGATCGACCTGCTCACCTACCCCACATGACCCGCCATATACCTGACGACGCAGAGTGTCTAGAAGAGACGCTAGCGATCATGGAGGATGCTGAGCTGATGGAGTCTATAGAGCGGTCTCGGCAGGAGGCTGCCGATGGCAAGCTCCTGCTTCTCAGTGACCACATTTGAAGCCTGTTGTACAGTGTTAAGATCACCCCTGAAGGGTTGAGGCATCTCAATCGCCTACCCGAAAAGATAAGAGAAGCTGCACTAGTCACCATTTATGGCCCGATTGCTGATAACCCGCATCGGCTCGGTAAGCGCCTGACAGGAGAACTTGCCGGACTCCGGTCATGCCGCAGAGGTGAGTAGCGGATCATCTATGAGATCTATGATGATGACCAAGCCCTCTTGGTTCATCGTATAAAGCACCGCCGTGATGCATATCGTCGGCAGGCGTGAGGCTGCTCTGCTGCTCCACACTGGTAGGACGACCCCTTAACCACATCTACACTCGTCCAGAACCGCCTGGTGCTGCCATCACCCCCGACTTCGGCCAGACCTTGTTGACAAGGCCCGCATCGCCCTCAGGCAGTTGTCAGAGTCGGACAACCCTGACGACATGAACCTGCTCCGGCGCATACAGAACACCAGGACCTTGGTCTGGGACTCCAGCAACGGCGGCTTCCAATGAATGGGCTACCAGCCGCTCCGGAAGCACAGCCGAACGAGGTGGACGTCCCATCTCCGAGCTAGGGGAGGAGAGAGTTCCTCGACGAGAGCGGGTTTGGCCACCAATCCAGCGAGGCGGTTCATCCGTCGACCGCCCTGTCCTGCTGGCAGCCCGGAGACTTCATAGCGAGGCCAAGGTGGAGTGGTTTGGTCTCATGGACAGCCAACAGATGTACCCGTACGGGCGGAGAGGCTGTAGTTGGAAGCGCCGGTGGGTCTGACGATCATGTGGTCAAGGGTGATGTCCTTCAGGGGACCTTGCCCTGGCACTGAGTTCCATCGTTCTCCGAACTGCTGGTAGATGTCGGTCCGTTGGGCGGGGGTGAGGATCCCACCGAATGGGGTGACCTGTCGGAGGTCTTGGCCGTGGACGCTGGGATCGAGCATGCTGGCGGTGATCTGGTCGATCGTCCCTTGCAGGATTCTCTCCCATTCGTCCAGGAGCGGCGCGGTGTGCGGATTGACGGACCGCATGTGGGCGATGTTTCGTCGGGCGATCTCGATGCCTCCGGTTCCACGAGATCTCAGTTCCTGCGCAACGGCGGCATGGAGAAGCAGGCTTCTCGCTTGATCGCGAGTTAGCTTCGCTCTTGGAACGGGAGGCCGACTCACTGCGCTAATCCGTTAGAAGGTGGTGTCACGATGGGGATTTCCAACTGAGCGGGTTCCATCGTCTCAGTCTATGACGGAGATAGTCCCCGCGCTCAGCGAACGGCAAGAGGCAGCGATTTGTAGAATTTGACGATAGCCGCTGAGGCTGGTGAGTTCGGCGACTCTAGCCAAGCTGCCGTTGACCACCTGATCGACCAACTCCCAGATGGTTACGACGTAGGGGTGGGAGTGGCGATCCGAAGTGCTAAGGGGGGTACTTCGCCGCTGTGGTCTGTTTCCGTCCCAGGACGACGCTGCGGCGGCTGCCGGCTTGGCTGCCGATGTCGTCGATGTGAATTACCCGCTCTGCTTTGCTGGTCGCCCGACGGGCGGAGTGGAGTCCCTTCTAGCGGGCGAAGGGGTTGTCGGGGTTGGTCCAGTCGGGGGGCGGCTGGTCGCCTACTGCGGGCATCCATCCCTCGTAGGTGGATATGTCTACTTCGTGGACGATCTGGTCGGGTTCGTATTTACCGTCGAATATGTCCTGGCAGGGTACCGGCGGATGGTATGAGCCGAAGGCGGTTCCGTGTTGCATTCCTGTCCGCGGGGTGACATAGCCGTATCCAGCTTGTTCTTGCCGCTCCACGGCCAGGTTCCACAGAAACGGAACGTTGCCACGGTCTTCTATCACGCCGGGCCATGCCCATACCGGCCCACCGTCGGCGGTGAGTCCAGCACCGTAACCGCCGCCGGCTTGGGCCCAGACGTATGGTTCGTCCGGGCGGTGGCAGCCTCCTATAGAAATGCGGAACAGTGCGCCGTGTTCTTCGGGGAATTCGTATGCGGGGGCTAGCGGCCACCACTTCCACGGAGTCCGCGCATCCCCGGCGGGGTAGCCGGCCGGGTCGCCGTCGGGGTGCCACAGGTATAGGGGGTGGATCATGACACCCAACACTTCGGGTGCTTCGGTGTAGTCCGTGGTCGGTGCCCATCCCATCCAGCTGTGGTCGGGACTGTCGGGGTTGGGGTTCTCTCGCCAAAACCATGTGCCGAGGTTGTTGCGGCCCAACTGAATCGCCCCGGTTTTTCCGGAGACTCGATTAGTTGGGAGATAATGGGGTCATGGGTAGACCGATCATGTATTCGCCGGAGGTTCGGGAGCGGGCTGTCCGGTTGGTGTTAGAGCATCGGGGGGAGCACCGCTCGGAGTGGGCGGCGATCTGTTCGATAGCTGAGAAGTTCGGGTGTTCGTCGGAGACGCTGCGGCTGTGGGTTCGCCGGGCTGAGCGGGATCAGGGCCTGCGGGCCGGGTTGACGTCCGATGAGCAGACCGAGCTAGCCGAGTTGCGGCGGGAGAACCGTGAGTTGCGGCGGGCGAATGAGATCTTGCGGAAAGCGTCTGCGTATTTCGCGCAGGCGGAGCTCGACCGCCTACCCCGCAGATGACCGCCTTCGTGGACGAACACAGGAAGGACTACGGGGTCGAGCCGATCTGCTCAGTGTTGCCGATCGCCCCGTCCACCTATTACGAGCACAAACGGCGGGAGCGCGAACCGGAGCGCTGCTCGGCCCGGTCTAAGCGAGACGGGGAGCTGCGGTCTCAGATCCGGAGGGTGTGGGAGTCGAACTTCGGGGTGTACGGTGCCCGCAAGGTGTGGCGCCAGCTGAAGCGTGAAGGGGTTGTGGTGGCCCGCTGCACGGTGGAACGACTGATGCGCCTAGAAGGCCTGAAAGGCGTGGTCAGAGGCGAGAAACGTCGCACGACCGTCCCGGATGAGGACGCTGCGAGACCGGCTGATCTGGTCGACCGCAGCTTCTGGGCCGACCGTCCGGACCGGCTTTGGTTAGCCGACCTGACCTATGTTCCCACCTGGTCGGGCTTCGTCTACGTCGCGTTCGTTGTCGACGCCTTCTCGCGGTTCATCGTCGGCTGGCGAGTGTCGGACTCGCTGCGAACCGACCTGGCTCTCGACGCGCTCGAGCAAGCACTCTGGGCACGGCGACCAGACACCAAAGAACCCGACCGCCGCCTGGTGCATCACTCCGATGCCGGCAGCCAATACCTGTCCATCCGCTACACCAACCGCCTCACCGAAGCCGGTATCGAACCATCAGTCGGATCCGTAGGCGACTCATACGACAACGCCCTCGCCGAGACGGTCATCGGTCTCTACAAGACAGAACTCATCCACAAGCGGGCGCCGTGGAAGGACTTCGACCAGGTCGAGTACGCCACCCTCGAATACGTCGACTGGTTCAACCACCGCCGCCTCCT
>Ga0209020_1002343_pt1 | contig 15441 bp, 7 predicted proteins | sample PinacodermBB_FD_187298 | JGI IMG/M metagenome (GOLD analysis project Ga0209020, IMG submission 187298) | Host-associated microbial community of the marine sponge Aplysina aerophoba from Gulf of Piran - sponge pinacoderm, lysed by bead... | ecosystem: Host-associated > Porifera > Sponge >...
CGCAAGACCTACTGATCAGACTGTAGATGGTCCTGAGCAAGTTATTCAATGGAGTGCTGATGCAGATGCATGGGTTAACGTTGATCTACCTCAAATGGCTAGTGGTCGTATAGAGTTTACTCAAAGTGGTAGTGCATATGTAGCGACTGCATTTATTGAAGATCCTACTATACCTACACAGTCTACTCCTATTTCCAGCACATCAATCACTGCTGGTAACGGTAGTCAATTAGCATTCACACTAGCACGTGCTGCTACCTTATCTCTGAATGTATCAGACTTTACTCAGCTACCTTGGGATCAACCATTTGCTGACTTACCGGCTGCGCAGCGGTCGTTGGAGTTCTCATCTACTACGGATCCTTTATATCAAGGTCAGGAGTTAGCTAACCTAACTTCAGGTAATAGCAACATAGCTATCAATCCAACTACTGGAACTGGACCATGGGATGTAAGCTTTACTGATCCAAGTCTTGTCTTATCTAGTGCGGTCTCTGGTGAACTGAATGGTGGAAACTTCCCACAATCTACATTTGATGCAGTTAACAATGTCACTGGTGCAGCAGCAACTCAACGAACGGCTGCAGGTGTAACATGGGGTAATGCAGGTATCGATATTGATAATGGTAGATACGGAGGATCTAATACATTCTTAGATCCCATCGTAGGATATAACTTCTCGTTCCATGTGAATAATATATCTACCAATAACAATGCTAGATGGGAAGCTAACTTATCTACACTTAATGGTGGTGCTACAACTACTGTAGATAGCTTAACTAATACACCTGGTAATGCTGGCGGTATTGGTCAAGCAGGAACAGTCGGTGTCGTAGTTACAGACTACACAGCTTACAATAATGTAACTGTACCTACAGATACAGTCGGTGTTAGATTCCGTAGACCAGCAGGAGTTACAGGAACTGCGTATGAGCGTACTCTTGTATCAGATCCAGTTAATGATCAACCCACCTGGACTTATCCGGTATTCTGGATAACCTCAGATAGCAACTCTACTATACCTGAGTTTGTCGCAAGTGGTAACCGTGTCTTATTCGCTACAGATAAGACTAGAACTATACCTAGCTTAACAGCAGTCGACGTACCTGCTAACGCTGCAGGTGAAGGTACAAGATACGTATGGGTCGCTTACACAGCGGGTTCACCAACAATCACTTCAATAGATGTAAGAACAAGGAGGGGTACTGCAGATGCGACAAGTTCTATTACACTATCTACTGCACAGCAGTCCTCAACTAATCTTTCATTCCAGCCTGCAGGCGGTCCAGCCGCTTCAGCTGAACCTTACAAGTGGTTCTGGATCGAAGTCCCAGAGCAGGACAGAGTTACACTTGGCACAAGCCGTACATAATATAGGAGGTACTAATGGCTATTAACTTAGAAGGTTTACCCATCGTTCCTGGTGCAAGAACCTTGACCAGTGGCGGTCCTCCTATTGCACTCAACAATGAGATCCGAGGAGGTGTTCACCGGATCTCAGGAACAGGAAGTGATACTTTAGCAGACATCGATGGACGGCATCTCCAAGCGGGGATGCTCGTCTATAATGAAAGCGATGGTATGCATTATCAATACCAACATGTTGCTGGTACTGAACAGACAAATCCAGCTGATGCTAATGATCCTTTCAGGAACGCGTTAGGTGCTTTGCAAAACGAGACAGATAACTGGATTGTATTCGAATCTGGTGGTGGAGCAGGTCAAGTAGGGTTCTCCCTGGAACAGTTGGGAATCCTGACTGCAGCAGCTCTACCAGCAGATGAAGCACGTTTCTACCATTGGTTTGGTACCGCTACTTCTTTTAACGGTAGTGGGTTAAACAACTGGTCCTACGATGTATCTCATATTGTGGCACCGTACCGTGCACCAGCAGGTGCTGATCCTCTTGATCAAACTCAACTAGAAGCTCTGTACAATGCTGGTGGTATACTTACTAATAGCACAGGCGAAGTGCAAACAATCTTTACAATAGATGTTGATCTCAATATATTACGTACAGGTGTAGGTGGTAATGCTACTTTAGAATTAAGTTTCGTCCATCGTACCGGTAGTCCTGGTTCATACACATATAACCATATCACAACATTGTCTCAAGCTTTTGGCGCCGAAGGATTTAGAACTTTTGAGTTCTTACCTCGTGCAGGGGCATTTGAAGTTGGAGTTGCAGAAACGATCTCTGTAACTTTAACAGCGTTGACTGGGAATCAGGAAACTAATATCACTGGTGTACGTTTTTCTTCTACCTCATCGAGTTGGTTAAATCCAGTATATCCATTACCAGTTGAACTAACCAGTGAACAAGATGCGGCTATTGAAAGTTACCGTAGATACATTAACAATCATGCTAACGCTGAAAGCACAGGCACCACTACGTGGATATCTCTGGGTCTATACCAGCGTCACGACATGGTTGTATTTGAAGATAACATCTACGCGCTACGTTCTGAGACTGCCTACAATACTAATGCTCAAGGCATACTTGTAGATCCACCAGATGCTACTGTGATTCAATATAGAAACTTCACTACTACTCCTGCTGACGATGCTAACTGGGTTCTCTTAACTCAAGATACATCTACTGAGCATCCAGCTATCATCTTAGATACTACTGAGACATTAGACGCTCGTCTAGCATCTGGTGTAGCACCTCGGGAAATCAATGCTGTCATTCAGTCTCCCTTAGTTTGGGAATATAGTGGAAGTGTATATCCTAATACTGATCCGAATGATGACAACAGGCGAATAGATGTTGAGACTGCAGGAGCAGCGATCGGGCCAAGCAGACAGACAGATCCTAGTACAGGTGTTGTAACTGATATCTCAGGTCCTCAGAAGCTAGCAGAAGGATACGCACGTTATATATCTAATGCATCGGCTAACACTACTCACGTCCGTCTTAACTTCAGTACTGCAATTGATAGACGGCCACAGATCGGTGGGCAAGATATTGCTACACAATCAGATGTCAATGTTGCATATGATGTTACTCACAATGGTCTCTCATTCAATAGACCTGGCACATTACCTGATGTACAGATCAACGCTGTACTAGGTGGTAAGTTCGTTCCTGGATTATTGGATTCTACGTTTGATCCAACTATGCCTGTAAGTGATACTAACAGGATCTACCTACCTTCTATCATTGACCTAGATCGTAATGATGGACCACTAGTAGGTACTCCAAACGATACATTCACTGACTTCGGTACAGCTGCAGGTCTTAACGCAGCGCGTACATTAGATTTTGCAGATCGTAGTGCGTTAGTTAATGCAGGTAGTTTTCAGACTGCAATAGGTTCAGTTGGAGAGCAGATAACAGATACTGCTAACGATCAACGCTTAGAAGATCATCAAGGCAACGAGCCAGTGTTCACTTCAACTACCCGTACTAATTTCCCAGCAGGGGAAATAGGTGTAGTAGTTGATGAAGCTACAGATGTATTTCCTTCAACAGACAACCGTAGAGGTGTTGGCCGTAGAGATGCAACCCATAGTTTAGAGTTTAGAGGCATTCAAAGATCTGGTGGAAGAGTTACTCGAGGTGTATTAATTATATACATCCAGCACGATCAACAGGCAGAACCTCTTACAACTTGGCTAGCAGCTCAAGCTGCCGGTGATGAGATTATCCGCTTTACAAACGGGGATAATATCGACTGGCGTGGAACTGTTGCTAATATCCAGCAGGGTAGAACAGCAGGCGGTATTGCCATTGATACAACAGTTCGTGGTATTAATGTTAACTACAATAGCCCTCGTGATCTTGCGTTCCCCCAGCAGGAATCTGTAATCCTATTAGATCTTGACTCGCGATACTTACATCGGTTCATTGATGATCGTAATCGTTGGTCAGTGTCTAATATAGGCAGTGTACCAGAGATCTACAACTTCGTTCTCGGCACTAATGGTATAGCTTTATCTGATGCAACTATATTTGATATAACCGCGCCTATACGTTATCTACAAGATAGCCTCGCGAGAGTACAAGGTTTCGCAGAACTCAACAATGTCACTTACGTTAAGAACCATGTTCCAGGAAGTACATACGAATGGGATGCTGTTAATGTAGATAGAGATGGCTTAGGTGTAGGAGACTTAGATCTTCTTACCCGTGAAGCTATCCGCATTGAAACTAATCATCCAAATCAGTTACGCATTGGTGGGTTAAATGGCGCATTCTCTTTAATAGGAGATATTGGCGGTATCGATATTAGTTCAGATACATTAGCTACATTCCCATCTACAGTTGTTACTACACGCTTCGGAACTACGATTGAAGTTCAATCAAACGCAGATCAACGTGCAGCAGTTGTAGAAGGCGAAATGTATGCTATCACAATCGTAGAGACTAATATACCTGGGCTAACAGCGGGTACTACTTACATTGCTGATGCAAGTTATTTCCCTGGTGGTAGTGTAACTCTTATACGATTCGGCAACTTAAGATTGTTTGATCCAGCTACTTCGCGAGCAGGTAATACAATTGATCCGTTAACAACTGGTTTCGGAACAGGTACTACGATTACTGCGCATGCTTTCACATCAGATATTAACCAGCTTACATTAGTTAATAACTTTGATAACACCATTCCACTTATTGTAGATGGAGAAGGTGCTGATGCTAATGTGTTTGACTTCGCTAATATACCAACAGTTCAAGGCGCACCACTATTAGAGCGGTACGTTGCTACATCAGATGTACCTCCTCAACCGGGAGATCTTGTAGCAGATCAGGACTATACTATCCGTGTGACTAACCATACAGCTAATGATTTAGTTACTCCTATTAGCATATCTATTGATGGTTTAAATGCTTCGACTACAACTGGTACAAACACTGGTGTGCCATCTGGTGGTACAACTGAATATTCATTCACGTTAAACCAGGCACTTATTACTTCTCTCGCGAACAACTTCCGTGATCGACCAGCGTTGGATATCAGAATGCGCTTCGGATCTGTTACTATCCATGTTCTAGATAGTGCAGGTGGTGGTGGTCATACTGTTACCTATACATTCGTATCAGGTACTGATGGCACATTTGAAGTAGATCCTTCAGATGGGAATCCGTACACCGTTGGCACTGGTGCTGTGACTCCAACTGGAGATGAAGCAGATAGAGACGTAGGTGCTATAGCTGTATTCGCTAATGATCCATCTCAAATTCGAGGTGAATCATTTGGAACGCTACTTGCAACTAACTATATAGTGATTGACTCAAATCTTCCACTAACAGCTGGTGCAGTAGAGGGTGGTAGAGCATATGACTTCAGAGTCTATACTCGCCAGATTCAATCAGCTGCTGGTTCAGTTACTACTGATAGCTTCACCATTAGAGCAGATGGTCTGACAATTCCTATCAGGGCTGAGTCATTCACTGGTCCAGATGGAGTAGCAGCATTCGCAGCTAGTAGATATACAGTTACATTCCCTGCAGATAGAGTTACTGATGATTTAATACCACTCGGCGATGCACTCATAAGCGTATCAATGGATATCGGTGGTATCGGTGAGTTGATTGCAGTCCATGATGAGACTGTAACAGCTGGTGATGTCAGTGTCAGAGGTACTCCTACTGAAGGACAGTTTGCCCGTTGGGTATCTGCTAATACTATTGAAGGCGTTGTTGATCCTAATATTAACATTGCGGATAACCGTTCGGAGATTCTGTCAGAGAACAAACGCGTTGATCAGTTAGAGAACCGTATCGTAGCTCTACAGAACGAGGTGCATAACCTCGAAGAAGGTGGGACTGGTACACGGTATGACTCTAACGAATTCAGAACGGCTACTGTTCGTCCGACTACTATCGACGAGTTAGTACAGTATACACCACAAGGTGGATTACCTGTGCAGGTACAATTCAATAGTTCAGTAGATCAATTTGTAATGGTTGAGCGTGGTTCGTTTAGCTTACCATTTGCTATACGTCAGGCGCTTGATAATCATCTTGCAAATATCTACCAAGGTCTACGCGGTGGTACTTATACAAGGACTAATGCTGCAGGTACTAACGAGACGTTAAACTACGGTGGGCAGATCATAACTAGGAATGCTGTACTTACTTTGTCTGGTGATGGTGTAACTGATCTTATGATTCCTCTTGAAATTGTACGGTCTACTCAAGGTGATCTATCGCATCGGTTAATTTATCCGTGGCCTGTAGATCATAACTTCGAGTACATTGATATCAGTGCTCGGTGGTTCGTTAATGATCTGGAAGCAGCTCCGGCAGATAGTTCTATTATTATAGATGAAGTACCGGATCCGAATGATGGAGTACTTGAAGTACCATTAAGTATTGCCGATCGTGCAGCACTACTTGCTGAAACAGCGGATGTCATAGTCGTACGTTATACGAATATAGACGGACGTGCAGAAGAACGGTTAGTAGGTGTAACTGCTGGAAGATCATACTCTACTCTCGCTGGATTTGAATATACAAATTTAACGGTAGCAGATACGACTGGTCCTATCCATACACAGATAGGTAGTGAGATCTTCATTGCTGTTGGTGGACTAGGTGGATCATCAGACGTTGTTGCTAACGATACTCCTGCGACAGTTAACCTGACTACACTAAGAGTAGATGACATGGTGTATAACACTTTGCCTCTATTTACTCGTAAGTCAGATCTGTTCATGGGAGTAGAAATGCGCAGTAGAACTAGACCATTCACGCTTCTTGCAGGTGGTGCTGTGGACGTTACAGTCACAGAGTATGTCACAGAAGGAGTATCATACTTCTTCATAGATGGTATACAACGACCAGCATCAGGTGATACTGATTGGACTGTAGGAAATGGAGTATGGACTACACTTGACTTCATCGGAACTATCGCAGAAATCGGAATGGTTACGCCAGAGAACATGGCGAACCTGATAGGTTAAATTAAGGGGAGGGCACTGTGCCTATCCAGTCGGATTCCTATACCGCCCTCCCCGATTTTATAGGAGAAATTCAATGGCAGTTATTAACGCCAACGTTACCTTCGGTCAAGGTGATCTTACCTTCGCAGGTGACACAAGGATATTCATAGTAGATCAAGCAGGCTCAGCGCCGCTTGCTGCTTCAGGTACAAGCTTTGTATCAATCGATGAACTAACTATTGCTGATTCAAATGCAGTAACTGTTAATGGTTCTAACTTTACTTTAGTTACATCTAACTTACTGAATGATGGAGGCATTACTCCAGCTCAGCTTGTCAATGTGAACTTCCCTGATACTCACGTTCAGATGACAACAGCAACTCTTGGTCAGTTCAAAGTAAATCTTAATGCCCCTGATGCTATCTTCCAATATACCGGTGGGACTACTGGTTCTGGATGGGGAGCATGGGGTCCTGCAGGTACAGCCTCAGCTACTTGGCGTATTCCTGGTGCCCAGTTCTGGGGACAGAATGGATGGTACATTACTATCAATGCGCTTGATAATAATAGTGATCTGACTGGAGTACGATTCGTAAGTACTGATGGCGACTTCGGTGTCTACTCAGAACTCCCGTTCTTTGATTTCACTGGTATCGCACATGGTAACTTTACTAGATCATTAAATAGTAGAGATACGCTATGGGCTATTACTGGTGGACCAGATAGAGAATCCCGGAATGTGGGCGTTGACTGGTCGTTGATGGCACAGAATGATTTGAGTGTTATCGATACTACAGCTGATCGCTACGTAATGGCAGATGGCCGAGTACATGTATTCTTAGTTAATCAATATCGACCAGCAGGTACTGGAGATTTGTTAGGTGCTTTACGTCAAGCATCAGGAGGCGCAGCGCCAGCAGATACTGCACAGTTCACTGTGGCCCAAGGCTGGAATCCTGTATTCGTAGATCCTGTAGGTAACGTCCTATCTGACTGGCGGGTATTCGGACAAGCGTCGGGCGTAGCAGGTACTGACTTCCAGTTAAGAGCATTACCTAACCAGAAAGACACTCGTGTAGGCCAGGGTAGTATACCTTCGCAATCGCTATCTGCTGGAGCAGTATATAATACAACGAACCAGAATGGATTCTTAGTAGTTAACCAAGTTATATCTGCAGCAAACCAGAACGACAGTACAGTGATTGAACCTGTCGCTAATAAGACGCTACGTGTCTATGATTACCGTACGCAAGTTGGTAATGAGATCGGTATGGATATCGATCTAGCATTCCCATCTGATGGTCTGAATAGAGAACGAGCTATTGCCGCTGGTGCACCTGTCAATGTGCAAGAGATTACCACATCAGCTGTTGGAGCTACAACTCCTAACATGGTTGACTTAGGCTGGGCTCAAGAAGATCGTCGTGTATTCGCATTAGACGAGAACATTCCTACTCGATTAACAGAAGCACTAGCCACCGCATCTAACCAAGCTACGAATAGTGAATCAGTTATCTTCGAGAACTGGTATGGATTAGTAAAGCAACTGTATAACTCCACAGATGGACGGACAACTACAGCGTGGCCATTAGGTAATAGCGTAGGTAATATCCTTGATGTTGATCGTAACTTGATGTTTGAAGCAGATCAAGCTCAGGCAGGTGTATCAGATACTATCGTATCACTACGTCATGGAGCGCAGGTGTTCAGCGCAATCGGAGCTACTAGCCTTAAGAATACTTTGCGTATGTCAGGTGCTAACAACACAGTTACATGGGGCACTCGTACATTCCCAAGCGGGATCACTCTAGCAGGTGGTATTCATAACACAGCCACGACTACTGCTACATTCATGCAGAATATTAACTGGAGTTTTGATGGTAACGTTCAGATCCACTTCACTGGATTACCAGCAGGTGAGTATAACGTCCATGATCTACTTGGTACTGTAACGCAGCCAGCGGGTAGTAACCAACTACGTATCTCTGCTGCTAACGCAGGCGTAATACTATTCACTACCGACGTTAACTACTTCAATGACTGGGTAGCATGGCCTGAAGGTGGTAGCAGTAATGTTGAACTGCAAACTCGTGCAGCACCCAAGCGGTATCTCTTAAGCACAGGTTCTTTAGCAGGACGCGTAGGAGTTTACAACACTACTACTAATCAAAGCCTCTTACCTGGTGGAGATCTTTCTATTCCAGTAGTAGCCGGTACTCCATTTGAGTTGGAGATCGATGTTAATACTTCCGGTGTGAACGATGGTGATCAAGTCAGACTATATTACAAGCCAACCAATACTCTTACAACAGGGTATCAGATGGTCACTGAGAGTATGAACATCAATGACTTGGGATCTGGTGATGTGATTATACATACGCCAGCTTTTGCTATATCTCCAGAGCTATTCATTAATAGTAATGAAGCTACAGTGCCAGCAAGCGTTACTGCAACCGCTACAGGTATTATTGGCGGACGGATTAATATTGATATTGCTGGTGCGTCTACTGTTCTAGATGGAGCGCCAACACAGCGTTTAATATTAGATGTTACTAATAGTCAGACTTACTTCGAAAGTGTTGTGACATTAGAGGGAACTGAAGACTTTATACAAGCAGGTGGTTCTAACTCCACTATATTTACACCAAATACAATCCGCTTAGCTGCAGCAGATAATGTAACACAACAGTTCTTAACAGCTATTGGCCCACGGTTTGATAGCGACGGCAACGCTGTGATTCAAATTGAAAACTTGAGTGTGGCAGGAGCTAACATCCCTGGTGTGATTCTCTTCTCGAATCCAGAAGGCGTATCAGTCGGAGAGATCGTAGCTGCAGTTGATGCTTCAGCTACAGGTACTGCGGTGCAAACTATTCAATCTGACGTAGATACTATTGCGCCTGTTGTCGTAGCTACAGAGTCACGCGTACAGACAGTTGAACGCGCTACTGGTTACATGATTGGTAACGGTAGTACTGGAACGGCTGGTAGAGCTGGATCTCGTCTTAATGGGATCAGACCCAAGAGCGGCGACTTTGATCCTAACCAGGATTACGAGACAGTCCTATGATGGCTATGATGAAGAAGGTAGGTATTTGGAGCGGCATCACTGCCGTTCTATCTACCCTCTTCTTCCTCGTAGGTGGTTGGAATGCGACTAAGAAAGCGTATGTAGATTATGTGGAATGGTCGCAGACCCACCGAGACCACGAAGAAGTAAGAGCATTCGATCAGTCATCAGGTATCATCGGTCACACTCTGATTGATGGTAAGGTACGACTTAAATATAAAACATGTAACCCACCAGTAGACGCTCCGTTCTACTACTACACAGTATGGAAGAATGGACTACCAGTAGAAGGTTTCAACAGAACCCCTGCTAGTGGACACTTCGATATCAACAGCTGGTTCCAGCCTATCCAATGTACAGAAGGATGGTTAGGTTCCCATGAGTTCGATGGAGAACCAGGAGATACGTTCGTAGTAACGTGGTACTTCCAGGTAGATGGTGGATATGACGCAGTGATAATGCGTTACACAATAACGAAATAACGAGGGACAAATGCATAATGAGGAATACACCGGCCCATCGATGCCGCTAAGCATAGAAATCGATCAGATGAAGTACCGTCAGCAGGATGAGAGTTTCGATGGCAAGATTAAACGTATAGCAGGTACACTGTGTGACGGGCCGGAACATCAATATGCATTGGAAGAAGTACTAGGTGAGATGAGATTCTTACCAGCGGGTAGGGTTCAGTCAGCGATTGGATCCGCTCGTATCACCACAGCTTACAATTGCTTTGTCAGTGGGCTAGTGGAAGATAGCATGGATAGCATTATGGGGAGGGCACATGAAGCAGCTGAAACTATGCGTAGAGGCGGAGGAATTGGATACGATTTTAGCCGAATACGACCTCGAGGAGATACTATCAAGTCCCTCGATTCACAATCATCGGGTCCTGTTTCTTTTATGGGAATCTATGATGCTGTCTGTCAAACAATCGCATCCTCAGGCCACAGACGAGGAGCACAGATGGGTAGTATGCGCGTCGATCATCCAGACATTAGAGAGTTCATCCGCGCTAAGCGAAACTCAGATCGACTTACTGGATTCAATGTTAGCGTCAGTGTCACTGACAAATTCATGGAAGCACTAAAGACAGAGTCAGGCGACTTTGATCTAGTGTTTGAAGATAAAGTATACGAGACCATCAATGCACATGAGTTGTGGGATGAGATCATGGAATCTACGTGGGACTGGGCAGAGCCTGGTGTCCTGTTCGTGGACCGTATCAACGAGATGAACAATCTCTACTACTGCGAGACGATTGAGACTACTAACCCCTGCGGGGAACAGCCGCTGCCACCTCATGGTGCCTGCTTGTTAGGCTCTTTCAATCTAACGAAGTACCTGAAGGATAGTACTATCCACGGCCACCACAAGGTAGCCTACTTCGACTTCAAGCAGTTCAAGAAGGATATCCCCGTCGTGGTACGGGCGATGGACAATGTAATCGATAGAACAATCTATCCCCTCAAGGAGCAGGAAGATGAAGCAAGAGATAAGCGACGCATGGGACTGGGTATTACAGGCCTTGCAAACGCCGGAGAGATTCTCGGATACTCGTACGGATCTCCAGAGTTCATGCAGTGGACAGAGAAAGTCCTTGCGTGTCTCCGCGACAACACGTACAGAGCTTCAGCGGAACTTGCTGAGGAGAAAGGACCGTTCCCCTTATTCAGACAGGAATACCTGAAGAGTAACTTCGTGAGGACATTACCAGCGTCAGTCAAAAAGGAGATCCGCAAGCATGGCATACGTAACTCCCACCTTACATCTATCGCCCCAACTGGTACTATCAGCCTTGTGGCAGATAACGTCAGTTCAGGAATCGAGCCAGTCTTTTCACATTACTATAGCCGCACCATCCAGACTTTTGCCGGCCCACGAGAAGAACAAGTTCAGGACTATGCGTATGCGAGAGGAGTCGAAGGAAGATCAGCCGACTCTCTTTCAGTGGGCGAACATCTCGACGTACTAGCACTCGTATCTCATTACGTAGATAGTGCTGTTAGTAAGACCTGTAATGTGGGAGATGATGTTACCTATGATGAGTTCAAGAAGATTTATGAGGACGCGTGGGAAGCTGGCTGTAAGGGAATCACGACCTTTCGCGCGGCGGGTAAGCGATACGGAATCCTTAAAACCGTGGAAAAAGAAGAGGAGATTGCGGAGGCGGCTGAAGGAGCTGCAACGGAGAGTGGAGAGGAAGCAACAGCGTGCTTCATTGATCCGCTTACTGGGCAGCGCGAGTGCAGCTGACGCAGTTATGGAGGACAAATGAGTCTATCAGTAATTGGAAATATTATCTCAGGTCTAGCAGGCCCGCTGGGTCAGGTAGCTGAGAGATACTTCGATAACAAGGACGACCAGCAGGCATTTAAGAATGCAGTAGAGCTGGAGATCCTAAAGAACCAGAAAGAGTTCACAGATCTAGCGAGCAACATCGTACTAGCAGAGGCTAAGTCAGAGCACTGGCTAACTGCTACATGGCGTCCGTTCACTATGATCCTATTTGCTCTTGTAATAGCAATTAATATTTTGATCATACCCTACGTGGTAACTCCGTTACTATGGGCGTTAGGTTATCCTATCCCCATGTTCATGGAAGTACCAGACCAGGTATGGACTTTAATCACCATCGGTCTCGGTGGCTACGTAGGTGGTCGGTCAGGCGAGAAGATGGTCAAAGCTTGGAAGGAGAATTAGAATGTGTACATGTAAAAACTGTAAGTGTAACCCTTGCACATGTGGCTCGTAAACTTCGTTAAAGAGAAGGAAGGCTTCAGAGCTAATGCCTATCAAGACGCCGTTGGTGTTTGGACTATTGGATATGGTTCCACCAAGGGCGTCAAGAAGGGTGATAGCATCTCAATGGCCAATGCTGAGAAGCTCCTCGCTGAAGAGTTAGAGGACTTCCAGCATTACGTAGAGAACTACAGCAAGAAGGTAGGATACTACTGGAACAAGAACCAGATCGAAGCCCTCACATCATTCGTCTTCAACCTAGGCAAGGGACGACTGAATCAATTAACAGCAGATGGTACTCGTACTAACGAGACTATCGCTAACCGTATGCTACTCTATCGTCGAGCCGGTGGCAGGATCCTCAAGGGTCTTGAGATCAGGCGCCGAGAAGAGTCAGCTCATTTCAAATCATAGGAGGTAGGGATGCCGACACAAGTACTACCTATTACAAACCTCTCTCAAGCAGGGGTTATTATGGATACGCCTTCGGTATCCTTACCACCTAACGTATTCTCAGACTGTCAGAACGTAAGATTCCGAGATGGAGCTATTCGTAAGATGGAGGGTGAAAGAGAAGTCCAGTTCAATATAGGACCAGGACAATATAGATATGTAGCTTTCTGGCCTGAGCCTACTCTGTCTCCTAATGATGGATACATGGTTGTCGTAGCTAGATATACTATTCAACAGGCCGTTGATCAAGGAATTGTCATTCCTCCTACTATAACTACAGATAATGTAGATATCATATATATCTTCTTAGCTTCAGATCCAATGACAGTGCTTCATAGATCTCAGCCATTCGCTGTGACTGACATGGCTCACTGGCAGCACACACTATTTGGTGGTGGTGTTACTCTAATTATGAACAACGGAGTAGACAGACCTGTATACGCTAACGGTCCTATCAGGTCCACAGCATTATTCACTGACCGTCTATTCTTTAACTTACCAGGATGGGACAGCTATCTAACAGACGAACAGGTCACATCGTTCTTCTACGATACCTCGTTTGTTACAGATATCGGTACAGATCTAGGTGCATTTGTAAATCTAACTAACGCAGATAATCTACCAGATATTCCTACCTCTCAGAATGATCAAGCTATTATCTTATCAGTGATCCCAGGTAACGACAGCTTACCTCCATTCTCTATTAGGATAGATGATTATAATGATACAGCAGGTGGAGTACCTCAGACGGCGGCGAGTGTAGGATTCAATGGACCAGTAGATCCTAATGATCCGACTACCGCTGACAATACAGATACAGGCACTACGTTCATAACGTTTAATCCTCCTACCTTTAATGCGGAAGGGGAATATGCAACGTTAGGTGTAGCACCAGGTGACTCAGTAACTATCCGTATTCAGACTATACCTGATATCCAGGTACGAGCAGGAGTTATCCGTACTTACGGGAACCTACTCGTTGCAGGGAACCTAACAGAGTTCATGCGTAGTGATCCTGACCGGACAGTACGTGCTATGCCAGGAGTAATCCGCACTTCAGATGTGGCAGCACCAGGAACTATACCTGCTAACTGGAATCCATTTAAGACTGGAGTTAACACAGCAGATGAGTTTACTCTCTCGTCCACAGGGATCGTCCAGGATATGTCTGAACTTCAAGGCATCCTCTATATCTATACAAACGATTCGATACACTCTATACAGCAGACAGGTAACTCTACCGTACCCTTCAACATCCGGCCAGTAGCTCGGGGTTGGGGAGCACAGACAGTAGATTCGATACAAGAGTTTGATGGTAGGCATATAGTCGTAGGTAGTAACGATATCTATACCTTCAGTGGACATCCAGGATCTATCAAGTCTATTGCAGATCTCAGAGTACGTAGAGAGTTTTTCCGTACTATCACAAAGAATCCGCTACATCAGCGTAACCTATTCACTATGTTATACCGTAGACGTGATGAGATCTGGATCAGCTATCCTACCACGGCCAGTACAGATGGTCAGTGTGATAGGACTTTGATATGGAACTACCGTAACAATACGTGGACTATCAGAGCACAATCAACTTTCTGGAATGGGGTAATGTCTCCTATTCAGTGGGATACTGACGGGGTTCTCACAGTAGATCTTAACGAGCATTTCCCTTTACTTGTATCTACTCGTTTGTCTACTGATACTGATTCAGTATATGTTGCAGATGTTCCTGGTAAGTTTACTGACAGAGCTAATATGGGTTATGAATCATATATCGAACGAACACGACTAGCTATTACTCCAGAGTTTACTACTGAGAACTTACTATCAGTAGCTATGCTTACAGAAGGTTTAGCAATCTCCGGTGGTACAGAGTTTGATCCTACATTAGAGATCAGAGTACTTGGTACTGAAACTCCCGCTGAAGAAGCAGATCTAACTGATGGTACTAATCCTAATATTAAGAAGAATACGTTTGATATTCTATCTAACTATAAGGTAGATATAAGAGAACATGGTCGTCTACTTAACTACAGGATTACAGATAATATCACTGGCAGTGTTGTTAGAGATGATCGCTGGCTCATAGCTGGTCTGCAGTTTGATATAGGAACAGGAGGTACTCGCTAATGGCAGTTCAACCCCCTCCGATTACAGGTGATCCAGAACAGGATAGCTTTAACCAGCAGGTTGCTGATGCTATTAACTTCATGCCACTTGGAAACGTCATCACAGAAGAACGCATCATTGCCTCTTCTGTGGCGGGTACTCGTGGGGCAGCAGGTGCT
>Ga0209020_1002346_pt1 | contig 15404 bp, 12 predicted proteins | sample PinacodermBB_FD_187298 | JGI IMG/M metagenome (GOLD analysis project Ga0209020, IMG submission 187298) | Host-associated microbial community of the marine sponge Aplysina aerophoba from Gulf of Piran - sponge pinacoderm, lysed by bead... | ecosystem: Host-associated > Porifera > Sponge >...
CCGCCCCTGAAACTGGTGCTCTTCGAAGGTCCGGAGGGCGCGACGCTCAACCATCTCGGGGTCGAAGTCGACACCGTGGAGGAGGTCCTGTCGGCCGAGGGGCGTCTGAGCGCGGCCGGGCTCGAGACCGCCGGCGTCGCCGACACGGCCTGCTGCTTCGCCGAGAAGACGGAGACCTGGATCAGCGACCCCGATGGGGCGCGCTGGGAGTGGTACGTGAAATCGGGGGATGCCGAGCAGCTTCAGGGCACCACTCTGCGCACCCATGCGAGCAGCGGGGGAAACGGCAGCACCTCCACGACGTGTTGCTCTTGAACCGCCCGCCGGGACTGCGGCCACGTCGCCTTGCCTCGTTGCAACAAGGCACCCGCACCGGGTGTCTTGTTGCCAAGTACGCCGGACTGGACAATACTTAGTATCTGTTGTATCGTGTCAACGTGGCAAGGGCGAGGCACCCGAAAAAGGATGTGGAAAGTGCATTGCGTGATGCTGAGACAGCAAAGTGGACAGTCACTGTGACGGCATCCGGGCATCGTTGGGGCGTTATGCGGTGCGGAGAGTCGAATCGCTCTGGGTGTCAGATGTCAATTTGGTCCACGCCTCGCAACACCGGAGTTCACGCGGAGCAACTGCGCCGTTTCATCAGACGGTGTCCACACAAGTAGTACGGGAACGACGGGGAAACCTAAGATGGCGATACACCACTTCACTCTGATCGTCGACGGTCCCGATTTGCAGGACGATACCCTTATTGACGCGGTCTTCGAGGCGGGATGTGACGATGCGGCGGTCGGCCGGGTCGACGGTATCCAGTATGTCGATTTCGACCGGGAAGCCGCCGGCCTCGACCGAGCCATCATCTCGGCAGTGGCCGACCTTGAGCGCATCAACGGCGTCACCGTGGTGCGGATCGCCGATGCAGGCTTCGTCTCCATGGCCGACATCGCCGCGCGCATCGGACGAACCCGGGAAGGGACACGGCTACTGATCACTGGAGCGCGCGGCCCCGGTGGGTTCCCGCCACCGGTCACCGACCCCCGAAGCCGTTACCGATTGTGGCGCTGGTCTGACGTGGCACACTGGCTCACGAAGCACCTTGGTGAAGAATTGGCAACTGGGGACGATGAGGTCCTCGCGGCCTTCAACGCTGGCCTGGAACTGCGCCACCACAAGCGCCGGCTCACCCCGCCGGATCGAATCAGACTCGATGCCTTGCCTGAATTGTGAGGGAAGATTGGACTAGGGGCCGTGTCCTAAGCGGTGGAAAGCGCTCAAGGCCGACCCCGGTGACACCTTGTCCACGAATGATGACGACGTCTGACCGATCCGAAGCTTCCCTCTCTGCTGCATCGGCAAACGGGGGTGGTGCGGCCGCTAGCGCTGGAATCGCATTTCAGCAACAACTCGGAGCGTACTTTGGCGTTTACCTTCTTTCGGGACGACGCTTAGATGAACGCCTGAATCTCGGAAGCGCCTCTCCTGTCGAGCTGCGCTTTGAAACGGAAGCCCCAGTCGATGATATTCTTGTTTGCACATCGGCCGATGGCTATCTCGCGATACAGGCCAAGACGACGGTCTCGCTGTCGCAGAATCTGAAGAGTCCCTTCGGCAAGACGACTACGGCATGGCGCGCTACGCGCTTAGCGAGTTCGTTCCTCAATTTCTCGACCAGCACCCCTCACAGGCTATCGAAGCGATCATTGCGTCGGTGGAGGGCTACGTTGCCCGAGAACACCCGATTCCCGATGACTTTGAGGACTATAATCTGAACGTTGCCGGTAGAAGCGTCCGACTCCGTGAAGATCGCAGCCACGTCTGGGCACACGATCCGAACAACAAATATGCTCGTGATGCAGAGGTTCTGGTCGCGAAGCTTCTAGAGCGCTTAAGGGCCAGCGATGAGAGCACCGCCTTGAATTTGGCGAATCTACTGATCGACAACGCATCGCTCGCCGTATTCTGGTCCGGATTGTTCATGGCCTCCGCAGAACGCAATGACGGGCTGGTCGATCTTCTCCTCCCTTTCGCTTTGACTGAACAGTTTCTTGTGATGCCGGATACCGGGAAGGATGCTCTAGACGTCGTTGCAAAGGGATATGGGCGCCTTAAGTCCCAAGACCGGCAACGGTTTGAGCAGCAAGCGATGTTGTTCGATTTTTCAGACTTTAAGCGACCCAAGGAAGCCAAGGAATACATCCTTCGCCGCTTATTCACCGTGATCGGTGGGGACAATCTGGAAACGGAAGCCGCCTTGCGACTGGTCGCCGACGATACCGACCAAGTTGCAGCCCAAAATAGGCGTCCCTTCCAGGTCCAATTTCAGGCCGTAAGTGCCAAGTCATATGATTGGATTACAGACCAGAACAGGGACCTTCCCGCAAACGCCAGCCTCATCGCGGCAATCGATTCAGCGAAAAAGGTACTAGCGCTGGAATCGAATGCTAGCGCACCCACAGGTTTGACGCTAAACGCCGCCCATGACGCGTTGAACCGAATCGTGAGAACCCGGACTGCGCATGGGACCGATGCGCAATTGAAAATCCACGGCGAGGGCGTGCTCGCCCAAGGATGCAACCGCATCATTGCAGCAAGACTTCTTTCGCAGCAGGCCGACGGTGTGGCGACCGAGTCCTTCCTTCGACTCCTCAGGGTCGCTACGAGTTCTGCCGGCCCACAGGTCGATGCTCGTACGGAGGAATCATTCGAGAAATTTGCGTCATGGGGTTCCCCAGCCGCGCGAGTAGAGGCTGCCCAGGCCGTCCTCGACTTGGCCCTGCAACGGCCGGATTTACTTCCGAGGCTCATGATCGACATCGACATGCTGCTAACCGATCCTCACCCCGCTGTCCGAATGCAGGCTGGCTCGCACTTAATCCGGATCTGGGACCTTGACCGGGACGGTTTTTGGCAGCGAGTGAAGGATTGTCTCATACGGGAGCCAAATTTCGGCGTACTCGAACACATTATCAAGGGCGTTCTCGGTCGCGTGTTGCATTCCTCCCCGGAAATTGTCGAGTCGCTGGTCCTAGAGCTACTCAAGCGCTTTCCGGACGACAGGGAGCGCCAAGGTCGTCTTCGGAAGGCTGTCGCCGACATACTCACGGTCCTATGGATCACGCATGAGCGTGACGCCGCAAGATCAGTTGTGGAGGAGTGGGGCGCTGATTCGGTTCATTTTCACGACGAGCTCGCTATTGTCCTATCGACGATGCGCAGGGCGTTTGTCGCCGGGCTGACCGGCGAGAAGAATCAGGCTGACGAGGCACTTAGACACCGAGCACTGGAACTAGCCGCGGGGGTCGTGGAAGCCGCGTGCTACGGCTTAGCCATACATTATTCGGGAGAAACACCGAAACTTGAGGGCCTCTGCGAGGCTGGCAAGTCTGCGGAGTTGCTCGATGTTGCATGCCGCGAACTCTATTTCTCTACTGGCGCAAACCACAGCAGTGAGGAGTCAAGCCGGCCGACAAGCACAACAGAGCTAGCAGACTTTTTCGTCGAGGCTACACCGATCCTCAAGCGGATCGGTGACTGTGGCACTCCGCACACGGTTTACTATCTCCTGCAACTGCTTGAATTCCTGCTACCCCTCGACCCCGAGCGAGCATTCGATCTTGCGGCGCATGCTTTGCGGAGTGGCGGTGCTCGCACGGGATTTCAATTTGAGTCAATGGGAATCGATTTGATCGTACGGCTCGTTGGCGTATTTCTCGCCGATCACAAAGAGATATTCGAGAGCGAACAACGCCGAACTGAATTGATTGAATGCTTGGAGATTTTTATGGACGCTGGCTGGCCGGCCGCGCAGCGGCTTCTCTACCGGCTACCGGAACTGATTCAATGAACAGTGCATCGCCAAGGAAAGACTTCACCTATGCTCGTGTATTCCCCGACATCCACAGCGAGGGAGCAGGTCTTCACGCTTCAAAACATGCATCAGCTCGTGGAGCACACGCGCCTTGCGGAGTTCCGCTCGCGGTAACCTGACCGAGACTCAGGCCGGCGGCGTAAACCGGCTGCTTCGCACATCATCGCCAATCTCGAACCGCATCAGATCTTCGCCGACAACCAGCGGCCCGTCATAGGTGCCGCGGGTGGCGGGGATCAGGTCGGCGGGGGTGGCGTCGCCGAAGAGCAGGAGATGCGTGTAGGCGGCGAGCCTGGGTTGGGTCCGCGTGAATACGACGCCGGCGTCTTGCGGGATGGTGTGGTTGCGGCGGATCCGCTCCAGGTTGGCGCGCTGGACGCCCTGGCCCATGCCGTGTTGCACCTCGTGCACCAGCAGATCGACATTCTGCGAATGGACGATGAGGTTTTCGTTGAACGTGGTGTCGCCGGAGAGCACGGCCGAGCGCCCCCGGAAGTCGATGCGGTAGCCGTAGGCGTCGAGTTGCTCGCCGCCGTGATCGACCCTGAAGGTGGTGACCCGGATGTCGCCGGACTCGTAGACCACCCCCTCCTCGATCTCGGTGGATTCCAGCTTCACGCCGTCGGCGGGGTAGCTGTGGCTGCGGACGCGGATATCGGTAGCGAAGGCGAGCGGCAGGTGTTCGGCCATCTGGTTCGTGCCCTCGGGTCCCCACACCTTGAGCGGCACGTTGCGCTTGCCCCAGGGCATGCCGATCCAGCCGGTGAGCCAGAGGTCGGTGAAGCCCACGACGTGGTCCGAGTGGTGATGGGTGAGAAACATGGCGGTGATCTCGCCGAACGGAATCCCGAGTTGGAACAGGCGTTGCAAGGCGCCGCGCCCGGCATCGAATAGCAGCTTCTCACCGCCCACCTCCACCAGGGTGCTGGGCCCGAACCGGTCGAGCCTCGGCGGCGGCGCGCCGGTGCCGAGAAGGGTTACGCGAAAAAGATCGGTGGATGTCTCTGCCATTATGCCTCCTGGGGCTACTGCCCACTCTTGATCCGGCTCCACAAAGCCGTCACGAAACGTTGCGCCTCGGCCGGATAGGGGTGGGTCACGTAGAGCCGCTCCCTCACGGCCGGTGGCGGATGGATGCCGGGATCCTCCAACAACTCGCGGTTCAGGAGAGCCGTCGCCGCCGCGTTGCCGTTGGCATAGAGCACGTGGTTGGAAGCCTTGGCGATCACCTCGGGCCGCATGAGGTAGTCGATGAAACGATGGGCGTGTTCGGGCCGGGGCGCGTCGGCCGGGATCGCCATCATGTCGAACCACATCTGCGCGCCCTCGTCCGGGATCACATAGGAAATCCGCGGGCCTTTTCCGGCGTCGCCCGCGCGTTCCCGCGCCTGCAGCATATCACCGGACCAACCCATGGCCAGACAGATGCTGCCGTCGGCGAGACCGTCCAGTTGCGCGGTGTTGTGGAAGCCGCGGATGTGGGGCCGGATCGCCCTCAGCACCGGTTCCGCCCTTTCGATGACGTCGATGTCGTGGCTTGCGGGATCCAGCCCGAGGAGGTTCAAGACGGCGGGGATCACCTCGCCCGGCTCGTCCAGCAGATACACGCCGCAATCGGCGAACTTCGAGACCACGGCGGGGTCGAACAGCATGCGCCAGGAGCCCGCCGGCGCGCGCGGATCGCGCGCCGCGACTTTCGCCCGGTTGAAGCCGATTCCGGTAGTGCCCCACAGGTAGGTCACCGCATGGCGGTTTCCCGGATCCCATTGCCGGACCCGGGCCGCGATGGTTTCGTCCATGTGACGGAGGTTCGAAAGCCGGCTCTTGTCCAGCGGCCGGAACAGGCCCGCCCTTATCTGGCGCGCGAGGAAGGCGCCGGTCGGCACCACCACATCGTAGCCGGTGTTCCCGGCCAGCAGCCTCGCTTCGAGGGTGCGGTTGGAGTCGAATACGTCGTACACGACCTCGATGCCGGTTTCGGCCTCGAACTCGGCGAGGATCTGCTTGTCGATATAGTCGGTCCAGTTGTAGACGCGGACCCTTTTGTCCTCGGCCGGACTGCCGCCCGCGGCCAGCAGCACCAGAGCGGCCAGCAGTGCGATACGAGTCATGATCACGTGATACGCCATATCACGGGGCATTCGGATTTGGCACCCGCACCGGCGGCGATCCACCGTATGGCAGCAGACGCCGCTTTCGTGATAGCTTGATTTCAACTCTCCACGACCGGTGCGTTCACCCATGAGTATGCAATGGCCGAGTCAGTTGCCATAGAAACGCCGTCCGGCAAGGCCGCAACGGATGAGAACTTCCCGGTCGGGTCCTGGCTGCTGCCGGCGCGCCTGCGCCCGCATATCGCCACCTTCTACGCCTATGCCCGGGCCATCGACGACATCGCCGACAACCCCGAGTTGGAGTCCGCCGACAAGATCGCGCGGCTGGACGGTTTCGCCAGGGCCGTGAGCGGAGACCACACCACGGACCCCACCTTCCACAAGGCTCACGAGATCCGCCGCAGCCTGGCGGAGACCGGGGTGACGCACCGCCACTGCGTGGACCTGACCCTTGCTTTCAAGCAGGACGCCGTCAAGCCGAGCTACGACGACTGGAACGACCTCATGGGCTACTGCAACCTGTCCGCGGCCCCGGTGGGCCGCTACCTGGTGGACCTCCACGGCGAGTCGCCGGAAGCCTACCCGGCGTCCGATGCCCTGTGCAACGCGCTGCAGGTGCTCAACCACCTGCAGGACTGCGGCGACGACTACAAGACGTTGGACCGGGTCTATCTGCCCCAGGACTGGATGGCCGCCGCCGGCACCGGCGTCGAGGCGCTGGGGGAGAGCCGTTCCACGACGGCGTTGAGGCGGGTGCTGGACCGCTGCCTCGACGGCACCGACGGCCTGCTGAAGCTGGCGGACGATTTGCCGGGACGGCTCCGCAACCTCCGCTTTGCCATGGAAGCCGCCGTTATCGTCGCCATCGCCCACCGGCTTGGCACCGAGTTGCGCCGCCGCGATCCCCTGGCGGAGCGGGTGGCGCTGACCAAGACGCAGTTCGCGGCGTGCTTCGCGCGGGGCGTCGGCCGGGTGTTGTTCCGGCGGCGCGGACGGGGTTTGTCGAATGGACGCGAATAAAGGCGCCCGGCCTCAAGAGACCGTGACCGGTGACCCCGTCGACCCCCTTACCCACGTCCATCGTGTCGTGGCGCGTTCAGGCACGTCGTTCCTCTGGGGCATGAGGGTGCTGCCGGCGGAACGGCGGCACGCCATGTACGCCATCTACGCCTTCTGCCGCGAGGTGGATGACGTCGCCGACGAGCCGGGGGAGACCGCGGAAAAGAAGCTCGGCCTGGCGGACTGGCGGGACGAGATCGCGCGCCTCTACGCCGGCGAACCGCAACGGCCGACTACCCGGGCGCTGCTGCAGCCGGTGCGGCGCTTCGACCTGCCGCGGGAGGAGTTCCTGGCCGTTATCGACGGGGTGGAGATCGACGCCGCGCCCACGGTGAGGATGCCCACCCTGGATGACTTGCTGAACTATTGCCGCCAGGTGGCCGGCGCGGTAGGCATGCTGTCCATCCACGCCTTCGGCGTGCCCCGGGACCCCGGGTACGAGATCGCCGAAGCCCTCGGCAACGCCGTGCAGCTTACCAACATCCTGCGCGACGTGAAGGAAGACGCGGAGATTGAACGCCTCTATGTCCCCCTGGAAATGGTCGCGAAACACGGCGTCGTGGACGGCTCATTGGGTTCGCTCTTCGTCCAGCCGGGTTTTGCCGCGGCGTGCGCGGACCTGGCGGAGCTGGCGCGGGATTACTACGCCAGGACCGACCGGCTGCTGGCCCAGCTCGGATGGCGTCAGATGCGCCCCATCGTGCTCATGATGGCGGTCTACCGGGAGACGCTCCAGCGCCTGGAGGAACGGGGCTGGACCCGCATCGATCGTCCGGTCCGGCTGACGCGGGCGCGCAAGTTGTGGCTCGCCCTTCGCTACGGGCTGCTTTGACGGGCCTCTCTCCGTGGCCCGAACACACATCATCGGCGCCGGCGTAGCCGGGCTTTCCACCGCGGTGTCGCTGAGCGGGGCGGGGCAGGCCGTCACCCTCTACGAGGCCAGCGGCCAGGCCGGCGGCCGCTGCCGGTCCTACTTCGATGCCAGGCTCAAGTGCGCCATCGACAACGGCAACCATCTGCTCCTGACCGGCAACCGGTCCACCATGCGCTATCTGGCGGAAACCGGCGCCACCGGGGAGCTGGTGGGGCCGGCTTCGGCCTGCTTTCCGTTCCTGGACCTGCGCACCGGCCAGGGATGGCATCTGCGGCCCGGCGCCGGCCGGCTGCCATGGTGGATCCTCGACCCGCGGCGGCGCGTGCCCGATACCCGGATCCGGGACTACCTGTCGGGGCTCCGTCTGGCCGTGGCCGGACCGCACCGCACCGTGACCGACTGCGTCGGCGACCACGGCATCCTGTTCGAGAGGTTCTGGGAGCCGCTGGCGGTGGCGGCACTGAACAGCCCGGTGCGCGCCGGGGCCGCGTCTCTCTTGTGGCCGGTGTTACGCGAGACCTTCGGCCGGGGCGAGGCGGCCTGCCGGCCACGCATCGCCCGGACAGGACTGTCCGGAACGTTCGTGGACCCGGCGCTGGAGTTCTTGCGCCGACGCGGCGCCACGGTCCGGTTCGGCATCCGGCTCCGCGGCATCGGTTACGAACGGGGCCACGCACGCGGTTTGGACTTTGGGACGGAGACCGTGGCACTGAACGCCGACGACAGCGTGGTGCTGGCGCTGCCGCCGGCCGCCGCGGCGGGCCTGGTGCCGGATCTGACCGTCCCGGAGGAGAGCCACGCCATCGTCAATGCCCACTTCCGCTTGTCCGAGCCGGCGCACTTGCCGGCGGAACTGCCGTTCCTCGGACTGATCGGCGGCACCGCGCAATGGCTGTTCGTTCGCGGCGAGGTGGCCTCGATCACCATAAGCGCGGCCGATGACATGATTGACGAGCAGCCCGACGCCATCGCCCGGAAGACCTGGCGCGACGTCGCCGTGGCCCTCGCCCGTGACCCGGACCCGCTGCCGCGCTACCGCGTCGTCAAGGAAAAGCGCGCGACGTTCGCGCAGACGCCGGCGCAGGTGAAGCTCCGCGCCGGCACCCGCTGCCGCTTCGCCAACGTGTACCTGGCCGGCGACTGGATCGATACGGGGCTGCCCGCCACCATCGAGAGCGCGATCCGGTCCGGGCACCTGGCCGCCCGCGCCATCGAAGACACGGTACCATAGACACGCCGGCGCCCTGGGAGATCCGTGGGGCGTGTTTCACCAGAGGGTAGAGAGCAACGGATCACTCACGACGTCGACTTCACCGCTGCGATCCAGTATTCGTCCAATGCGGCAGGCGGCCGAATCGTTGACCCACCACACCAACTGCTGCATAGTGAACTCCGCCGCGGAGCCACCGCGGCGGGATCGGAGGGCTTCCTGTGGCAAAGCAACCCTTGCGAGTCATCCTGGCGCAACCGAGGGGTTTCTGCGCCGGTGTGGTGAGAGCCGTGGACATCGTGGAGCGCGCGCTCCAGATCTACGGGGCGCCGGTGTACGTGCGGCACGAGATCGTCCACAACAAGCACGTGGTCGACCAGTTGCGTGACAAGGGCGCGCGCTTCGTCGAAAAAGTCTCCGATATCCCCCAGGGCGCGGTCACCGTATTCAGCGCCCACGGCGTATCCCGCAAGGTTGAGGACGCCGCCGACGGCCGCGGCCTTCAGGTCATCGACGCCACCTGTCCCTTGGTGAGCAAGGTCCACGTCGAGGCGCAGCGTTACGCGCGGCAGGGTTACGAGGTCGTTCTCATCGGACACGCGGGGCACCCGGAAGTCGAGGGCACCATGGGGCAGGTGCCCGGCACGGTCCACCTGGTGTCCGATCTGGCCGACGTGGCGGCGCTGGCCCCCGCCGACCCGGCGAAGCTTGCCTACGTGACCCAGACCACCCTCAGCGTCGACGATACCCGCGAGATCATCGCCGCGTTGAGATCCCGGTTCCCCGGTATCCAAGGCCCCGACGTGAAGGACATCTGCTATGCGACGCAGAACCGCCAGACCGCGGTGCGGCTCCTGGCGACCGAGTCCGACGTGATCCTGGTGATCGGAGCCGACTACAGCTCGAACTCGAACCGCCTGCGCGAGATCGGCGACGAGGTCGGAACCGCCAGTCACCTGATACCGGATGCCGGGAGCCTGGACCCGGAGTGGCTGGACGGGGCGAAGACCGTGGGGATCACCGCGGGCGCTTCGGCGCCCGAAGAGCTGGTCCAGGGCTTGGTGGACCGCCTCTGCGACATGTTCGACGTCACCCTGAGCGACCTCGACGGCATCGAGGAGAACGTCACCTTCAAGCTGCCGCGAGAGCTGGGCGGAGCCCGGGAATCGGCAGTGTGACGGCCACGGGCCGGTCGCTCCTGCCCGAGACCATCCCGCCACCACACTAAAAGTTGTAGGTTGCCTGCAGCTCGACGAAACTGTCGCGACGGGTTTGGTAGTGGGTGAGATCCGCCTTGTCGACGTCGAGGATCACGACTGCCTCGATGTGCAACGACCAGTGGTCCGACAGACGACGGTTGAACTCGACCACCAGAGAGCGCGTCGAATGTTCCACGTCCCCCAGGACGCTGGCGACGAAATCCGTGCTCTGGACGTCGTTCAGCGCCAGGCGGGCGGCGAGAAAGACATCGTTGTCGAAAATGTTGGTGGCTTTTTCGCCCCGCCCGTCGTAGTTCCATTCGGCGAGCAGGCTGAGATCGGCGTCCGAGTCGAATATGCCGTTGAAGGTGTACTCGCCGCCGGCGACGAAAGCCGCGTAGTCCTGTTCCATGCCGGCCTGGTTCCGGGCGCCGGCGCGGTGAATAGCCTCGAGTTTCAACAGCCAGGACTCGATGGTGAGCTGGGCGTCCACCCCGAACTGGCGGATCTGCTCGTAGTACGGGAGCAGCAACAACTCGCCTCTCTCGTCCAGCCTCGGCGGCAAGCATGCCAGACACGGCTCCCGGCTGGTGCCGTCGAAGATGCTCACACCGAAGTCCAGGGGCCCCAGGCTGTGGCTGTAACGGGCGGCGAGATCCACGTGCCACTCCGCTGCCGCGCTCTCGTAGGAGACCTGCTCGTCGTCCACGACGAACCGGCTGCGCAGCCGGCCGGCCCGGCCCGGATAGGTGCGCTCCCGGTGGTAGGTCAGGGCGAAGAGCTCCACCACGCCGGAGTCGCCGGACCAGGTGAGATGGGCCATGGGCTGCCCCAGCTTGGCCTCTTCGTTGGGGTGCTCGATGAGGTCGATCTGGTTGACGATGTCCACCAGGTGGCGCGACTCCGCCACCCCCCAGAACACCCGGTCGGCGCCGAGCCGCAACTCCCATTCCCCGTCGCCGATCTCGCCCAGTAGCAGGAGATAGGCTTCACGCACATCGGCGTGGGTGCGGCGCGAGTCCGCGGCGTCGTAGCGGAAGAACGGCGCCACGGTGAGGCTCCTTCCCTCGGCATCCTCGACGTATAGATTCGGCTCGAAGACAAAGCCCCCGGCGTGGGACTCCTGGCCGGGATGGTCGCCGTCCTGGTAGTACCACCGGCCCTCGAGGGCCAGGCGTCCGGAGAGCTCGTGATCGGCGATCTCCACGGCGGCGGCCATGCCGGCGGCAAGGAACGCCGCCGCGATCCAGGCAACTCCGAGAGCCGCCAGCCTGCCGCGGAGGCGGCGTTCAAACCCGCCCGTGCCGCCGCCAGCCCGCAAGGAGTCGTTTCCCAGGGTTCGAGCAAGCATCAACGCGCCCGTTTCAGGCCGGTGCGGGTGAAGTCCCTCTCATTGAGCTTCGTCCGGTACTTGAAATCCGCCCACGTCAGCACCGTGCTCTTGCCCGTCAGATGATTGACCATGGTCATCTCGTGCGCCTGCCAGTAGCGATCCAGGTACTTCTGGTACTTGGCCAGCGTAAGGGTCTTCAGATGGGCGTTCTTGCGGTCGTAGTACTCGACCTTCCAGACCCGGAGCTCGTCCTTGTCCTGCCACATCACCTGGCGGCGATAACCGGATCTCTTTGTGAGCGGGAAGCGTTCGACCACCGTGCACGTGGTGTCGCCGCAAGGCTCGTCGCGCAAGTACTTGTAGGTGTATCGTTCCACTTCCGGGCTGCCCATGTCCTCGTAGGCGAACTCGCTGCCCATGAAGGAACCGGAACGATTCGACGAGCTGATGCGCTTGACCCGTTTGAGCGCCGGCAAGAAGAGCCACTGGTCGTCCGCCTTGTCCTTGTGCGCGTGTATGAGGAAAGCCGTCCCTTTGACGTCCCGCGGCTGGTCGAACACGAACAGGCTCTTGTCGCCGTCTCCGGGCGCCTCCAGAACCTTGAGCCGGCTCTGGCGCTTGCTTTCCTGCCCCTGCTTGTTGCGCAGCACCATGGTCTGGTTGGCGGTGAAATTGCCGAAACCCTTTCCCCGCTCGCGAGTTTCGCGGGCGATCCTCAGTCCCTTTTCCTCCGGGGTCTCCGACCACGCCGGCGGCGGTCCGGCCAGCGACAGCAGGAAAGCGAGACAAGCCACGGGTAAGACGAAAGCAACGTGAATCATTGTTCTCTCCTGTCAATAGTCATCAGCAGAGCGGGAAGAAGCAGAAAATCGCCCACCAGCGCGAACACCAGCGTGATCGTCACCAGAAGGCCGAGGGCCCAGCTCAACTCGAAGCCGGATGACGAGAACACCAGCAGCCCCGCGCACAAAACCGCGGTGGTGGTCCATAGCGCGTGGCCGACGGTGCGGAAGACGGTGCGCACGGCCTCCGGCGCCGGCAGGCCCTGGCGGCGGGCCTTGAGATATTCGGTCAGAAAATGAATCGTGTCGTCCACGATGATCCCGAAGGAGATCGCAACCACCACCGAGGAGGCAATGCCCACGCGACCGACGAGATAGCCCCACAGGCCGAAGCTCATGGCCGCGGGAATGAAATTGGGCAAAAGGCTCACGAGACCCAGGCGCACGCTCTTGAACACCCCGATGAGAATCAACGAGATGAGGGCCATGGCGATGATGGTGCCGCGCAGCATGCCGTGGATGTTTCGCAGGGAAAGGTGTGCGAAGACGATGCTGAGGCCGGTTGCCTCGGAGGCCAACCGAGGGGCATTCGCCTGGAGCCAGTCCTGTGCCCGGGCATCGAGCTCGCGCTGCTCCCGGGACGAGGTGCTGCTGACCACGACGGTCATGCGCGTGGCGGATTTGGCGACGTCGATGCGATCGTTGAGGTCGCTGCCGAAAGGAAGCGAGAGCTCGTAGAGCAACAGGTATTGCGCGGCGAGCTCGGCATCGTCCGGCAACCGGTAAAAGGCCGGATCGTCCCCGTGCAGGTTCTTGTTCAGCCGTTTCATGATGTCCGGAAAGGCCTGGACGTGGCTCACTTCGGGCTGGCTCCGGTACCATTCGGCGAAGGCGTCCACCGCGCGCAGATAGTCGGGATCGGTGATGCCGCCGTCGCGCTCCGCCTTGAGCGAGTATTCCAGCGTAATCAAGCTGGTCAGGTTTTCGATGACGAAGTCGGTATGACGCCGGAACTCGTAGCGTTCGTCGAAGTACTTCGTCCAGTTGTCGGTAAGCTCGTTGCGGGGAATGCCGATGGCGAGGACTACCGCCAGAAGGGTGACCAACCAGAGCAGGAGTCTGCGGCGTGCGACCACGAAGGCGCCGAAGCGGTCGAAGAAGGCCGGTTGTTCGGCGCGGACACGACGGGCGCGCAACGGCAGGATCGAAAGCATCGCCGGCAGAAGGGTCATGGAGTAGACAAAAGCACACAGGACGCCGAACGCCACGAGATTGCCCAGAAGGTGGAACGGCGGTGAATCCGAGGAATTCAGGCTGAGAAAACCGATGGCCGTGGTGATGGCGGTCAGGAATACCGGATAAGCGTTGAGGCGGAGCGATTCGGCGATGGCCGCGTTCCGGTCCAGTCCGCGGCTCATGCCCGCCAAGGTGGTGGCGACGACGTGGACCGAATGCGCCACGGCCACCGTCATGACGATGATCGGCACGCCGGAACTGGTGGGGCTCAACACCGCGCCGAGCCAGCCCGCGAACCCCATGGTGGAGCCGATGGCGAACACAAGCACGAAAACGATGGAGACGGTACCCCATATCGAGCGCAGGAGAAGGGCCGCGGCAACCACGATGATCAGGAACACGAGCGGTGTCAGGGTCTCGAGGTCGTCCTTCGTGGTGTCGGCGAAGGCCCGGTCCATGACGATAAGGCCCGTGAGGTAGTAGGCGATGTCCGGATGGCTCGCCCGGGCCTTGTCGAGGACGGCGTTGAGATAGTCGGTGATCTCGACGTACGCAAGATCCGAGTCTTCCGGCAGGACGAAGTTGATCACCAACCCGCCCACGCGGCCGTCACGGGAGACCAGGCGCCCGGCGATGTCGACCGCGTTGAGAGCGATGTTCTCGACCCGCGCCACGTCGGCATCGCCCAGCGACTGCGCGTCTTCGACCAGCGGCTCGACAATCAGATCGTCGCCGCGCCCCTCGCTGTGGATGTAGTTGGTGAGGGAATTGACCCGACTGGAATGGGGCGCCTCCCATGCCGCTTCGGTGAGTTCTTCGATGGCGCCCAGCACCTGGCGGGTGAACACCGAACCCTCTCGGGGCGCTACCGCGATCAGCGCGGTATTGGATACGGTGTAGGTGCTCTCCAGGTCGTCGAAAGCGGCGAGTTGCGGGTTGCCTTCGCCGAACATGATCCGGTAGTCGTTGGTGACGCCGAGGAAGCGGGCGCCCGCCGTCATGACCAGCATGAGCAGTGTTGCGAGCGCAACCACCCACCAGCGACGGAGCAGCACGGCGGCGACGTAGCGGTCCAAAGGCACGGGAGTCATCGAGTCGTCTATACTCATCCTTCTACAAACAGCCTGCCACAGCCGAATATTGATGTGAAGACTCCAGGCGGTGGAGTAGCACAACTCGCGTGTCGGCGGCGTTTTACATTCCCTTCAAACCGTTTTGATGATACAGTAACATCTGTTCGGATAAGAGGTCTCTTTACCTGTTGCGGAATCGCCCGCGGCAGATGAACGATCAGCAGGATCGGCGGAAGTGGGTATGGCAGAGCCCGGACCTGAGAGCCGACAGCGTTGGGAGAAGGCCACCGAAGTGTTGAACGCCCCGTCAGCATATGTCGACGGCTACGCCAAGGCGCGCACCGTCGACCGCGAGGTCGCGGACAACTACATCGCCCACACCCGTATAGGCGACCCGGTCATGGACGCGGTGGTGGAAGAGATGGCGCCGTTGCCTCCGGAACAGGTCCACGAGTTCATTCGAGCGGGGATGGAGGAGGATCGCGACGGTTTGCGCAATGCGCCGCGGTCGGTGCGCGACTTCTTCATTGACGCACCGCAGCCTGACCCGGACTGGCTTGATCGCGACGCCTTCGGCCCGGGCATCCGCGCCTTTCAAAGAAACTCGGTCCTCGTCCTTTCGGCTTTCGTCACGGGCGTGCTGATTGACGGGTTTT
>Ga0209020_1002362_pt1 | contig 15308 bp, 12 predicted proteins | sample PinacodermBB_FD_187298 | JGI IMG/M metagenome (GOLD analysis project Ga0209020, IMG submission 187298) | Host-associated microbial community of the marine sponge Aplysina aerophoba from Gulf of Piran - sponge pinacoderm, lysed by bead... | ecosystem: Host-associated > Porifera > Sponge >...
GGGGGCCAGCCTCCCTTTGTGAGTCTCGCATAGCGAGAAGACTGGTCCGGCCGGGGAGCGGAGGGGCTTGGGAGTGATAGTGGCCAGGAGTGATGAAGGGAAGGCTTGTGTTGGTGAAGCGGGGTTTGGTTGAGGGCTTGTTGCATGAGATTGGGGGGCTGGTGATTTTTTCCCTCCGTGTTCCATGTGAGCCTCTCTGCCGGGCGCAAGCGTTCTTGTCATCGCAGGGGTGATCGGCAAGCCTTGGGTGCCCCCCCCTCGCTGCCCTCGCTGCCCTCGCTGAGTGCCGTCGTTCTTGTTCATGGGGGAGGTGGGTCCGCAAACTTTGTGGCCTTCCCGTCGGGTACAATCGTCTTTGTTGCCGCAGGGAGAGATCAGCGAATCTTTTGGTGGCCCTCTCGCCGGGCGCAATCAGTCTGCCTTGTTATCGCAAGGAGAGATCAGCAAACTTTGGGTGTGTTCCCGCCGGGTACAATCGTCCTTGTTGCCGCAGCGAGAGATCAGCGAATCTTTTGGCGGCCCTCTCGCCGGGCGCAATCAATCGGCCTTGTTATCGCAAGGAGTGATCAGCAAACCTTGGGTATACTCTCGCCGGGGCGCCATCGTGCTTGTTTGCCGCAAGGAGAGATCAGCAAACTTTGGGTGTGTTCTCGCCGGGGGCCATCGTGCTTGTTTGCCGCAGGGAGAGATCAGCGAATCTTTTGGCGGCCCTCTCGCCGGGCGCAGTCAATCGGCCTTGTTAGCGCAAGGAGTGATCAGCAAACCTTGGGTATACTCTCGCCGGAGCGCACGCGCCCTTGTGAGTGCAGCCTTGTGAGTGCAGCCTTGTGAGTGCAGAGTGTTATCGGCAAATTCTGGGCGATTTCCCGCTGCGCAATCGGCCTTGTCATTGCAACATCAGCCACTCCAGGTGCACTGTGGCATTCTGTCTGGAGCTGGAGTGGCGATCAGTGAGAGCTGTCTTCCCGGCATGTCACTATCTTCTGCCGTCCGGATGAACGGCGATGACTGCGCGTTATGTTGTGCAATGCCCTTCTATTATGTATGTCTTTTATTGGTGAACCTGTCAGCCCTGCTCCTGTGTCAGAAGGTTTGGTTTCACGAGCCAACATGGGCGGCCCCCCGGTAAACCAGGTATCTCGTCGCCGGGTGCACGTCTGCCAGCAATACCCTCGCAAGGAAACAGACCAGCGACGCATAAGAGGGTGGCTGCCAGAAACCCGGAGGCTGTGTCGCCTCCTGCGAGACAAGCTGGTGTCCTGCCTTCTGTTACTTCGTCTCCGGTGCTGGCCGCTACTCCAGTCTTATCCGGCTGTCCCGAGCGTTGTGGACTGACATCAGTATGCCGAAACCCAGCAGCAGTGTGACCACGGAGGTGCCGCCGCGGCTAATCAGCGGTAGAGGAACGCCAACAACAGGAAGCAAACCTGCGACCATGCCAATGTTCACGAAAATATAAACAAAGAAAGTCAAAATAATGCTGCCTGCAATGAGACCGGAAAATCGATTCTGGGCACTGAGAGCGATATAAATACCGCGACCGATAATCATGCCGTAAATCACCAGAAGAACAAGAATTCCAATCAAACCAAACTCTTCGGCCAGGACAGCAATAATAAAGTCAGTGTGACTTTCGGGCAGGAAGTCGAGGTGTGACTGGGTTCCCATCAGCCATCCCTTGCCGTCAATCCCGCCGGAACCTATGGCAATTCTGGACTGTATAATGTTCCACCCCGCCCCCCAAGGGTCCGTTTCCGGAGAGAGGAAAGTCAGAACGCGCTGCTTCTGGTAGTCTCGCATGAAAAAATTCCACATCGCCCAAGCCGACGGCAGTGCCATCAGCAGGGCCCCCAGAATCAAGCGCCATCCCAGCCCGGCGAGCAGAAGCACGAAAAAACCGGATACTGCCACCAGCAGTGCGGTACCCAGATCGGGTTGTCGAGCGATCAGAACCGTAGGCAGTACAATGATACCCAGACTGACAATAATGTCAGACCATTTGAGCGGCAGTGTCTTGGGGCATAGCCAGGCGGCCACCATCAGCGGCATCACCAGTTTCATGATTTCGGAAGGCTGAAAGCGAAAACCTGGCAATGCAATCCAGCGCTGCGCCCCTTTGGCACCGTGTCCTGTGACAAGCACAGCCAGTAACAGCGCCAGTCCGCCCGTGTAGATTAACGGAGAAAGCCATTGGAGATAGCGGACAGGAACACGGGCTATGAGCAACATGGCCGCAAAGCCCGCCGATATGGACAGTACCTGGCGCGTAACTATATCCATGTTTTTTGAGCTGGCACTGTAAAGAACCAGCAGCCCCGCCATGCACAAAAGCAGCAGCATGCTCATGAGAGCCAGGTCCAGACGCAACCTGTAGGCCAGTGAAGGTGGGCCTTCAAGCGACCATTCCCTGGAAAGTCTGTTCCTGAAGTCCCGCTCCATAATAAAACTCAACTCCCCTTGTCTGAATCAGGCCCCTTGCGGGCGTTGGCGGGATTTGAATTTCTGAGAAGCCAGGCATCCATCACCCTGCGCGCCACCGGGACGGGCGCATTGGCATTATTTTCTACAATAACAGCCACAACAATCTGCGGATCCTTGATGGGAGCAAAGGCAACAAAAAGCCCGTGATCCCTGTGAAATTCGTCCAGCACCCGTTGTTTTTCTTCTTGAAGGTCGCGGGGAATTTCAACAACCTGGGCCGTGCCAGTCTTGCCGGCTACGCTGTATTCCAGCCCCTTGCCTATACGCCGGAAGGCAGTCCCTATAGGGCGAGACACGGTATCGCGCATACCCCGGATGACGATATCCCAATAAGCGTCATCCTTTTGTAATTCGGCTATTGGCTTTATGGCCCCGGATTGCGCTGTTGACGCCGGCTGGACCAGCCGGGGCTGAAACACCTTGCCACGATTGGCAATGATGCTGGTGGCCACGGCCAGCTGCAAGGGGGTGGTCAACAGATAGCCCTGCCCAATGCCGGTAATGACTGTCTCTCCGGGGTACCAAGGCTGTCCCCGCGTGCGTTTTTTCCATTCAGGAGAGGGGACAAGACCCGGGCGTTCCGATGCAATATCAAGACCTGATACACGGCCCAAACCAAAGAGTTTCATGTAATCATGCAAACTCTCGATCCCCATTTGAACGGCCACGTTATAGTAGTAGGTATCATTGGAGCGGGCAATGGATGTTGGCAGGTCAGTCCAGCCGTCACCATTTCGCTTCCAGTTGCGGTAGCGATGATCGTCGCCGGGTAACTGAAAATAGCCCTGGTCGAATATGGTGTAGTCGGTGGTGATGGTACCGCTATGGAGAGCGGCCAGTGCCACGAAGGGCTTGATGGTAGAAGCCGGTGGATATTCACCCATAATGGCTCTGTTGAACAGGGGGCGGTTGATATCGTTGCGCAGCGCGTCATAGGCCGTCTGACTGATGCCGGTCACAAAGAGATTGGTGTCATAAGTCGGGCTGCTGACGAGCGCCAGAACGCCTCCTGTTTTGGGGTCGAGTGCCACCAGCGCCCCACGCTTGTCCTTGAGTGCGCGAACGGCCGTTTTTTGCAGATCAAGGTCGAGGTACAGGGACAGATCGCGCCCAGGCACTGAAGGCACATGGCGCAACACCCTTAGTACACGTCCGTGAGCGTTTGATTCGACTTCCCTGTAGCCCGGTTTTCCCAGTAACGCCTTTTCATAAAAACGTTCGATTCCTGTTTTGCCGACGACGTTGGTACCACTGTACAGAGCGGGGTCCAGATGTTGGAGTTCCCTGTCGTTGATGCGTCCGACATAGCCTGTCGTATGGGTGGTAATTCGCGAATGCGGGTAGTGGCGCAGCAGGCGAGCTTCGATATTGACGCCGGGCAGGCGGTGTAAATTGACAGAAATCAGGGCAATTTCCTGCTGGTTCAGCCGGGTGATGAGTGGCACATCATTGAAGGGCCGGGCTTGCCGTGCCCGCTTTCTGAAGCGCTCTATATCCTTGTCGCCGAGGTCCAGAAGCTGGCCGATTTGTTGCAGGGTCCACTCCATGTCCTCCACGCGCTCGGGAATCAGCGTCAGGGTATAGCCAGGCCTGTTTTCCGCCAGAATGCGTCCTGTGCGGTCATAAATAAGCCCCCGAACCGGCGGGTCGGTCTGCAGGTGGATGCGATTTCCCTCTGACTGGGTTTTGAGATCAGCGTGGTGCACAACCTGAAGGAAAAACGCACGGACAACCAGGCCAGACGCCATGATCAGCATCAAGGACACAGCACACCAGATGCGCAGGCGGATACTTCTGTATTCTTCGCTGCGGTCCTTGAGAGTATTGGGTGTCATAGATTTCTTCTGACTCTGTCATTAGGGTTCCCGGCCTTGTTCAGCCTGGAGCCTGTCCGAGGATAGCCTGACCTGCACTAAAAAAAGAAAAGCAGAAAGGCGAGTTGGAGGGCTGTAACGCCAGCGATTGCTCCTTGTTCTGGCAGGCGAGCGGGCTGACTTCTCAGGCAGCCATTGGCGGGAGGCCTGATTTGCGTTTGCTTTTATCAAGAGAGACGGACAGCTTTTCCACCTTTGAGATCAAAATTCTTTGGTATTTTATGTTGGCGCTGGCGTTGATTCCTGGCCATGGGCCAGACGACAAGCATGCGTTCGCAGTCGTGTGTCGTGGGTTTTTTCTCCTGGTTTGTGACTGCAGTATGTGCCGGCTCTTGATGAGGCCAACCACAGAGTGATTTTGAACAGAGGTTTCTTGCCTGTTTCGCCTTGTTGTCGGGACCGCTTGCGGGGGCATGTCTGCTGGCATGGGTAGCAGAATGGGCGAAGCCAGGGCGAGGGCCCGTCTCTGTCCTGCCGCGTTGCTATAATCACCAATCACAACCGCCACCTGCAATCACCACCTGCAATCACCACCTGTTTTGTGTCAAGGTCCTGTATGGATCTTTTGGGTCGCAAGTCTTGATGGGAACCGAAGATGCGCCCATGCACAGAGGTTGCAAACAGCCTTGCCTGGGTCGTGTTTTTTGCGTTGTGCAGGCCAGGGGGCAGGGCGCCGTTCTGCCAGTCGTTTCGAGTGTTTTTCAGCCTTTGATGGTCATTCTTCAGGCATTGAGGATTGTCGGCCTTCAGACCTTCGCAGATGATGGCAAGAGCGGCCCTGCCGGGACGCATTCCCACAAGTTTGTCAGGTTGCGCGCCAGCGACGACCATGTCATCCAGTTGTCCGTTCCCGGCAGGCGTGGACATGTCATGCTGGTCGCCAGGCGTTCGATATAAAATGATGGATTGGTCGCAGTTTTTTCGGACAGAAAAGGGCGTGCAGAGCGGGTTGTGTTGCGACTGAAATCGAGGAGCACAGGTGTGCCGCTTCGAAGAAGAGAAGCCCTGCACTGGCCGACCCAGATTGATAAAGAAGTGGGGTGAGGTCACTGGGTCATCATCCTTGAGCCATAGTTGCTTGTCGCTCTGCCTGGCAGCGGCCAGAAAAGGGTCTCCGGTTCTTGTCCTGAGAAGGGTGTTGCGCCCGGATTCTGTTGTAGTGCGTCCCTGTCGTAGGAACCTGGAACCATGCGAAACACACAGCATCACCCCACCGGTACAAAAGAAGTGTCCGCTCTGGTTGTGGATGATCGCAGCTCCTGGAGGGTTCAAGCATGAGCTCCCATTCGACCTGTTGGCACCGTGACGCAGGGTATAATAGCCGGATCTGAATGAAATCCAAGTGAATGTCAGTCAGGAAAGGCGACTTCGGATTTTTCGGGGGGTGTCCTCAGGGAGTTGCTGACCCAGAGCGCGGCAAGCCCCGTCCTTCAGGGCGGGGAGGATGTCCATTGTGTGGTTGCATCCCTGAAGGCAAGGCCTGGAGGGCACTGCCTGGCTGGCCCGGTGTTCCGGCTGTGAATTCCCTGCTTTCTGATACCCCCCTTTGAGCGGGGTTCCTTTCTTCTGGGCGACACATGAATGCCTGCCACCCGACGTCTGTTCCTCTGGATGTTCATGCCTGTGGTGGCGTATCACTGCATACTGGAGTGAGCCAAAGGAAGCTCCCGCTGTCGCGGCGCACAGTACTGGATACCGGGTGGCTGTATGGCGTCGATGGGAGCCAGATCCTGTTTCGGTCAATCAGGCATTCGTAAAAACCTGGCCGGGGCTGGTTCGCCAGGCGCGGGACCCGGCGTCTCATGCAGAGGCTCCCTGGGTTCTGGCGAAAACAATAACCCCCTTGCAGCTGGACCGGCTTTTGCTACAGGGATCCGGCACCCGGACAGGACGTGAGCATGCCGCTTGTTTTCCCGGCATCCTCCCCGGTCTGAAGGCCGGAAATAGTTGCCACCTGTCGTGGTCATTCGCGATGGTAAGGATGATTGTTCAGCAGGCTCCAGCTGCGATACAACTGCTCGGCTACCACAAGGCGTACCATCGGGTGCGGCAAGGTCAGACGCGAAAGCGACCAGAGCGCGTCAGCACGCGCCGAGACCTCAGGCAGCATGCCTTCGGCCCCGCCTACCAACAGGCTGAGATTGTGGCCGGCATCGCGCCATTGGCGCATCCGGTCTGCCAGTTCCCTGGTGCTCCACATTTGTCCACCCACTTCCAGCGCGAGGACAAAGTCTTTCTTGCCTATAGCTGCCTGCATGAGGGCCGCTTCCCGGGTCTGAAGCCGATGCAGACCGGTCCTGGCGGTGCGTTTTCCTGAAGGAATCTCGCACAACTCCAGCTTGATGCCCGCTGACAGCCTACGCTCATAGTCCTGGTAGCCCGCACATACCCAACCGGGCATTTTGGTGCCGACGGCAATGAGGCGTATACGCATGCCGTCACTCCCGCGAGTCTGTTTGCAAACACAGCACCCGGTTGCCGGACCGGACACAGGGGGCGGCACAAGGCCGCTGCTCATCTGCAGGAGCCGGAGCCATTCCCGCAGCACGGCATTGCCGTTTCAAGCTTCCGTTCTTTCCGTTCTCTGGCAGCACTGCCGACAGCCCGCAAGCATAGGTTTGTGCTTGCAGGCCATGCGCGCCAGGACGGTTATTCCGCATTGGCCAGGAGGGCCGGAGACCGGGTTTCCCACAGGCGCTCAAGGTCGTAAAACTGGCGGGTGGAAGGCATCATCAAGTGGACAACAATACCGCCGAGGTCGACCAGAACCCATTCAGACTGGGAGTGGCCCTCCACGCCCAGCGGCTGGATTCCATCCTGGCGACAGGCTTTGATAAGGTTGTCTGCAAGGGAGCGCAGGTGTCGAGTGGAAGTGCCGGAGGCAATGATCATCATATCGGTGATACAGGTTCTGTCGCTGACATCCAGCACGGAAATACTCTGGCCTTTGGTGTCCCGAAGCGAGTCCATCACCAGATCTTTCAGCGTGCTGCTGGGGGAATGAGCAGAGCATTCCTGGTGTTTTTGCATAATCTGTTCCTCGGCTTCTGGCCCCCTCGGGACCCGATCCGCTTCGGTGCTGGCAGGGGGCAAAGCCGCTTCCATTACACACGAGCGGGCACAGTATCCTCACAGGGCGGGTAGTTCAATCGGCGAGTATAACGTTTATACTCGGATCCAAACAACGGAGGAATCGCTTTGCATCCACCGGACGCCATAGGGGGAAACATAAAGAAAATGGTTTCAGAAAGGCAGTTTCCCAAAGAAAACAGGGATGTACCTGTCAGCCCGGCGCAGCGGCGTGTCCGTGTAAAGCACGTGCTTCGATGTGCTGCCCACGTCTACCAGGTGTTTCTGGAAAGAGAAGACGGTGAGCCTCCCTTGTTCTGGGAAGCCGGGCAGTATCTGGAACTGATTGTACCCGGAGGCCGTCCTTGTGCTTATTCCATCGCCTCGGCACCCGGAACACAGGGGGGCGACCTGGAGCTGCACATTCAGTGCCATCCCGGGCACAGCCGCGCCCAGAGCGTTATTGAACATCTGCAGTCACACCGGAGTGTCGACATTATCCTTCCCAAGGGCGAGTGTCATCTGGGGCAGTGTCCGCAAACACCTCTGGTGCTGATCGCTGCTGAAACCGGCTTTTCCCAGATGAAAGCCATGGTGGAGTACAGTCTTCTGCAAGGACACAGTCACCCTGTCCATCTGTACTGGGGGGCGCGCCGCCCGGAAGCTTTCTATATGCCTGGGCTCCCTGTTTTCTGGGCCAGTGAAAAAGGGTTGCATTATCATCCGGTCGTGAGTGAACCGGACAGCCTTGATGAATGGAGTGGACGTCATGGGCAGCTCTACCAGTCTGTGCTCGAGGACCAGGAGCAGCTGATGGGGGCCCACTTTTACATCTGCGGATCTCCAGACATGGTGTATGCGACATTCGACGCGCTGCTGGATGCCGGTTTTCCTGCTGGCAGCATACACTCTGACGTTTTTTCTTATTCTCCACGCCCGGCCACGGAGACCTGGTCACAGTCTTCCGCCCCTGAGGGCGAGGGCCAGGCAAAATAACGGCAGTGATCCAAGGGTCATGGCGGCTTGCGTAGTGCGGTGTACACCACCTGCCAGGTGGCAGGAACCCCCTGGGTGCCGGCAAAAGTCCGGTAGGCTTTTTCCAGGCTCACCATGGCTTGTTTCCCGGTCAGACCCGACGCAGGCTGATCATCCACCAGGGTGTTGGCACCCAGTGCCTTGAGTTCTCTGATCAGGTGCAGCGCTGAAGGATAGTAGAGTCTGTGAGTCTGCTGATACAGCCTGTGCACAGCAAAGCGCGAGCGCATCAGTTTTTGTCTGTGCAGGGACAAGGGGGGATAGCAGTTGGTGTGATTGCGTCCGTCCACCAGCCGCCAGGCTGTGCTGAGCTCGTGCAGAGTGCCTGCTGCCAGGGTAGAAAAGACAAACCAGCCGCCGGGAGACAACAGCCGATAGCAGGAGCTCAACACATCGGCAAGATCAGCGCACCACTGCACAGCCAGGCTGGAATACACCAGATCAAAGTATCCGGACGGCAGGGGTGCGACTTCCAGGTCACCACAGATCCAGTGACAGTCTGTCGCTTGCTGGTGACTTTGGGCCAGGCTGAGCATGTCTGGCGAAAGATCAAGACCAAACAGCCGGGCTTGCCGGTAGCGTCGCCCCAGGGCCCGGGTTTCCAGACCTGTACCGCACCCCAGATCGAGAATGGCGGCGTCTGCCGCAGTCAGCGCAGGAAGGCAGGATCGTGTCTGCTCTGCCACCTGTTTCTGCAGCCGGGCCGCATTGTCATAGGTAGAGGCCGCGCGCCCGAACGCGCTGGCAATGCGTCGCTTGCAACCGGGTGCCTGCAGCGCATTGCCACCGCAGGCAGCATCAGCCGTACTGACAAGGCTCGTCATATCCATCAGTGCGCGCACCCTTTCTGGTGGCCGCACAGCTCAGCGGCGGCTTCCGTCAACAGCTGTGGCTGATCCAGAAACAAGGCATGACAGCCGGCCAGTACACAAACCCTGTGCGCCGGAGCCAGCCTGGTCAGGGCCCGTGCTGTGTCGGAAGGGACCAGCGCGTCAGAGGCTCCCAGAAAGTGGAGGGCCGGGCACTCCAGCTGTGTCCAGCTGGCACGACTGTCCTCTGCCAGACGTGCCAGAAGTGTCTGCCAGTCGGTGGCGCCCGTGTGAAGGTCTTCCACCGCATTTTCCAGGCGGGTGCGATTGTGTTCCGGATGCAGGCTGCCGCTGGCGCACACTGCCGCAAACCGCAGGGCGGCGGCCTTGCCCTTGCGCGACAGGCCTGCCGCAAAGGCGCGAAAGGCGGCCGGTTGCTGGCCTGTATCCCAGCCAGGTCTGCGGACAAAGCAAGGTGTACTGGCCAGCGTCACGAGGGCTTTTACCTTGTCCCGATAGCGGGCTGCGAAGCGGGCGCACAAAACACCGCCCAGTGACCATCCCACCAGCAGCGCCGGCTCGGTGACCATGCTGTCAAGCCAGGTCAGCAAGCTGTCCCAGTTGGCGCCGGGCGCCTGCGCCAATGAAAGACGGCAGACCCTGTAGCCCTGTGATTCGAGTTCCACGACAGCGTCTGAGAACAGGTCGGCGGACATGCCCCAACCAGAAACCAGCACAATCAGGGACATGGCTCGTCCCCCCCCAGCGTTTTCTGAACGCTGTCAAGCGCATCCAGCAGGCGATCTACTTCTTCTTCCTGATGGTTGGCACTGAAAGTGACGCGCAGGCGTGAACTGCCCTGGGGCACAGTGGGTGGTCGAATAGCTGTCACCAATATGCCCCGGGCTTCCAGAGCTGCACTCATAGCCAGCGCACGGGACGCGCTGCCTGCAATAATGGGCTGGATGGGCGTTTGTGAGTCCAGTAGCCTCAAGCCCAGTTGACGACAGCCGGCGCGGAAACGCTGAATCAGATGTTGCAGTCGCTCGCGTCGCCAGTTTTCGGTCTGCACCAGCCGAAGACTGGTGCGCGTTGCCTCAGCCAGAGCAGGAGGCAAGGCTGTCGTGTATTTGTAGGTGTTGGCCGACTGGATGAGGCTTTCAACCAGAGCATGGCTTCCTGTGACAAAGGCACCTGATGTACCAAATGCCTTTCCCAGGGTGCCTATAAGAACGGGAACTTCCTGTGCTGACATCCGGAAAATACTGGCGGCACCTCCGCCCTGGAGTCCCAGGGTGCCAAATCCATGGGCATCGTCCACCATCAGCCAGGCTCCCTGCTGTTGCACGGGCCGCATCAGTGTGCGCAGTGGGGCTATGTCACCATCCATGCTGAACACACCGTCTGTCACAACCAGTTTGCGGCGGCTCTGGCTCCTGGCGAGTTTGCAGGCCAGGTCGTCAGCATCACAGTGCCTGTAACGCATCAGCCTGGCACCGCTCAGACGCCCGGCATCGAGCAGGGAGGCGTGGTTCAGACGGTCGTGAAAGCTGCAGTCACCCGGACCGACCAGAGCATCAATCACGCCTATGTTCGCCATGTATCCACTGGAAAAAACCAGGGCGCGCGGGCGTCCGGTGAAAGCGGCCAGCTCTTCCTCCAGTTGTTGATGAGCGCGGCTGTGGCCTGTGACCAGATGAGAGGCTCCACTGCCAACGCCGTAGCAATCGGCGGCTTTTTTAAAGCTGGCAATCACCGAAGGATGGCGAGCAAGGCCCAGATAGTCATTGCTGCAGAAGACAAGTTTCTCAACGCCATCAACGGTCGCCCAGGCTCCCTGGCCCGGCACCAGGGTTCGCCGGTGGCGATACAGATCGGCTGCCTTGCTGGCATCTATCTGCCCTTCCAGGTTGAACCCGGTCGCAGGCGGAGCATTCTGGATCATGATGCCTGCGCATTGTCTGCTGCCATGGGCGGGCGTTCGGCCGCACTGGCATCAGTGCAGAGCGCGGCTGTGCGCTGCCTGTAAATACGGTTCAGCAGCTGCTCCTGCTGCCAGTCATCCTGTGGTTCCTGCGCTTCAATCGCCTCCGGATAGAGTCCCAGGCGGTCGAAAAGCTGTTTGTCGTGTTCGGCAGCCGGATTGGCCGTCGTCAGGAGGCGTTCCCCGTAGAATATCGAGTTGGCTCCAGCCATAAAGGCCAGCGCCTGTGTCTGGTCGTTCATCTGCTCCCGTCCCGCCGACAGACGCACATGGGAGGCCGGCATCATGATGCGGGCGACGGCCACACAGCGCACGAAATCAAACGGGTCCATGTCTTCCAGATTGCCCAGCGGTGTCCCTTCCACCTTCACCAGCATATTGATGGGGACGCTTTCAGGATGTTCCGGCAGATTGGCCAGGTTGACCAGCAGCCCCGCCCGGTCACGGACCGCCTCTCCCATGCCGACAATGCCGCCACTGCATACCCTGACGCCAGCATCCCGGACCCGCCCCAGGGTGGTCAGCCGGTCTGCGTAGGTTCGGGTCGTGATAATGGTGCCGTAGAATTCCGGAGACGTGTCCAGATTATGGTTGTAGAAATCCAGCCCCGCATCGGCCAGTGCCTGCGCCTGATCTGCGCTTAGCTCTCCCAGCGTCATGCAGGTTTCAAGGCCCAGTCCCTTGACCTGCCGTACCATCTCCAGCACCAGGGGGAAATCACGGTCGGGTGGGTTTTTCCAGGCCGCTCCCATACAGAAACGGGAGGCGCCGGCTGCCCGGGCCTGGCGGGCCTTGTCTACCACCTGTTGTACCTGCATCAGTTTCTCCCGCGACAGGCCCGTGTTGTAGTGGCCGCTTTGCGGACAATACTTGCAGTCTTCCGGGCAGGCTCCCGTTTTGATCGACAGCAGGGTGCTGATCTGGACAGCGTTGGAATCGAAGTAATGACGGTGCACGCTTTGCGCCTGAAACAACAGGTCCATGAAAGGCAGTGCGAAGAGCTCCTCCACCTCCGGAATGCTCCAGTCGTGGCGCGGGATCGGACGTTGTGTCCTGGACGGGGCGAGCGTTCGGGTCATGATGATCTCTGACTGATGTAAACGACACAATAGGGGGGCGATGGCCGGGGAGGCCGTTTCAGGCCATGCGCCCGTCCGAGGATAGACTACCCTACTGCGAACAAGCAGGGCTGGCCATTTTTTTATGCTGATTTTTATGAAACAGCGCCACCGCTCACTGCAAGTTGCTATATAGAGGCAGAACAGTGGCTTCGAGCCGGGCTTTTTCTCAGTGCCACTTCCGGGAGCCATTCCGGGAAGGGGACAGCATGCGGGGGAATCTTACCTTATGGACCTGCTCAGTCAAACTGGAATACGGCGCCTGGTCGCACAGGGCTTGTCCTTGTGCCGCAGCAGGGTGTCGGTCTGTCTGCTGTGCCTGGCCCGCTGTCCACCGGGGCCCGGGCTCTGTGCGGCCTGTATGGCAAGCTTGCCGATGCCGACCTGGAGCTGTCAGCGATGCCGTGAACCTGTTGCTGCCGGTGTCGAGCTGTGTGCCTGCTGCCGCCAGCGTGAGCGCTTGTTCGCGCATTGTATCGCGCCGCTGGTCTACACCTGCCCCGTTTCGGGGCTGATCAAACGGGCCAAATATTCCCGTCAGCTCCTGTGCGTACGCCCCCTTGTTTCCTGTTTACAGCAGGCGCTGGCGGCAGAGTACGGTGAGGGGAAGAGCCAGCAGCCCTGGCCTGAGGCACTGATTCCTGTGCCTTTGCACTGGTGGAAATTACGCTGTCGGGGCTTCAATCTGGCAGCCTTCATAGCCAGGCGGCTGGGCACTCAGCTCGACGTGCCCGTGCTCCCTTCCCATGTGCGCAGGCTGGGCAGCACCAGGAACCAGCAGGGACTGAGTGCCCGTGCCCGTCAGGCCAATGTGCGACAGGTGTTTTCCATAAAAAAACCGGTGCGCTGCCGTCACCTGGCTTTGGTGGATGATGTTTTGACGACAGGTGCCACAGCAGAGTCGCTCTGTCGCACGCTCTGTGCCCAGGGGGTCAAGCGTGTTGACCTCTGGTGTCTGGCACGCACGCCGGGGCACGAGTATCGCCCCACAGATATTGCAAAAGACTGATTGCCGCTACCGGGGCCGTTTCTGTCCGGAGCACGCGTGGTCCCAGGCGCCAGCTGAGAAAGCGGTGCTCATGAGACTGACTGACCTCACTGGCGCACAGACCGCCTTCTGGACCTATCAGCAGAGACACTGAGCGGGGCTGGGAGTCTGAGAGCGGTGTATCCTGCGCCTGAGGCTGCAAGACCAGTCGCAGATCAGTGTCCTGTCGGGAGAGCCAGGCAGACAGAGGCACGGGGGCGTGAACAGCGGGAATAATATTTCTGCCACATTGTTCGCAGGCGCTGATGACCACCTGGTTCCAGTGGTTCAGGCGCTTTTCCAGGCTGCTGCCAGACAGCTTGACTTCACAGCGGTCGGTGAACAGGGGCGTGATTTCAGTGACACCGCACTCTACGGCTTTCTGGATGGCATAGCTCATGCGCTCACCACGGCTGAGTGCCTGGCCCAGGTGGATGCGCAAAGGTGATTCCCTGTGACCAGATACTTTCTCCAGCGGCACGACCTGAACGCTGCGGCGCGCCATGGCACTGATACGACATAGCCAGTCCTCTCCCTTGCCGTTGAAGAGGAGTAGCAGGTCGCCTTCTTTTTTACGCAGTACACGTCCTACGTGTGTGGAGGCGGTGTCGGGCAGGTCGACAGCCTGACCAGTATTGAGCTCCAGAGCGGCGTGAATTCTCGGATAACGCATGGGTCGCGCAAGTATCTTGTCTGTTGTTGCAGCACAAACCGAAGCCAGTGCGGGAACAGCCCGGACATTGGCCTCCGGGTGAACACGCCTGTCAGGCTGGCGGGCACTGTCGCTGCGGCAGCCCCCGCGCTGAAAGTACCTTTTTGCCCGGCGGAAGGATAGAGGGCGTCAGCCAGTGACATACAGCCGCGCCAGTATGACTGCTTGGGATGCAGTGGACAATTGTGACAGAAAGCAAGGGGCGAGTTTGTGACAAGTCGTCGTGTATGAGGTGGGCCAAAGTGGCTGTCTTCAAAAGGAAAACGGGTGCTGCTATCCTGCAATGTCCGCCCGGGTCCGGAAAAAACTGTGCTGCCTTTGGGGTCTTGCGTGTGGGGGGTGCCGGGGCTCAGGTGGACGCCGCACCCCAGGTAGCCCGGGGCCGCCAGTTTGCCGGGTGGGGCAGCGCCTGCGCCACAATGACCCTGGCGTCGGCTGTGCCGCAGTCTTCAGGCGGGAACAGCATGCCGGACAGGGTAGAAAATGCGTGCGCAAGGCCTGTCTCCTGCCCCCTGCCGCAGGACCTGGCGTTTGTGGGGCTACAACCTATGCTCCTGAAGGATTTCACTATGTCGACTGGTTGAAAGGGATCGTCGAAGACAGCTGCGACTGGCCATCTTGCCCGCTGCCTGGTACCGGCGCTGTTGACACGGATGCAACTTCCCCGGCTCTCACGGACGATGACCAGGTTTTCTGGCGGGCGTTGCTCTCTCCGGCGGCTGCGCAAAGCTCGCGCGCAACATGTTGAGCAGGACTCGGGCTGTCGGTCTCCGGTCCGGCGCGTCTGGACAACATAGCTGGCAGGCTTGTCAGCAGCCGGGTGTCATACAGGAGTACAGCGGCTGTCCAAGACTGCATGTTGCTCGTTCAGGTTCCCGGTGCCCATGCTTCCTGTGACTATTCATCCCGAAAAACGGGAACTTTTTCTCGTGCCCGCAGAAGAAGCCGGTCCTCTGGGCCGCGCACAATCGAGCAAGGCCGTCCGGCGTCCGGTCTGCGTCCAGCCCAAACGCTGTGCTGCCGTGCCTGGAGGCTGTAAAAAAGGATCCGGCGGCACAAGGGGCCGGCTGGAGCACCAGCGCACCCGCATCGGGAAAAGAAACCGGGTCTGTCCTTACGAAAGCTGTGGGCGCAGGTTCGGGCAAGCATCCCACCTGGCACGGCACCAGCGTCTGCACACCGGAGCAAAACCTTTTGCC
>Ga0209020_1002372_pt1 | contig 15251 bp, 15 predicted proteins | sample PinacodermBB_FD_187298 | JGI IMG/M metagenome (GOLD analysis project Ga0209020, IMG submission 187298) | Host-associated microbial community of the marine sponge Aplysina aerophoba from Gulf of Piran - sponge pinacoderm, lysed by bead... | ecosystem: Host-associated > Porifera > Sponge >...
TGGGCCGATGACGCGCGCTTCGGCACGAAGGAAGGGCGACGCCATCACCGCGACGAGTTGGATGAGAAGCTCACCGGATGGACCCGCACCCAGACCGCCCGCCAAGCCTTCCGCCGCCTGCAGCAGGCCGGCGTGGCCGCCGGCATCCCCATGTCCGGCGAAGACCTCTACTACGATCCCCACCTGCGCGAGCGCGGCCACATCGTCGAGATCGACGAGCCTCCCTGGGGCCGCGTCGCCCACCACGGCATCCCGGGCATCCCGTCCCGCTCCAAGGCCAGCGCCGCGATACCCGCGCCCTGGATCGGCGCCCACAACGCCTACGTGCTGGGTGAGGTGCTCGGATTGTCGGAGGAGGAGATCGCCGCCCTGGAGGAAGCGGAGGCGGTCAAGTAGCCTGCCGCAGCGGCGTCAATTCCCCCACAAATGCCTGAGCCGAACGTTGGACGCACCAATGGCCAGCGTGCCCCGGATGCTCCCGTGGGACCATGTTTCGGCGGGTCCGCCCTGTTTGGTGCGTTGCTTGTCGAATCGCGGATGACGCTTCAGTGCGATGACGGCGTAGCGCACTTCAGGCTCCGGGAAACTGGAGCCTGACTCGATCTCACACATCGACCGAAGATATTTCAGCCACGGTAGGGATCGCCGCAACTGCTCGAAGGGATCGGAATCGGACAGTGACTTCTTCAACTCCACAAAGAGCGCGCGAGTCGTGTCGACCGCTTGATATACTACCAGGTAGTCGCAACACTTCTTCCACGGGCCGCCCCTGAGCCCACTCATGCCAGTTCGGTCCAGGCGGATCGCTATCGTATCGGCCGCCAAACCGGACAGCTTCACCGCCATGACCCCGCTCTCACGCAAGGTAATGGAACCGTGTGGCTCTACTGAGTTCAGAATCTTCTCGACAAGGATCTTGCGCAGGCACTCGGGAAACGACACTTCACGACTCCGGTTCCCTTCTCACGTGGGAGGCCAGTTCGACGGATACTCTGTTGATGCTGTCGATGGTCTTGTCGAACACTGGCATGTCGATTCCGAACCCGTCGATCGCGCATTCCGTCAGGCCGCCGTTTTCGGCTACGTACGCGCGGATCGAGGATGGATCCAAAACGTCGTCCGCCGTGTAACGCAGCTTCTTGAGAATTGCGTCCTTGGAATCGAACTCCTGGGCGAGCATTACAAGGTTGTTGATCTCCTTGAGGAGATAATCGCTGTGCGTCGTGATGAGCACCCGCAGCCCGGTACCAACACAGCGGGCGAGCAAGCGAGCCAGTTCGATCTGGTTTCTGGTGTCGAGATGGCTCTCAGGCTCGTCGATTATGAGCAGATCGGTGCGTTTTGCCTCGTACCGGAGGAAAAAGTAAAGGTCTGACAATCCACGGACGGAAGAGGACGCAAGGTGCAAGGGGATGTTGAAGCTGTGTCCCTTGCGTTGTGACCTCGATCTGAAGCGTATCTCGTCTCCGGCCGACCTGTAGTCGCCGTCGGTCATCTTCCTGATTTCGCCCGAGAGTTCTGTCCAAAGCTCGCCCTCCGCTGCCCGGCGGTTCGAGATGCTTCGGGTGTAGTCGATGTTGTCCTTGATCGGAAGAGCGTAACGGCTCGTGACATTGTCAACCACCAGAAACGGCGAGAATCCTCGCTGGCTCCTGTCGTCTCCCAGTTTCTGCAGCAAGTCCACCAACTGGTTCTTGGTAAAGTCCAGCTCTCGGTAAAACAGAGAGATTCCAAAACGTTCGGCCGAAAGGACGAACGGCTTGGGAAGTACACGGAGCAGCAGGAAGAGCAGGTAGCCGTGGCTCAATTGTTGATCCAGATCGTATGGCAAGGATGGCGACGCCGTCAGTGAGGCACCGACACGGGTTTTGCCGATCGCAAGAACAAGTTGGCCAGCGTCATAATCGATGGACAGATAGTGTTCCCGGTCAAGCGAGAAATCGATGGGGGAAAGATCCATCCCTTGGGTGTCATCCTCGTCACAAATGACGTTGATGGAGGCGTTCTCAAAGTGGTCATCGGGGGCACTGAAAACCTGGGGGATGCCGTCCTCCGAGAAATCATGGGACAGCGTCCGGAGCAGGAAGTCACGGTGCTTCTTGAGGGTGTTCTTGTCGATCTGGAAGCTCGCCCTGCCATCGCGACGAAGTTGCTCGGAAATTCGCGGGAAATCCGGCGCTTCGACGGAGTGGGCGCCGTCAATGGACGAATCGTACGAGTGTAAGACGCGATTGACTCCTGGCCATGCCTGCCACATCTTCAGGAAGCCGTAGAGGGTATACGCCAGGTAAGTCTTCCCCGTATTGTTCCGCCCCGCGATGATGGTCAGGTCGCCGAGTTCCATCCCGGCTTCCTTCACGGGTCCGAGGTTACGGAAGTGAAACGATAAGGGTACGCGACTCATCCTCGGTTTTCCCTTAAGCCGGCTCACAGCGGGCAGCGGCCGCGCCGCCCTGTCCCACCCTATCCCTTCGCCCGCGGTCCGAACGGCTCCGGGCGGAAGGGCTTGTCCCGGGCCTCGAAGAAGGCGCGCAGGCCGCCCTGCTTGCGGGCGTCCTCCAGCCGCTTGTTGAACTCTTCGCGCTTGGTGAGCCGGGCCATGGCGCTCAGTTCGGAGTTGAGCAGCCATGCCTTGTGGAGCCCCATCATCTCCAGCCCCTGGGTGGCGATGGCGAGGTTGATCTTGACCGTCTCCGGCGGCACCAGGGCCACCCGCTCGACCATGCGGAAGCATTCCTCCAGCAGCTCGTCCCCGGGCACGACCTTGTTCACCAGGCCGATGCGGAGGGCCTCCTGCGCGTCCACGTGGTCGCCGGTGAGGGCGTAGCGCAGGGCGTTCTTGGGGCCGGCCAGCAGCACCCAGATGAAGTCGGTGCCGGAAGCGTGGCGTACCTGGGGTTGGCCGAAGACGGCGTCGTCCGCGGCCACGGTCAGGTGGCAGGTGAGGGCCAGCCACGAGGCCGTGCCCAGGCACCAGCCGTTGACGGCGCCGATGATGGGCTTGGGGTACTCCCAGCGGTAGAGCCGCCGGCGAAGGAGTTCCTCGCGGTCCTTGTCCCGGACCTCGTCGAATTCCTTGTAGAGCGGCACTCCCTCGGGGAGGGCCTGGGGCCATACGGTCTCGGGCACGCCTTCCCCGGACATGTCCTCGCCGGCGGAGAAGCAGTCGCCGGATCCGGTGAGGATCACGCCCCGGACCTCGGAGTCGTCCTTGGCCTCGGCCAGGGCCGCGTCGAGCTCGGCCAGGAGGGCCTCGCTCAAGGCGTTGCGCCGTTCCGGCCGGTTGAGCGTTATGAGGGCGCCGCTACGCTGTTTTTCGTAGAGAAGGTTCTGATAGGTGGACATGGGGGTCTCCTTGCGAGACGGTCGCTTCTTTCTGTGGACAGTCGCGAGTTGACGGACCTAATCCTTGGGCTTCGAGCGCGGTCCGAACGGCTCGGGCTGGAACGGGCCGTCGCGCAGTTGCAGGTACTCGCGGATGTTCTTTTCGCGGGCCTCGTTCAGGGGCCGGCGGTGCTCCTCGCGCAGCATCACGTGGGCCGGGGCCGAGAGCTGCGAGTCGAGCATGAGGGCGTCACGCAGTCCCATCATCTCCATGCCCAGGGTGGCGATGGACAGGTTGATCTTTACCGTCTCCGGCGGCACCAGCGCGATGCGCTCCGCCAGCTCGAAGCATTCGTCCAGGAGCCGGTCGTGGGGCACGACTTTGATGACCAGGCCGATGCGTAGCGCCTCCTGGGCGTCGATGTGATCCCCCACCAGGCCGTAGCGGAGCGAGTTCTTGACCCCCGCCAGCATGGTCCAGAGGAAGCTCGTGTTGGAGCCGTGTCTCACCTCGGGCTGGGCGAAGACCGCGTTCTCCGAGGCGATGGTGATGTGGGTGCACAGCGCCAGCCACGAGCCGGCGCCCATGGCCCAGCCGTTGATGGCGCCGATGACCGGCTTGTCCAGTTCCCACAGCCGCAGGAACTCGTTGCCCTCCCGGCCGCGCCAGGAGTCGATCCAGTCCGACGCGGACTGCCCCACGGGAACGCCGTAGGGCCACTCGAGGTCGCGCCGCCGGCCCGGCTTGGGCCCCTGGTCCATGCCCGCCGAAAAGGCGCGCCCGGCGCCGGTGATGATGATGGCGCGGACCTCGGGGTCGGCCACGGCCTCGTCCAGCGCCGCCGACATCTCGTGCTGGACCGTGGGGCTGATGGCGTTCATTACCTGCGGCCGGTTCAGTGTGATCAACCCGGCGGAGCGGCGCTTCTCGTAAAGGATCTCGGTGTAGTCTGCCATGAGGGTTTCCTCTCTCCTTACCTCTCCTTCTTCCAGACGATGCGGTAGATGCCGGCGATCTCGGAAATCGGCATGATGATGGGGTCGTAGCCGTGGGCGATGCTGATGAGCACCAGGTTGCCGTTCTCCTTCTTGATCCGCTTGATCAGGTACTCTCCCCGCACGGTCTTCACCACGCAGTAGTCGCCCGAGTGCCATTCCTTGCCCGGCGAGCATACCACGATCTCCTTGTCCTCGTAACGTGGGCTCATGGAGTGGCCGCGGACCTCGACGCCGAAGGCGTTGGCGTCGGCGAGGTCGTAGGGGCGCGACACCCGGCGCCAGCCCTCGCCCACCGGGAACCCGTCCTCGGAGAACTCGCCCCGCCCCGCGCCGGCGCGCCCCACCACCGGCAGGTCGTCCGGCACGTGCCCGGACACGTCCCGCACCTGGTCGCTGGTGGACAGGAGCCATTCCAGGGAGACGCCGCACACCGACGCCAGCCGATGCAGGATGGCGGACTGCGGCGCGCGGTCGCCGGCCATGTAGTTGTAGACCGCGGTCTTGGAGATGCCCGCCCGCGCGGCCACGTCCAGCGGATCCCGGTCCGCCAGGGCAAGGGTCAGGCGCCGGGCGAGATCCGTCTTGGGGAGTCTTGTTTTTTTCCTCGGCATCGTGTATGTAGTTCTCAACTGAGAATTTGCTTGACATTATAGTAGTCAATTGATAACTTCCCGTCAAGCGCTGTCATGACGCGACTCTCGACGGGAAGGAAGGACAACGATGGCAAGTGACACAAGACGACATCTGAAATCGGTGACCGGAGGCCGCGAGGCCAAGAAATGGGAAGAGGTGGATGCCTCGCTGGTAGGGCTCTCGGTGCTTTCGGCCCTGCATCAGCTCGACCACGGTGAGGAAGGCGAGGCCGACGTGGACATCGGCGGCCGCACGCTTCGAATCCGTTTCGATCCGCTCAAGAAGCGCGTGCTGATGTTCGAGCTCAAGAAAGCGCGGACCCGCAACTCCCGCCTCAGAGGTCCGGGCACAACAACCCTCCAATGATAACCGGCGGCGCCGGGGTTAGGCCTGAGGCCGTGGCTGGCGCGTGATCCAGCCGCTGCCTCGGGGCTGCTTCCCGGCGCTCCGTCAGCAACGGGGCGAAACGGTAGCCGCTACGGCGCGAACATTTCTCCCAGCACCACCAGGACTCTCTGCGCGGCTGTTGCGCTGATCTTTCCCAGACGGCGCACCAGCCGTGTTTCATCAATCGTGTGGATCTGGTCGAGCACGATCTGCCCGTCCTTTCTCTGGAACCGAATCGGGACGCGGGTAGGGTAGGGTCTTCCCTTCGTTGTCATCGGCGCCACGATAACGGTCCGAATGTGCCGGTTCAGTTCATCGGGCGATACGACGACGCAGGGGCGCGTCTTTTGGATCTCGTGACCTTCGGAGGGATCGAGGCGAACGAGGTGCACCTCGAATCGGGCAGCTACCATTCCCACTCCGTCACATCCCATCGGGTAGCGGCTGAAGACCCTTCGTCCACGAGCGTGTCATCGTTGCGCTCGCGCATGCGGCGAAAGGCGTCGTCCCAACCGCTGCGGGGTTCGGCCACACCGCGTATGAGCAGGCCGTCTTCCCGTATCTCCATCTCCACCTCGTCGCGAAGGCGGTACTGCTCCAGAAGCGGTTTCGGAATCCGAATACCCCGGGAGTTGCCGATGCGGACAATGGCCGTTTTCACGTGCGAATCCTCATCCGTAGTAATTACAAAATAATTACTACCGGAGGCGGTTGCCGTCAAGAGGCGACACGGAGGTCCAGCCCGGAGTCCCGGCTCCCTGGCGCGCCGAAAGACCGGGGCGACCACTCACAACACGCTGTCCACTCGCGTGACCGTGACCGTGCGTCCCGTGACCAGGGACTGCGCAGCGGCGTCGGCGATGGCCAGGGCGGCCAGGCCGTCGTGGCCGCTTGGATACGCCACGTCACCACCCCGGACGACGGCGCAGAAGGCCGTGATCTCCTGCCGGTAGGCGTCGGCGTAACGCTCCATGAAGAAGTTGTTGAGGGGGTCGGTGGCGAATCCGGAGCGGTCGGCGCGGGCGACCGTGGTGGCGACGGGGTTGCCGGCCGACACCATGCCGTCGGAGCCGTGGACCTCGATCCGCTGGTCGTAGCCGTAGGCGGCGCGGCGTGAGTTGGAAATCACGCACAGACGGCCGCCCGCCGAACGCAGCGTGACGGCCGCGGTGTCGACGTCGCCGGCGTCGCCGATGGCCTTGTCGATGAGGGCCGACCCGGTGGCGCTGACCTCGACGATGGCTTCGCCGACCAGGAACCGGGCCATGTCGAAGTCGTGGATCATCATGTCCCGGAACAGGCCGCCGGAGCGCTCGATGTACGCCATCGGAGGAGGCGCGGGATCGCGCGAGGTGATCTGCACGAGTTCGACGGTGCCGATGCGGCCGCTGTCGATCTCGTCCCGCAGACGCCGGAACGACGGGTCGAAGCGCCGATTGAAGCCGACCATCAGGGGAACCCCGCATCGGCTTGCCGTGGCGACGGCGCGCCGCGCCCGGGCCAGATCGAGGTCGAGGGGTTTCTCGCAGAAGATCGCCTTGCGCGACTCGGCGGCCTTCTCGACCAGATCGGCGTGCAGGTCGGTGGGCGCGGCGATGAGGATGCCTTCGATGGCCGGATCGCCCAGCACCTCCTCGGCGGATACGGCACGGGCGCCTGTCATGCGAACGACCGATGCGGCGGCCGCCTCGTCGGGATCGGCCACGGCCGCCAGTTGAGCGTCTTCCGCGTCCGCGATGGAACGCGCGTGGGTCTGCCCGATCCGACCGGCCCCAAGGAGCCCCAGCCTCACAGGCTCGTCCATCACTTCGAGTCCCGCTGAAAGATCCAGTCGTGGTCGGGATGGTTCCGGAACCGCCATTGGCGTTTCGGGCCTGCCATGACGTTCAGGTAGTACATGTCGTATCCGTACGGCGCGCCGCACGGATGATGGCCCCGCGGCACCAGCACGGTATCGCCGTCGGAAACCGCCATGGTCTCGTCCAGCTCGCCGTCTTCCGTGAATACCCGCTGAAAGCCGAATCCCTGGGGCGGGTTGATGCGGTGGTAGTAGGTCTCCTCGAGATAGGTCATGGCCTCACCCTCGTCGCTGTCGTGACGGTGCGGCGGGTAGCTCGACCAGTTGCCTTGAGGCGTGTAGACCTCGGTGATCAGCAGGCTGTCGGCGATGTCGGCGTCGTCCATGGCGATGGGGTGCACGTAGCGTGTGTTGGCGCCCTTGCCGCGCTCCAGCACCGGTATGCTCCCGGGATCGATGGCGGCTGCCGCATGTCCGCCGAAGCCGGGGGCGGAGCACACCGCGATGGTGCAGTCGGTTTCCGCCCGCGCCGACCATGACGTTCCATTGGGAACATAGACGGCGTAGGGCTTCGTCTGCTCGAACACGCTCATGCGCTCGCCCTGGACGCCGAAGTCGACCTCGGGCGTCGACAGGCGCGCCTTGCCCTCGACCATGACCAGGATCGCCTCGCGATCTCCCGTGGCCTCGCCGGCGCTCTCCCCGGCGGTCAACGCGTAGACGCCGAACCCGACGTAACGCCACCCGGCGTCCTTGGGCGTGATGTCGAGGACCTTGCCCGTCGTCCCCGACGGCTTTCGCAATAGGTTGTTCATGGGTGTTCTCCTGGCGGTTCCTGGGATTCTCTGCCGTTGTTTGGCATGGCGCCCTTCGACTTCGCCCGGCTACGCCGGGCTACGCTCAGGACGAACGGAAATTCCGGTACACCTGCCCCGAGCTTCACGAAAGGCCCAGGACGAACGGGAATTCCGGTACGCCTGTCCCGAGCTTCACGAAAGGCTCAGGACGAACGGGAATTCCGGTACGCTTGTCCCGAGCTTCACGAAAGGCTCAGGACGAACGGGAAATCCGGTACGCTTGTTCTGAGCCCCACGAAGGGCTCAGAACGACGGGAAATCGTCCAACAACCGTTCGTCCTGAGCGTAGCCCGGCGTAGCCGGGCGAAGTCGAAGGACGCCAACTTGTCACTAGTCCAACCCCGCCTCCCGCGCCATGGCGCGGAGCGTCTTCAGTGCCAACGTCTGATAGTATACCGGATCGCGTTGGGCCGGGTCCTGCTCCGCCTCCGCGACGAGCCACCCCGAGTAGCCGTGGCGGGCCGCGATGCGCAACACTGCCGGGAAGTCCACGCAACCCTCGTCGTCGCCGGGTACGGTGAACACGCCGAGCCTGACAGCCTGAAGGAACGGCAGTCCTTCCGCAAGCGCTTTCCGGCGGACGGCCGGACGGACGTTCTTGGCGTGGATGTGGACGATCCGGTCCATGTACCTGTCCGCCACGGCCACCGGATCGGCGCCCGCGAAGGCGGCGTGCCCGGTGTCCAGCAAGAGCCTCGTGCTCGGCCCGGCATGGGCCATGAACGCCTCGATCTCCTCCATGGTCTCGACCACCGTACCCATGTGATGATGGTAGGCTAGGCGAATACCCTGGTCGTGGCAGTGCCGGGCGACGGCCTCGACGCCGGCGCCGAAGCCGCTCCAGTCGGAGACCGAGAGCTTCGGGCGGTCGCCCAAGGGCACGTCGACCTCGCCGTGAACCGCGCCGCTGGTCTCGCAGGCGATGCAAACCGAGCAACCCAATGCCGCCAGCACGTCGAGGTGCGGCTGGATCGCCGCCTTCTCCTCCTCCACCGATCGTTCGAGCAGCTTCAACGAATGCCATCCGGACACGTAGGCCAGGCCGTAGCGTTGGAGCGTCTCCTCCAGGGTCGCGGCATCGGAAGGAAACTTGTGGCCCTTCTCGATCCCCTCGAAGCCGATGCGGCTAGCGTCGCTCAGGCACTGTGCCAGCGGGATGTCGCCCCCCAGGCTGTGGTCGTCGTCGTTGGACCACGCGATGGGGTTGGTCCCGTAACGGATCACCCGGTTCTCCTCAACGGATTCCTCGCACGCCGGCAAGTGGTCGGTCGCGGCCGGATCACGGGCGCTTCCTCAGCGCCGCGTCGTAGGACTCCCGCGCCGCCGCCACCTCGGCCCGGTCCGACACCTCGGGCACCGCCACGTCCCACCAATGGCCGCCGGCCGCGGTGCCCAGCGCTGGGTCGGTGGCGATGACGACGACGGAGGTCCGCTCGGCGTTCCTGGCTTCAACCAGGGCGGCCTCCAGGCCCGCGACATTGTCCACGCGGGTCGCGACGGCCCCCATGGAAGCGGCGTGGGCGGCGAAGTCGATGGCCGAGGGCGTCTGGTGCCGGGCCGTGTCCAGCAGGTTGTTGAAGCTGGCGCTCCCGGTGGCCCGTTGGAGCCGGTCGATGCAGCCGAAGCCCCGGTTGTCCAGCACCACGACGGTCAGCTTCAATCCCAGCATGACGCTCGTGGCCAACTCCGAGTTCATCATCATGTAGGACCCGTCCCCTACCACCACCACCACGTCGGCTTCCGGGCGCGCCATCTTGACCCCCAGCCCGCCGGCGATCTCGTAGCCCATGCACGAGTACCCGTACTCGAGGTGGTAGTCGCCCCGGCGGGGCGAGCGCCACAGCTTGTGCAGCTCGCCGGGCAGGCCGCCGGCCGCGCATACGACGATGCCGTCGTCGCTCAGAAGCCGCTGCACAGCGCCGATGACCTGGGCGTCCGACGGGATTGCGTTGTCGTTCGTAGCGGCGGTGGCCGCATCGACGGCCCGGTCCCAATCCGCCTTCAGCCCTCCGCCCGGTGGAGCGAAGACCCGGTCGCCCAGGACGGCGTCCAGTTCCTCCAGTGTCGTCCGAGCGTCGCCCACCATCGCTACGGCGTCATGTTTGGTTGCATCGAAGGGCGCCGCGTTGACGGTCAATAGCCGTGCCTTCGGGTTCTGGAAAAGGCTCCAGGATCCCGTGGTGAAGTCCTGCAACCGGGTCCCCACCGCAAGTATCAGGTCCGCTGTCCGCGCCAGCGTGTTGGCGCTTTCGGTGCCGGTGACGCCGATGGCGCCCACGTTGCACGGGTGCGTCCACGGCAGCGCCGACTTGCCGGCCTGGGTCTCGGCCACCGGGATGCCGTGTCGCTCGGCGAACGCGCCAAGGGTCTCGCACGCTTCGGAGTAGTGCACGCCGCCGCCGGCGACGATCAGGGGCGCTTCGGCCGCGCTCAGGGCCTCGGCTGCCCGGGCCAGCTCACCCGCGTCCGGCCGTTGCCGGCGCATGCCCCAGGTCCGCGGCTGAAAGAATGTTTCGGGGTAGTCGTAGGCCTCGGTCTGGACGTCCTGGCACAGGGCGAGGGTGACGGGACCGCACCCGGCTGGGTCCACGAGCGTGGCCAGGGCTCGCGGCAGGGCCGTCAGGAGCTGCTCGGGACGGGTGATGCGGTCGAAGTAACGGCTCACCGGGCGGAAACAGTCGTTGGCGCTGACGGTGCCGTCCGAGAAGTCCTCCACCTGTTGCAGCACCGGGTCCGGGAGCCGGTTGGCGAAGACGTCGCCAGGCAGCAGCAGCACCGGCAGGCGGTTCACGTGCGCCAGTGCCGCGGCCGTGACCATGTTGGTGGCGCCGGGGCCGATGGAGGATGTCACCGCCATGGCGCGCTTGCGGTTGTTGGCCTTGGCGAAGGCGATGGCCGCATGGGCCATGCCCTGCTCGTTGTGACCCCGCCAGGTGGGCAGCGCGTCGCCGGCCTGGTAGAGGGCCTCGCCGAGGCCGGCGACGTTGCCGTGCCCGAAGATCGCCCACACACCCGCCATGAAGCGTTCGCCGTCCTCGTTCATCTGTGCGCTGAGATACCGCACCAGCGCCTGGGCCGCGGTCAGTCGGATCGTGTTCATGGCTCGTCAGTCCTCGCGCAGCTTGCCATCAAATGGCGCCCTTCGACTTCGCTCCGCTGGCGCTACGCTACGCTCAGGACGAACGGGGTTGGGGCTCACGATCCGGATGGGTTTGGGACCCGCGACGCGGGAGGTGCCGGGGCTCACGAACCGGATGGGTTTGGGACTCGCGACGCGGGAGGGGCTGGGGCTCACGAACCGGATCGGTTTGGGGCTCCACGACACCGGTGAGGGTGGGACTCCACGATACCGTTCGTCCTGAGCGTAGCTCCGCGTTAGCGGAGCGAAGTCGAAGGGCGCCAATTCAGCCATCAATGCTCGATGTCCCTTGCACCGTGTTGGGCCGCCCGCCGCGGCTCGTCCCACGCTTCGCAGAGGCGGGCAAAATTTTCGGCCATCCGCGCCACCGCCGCGTCGTCGCCCATGCCCCCGGCCATCCAGGTGCGCGCCACGTCGCCGAAGATCGTGCGCCCGACCGCGAAGCCTTTGACCATCTCATGTTTGGCCGCCACCCGGAAGCTGGCCCGTAACTCCTCGAAGGGCGCGTCCAGGCCCAGGACGACGATACCCCGGCAATGGGGATCGTTGTTCTCGATGGCGGCGCAGGCCTTCCGCCAGGCGGCGTCCGAAGCCATCGGTTCCAACTTCCACCAGTCCGGGAAAACGCCGATGGCGTAGAAGCGCTCGATGACGGCGGCCGTGGTCGAATCGTCGACCGCGCCGAACTTCGACGGGATGATCTCCAGGAGGAAATCCAGCCCGTTGGCGCGGGCGGCCTCGGCCAGCCGCCTGACCGTCGCTTCCTGGTCGGCTCGCAGATCCTCCGGGTCGTCCGGGCGATAGAAACACAGGACCTTCACGACGTGTTCGGCGGGCCACTCCGCCAGCGCGGAGCCGAAGTCGTCGCCGATTTCCAGCCGCAGTGGCCGGCTACCCGGCCGCTCCACTGGACGGCCGATCCACAGCCCCGTGCCCGCCGCCGCGTAGAGCGCGTCGCGGCCCAGGCGGCCGTCGCACAGGATGCCGTACCCGTCGCGGCCGCCGGCGACCCGGAGCGCGGCCTCCAGGCACAGGCGCTTGAACGCGCCGATGCGGTCCGCGACGGCGCCACGGCTGTCCGAGTCCCCGGCGCCACGCGGGTCCCCCACGCCGTGGCCACGACCCGTCGCCGCGGGCCGCGCCGTCCCGACTCCGCTCTCCCGGGCCATGTCTTCGAGCTGCGAGCGGTGATCGAAGGCGAAGACGTGCATGCTCGGCCATGCCTTGGACCGGTTGGTGGCCCAGTGGATTTGCTCCAGCCGCCCATCATGGCGCACGGCCGGGGTCGAAGGCCCGTTCTCCAGGAAGTCGCGCAACTCGACCGCGCTGGGATACGCGGGCGTGCAGCCGTGGCGCGACACGGCCAGCGCGCCGCAGGCATTGGCGATGCGCAGGGTTTCGGCCCAGTCCTCGCCCGAAAGCCAGCCCTTCAGCAGTCCGGCCATGAAGCCGTCGCCGGCGCCCAGCACGTTGAAGACCTCGACCCTGAACGATTCTCCGCTGACGCCGTCATCGAGGCTCGCCGGGATCGGCCCCTCGAAGGCGGTGGCGCCCGCGGCGCCGCGTTTGCACACCAGTGCCGCCTCCGACACCTCGCGCACGTTGGCCAGCGCTTCGACGGTGTCGGAGGCGCCGCCGGCGATGCGGAACTCCTCTTCCGTGCCCACGATGACGTCGAACCGCGCCAGGGTGCTCTGCAGCTTGGCGGTCACCGCCGCCGACTCGATGAAGCGGTTTTCGCCGTCCCCGTGCCCGGAGAGGCCCCACAGGTTCGGCCGGTAGTCGAGATCGACGATGGTCATGGCGCCCGACTCGCGCGCCAGGTCCAGCGCGCGGAGGGTCGCCGCCTCGGTGCGGGGATGCGACAAGTGGGTGCCGGAGGCCAGGACGCAACGGGCCTCGGCAATGAAGTCCGGGTCGATGTCGTCCGGCGACAGCGCCATGTCGGCGCAGTTCTCGCGGTAGAAGATCAGCGGGAAACTCTCCTGGTCGCGGATGCCGAGCAGCACCAGGGCGGTCAGCCGCTCCGGATCGGTGGTGACGCCCCGGACGTCCACCCCCTCGGCCCGCAACTGCTCGCGGATGAAGCGGCCCATGTGCTCGTCGCCCACGCGTGTGATGACCGCGGTCTTCAGGCCGAGCCGCGCGGCGCCGGCGGCGGCGTTGGTGGGCGAGCCGCCGATGTACTTGCGGAAGGTCCGCATGTCTTCCAGCCGGCCGCCCACCTGTCCGCCGTAGAGATCCACCGACGACCGGCCGATGGAGATGACGTCCAGAGGCCGTTTCATAACGTCACCGGCTGGCCGCCCGTGAAGATCTGCCCGACGGCCCCGCCGGGGTGACCGTATCGACGTGCTTCTCGATGTGTCCTGCAGCGCGCAGAGATGGCCTCAACTCTTTCAGCAGCCCGCATTCCCTCGACGATCCATTATAACCCCTATCAAAAACAACAGAAAAGGGTGCCTCACCGGTTCGGCTGACCGGCCAGCGACGAAGCGCCGGAAAACCGGATCGGACTGACGGCAACCATCCGCTGGTAGCCAGGGTTTCCCCAAGGCAACTCTTTGACTATAATAGCCAGACTAGTTTAACCAGACAGGTCACAACCATGGAAATTGCCACGGTATCGAGGCTCAAGGCATCGTTGAGCGCCTACTTGCGCCAAGTAAAGGCCGGCGAAGAAGTGGTGATCACCGAGCGTGGTCGGCCAATCGCGCGCTTGTTGCCCATCGCCGGTCCGTCGTCGTTCACCGAGCACTTGGACGAGATGGAGAGAAAGGGACTGCTGAGACGTCCCACCGCCGCGCTGCCGGCGGATTTCCGGGATTGGCCGCGCCCTGTCGATCCCGGCGGGACGGTGCGGGCAGCGGTTTCTCGCGAACGGGACGAGGGCTGGTGAAGTTCTGGGATTCATCGGCCATTGTGCCGCTCTGCATTCAGGAGACCGCCACTGAGACCGTACAGGATATTCTACACGAGGACCCGTCCCTGGTCCTGTGGTGGGGCACTCGTACCGAGTGTACTTCGGCGTTCATGCGACGGGTACGAGAGGGGCACCTGACGCCGAACGATGCGCGTGTCGCCCGGCATGCGTTGGACGCGGTCGTGCAAGCCGGGATCGAGATCCAGCCCAGTGAGTCCGTACGCGCGACGGCGGAACGCCTGTTGGGAGTCCATTCCGTGAGGGCCGCGGATGCGTTACAGTTGGCGGCGGCCGTCCAATGGTGTCAGGGGCTGACCGCGGGAAACGGACTCGTCGTGTTTGACCGCCGGTTGCGTGAGGTGGGTTATGCGGAAGGCTTCACCGTTTTCCCGGACACTCTCTGATGGCGCGGCGGTCATCCGCGCCGTCCGTGGGTGTCCGTCGTCCAGGCCGGCCTTTGGGGAGCTCGGTCCATGATCAAAGCTGCATTCCTGACAGGTGTGGCCCTTGTCTGCGTGTCCCTGCTGGCGGGCCTCGCCGGCGCTCGGTCGATGGAGGAAACGCGCGCGGTGTACTCCGAAGGCCGGTTCGTGGAGGCGGCTGAGCTCGGAGAGGCGCTCAAGACCTCCGAGAGCTACGGGTTGGCGGCGCAGGCGCTGGCGATGCAGGGCCACTTTTTCGCCAAGGGCGAAGAGAAGAAGGCTCTGTTCCAACGCGCCGTGGAGTTGGCGGAGGAGGCGGTGCGGCTCGACTCGGCCAATCCCGAGGCTCACATCCAACTGGCCCATACCACGGGCCGATACGGCCAGTCGTTGGGCTTCCTGCAGGCCGTGACCGGGGGTTACGCCACCAAGGTGCGGGAGTCCATCGAAGAGGCGCTGCGGCTGGACCCCGACAAGCCGGCGGCTCATCTGAGCATGGCTACATGGCACGCGGAAATCGTCAATGCCGCGGGAGGCATGGCGGGATTCCTTTACGGGGCGACGGCGAAGAAGGCCCGCCGGCACTACGAACGCACCCTCGAGCTCATGCCCGACGCCAAAGTGGTTTGCGTCGAGTATGCCTTCGGTCTGTTGCTGCTGGACGAGGAACAGAACCGGGAGGAAGCGCGGGGCCTGCTCGAACGCGCCCTCAAGAAACCCTCAAAGGACGCCGTCGACCGTCTCTATCACGAGCAGGCGGCGGCCCGGC
>Ga0209020_1002375_pt1 | contig 15237 bp, 15 predicted proteins | sample PinacodermBB_FD_187298 | JGI IMG/M metagenome (GOLD analysis project Ga0209020, IMG submission 187298) | Host-associated microbial community of the marine sponge Aplysina aerophoba from Gulf of Piran - sponge pinacoderm, lysed by bead... | ecosystem: Host-associated > Porifera > Sponge >...
AGGTGGCGGAATTGGTAGACGCGCAGGTTTCAGGTACCTGTGGCCGCAAGGTCGTGGAAGTTCGAGTCTTCTCCTGGGCACCATTTCCCGTTGCAGGGCGCTCTCCTCCCTGAAGGAACGGACCGGCCCGGACTATTGCTTCGGCGCGGCGCCGTGCCCCGATCCGTGCTTGTGGCCGCCTTGCACTTCGCCGGCACCGAACAGGCGCTTGACGATGACCTTGTCGCGGACCCGCGCGGCCGTGCCGGCCGTTTTGCCGTCCACCTCAATGGCGAGCGCCCATTCGCCGTGCATTTCGAGCTCGAGGGTCGCCATGTAATGGCCGGGCATGCCGTCCATCGGCTTAGCCGTAGCGGGTGGAATGTTGTGCGCCATCGCCATGCTGGGCATGTCCGCCTTGACGGAAAGAGCCTCCGCGACGACCGGCTCGGCCGATTTCCTGCCGGTGACGGCGATGGTGCAGGAATAGACCAGTGCCTCCTCGGTCGGCGCACAGCTTACTTCGGCGGCGGCCCGCTCCCCGGCCAGCGCCGGCGCGGCGAGGCAGGCGAGCCCCAGGGCCAAGAGCGCTGTCCTGTAGTGCATGTCATCCCTCCGGTCCGAGTCCGAGATAGCGTTCGACGATGCGCTCGTCGTCGAGCAGTTCCCGTGCAGGCCCCTGCCGCGCGATGCGTCCGCTTTCCAGCAGGTAGGCGCGGTCGGCCGCCCTGAGCGCCTGGACGAGATTTTGTTCGACGAGGAGGATCGTCAATCCCCGGTCCCTGAGTTGCGGCAACAGCGCGAAGATGGCCTGGACCGCATTCGGGGCCAGGCCGAGCGAGGGCTCGTCCAGCAGCAGCAATTCGGGTTCCTGCGCCAGCGCGCGCGCGATGGCGAGCATTTGCGCCTCGCCGCCCGAAAGCGAGGCGCCGCGGCTGGCCGCGCGTTCCCCGAGCCTCGGGAACAGTTCGTAAAGATCGTCGAAGGACTGGCGCCCGCGCGCGGCGAGCTTCAGGTTCTCTTCGACCGTCAGGCCGCCCAGCACCATGCGCCCCTCGGGGCAGAGCGCGACGCCGCGACGGAATATGCGGTGGCTGGGCATTCCCAGCACCTGCTCGCCCCGGAAGGTCACCGTTCCGCTGGCCGCGGGTGTGAGGCCGGCGACCGCGTGGATCAGCGAGCTCTTGCCCGCGCCGTTCGCGCCGACCAGGGCGATGAGTTCTCCGTCGCGCACGTCCAGCGAGATGTCCGACAGGGCCTGCACCGGGCCGTAGCTCACCGAAAGGCCGCGAACCTCAAGCATCGATCGGTGTCTCGGTGCCGAGATAGGCGTCGATCACCGCCTGCCGGCGCAGGACCTCGGCGGGCGCGCCCTCGGCGATCAGCCGGCCGAAATTGAGCACGGCAAGCCGCGTGCAGAGGCCGACAATGAGCGCCATCTTGTGCTCGACTACGATGACGGTCCGCCCCGGACAGGCGAGCGTCGCGATGAGGCGGGTCATCTCGCGGGTCTCGGCCGGGGTCATGCCGCCGGACGGCTCGTCGAGCAGCAGCAGCGCCGGGTCGCGGACCAGCGCCCGCGCCAGCTCCAGGCGGCGCTGGCTCGCAAGCGGCAGTTCGCCCGCCAATCGGTCCGCATCTCCGCCGAGCCCGACTTGCTCCACCAACTCCAGCGCCCGGTCCCGCCGCGCAGCGTCCCGGCGCCGGCCGCCGACTAGGTCCGCGAACCGCATACCGGCCATGCCGTTTTGCGCGGCGAGCACGTTTTCGAGCACGGTCATGCGCCGGAAGACCCTCAGGTTCTGGAAGGTGCGGACCAGGCCCAGCCGGACAATCCGCTCCGGCGGCAGGCCAAGCAGGTCCGTATCCCGGAACCGGACCCGGCCGGTGGCTTCGTAGACGCCGGTGAGCGCATTGATGAGGGTGGTCTTGCCCGAGCCGTTCGGGCCGATCAGCCCCAGCACTTCGCCCCCGGCGGCGCGAAGGGACACGTCCTCCAGCGCCGTCAGCCCGCCGAAACGGACCGTCAGCCCGTCAATCGCCAGCATCTTTCCTCAGCAGGAAACGGCGGATGCGGTAAACGGCGGCTTCGTCCAGCAATCCGCGCGGGCGGACGATCAGCAGCACGGCCACCAGCCCGCCGAACACGATCATGCGGTAGCCGGAAAACGCCCGCGTCGATTCCAGCACGCCGATATCGAGGGCCACGCCGAGCAGCGGGCCGAATGCCGTGCCGAGGCCGCCGATCAGCCCGTAGGCCAGCCCGTGCACCCCGAGCATGACATTGAAGATCTTCGGCTCGACATAGGTGTTGAGATGGGCGTAGAGCGCGCCGCCTATGCCTGCGACGAGCCCGGCGGCAGCCACCGTAGCGATCTTGGTCAGGTTCACATTCACACCCTGGAGCCGAGCAAGCACGGGGTCCTCGCCCACCATGCGCATAATGGCGCCGAGGCGCGTTCTCTCGATCCAGAGGATCGCGGCGAGCGTCACCGCCAGCAGCGCCAGAATGACCAGCAGGAACTCGCCGGCGGAGATGTCCGCCTCGTAGATGTAACGTATGTCGCGGAAGCCCTCGGAGCCGTCGGGGCCGACCGGCTCCCCGTCCACCTCCACCCGGTAGGTGAAGACTTCGAGTGCGAGGCGTACCATTTCCGCAAACGCGAGCGTCGCGATGGCGAAGTAGAGCCCCCTGATGCGCAGGGTCGGGATGGCGAGCAGAAGGCCGCCGAGGCCGGCAATCGCCGCACCCCACAGCACCGCGCCCAGGAAGGGCCATCCCCACATGGCCGACGCGATTCCCGAAGCGTAGGCGGAGATGGCGAAGAAGGCCTGCTGCCCGAAGGAAATCTCGCCGACGACGAGGACGAGATAGGCGGAAAGGGCGATGAACGAGATCATGCCCATATTGGACAGCACGCCGATCACGTGGTCGTCGAGCACCGCCCTACACCCGGCTTTCCGCCGCACGCCGCGCCATGAGCGCGGTCTGGCCCATCAGCCCGCCCGGCCGGAATGTCAGTACCGCGAAGAGCAGCGCGTAGGCGACGAGGTCGCGCGCCTCGACGCCGAGATACCAGAGTGCATTGGCCTCGACTATGCCGAGAACGAGCCCGCCCAGCACCGCGCCCGGAATCGAGCCCATGCCGCCCAGCATCATCGCGATGAGGCCCTTGAAGGTCGCCCACAGCCCGAAGAGCGGCGTGATCTGCTGGTCGCCTGCGGCAATCAGGAAGCCGGCCAGTCCGCCGAGTGCCGAGGCGCAGGCGAAGGCGAGCAGCGTGACCAGGCCGGTATTGACGCCAGCGACCCGTGCTGCCTCCGGGTTCTCGGAAACGGCGCGGACGGCAAGCCCGAAATGGGTCCGGTAGATCAGCCCGAGCAGGCCCAGCACGGCGATGGCGGCGATTGCGAGCATCGCCAGGCTGGACGCCCTGAGGAAGAAGGGGCCGAATTCGACCACCGCATCCGCGAGGATGCCGGGAAAGGCGTAGGTCCGGTCGGGGAAGAGCAGGGTGACGCCCTCCTCGATCTGCATCCAGATGACGAAGCTGGAGACCATCGAGGCCACCGCCATGTCCTTGCGGATCGCCCAGAAGCAGAGCCGTTCGATGTAGGCGCCCACGACAACGGCGCCGATGACGGTCGCAATCGCGATTTCGACAAGGCTTGCATTGAACGCCGAATAGAGCGCGGTGCCGGCGAACACGCCCGCCATGATCGACGGGCCGTAGGAGAGGTTCAGGCGCCGCAGCACCCCGAAGATCAGCGTGAAGCCGAGCGCCAGCAGGGCGTAGGCGGCTCCGGTGGCAATTCCGTCCAGACAGTTCTGGAGGAAATCCGCCATGATGTGCTAGCTGCCGGCCGACCCGAGATAGGCGCGCTGGATGACCTCGTCTTGGGCCATGGTTCCGGGATCGCCGTCGAAGGCCACCCGGCCCTGGTCCAGCAGGAAGAAGTGGTGCGCGACCGTGAGCGCCATATGGGCGTTCTGTTCGACCAGCAGGATTGTGACGCCGTCCTCGTTCAGCTCGCGTATGATGTCGAAGACCTCCGCGACGATCATGGGCGCGAGGCCGAGCGAGGGTTCGTCCATCAGCAGGCAGCGCGGCTTGGTCATCAGCGCGCGCGCGACGGCCAGCATCTGCTGCTCGCCTCCCGAGAGCGTGCCGGCGTTGGCGTTGACCCTGGTCTGCAAGACCGGAAAGCGCTCCAGCATCCGGTCGAGATCGGCCATCGCTTCGCTACGTTCGCGGGCTAGGCGGGTATAGGCCCCGGCAACCAGGTTTTCGCGCACTGTCATGTCCGGGAAGACGAGCCGGTTCTCCGGCACGAGCGCGAGGCCCTGCCTTACGACTGCCGTGGAGGAGGCGCCGGTTATGTTGCGGCCTTCGAACGTTACCGAGCCGCGCCTCGGGCGCAGCAGGCCGGCGATCGTCATCAGCAGGGTCGTCTTACCGGCGCCGTTGGGGCCGAGCACGCAGGTGATCCGCCCTTCCGCGGCCGAGATGTCCACGCCCTTCAGGGCCTCGATCATGCCGTAATTGGTAACGAGCCCCTGGACCTCAAGCATCGGCCGTTCCCAGATAGGCGGTGCGCACCGCCGGGTCCTGGCGGATTTCGGCGGGCTCGCCCTCGGCGATCTTCTGGCCGAAATTGAGGACCGCAATGCGGTCCGTCACACCCATAACGAGTTCCATGACATGCTCGACCAGCAGGATCGTCATGCCGTGCTCGCGGAGCGCCCGGATGCGGGTGGCGAGCTGGCGGATTTCCTCGGCGTTCATGCCCGCAGCCGGTTCGTCCAGCAGGAGCAATTTCGGCCGGGCGGCAAGCGCCCGGGCCATTTCCAGCCGCCTTTGCTCGCCGAAGGCGAGGTTGCGCGCCAGTTCGCCCGACCGGTCCGAAAGGCCGGCGAATTTGAGCAGCTCCTCCGCATAGTCCCGGCCGCGCCGCTCGCCGCCGAGCCAGCGGGTGAGCCAGCCGGTTTCCCGTTCCTTGACCGAGTTCTGCGCTACCCAGAGGTTCTGCCAGACCGTCAGGTCGCCGAAGAGGCGGATGTTCTGGAAAGTTCGCCCGATGCCGGCGGCCACGACCCGGTGGGAGGGCGCATCGGTAAGGTCCCGGCCCTCGAAGACGACCGCGCCGGAGGTGGTCGGGAATACACCGCAGATCAGGTTGACCGTGGTGCTCTTGCCGGAGCCGTTGGGGCCGATCAGGCCGAAAATCTCACCTTGCCCTATGGTCAGGCTGAGTTCCTCGACGGCCCGCACGCCCCCGAAATGCTTGGACAGGTTCCTGAGTTCAAGCATCGCGGCCGCCCAACAGCCGTTTTAGCGCGCGTGTCGCGCGGGCGTCGAACAGTCCGTCGGGCCTGACATTCATCGCGAGCACGATCAGCGCGCCGAACAACAGGTTCCGCCAGTCGCCCATGAAACGCAGCACCTCCACCAGGAAGCCCTGGATGAAGATGACCGCGAGGAGCACCCCGATCACCGAGGACAGCCCGCCCAGAATGGGGTAGGCGATGGCGAAGGTAGCGAGCACCACGCCGAAATTGAGATGTTCGATGTGGGTCGTGTAATGGGCGTAGATCGCGCCGCCGAGCCCGGCTATGAACCCCCCGATCCCCATGGCCGAAACCTTGACCGCCGTGAGGTTGATGCCGACCGACTGGGCCGCGAGCTCGTCTTCGCCGACCGCGCGCAACACCGAACCGACGCGGCTGCGGTCCATCCACCAGAGCGCGACCATCGCGGCGATGACCCAGGCCCAGATAAAGATCGCCACATCGGCCGTGGACCAGCCGTTCTCCGGGAAATACCGGATCTGCTTGAAGCCCTCGCCGCCGAGCGGGCCGACCTGGATATTGCCCTTGGCGATCTGGTAGTCGAAGTTGAACCAGAAAATGCGCACGGCCTCGCCGAAGGCGAGTGTGGCGACCACCAGCATCAGCCCCTTCACGCGCAGCGCCGGAAAGCCGACGACGGTGGCCACGAGGGCCGAGGCGACGGCGGCGAGCAGCATGGCCGGGACGATGTGCAAGCCGGCCAGCACGGTCAGCATGCCGCCGAGATAGGCGCCGATGGCGAAGAAGCCCGCCTGCGCCATCGAAACCTGGCCGGTCAGCAGCACGACATAGGCGGAAAGGCCGAGAAGCGTGTGGACGCCGATCAGCTGCGCCATGCCGTAATAGAAGTCCACGGAGCGTCAGTCCCTTGTCGATATCCGGCCGAACAATCCCTGCGGCCGGAATGTGAGGAACACGAACAGCAGCAGCATGACGTAGATGTCGCGCTCCGTGACGCCGCGGAAATACTGGAAGACGTTTTCGAATCCGCCGACGAGAATGCCGGCGACGATGGCGCCGGGAATGGAACCGAGGCCGCCGATGACGGTGACGACCAACCCCTTGACCGTGAGCGGCAGGGCCAGCAGCGGCGACAATATGCCGACCGAAGCCCCGACCATTGCGCCGGCAAGCCCGCCGAGCGCGCCGGTTATGACGAAGGTCACGGCATTGGTCTGTTGCTGCCCGATTCCGCAAAGTTGCGCCGCCGAGGGCTGCTGGGCAACGGCGCGCGTCGCGATGCCGAGCCGCGTCCTGTAGAGGACATAGAGCAGGATCAGCATGGCGACGACGCTGAGCGCGAAGATCATGAGCAGGTCGCCCCGTATCCAGAACGGGGAGATGTCGATCATCACGTCGTCGAACATCGCCGGGTAGGGTTCCGGCATGCCTGCCGTCGCATGGACGACGACTTCGTCTATGAGGATCAGCATGCCCACCGACGCCATCAGCGTGGCGAGCGGGAGGTGCTCAGGAATGAAGCGGAAACAGCAGATATAGACGATGTAGCCGATGACGCCCGAGGCGGCCGCGGCGCAGAGAAACACCACAAGGGCCGGCGCGGACAGGATCTGGAAAGCGACCAGACTGGCATAGGCCCCGCCGATGGAGGCGGCGGCGTAGGCCAGGTTGATCTTGTGCATCACGCCGAAGATCAGCGTGAAGCCGATCCCGATCAGCGCGTAGATGGACCCGAACATCATCCCGTCCAGCACCGACTGGATCGGGTCGATCACGTCCCACCAGTAGTCCGCCATGGCGACCGCCTTCCGGCGTCAGGAAGCTGCGGGCCGCCGCGAGGGGCGGCCCGCAAACCCGGTGCTCAGGTGTTCGGGTCGTGCAGTACGGCCCAGGTGCCATCAGCGGCATGGACATAGACATAGGGCTTGACGGCCTCGCCCTCGTCGGTCCGTGTGATCTCGCCCAGCAGGCCCTTCGTCGTCTTGAGCGTGGCCAGGCCGTCCCGGATCGCCCGGCGGTCGGCAGCCACGGAGTCCGCGGTCGCCTGGATGCCGGCGGTCTCGATGACGTCCTTGAGGATCATCATAATCTCCCAGGCGGCGGCCGAGTGCAGGTCGGCGGAACCGCCCAAAGCCGCGGCGGCGTCGGCGGCCGCGACCGCATCCGGGTTCACCGGCGCGAAGGAGGTCGGGATGATGATGCCCTCGGCCTGTTTGGCACAGCCGTTCAGGGTCTCGAGCGATGAGGACGAGGTCAGGCCGACCAGCACTTTGTACTCGACGCGCTGGCGGGCCATTTCCTTGAGCACGCCGCAAGTGGTGAAGGGATGCGCCGAAATGGCGATCACATCCGCGCCGGCGCGCTTCATCGCGCGCACCTGTGTGGTGAAGTTGGTGTCGTTCAGCAGCCACTTCGCCTCGCCCTTGACCTCATAGCCGGCGTCGGCCGAGCGCGTCTTCATCACCTTGTACCAGGTGAAGCGCGAGTGAGCGAAGTCCTCTTCGACGCCGCCATAGACGGACTTGGCATCCGGATGCTCGGAGGCGAGCCACTCGAACAGGGTCTGGTACATCTGGCTCTCGTTCGGGACGTTGCGGAACGCCCATTCCGAAATTTTCGCCAGCCCGCCCTTGATGGCGGTGTCGGTGAAGATCGGGAACTGCAGCCCGCTGTCGCCTTCGTCGCCGGCTTTCGCCTGCAGGATTCCGAACAGCGGCTCGGCGACATTCGAGCAGGTCGGACCCACGCCGACCACGGCGTCGCTCGAGGCGATCCGGCGCACGACCGAAATGCCTTCCTCGGCGTTGCAGCGGTCGTCGTCGAACGAGACTTCCATCGGCGCCATCGAGCCGTCGGCCAGCTTCACGCCGCCCGCGTCGTTGATCGCCTTGGCGGCGGCCCGCATCACGGCATCGGTGTTGATGCCGAACGAGCGCACGACGCCGGACATCGCGCCGAAACCGGCGATCTTGACCGTCCGGTCGGCGGCGTCGGCGGTAGTCCCGACCGACATCGCAACGCCGACAGCTGCGGCAATCGTCAACAGTCTCTTCATGATCTTACCTCCCGTTGAAACTCCGGTTGCGCTAATGCCGCCAAGCGACGCCGCACTCCGGGGGCGCGTGCCTGCCGCATTCTAGGTTGCGACAATTTGGCGGTCAATCTGCCATGCTCGCCGAACGCACGTGACATAAGGGCTAATGCGTGCAGCGGGCGTGGCGCTCGATATGATAGTCCTCCCGGGCGAGTGCGAGAGCGAAGCTCCTGACCGGTCCCTCCAGTCGCTCCGCGGTGGCGCGTGCGCCTGCATTGGCGGCCGCGAGGCGCTCGGCTGCCGCTTCCGCATCGCGAGCCAGCTTCGCCTCGTCCACCGTTACCATGCGCCGGCCTTCGAGCACCATGCGTCCGCCGATCATCACCGATTCGACGCCCGTGCCGTCCTCGCCGTGCACGACCTGGTTCACGGGGTCGTTGAGCGGGACATAGTTGATCTGCCCGAGGTCGAGAAAGACGATATCCGCCTTGCGGCCTGGCTCGATGGCGCCGAGCGCATCGCCGAAGCCGAGCACATCGGCGCTGCCCTTGGTGGCGAGGGTGAGGATCTCGTCCGTGGAGAGCCACCGCTCCGGGTCCAGTTCCTGCACGCGGGAGACCATCGAGGCGACCCGCATCGCCTCGAACATGTTGAGATTGTCGGAGCAGGTGCAGGCATCGGTGCCGATTCCGACCCTCACACCGGCGTCGAGCAGCGCCCGGGCCGCCGCGAGGCCGCTGCCGAGGCGTGCATTGGAGCCCGGATTGTGGGCGACGGCGCCGCCGGCATCCCCGATCCGTTGCATGTCGTCCCGGTCCAGCCACACCGCATGCGCGGCCGTGAAGCCGGGGCCGAGCACGCCGAGCCGGTCGAGATACGCCGTCTGGGTCATGCCGTAGAGGCGCATCCCGGCATGGGCCTGCACCTTCGACTCGCCAAGATGCGTGTGGAAGCCTGCCCCGTGCTCCGCCGCCGCCTCGTTCGCGGCCCTGAGGAACGCCTCGCTGCAGTGGTGGGGGATCGTCGGGGCGAGCGCGAGCCGGACCCGGTCGCGGGAGAAGGGCCACGACCTGAGCGCGCCCTCCCAGGCTGCGAGGCTCGTCGCAAACGGCTCAACCGCCACCGCCTCAGCGTTGCGCCTCAGCGCGTCCGGCAGGGCATCCAGCAGACCGGGTATCGCCTGGTAGAAGGTGCGGTCGGCCATCATCGGGGCGACCACGGCGCGCATCCCGACATCGGCATAGGCGCGGCCGATGGCCTCCAGCCCGTCGGTCGTGGGCACGGGGAACTCGAAATTGAGGTCGTAGGCGGCGGTGCAGCCCTTGCGCACCATCTCTACCGCGCCGATGAGCGTCGAGAGGTACTTGTCCTCCAGCGTGCGGTTGCCGGTGATCCATGGTGCCGCGTTCAGCAGCAGTTCGAGGTTCCAGCGGTCGCCGAAGCTCTTGGCGAGGTTGTTGTGGCCGTGCGTGTGGGAGTTCACGAGGCCGGGCATAAGCAGCCGGCCGGTCGCATCGCGGAGAGCGGCGCCCGCGGGGGCCGCCATGCCGGGCGGCCCGACCGTGTGTACCGTGTCGCCCTCGATGAGGATGTCGGCAGGCTCCGCCGAGTGGCGTTCGATATCGAGCAGCCGCCCGCCGCGAATGATCGTGTGCATGGGTTCCGTCCTCCTCGCTGCGGGGTTCGCGCCGCCTAGACGATGACCGTTTCTTCGCTCTCGGCCGACCAGGGAAAGAATATCCGCTCGACAATCACAACGAGCTGGAACAGCACCACGCCCAGCACCGAGAGCAGGATCAGCGCCCCGAACGCGACCGGTGTCCGGAAGAACGCGGTGGCCGAAACGATGAGGTAGCCGAGCCCCTGGTCGGCGTTGACGAACTCGCCCACCACGGCGCCTACGACCGAGAGCGCGATTGCGACCTTGAGCCCGCTGAACACGAACGGGACTGCATAGGGAAGCCGGATCCGCATCAACTCCTGCATCTTGGACGCCTTGAAGGATCGCCCGAGTTCGACAAGGTCGGCCGGCACGGAAAGAAGCCCGACCGCGACCGCAATGACGAGCGGGAAGAAGGCCACCAGGAACGTCACGATAACCCGGGGCAGCTCCGTCGCGCCGAGCATCACCACCAGGATAGGGGCGAGCGCCACCTTCGGGATCGACTGGGTGAAGACGAGAAGCGGGTAGATGGTGGCCGAGGCGTAGCGCGAGGAGGTCAGCAGGACCGCCAGCGGCAGGCTGACGACGATGGACGCGATGAACCCGTACATCACGGTGCGCAGGGTGGCGAGGGTGTGGCCGCCAAGCGTGTCCGCGACCGCAAGGCTCTCGGTCCAGATGAGGCTCGGGGCCGGCAGCAGGTAAACGGGAAGCGAGAATGCATGCACCGACGCTTCCCAGACCGCGACGAGGACGATGAGCACCGCCGCCGGGAGGACGATCTCGCTACTCGTATTCCAGATGCGCCTAAGCCGCCGCCGGGCCGGAGAGGTCGGTTTCGTCAGCCCCAAAGATACGGCGTCGAATTCGTCTGGTGCATTCCTGGAATTCACGGCTTCCCTCCATATCAAGGGTGCGGGGCCGTTCGATCGGCACATCGACAACCTCCGCGATACGCCCCGGCCGCGGCGACATCACGATGACCCGGTCGGAGAGCAGGACCGCCTCCGTGATCGAGTGCGTCACGAACACGATGGTCTTCGGGTTCTCGGTCCAGATCCGGAGCAGCTCCATGCTCATCACCTCGCGGGTGAGCGCGTCCAGCGCCCCGAACGGCTCGTCCATGAGCAGGATGCCGGGATCGTGAATCAGCGCCCGGCAGATGGCGGCGCGTTGCTGCATGCCGCCGGAGAGCTCGCGGGGATAGCGGCTCTCGAACCCCTTGAGGCCCACCAGTTCGAGGAGCGCATGTGCCCGCGCCCGCGCATCGGACGCCCTCTCACGCATCAGCCGGAGCGGAAAGAGGACATTGTCGGTGATGTCGGCCCAGGGTAGCAGGGTGGGGCTCTGGAAGACGATGCCGATATCCCGGCGCGGCTCGGCGACCGCCGTGCCGTCGATTTCCAGCACCCCCCTTGTAGCGCCGACGAGCCCTGCCAGGAGGCGCAGCATCGTGGACTTGCCGCAGCCGGACGGCCCGACGAGCGACACGAACTCGTTGCGCCCCACCTCCAGCGACACGTCGTGAAGCGCGACAACGCTCCCGCCGTCCCGGGAGTGAAAGACTTTCGAAAGTCCCTCAACCCGGATCACGGCGGGGTGCCTCTGGTGGCATCGGGCGGCAAGCCGCGCTACGGCACGTAGCGATGGTCCACGGCCTGGCTGTAGTCCCAGCCGGCGTCGAGGTCCTGGGCGTCCGCCACCACCTCATAGGTGAACGCCATGCGCTCCGGATCGTGCCGTCCGAGGCCCGTGGCTGCGGAATGGTCGTTGAAGACGAAGGTGAGCGTGGCGTTGAGGCTGCCCATGCAATCGTCCATCGCCACCTCCGGCACGCGCTCGACATGCAGCTGGCACGCTTCCTCCCGGTTGTCGCGGGCCCACTCCATCGCGTTCTTGTTGGCGGTGAGGAACCGGCCCACAAGGTCGGGGTTTTCTTCGATCAGGTCTTCGCGGGCGATGAGCCCGGTGGCGTAGATCGCGAACCCCGCCTTGACGAAGGGCAGCACCATGATCTCCTCGCCGGCCTGCTTCGCCGCCTTGTTCTGGTAGTAGTGGTGCATTGCGAAGAACGGGGCCGCGTCGATCTTCTTCGAGATCAACAGCGCGGCCATCGCCGACGCATCGGAGTTGGACCAGACGATCTTCGACGGATCGGTCCCGGCCCGCTCCGCCACCTTGGGGAAATAGACGCGGTGGCTGTTGCCGGGGGTAATGCCGATCTTCTTGCCCTCGAGCCCCTGGAAGGTCTTGATCCCCGAACTCTTCAGCACGAAGAGCGAGTGGGGGGAGTGGGTATAGGTCTGCATGATCTGCTTGACCGGCACCCCGACCCGCGCGCGGGCCGTGATGAGCGCGCCCAGGTCGGCGATGCCGAAGTCGGCGGCGCCGCCGGCGATCTTGGTGACGGTGTCGCCCGACCCGTATCCGCGCGTGATGGTGATGTCGATGCCCTGGTCCTTCCAGAAGCCCTTGGTCCAGCCGCCGAAATACATGGCGTGCTCGCCGGAAGGGATCCAGTCGGTCTGGAGATGGACCTCGTCGGCCGCGGACAGCGGCCCGGCGGCAAGCAGCATCCCTGCTCCCACGACTGCGCCCGTGAGCGCGTGGCGACGATGCGGTGAACGAAGAGATTTCATCCGATTCCTCCCGATGCTGCTGGATGACAGTCTTCCGGCCGGCAGGGTGTTCCGTGGCGACGGCAGGATCGGTTGTCCTGCTCCCATAAACCGGTCATCGGCCCTATCCGGTCGATTCCGGCGTCCAAATCAAGGTGGCAGCGGATGCTGCCTCCCTCGATGCGTGTCGCCACGCTCCCTTCCTCCCGGGCAAGCCCCATTTGGGCAATGCGAAAGCCTATCCCGTTAATTTCGTTTCGGCCAACGGGAATCTTCCGCTACCCGGCGAAGCGCAAAATCGAGATATGATCCGGCCATCCTCGAGACTTGTGCGGACTGGAGCCAGGCGATGATCCCCAACACGATCCCCCTGATCGGATATGCCGACCGGTGGTCGGTCCGCCCCGGCGAGACGATAGACTTCAAGGTGAGCAGCCGTTCCGTCGAGCCCTACCGGGCGCGGCTGGTCCGGGTCATATTGGCCGACCCGAACCCGGCCGGCCCCGGCATCAAGGAGGAGGCGGTCGCCTCCGACATCGAGGGAAGCTGGCCGTCGCGGGCGCAGGACGCCGCACTCGGCTCCTATGTCCGCGTCGAGAGCGCCCGGCTGGCGGCGGAGGCGCTGACGGTGTCCGCAACGATCTGGCCGACGCTGCCCGCCGGGGAGGGGCAGGGCATCCTGTCATGGCTCGGCGAGGCGGGCGGACTGGCGCTTCTGCTGGACGGCGAGCGCGGCGCCTGCGTCAGGGTGACGACAGCGAATGGCGTCGAGACGGTGGCGGTGGGCAAGCCGCTGCTTGCGCGCGCCTGGTACCGGGTCTGGGCAAGCGTCGATCCCGCGACCGGCGCGGTCTCGGTCGGCCAGCAGGCGCTTCGTCCCTTCGCCAGGGTGGACGATACGGGCACGGCGAGCGCGCATGCGGACGCGCCGGCGACGGGGATCGACGGCGACATCCTTATCGGCGCGGCCGGAGGACGCCCGGCCGGCGGCCATTTCAACGGCAAGATCGAACGGCCGGGAATTGCGCGCGCATCGGGCGCTGTCGTCGCGGAGTGGGACTTCTCGCGCGAAATCTCTTCGCTCAAGGTCGTCGATGCGGGACCGAACGGGTGGCATGGCGAACTGGTGAACCTGCCGACGCGGGGCATGAAGGGCTCCAACTGGAGCGGGCGCGAGCAGTGCTGGCGCCACGCGCCCGAGGAGTATGGCGCCATCCACTTCCACGAGGACGACCTCTACGACTGCGGCTGGGAGACCGACTTCTCCTACACAGTGCCGGCCGGCCTCCAGAGCGGCTCCTACGCGGTCCGGCTCTCCTGCGGCGGGCATGAGGACATGATCCCCTTCTTCGTGCTGCCGCCGCGCGGGTCCCGGCGGACGCCGATCTGTGTGCTGATCCCGACCTTCACCTACACGGTGTACGGCAACTATGCGCGGGGCGTGACGACCGAAGCCTATCTGGCCCGCGCGCAGGACTGGGGCGCACGCGATCTCACGGCCGACCGGCACAGGGAATACGGCCTTTCCACCTATGACCGCCACACCGACGGCAGCGGCATCTGCTTCGCCTCGCAGCGCCGTCCGGTGCTGACCCAGCGCTCCGGCTATATGAGCTATCTGGACGAGGCGGGCTCCGGGCTGCGCCACTATCCGGGCGACACCCATCTCATCGACTGGCTGGAGGAGAAGGGCTACGAGTTCGACCTCGTCACCGACCACGACCTGGACCGCGAGGGCTACGACCTCATTTCGTCCTACCGCGTCGTGCTCACCGGCTCCCACCCCGAATACCACACCGCGAACACGCTCGACGCCCTCCAGCGCCATCTCGATGAGGGCGGGCGGCTCATGTATCTCGGCGGCAACGGTTTCTACTGGCGGGTGGCGGTCAACGAGTCCGTGCCGGATGCCGTCGAGATCCGGCGGGGCGAGGGCGGCATCCGGGCCTGGGCGGCGGAGCCGGGCGAGTATTACAACGCGCTCGACGGGGAGTATGGCGGCCTCTGGCGGCGCAACGACCGCCCGCCGCAGAAGCTCGCCGGGGTCGGCTTCTCCGCGCAGGGGCAGTTCGTCGGCTCATACTATGTGCGCGGCCCCGAAGCGGACGACCCGCGCGCCGCCTGGATCTTCGAGGGCGTGCCGGACCGCATTCTCGGCAATTTCGGCTTTTCCGGCGGGGGCGCGGCCGGCTTCGAGCTCGACCGGGTGGACATCCGCCTGGGCTCGCCGCCGAACACGCTCGTGCTGGCGACCTCCGAGCGGCACGGCGACACCTTCGTCGTCGTGCCCGAGGAACTGCTGACCCACCTGGTCACCTGGCCGGGCGAACCGCCAGAGGCGCTTGTCCGCTCGAACCTGGCCTTCTTCGAGACCGCAGCGGGCGGGGCCGTCTTCTCCGTCGGCTCAATCACTTATTGCGGCAGCCTCTCCCACAACAACTACGACAACAACATCGCCCGCATCACGAAGAACGTCCTCGACCGCTTCGCCGACCCGGCGCCGTTTGAGGCCTGAGCGGCTGGGCTAGCCCCACTCCGGCAGCGCTGCCGTTCCCGCGCCGGCGATGCGGCCGGAGACGAAGCATTCGGCGATGTTGCCGCCGGAGAGGTAGAGGTGGCCGAAGGCGCTGCC
>Ga0209020_1002377_pt1 | contig 15234 bp, 14 predicted proteins | sample PinacodermBB_FD_187298 | JGI IMG/M metagenome (GOLD analysis project Ga0209020, IMG submission 187298) | Host-associated microbial community of the marine sponge Aplysina aerophoba from Gulf of Piran - sponge pinacoderm, lysed by bead... | ecosystem: Host-associated > Porifera > Sponge >...
CCCGAACGCGGGCAGGTGCTGGTGACCGAACGGACAGAACGGTTCATGCCGATGCCGATGGGCAATCTCCGCCAGACGGTGGAAGGGACGGTCATGATCGGCGCAACACAGGAGAGCGTCGGCTTCGATACCGGCACAACACTAGAAGCGGCGCGCGGGCTGGCCCAGCGCGCCATCCGGGCGTTGCCGGCGCTGGAACGGCTGCGGCTGGTGCGGAGCTGGGCGGCGCTGCGCGTTATCCCGCCCGACCGCTGCCCGATCTACGATGAGTCGGAGAGCTATCCCGGCGCCTTCGTCGCGACGATGCACAGCGGCGTCACGCTCGCTGCCGTTCATGCGGCCCGCTTGCCCGAATGGATCGCCGAAGGAAGACAGCCCGACGGGTTCGGGGCCTTCAGCGCGCGGAGGTTCGATGTTCCGGCGGCTGCCTGAGCGCGAGGCATCGGTCACGATCGAGATTGATGGCGAGCGTGCAACTGCTGCGCCCGGCGACAGCGTAGCGGCGGCCATGTTCGCCGCTGGAATCTCGGCATTTCGACACGCGCCGGTCGATGGCGGGCCGCGCGGGCCCTGGTGCGCCATGGGCGTTTGTTTCGAATGCCTGGTGGAGATCGACGGCGAGCCGAACCGTCAGGCCTGCATGACACCGGTGCACGAAGGGATCCGCGTCGTTCGCCAGACGGACGGGATGCGCCGCCGGCCATGAGCACCGACCTTGCCATCGTGGGCGCCGGCCCGGCCGGCATGGCGGCTGCCGTCGAAGCGGCGGAGCACGGCCTATCCGTCGTCGTGCTGGACGACCAGCCGGAGCCCGGAGGGCAGATCTATCGCGGCATCGAGCGCGCCGGACCGGAACTCCTGGCGATACTGGGAGATGAGTATGCTGCCGGCAGGGCGCTGGCGGAGGCTTTTCGCGCGGCCGGCACAGACTATCGTCCGAACAGCGCCGTCTGGCGTCTCGATGCCGGAGCCCGGCTCGCCTACAGCCGGGAGGGCCGAGCCGCGACCGTTGCGGCGGACCGCGTGTTGATCGCTACCGGGGCTATGGAGCGTCCGGTGCCGGTCCCCGGAGCCGAACAGCCGGGCGTTATGGGAGCCGGCGCCGCGCAGACATTGCTCAAGGCCTCCGGGCTGGTTCCGGCCGGGCGGGTCGTATTGGCCGGATCGGGTCCGTTGCTTCTGCTGGTCGGCTGCCAGCTCCTCGACGCGGGCGCGGACGTCGTGGCCGTGCTGGAGACGACGGCCCGCAGCGACTACCTGGACGCGGCGCCTGCCTTGCCCCGAGCATTTGCGGGTTGGCGCGACCTCGCGAAGGGTGTTGCGATGCGGCGCAGGCTGAAGCGCGCAGGCGTCGCGTTCCGTTCCGGCGTCTCCGGTCTGGAGGCGACCGGAGCTTCGGTGCGCTTCGAGGGTGGTGAAATCGCGTGCGACTTGTTGTTGCTGCACGAGGGCGTGGTTCCGCAGACTCACCTGTCGCGTCAGGCCGGCCTCCCGCACCGCTGGCACGCGGAGCAGCGCCACTGGGCGCCGGCGGTGGACCCGCTGGGACAAACGGAGCAGGAGACCTTGCTGGTTGCCGGCGATGCCGGCGGCATTGCCGGCGCCCGGGCCGCCGCTCTTTCGGGACGGATTGCAGCCCGGCTCGTCGCGGGCATCGACCCCGCCGAGCTCATCAGGGCGGTGGAACGGGAACGTGTAACGCGGCCCTTGCTCGACCGCCTGTTTCGCCCCCATACGGGCTTACCTTCGGACAAGGCGCTCGTCTGCCGTTGCGAGAGCCTGACGGCCGGCGACATCCGCCAGGCGGTGCGCGACGGCGCCATGGGGCCGAACCAGCTCAAGGCCTTTGCCCGCGCCGGGATGGGGCCGTGCCAGGGACGGATGTGCGGGCTTACGGTCGCCGAAATCATTGCCGATGAGCGCGGTCTGGCGATCGAGGACATCGGAAGTTTCCGCATCCGCCCGCCGATCAAGCCTCTCACCCTCGGCGAACTGGCCGCTATGGAGGGGGAGGCAGCAGAAGCCGAAGCCCTCTGAGGCGGCCCGTCCGCCGATTGACCCGGAACCCGCTTCGCGCCAGAACCGCGCAGCAACAATCGACACGCGACAAAGCAGGAGGAAAGCCCCGATGGGCGACCGCTACGACGACTACCGCCGGACGTTCGAGATCGACTGGCCGGAAGAGCGCGTTCTGCGCCTGACCCTCAATAAGCCCGAGACCTACAACTCGCTCGACTCCAACGGCCACCGGGACATGACCTATATCTGGCGGGAGATCGACCAGGATCGGGACGTCTCGGCGGTAATTCTGACCGGCAAGGGCAGGGCGTTTTCCTCCGGCGGCGATTTCTCGATGATCCGCAAGAACATCGACAACTATGACGACCGCGTCCGCGCCTGGAAGGAAGCCAGGGACCTCGTTTACAACATCATCGATTGCTGCAAGCCCACCGTCTCCGCGCTGAACGGCGTTGCCGTGGGCGCCGGCCTCGTCGCCGGGTTGCTGTGCGACATTTCCATCGCCGGCAAATCGGCCCGCATTATCGACGGGCATACGCGGCTCGGCGTCGCCGCGGGCGACCATTCGGTCATCAACTGGCCGCTGCTCTGCGGCATGGCGAAGGCCAAATATTACCTGATGCTTTGCGAGTCGGTTTACGGCGAGGAAGCGGAGCGGATCGGGCTGGTCTCGCTCTGCGTCGAGGATGACGAACTGCAGGAAAAGGCGCTGGAAGTCGCGGGCAAGCTCGCCAGGGGGGCGCCGAGCGCCATCCGCTGGACCAAATATGCGCTGAACAACTGGTATCGCATGATGGGGCCGGCCTACGACGCCTCGACCGCACTGGAAATGCTGGGCTTCACCGGGCCGGAGGTCGAGGAAGGCCTTGCGGCGCATCTGGAGAAGAGGCCGCCGAACTTCGACCCGAACTCCTCGGTCTGACGATCCGGCATAGCGGCTCCGCCGTTGCTCTCGACCCGTAACCGGCCGGCGGCGGGGCCGTTCTCCCGCGCGGAAACGGTAACGATAACCATACCGGTGCTCGCGGCCTCGCTGCTGCACTCGGTCAATATGAGCACCGCGTATGTTGCCCTGCCTTCGATGCAGGGCAACCTCTCGGCGACGCCCGATCAGGTCGGGTGGGTGGTGACTGCCTTTATCGTTGCGTCCGCGCTCGGGACGACGGTGTCCGGCTGGCTTGCCGTCAAGTTCGGACGGCGTCTGGTGTTCCTGTGCTCCATCGCCGCGTTCACCGTGACGGGGTTGCTTTGCGCTTCTGCGGACAGCTTGGGCCAATTGGTGTTGTTCCGGGCGTTGCAGGGCTTCGGCAGCGCGCCTTTGCTGCCCATCAGCCAGGCGATCATGCTCGACACCTACCCCCGCCACCGGCATGGCTTCGCCATGTCGATCTGGTCAATGGGCATGATTTTGGGGCCGGTGGCCGGGCCGACCGTGGGCGCGCTGCTTACGGAATTCTACGGCTGGCGATATATATTTTACATCAATGTACCATTGGGTTGCATCGCGTTTCTCGGTATCTGGATGACGACACCCGAAACCGAGAAACGCGGTATTTCGCTCGACTGGCTGGGGCTCCTGACGCTGGGCGTCGGCGTTGCCTGCCTGCAATTGGTACTGGATCGGGGCGAACGACAGGACTGGTTCCACTCGCCGGAAATCGTGCTGGAAGCGGCGCTCGCCGGGCTATGCCTCTACCTGTTCATTGCCCATTCGCTTACGGCCCGGGCGCCCTATATCGACCTTGCAATTTTCCGGGACAGGAACTTCGTCGTCGGGCTGGCCCTGATTTTCGTCTTCGGCATCACCGTGTTCGCCAGCATGTTCCTGCTGCCGCTCTTTCTCCAGAATATTCAAGGCTACCCGGTGCTGGCCGCCGGCTGGGTGCTGTCGGCCCGAGGCGTCGGCACGGGCATCGCGATGTTCCTTGCCGGCGTGTTGGCGAACCGGGTCGCCGGCAAATATCTCATCCTGGCCGGCCTGGGCGCGGTCGGGGTGTCCAATCTCTGGATGACCGGCTGGAACCACCAGGTGAGCGCCGCCGACGTTGTCTGGACGACGGTGTTGAACGGCGCCGGAATGGGCATGATGTGGGTGGCGCTGACCACCGTCACCTTTTCCACCCTCGCACAACGTTACCGGACGGAAGCCGCGGCGCTGTTCGCGCTGGTCCGCGCCGTGGGCGCATCCATGGGCACGTCCATCGTTGTCGCCGTGCTCACTCGTAGCTCCCAAGCCAACTATACGGCGTTGAAGGACTTCATCTCGGACTATAGCGAGGCCCTGCACCTGTCGCCCTGGGACCTGGGCAGCGAGGCCGCGCTGGCGGCGTTGCGCCGGGAGGTGTTGCGCCAGGCGGAGACCATCGCGTTCGTAAACGACTTCATGCTGCTGGCGGTTGCGATCGTTGCCGCTACACCGCTGGTGCTGCTGCTGCGCAGGCCGGGCAGGGGAGTCGGCGAATGAATACCCCCGTACTGCTCTTGATCATGTGCGGCCATCTGGGGCTCAACCTGATCGGCCTGCACGGGTTCCCCGCATTGCTGCCGGATTTCATCGCCCGCTGGACGCTCTCGGAAAGCGAGGCCGGCTGGCTTGCCGGCGCGCCCTATCTGTCGTCGATTTTCGCCATTCTGGTCAGCATCGGGAGCGACCGCTTCGATGCCCGCCGACTGGTGATCGCCGGTTCCGTGGCCAATGCCGCGGGGTTCCTCGGCTTCGCGCTTCTCGCCGACGGCTTCTGGTCGGGGTTCGGTTTCCGCCTGGTGCAAGGCATCGGTTTTGCGTGGACTTACGTGCCCGGGGTCAAGGTCATTGCGGATCGAATGCCGCCGGGCAAGGAGGCGCGGACCGGCGCGTTCTACATATCGACATTCCCGATTGCGGCGAGCTGTTCCTATGTCACGACCTACTGGCTGGATGCCGCGATCGGCTGGCGGCTGGCCTTCGCCGTTCCGGGCATAACGGCGGTCGTGGCGGCCTTTCTTGTGTGGAGCCTGATCGCGCCGAAGGCGGTGGCGGGAGGTGGCGACGCTTCCCTGGATCTTCGTCCGGTCTTCGTCAATCGGAATGCGATGAAGGTGGTCCTGGCGAATTTCTTCCATACCATAGAACTGTTGTCGCTCCGCAGTTGGATGGTCGCCTTTTTCGTGTTTGCCGCGACGACGGACGGCGGCGCGCCCGACTGGAACTGGCCGCTGCTCGCCATGGCGCTCACATTACTCGGCGCGCCGACGGGCATGGTCGGCTCCTGGCTTGGCGCGCGCTTCGGAATGGCGCGGATCTCGGCATTGTCCCTGCTCCTGTCCGGCAGCGCGGCCTGCGTCGTCGGATTCGCGGCGGACTGGCCGTTCTGGCTGCTCCTGTTCGGGCCGGTGCTGTTCCACAATCTCTTCGTGCTGATGGATGCGGGCACGCTGGCCGGCAGCATCATTGAGGTCACCAGCCCCGAACTGCGGGGGCGGGCGCTCGCCCTCCACGCCTTCGGCAATTCGGCTGGCGGTTTCGTCGGCCCGGCGCTGTTCGGGATCGTGCTGGAGACGACGGGCGGCGCGGCGTCCGTGAACGCCTGGGGCTATGCGTTCGCCTCTGCGGGCGTCATCGCCATCCTGGGGGCGGTGTCGGCAGCGAGCGTGTCACGGCGGAAATAACCGTCCCGCTGTCATCGGGGCCGGGCAGCCGGTGGTGCCGGGGAAGCTGGCCGGCAGGTTCCTGAGCTTCCGGGCGGCGAGATAGGCGAAAGCCTCGGCTTCCAGCGCGTCTCCGTCCCAGCCAAGCGCCTCGGCCGGTTCGGCCGCACCGGGCAGGGCGGCCATCAGCACCGGGTTCCGCCGTCCGCCGCCGGACACGATCCAGCGGCTCGGAGGCTCCGGAAGCGACGCGCGCGCGACGGCGGCGGCGGTAAAGGCGGCAAGCGTCGCAGCGCCGTCGGCTGGCGAAAGGACCTCGACAGGCGCGGAAGAAAAGCTCTGCCGGTCGAGCGATTTCGGCGGCGGGGCGGCAAAATAGGGGTGGTCCAGAAGCTGCTCCAACACGCTCTCATCGACACGCCCCCGCGCCGCCAGCCTCCCGTCCCGGTCCATGGGCTCGCCTGTATGGCGGCGGCACCAGTCATCGAGCAGCGCATTGCCGGGCCCGGTATCGAAGGCGAGCATCGCGCCGTCCCTCCCGATCCAGGTGACATTGGCGACGCCTCCGATATTGAGCACTGCAATGGGACGCCCCTGTCCGGCCAGGCGGGCCCGATGATACACCGGCGCAAGCGGTGCGCCCTGACCGCCGGCTGCGACATCGGCGCTGCGGAAATCGGCGATGACCGGGATGCCGGTATCCCGTGCAAGGCGCCCGGCGTCGCCGACCTGACAGGTGAAGCGGTCCTGCGGGCGGTGGTCCAGCGTATGGCCGTGGAAGCCGATGGCCGTGATGTCCTGCGAACCGGTCTTTTCCAACAGGTGAAAGACGGCGCGAATATGCGCGTCCGTCACGACAGTCCCGGCGGCGCGAACTTTCTTTCCATCCCCGGCGCCCAGTGCCGCGCGGATGGTAGCTCGCTCCGCCTCGTTGTAGGGCAGGGAGAGGAAACCAAGCGGCCGAACCGCATCTTCGCCGTCAGTCTCCAGAAGAGCCGCGTCCACTCCGTCCATCGAGGTGCCGCTCATCAGGCCGATCGTCAGGTCCATAGGATACGCCCAGCTTCGTTGTCGGCTTCCGGTCGCCATGATAAACGGCGCTTCGCCCCTTCCGAACAGTGAGACCGATGACCGAGCCGTCCTTTCTGGAAACCATTCGCGAGCGGGGCTTCCTGCATCAATGCACCGATGCTCCCGGGCTTGCCTCGCTGTTGGAGGGGCCGTCCGTGCCGGCCTATATCGGCTTCGACTGCACGGCCGACAGCCTCCATGTCGGCTCGCTGGTGTCGATCATGCTGCTGCGCCGGTACCAGCAGGCGGGCCACAAGCCCATCGTATTGATGGGCGGCGGGACGACGAAGGTCGGCGATCCGTCCGGAAAGGAAGAAGCGCGGCCGCTGCTCTCGGACGAGCAGATCGCCGCGAACATGGCCGGCATCCGGCATGTGTTCGAGAAGTTCCTGACCTTCGGCGACGGGCCGTCGGACGCCGTGATGGTCAACAATGCGGACTGGTTGGACAGCCTGTCCTATATCCCGTTCCTGAGGGAATACGGGAGATATTTCTCCGTGAACCGCATGCTTTCGATGGATAGTGTGCGCCTGCGCCTCGACCGGCAGCAGCCGTTGAGCTTCCTCGAGTTCAATTATGCGGTGCTGCAGTCCTACGACTTCGCCGAACTGGCGCGCCGCTTCGGCTGCCGGCTGCAGATGGGCGGATCGGACCAGTGGGGCAATATTGTAAGCGGCATCGATCTCGGACGCCGCGCGGAAGGTGTCGAATTGTTCGGCCTCACGACGCCGCTGATCGCAACCGCGAGCGGCGCCAAGATGGGCAAGACGGCGAGCGGCGCTGTCTGGCTCAATGCCGAGCGGGTTTCGCCCTACGACTACTGGCAGTTCTGGCGCAATACGGAAGACAGCGATGTCGGCCGCTTCCTGCGCCTGTTTACCGAACTTCCGATGGATGAGATCGCCCGGTTGGAGGCGTTGGAAGGCCGGGAACTGAACGACGCCAAGAAAGCGCTTGCCGACGCGGCGACCGTACTTTGCCATGGCGCCGATGCTTCGCGTCTGGCAGCTGAAACGGCCCGACGGACCTTCGAGCAGGGCGAATCGGCGGAAGGACTGCCGGAAATAACGGTTCCGCGCGCGGAGCTTGAAGCCGGCATTCCGGCCTTCGCGCTTTTTCGTCAGGCGGGGCTTGCCGATACCGGTGGCGCGGCGCGGCGCCTGATAAGGGGCGGCGGTGCGCGCCTCAACGACACGCCCGTCGCCAGCGAAGACCTGCTGATCGGTCTCGCGGACCTGGAGGGGCAGGACGCGATCAAACTGTCGGCTGGCCGCAAACGCCATGTGCTGGTCCGGGCCGCATAGGCCCGCGGCCGGTCAGGAAATTGCGTCCGCTCCCGCTGCCATCGGGCGCCAGTCGGTCGAGCGCACATAGTCCGGGCGCGGGTTCTCCACATCCCGGGGCCGGTTGGCGCAGGCGTTGAAGCAGAAATAGGCATGCCAGCGGTCCGTTGCCGAGAGGTTGTGGCCCGAAGCATGCAGCAGGTTGCAATGGAACAGGGCGGCCGTTCCCGGCGGCCCCGTCACCGCAACTGGCTCGGGCAGGGCGTTCATCGCGGCCTTCATAGTTTCCGGCTTCGATGCCCAAAGGCTGTAAGAGGTCGAGTTATCGAAATAGGGATCGACGCGCCCGTCGCGGTGGCTCCCCGGCAGGAAATAGAGGCAGCCGTTCATCTCCGTCGCTTCGTCCAGCATCACCAGGAAGGTGGCCAGGGACGGCTGGTCGATTCCGTCCAGATGCCAGGTCCCGAAATCCTGGTGCCAGGGCCATGCGCTGCCCTCAATGGCGGCCTTCATGTTGACCTTGCAATGGTGGATATAGACCTCGTCCGTGCCGATCGCCTGCTGGGCGGGGCGGAGAATGCGGGGCGCATGGGCGGCGGCGCGATAAGCAGGAGAGGCCGTCGGGCCGTCGTCGGCGTGGAGGCGGAACATCGTCTTCGGCACACCGCTCGAACCCTCGCGGAAAACGCATTCGGCATCGAGGCCTGCAACCCGTTCCGCTTCCTCCCGCAGCCGCGCAACCTCTTCGGCCGAAAACAGGCCCGGAAAGATAAGGAAGCCGTCCTCCTGAAACCTGTCGATCTGCTGTGCCGTCAATTCCATCGTCGCCTCCGTCCGGTCACCGTCGGGCGCTAGATCCCGATGTCTTCCAGATTGTAGTCGCGAATTTCTTCCATTGTCGCCGGCGTCCAGCGATAGCGTTCCGCCTCGTCGGCGAGAGGCTCATATCGATAAGGTTCCTCGTCCGGCCAGCGTTGGCGCCGCGCGTCGATCGCGTACTGGATGAGCCGCGCCCGGCGCCGGATGTAGTCGGCATCGTAAAAGGCGACCGGGTTGTGCACCCCGCCCGTCTCCACGTTCAGCACGAACTGCCGCCGGTGGAAACCCATGTTCAGCGTCACACGCGGCTTCGAGCCGGTATTGGCGAAAGAGCCGTGGAGGGCCTGCCGGTTCACTATCGCAACATCGCCCGGCGCGCAGATCAGCGGCACGGCCTGCGGCAGTCGGTCCGAACCGGCGGCCGCCACCATCGCCTTTATGTCCGCCCTCGCGCCGCGGTGCGATCCGGGAACCACCCAGAGGCCGTTCACCGCGTCGCATCCGTAGAGCTGCGCCATGAAATTGAAGCCGTGGCTGCCCTCGTCCAGTTCCGGGCTGTCCCAGTGTGTCCAGCCGTCCTGGTGCCAGGCGACGGAACCGCCGAGGTGCGGATGCTTGATCCAGATCGCCTCGTTGAACGGTGTGAAATCGTTTCCGTTGACGGCCTCGGCCACCTTCAGAAGCCCGGGATGGCCGTAGAGGCGCAGGCATGCCTCGGAATATTGCAGCGAGCCATGGATGAGTTGCAGCACATGGGATGGAGCGCCGTCCGGCGCCTCCGGCTCCAGCATCTTCGCCGGATGGCGGCCATAGGCGTAATCGGTGCCGCCAACCGGGTCCGACAATGGCTTTACCCAGCCGATGCCCCGGCCTTTTCTGCCGTAGTCGAAAGCAGGTTGGCCATGCTTGTCCGTTTCCGCGCCCGGAGACACCGGCGCACGTTCCAGAAGGTCGGCAAGGTCGCGCTCGATGTCCGCAAGCTCGTCGGCAGTCAGCGCGCCCTCGAAAATGTAGAAGCCGTGCCGCCAATAGGACGCCAGGATCGCCGGGTCGAGCGCGCCGTCCGGGACGAGGCGCAGCGGCCCCCTGTTGTCTAGAGCGAGCGCCCGCGCCGTCCCGTCCTCGCGATAGCGCGCCATTTCGTGTTCGGCGGCGCCGTAGTCCACGGACGGAGCGTCATAGAGGGACAGGGCTGACATTCTCGATGGCCTCCCGTTCGCTGCTCAGCGGTTGGTTGCTGCCGGCTCGAAGGCGTCGGCGCGCTCATCCTGTCCGGTCTCGACCAATTCACTCGCCGGATCGCCCGCGACGCGGACATGGCGCAACACGCGGGGCTCGTTGTAGTCGTACGGCATGGCGCGGTGCAGGATGCAGCGGTTGTCCCAGATCATCAGGTCGCCGGGCTCCCAGGCGTGCGAATAGGTCCGCGGCGCCCGGCAGGCACGATCCAGCAGTCCGTCGAGCAGCGCCTGGGCGTCTTCGTCCGCCATGCCCGGAATCCGGAAAGCGTGGCGCCCGATAAACAGCGACTTTCTGCCGGTGACGGGATGCGTTTTCACCAGCGGCCGCAACGGCGCTCCCCTTGTGTGGTAGCCGTAGCCTTCTCCGGTGTTGAATTTAAAACCCGCTTTCGCCTGCGAGGCGTAAAGCGAGTGATAGGCGGAGAGGCCGGCAATGCGTTCTTTGGTGTCGTCGTCCAGCGAATCGTAGGCGGCGCGCATGTCGGCCAGTTCGGTTTCGCCGCCCTTCGAAGGGGTTATTTCCGCGGCGAGCGCCGACGCCTTGGCGGCTAGCGGCATGTAGGAGCTGTCGGTGTGCCAGCCTTCATTGCCGCGCAGTGTCTGGTAACGCTTCTCCTCCGGCTTCATCAGGCTGCCGTCGTCCTTCCTGTTGGAGACGCGCACCGCCTTGGCCCCGTCGCGCAGGATTTCGATGTCGCCGAACCGTTCCCCGAACGCGATATGCTCACCGTCCGACAAATGCTGGGCCGGAAAGACCAGCGCCCCGTATTCGTGGAAAGCGTCCTCGACCTCGCGCCATTCGCCATCGCTCATGTCACCGAGCGCAACATCGGTAATCCGGGCGCCCAGAGTGCTGTCGAGTGGAACGATATCGACCATGAAACCTCTCCTCGCTCGTCCTTGCGAATATTGCGCTGACGGATGACCCGCTGCAAGGGTGCGCGGCAGCGTCCGCCATGCCAGAATAAGGGCGGCGCCGGACTCGGGGAGGGGAGGGGATGACCGCGAAATTCGATTATTCGGGCAAGACCGTGCTGGTGACGGGCGGTTCGAGCGGGATCGGTCGGGCCATAGCCGTCGGTTTCCGCGACGCCGGGGCGGCAGTCACCGTTCTCGGCACGCGGGGCGGCCCGGAGGACTATCCCGACGAGCTTTCGGGCATGACCTACCGCCGGCTCGACATGACCGACAATGACGGCATCCTCGCGCTCGCAGGCGACATGCCGGCGCTCGATGTGCTGGTCAACTCGGCCGGCACCACCGTGCGCGGCCCGGCGGCCTTCGAGCCGGACAATTTCGAACACACCGTGCAGGTCAACCTGAACGGCGCCTACCGCATGTCGCATGCGTTCCGGGAGCAGCTGGCGGCCTCGAGCGGCTCGATCGTCAATATCGCTTCGATGACGAGCTACTTCTCGTCGCCGCGCGGACCGGGCTACGGCGCGTCGAAGGCAGGCATTCTCCAGCTTACGCAATCGCTCGCATCCGCCTGGGCGTCGGACGGCATCCGCGTCAACGGGATCGCGCCAGGCTGGATAGCGACCAAGCTCACCGCCCCCGTGCAGGCCAACGAGCCGGTCAACCGGAAAATCATGGAGCGCACGCCGATGGGCCGTTGGGGGCAACCGGAGGAAATGGCCGGGACGGCTCTCTTCCTGGCGTCCGACGCGGCCGGTTTCGTCACCGGGGTCACGATCCCGGTGGACGGCGGCTGGTCGGCCGAGGGCGTCTGACACCCGCGCAATAGCCGCACTATCCTCGAAAGACTGCAAATGGAGAAAGCACACCCATGACCTTGTCCAGCGTAAGCGACGTCGATACCTCGTCGCCGAAGCATCTCCGCGGGCGATACGCCATCGCCGGGGTCGGGGAGACCGCCTATATGCGCGGCTCCGAATACTCGACCCGCTCGCTGGCTACCTGGGCCGTCAAGAACGCCATGGAAGATGCCGGCCTGGCGCCGGGCGACATCGACGGCATGTTGAGCTATTCCGGCAACGATTCGGTGTTCGCGCCCTTCGTCGCGGGCGATCTCGGCATCCGGTTGAACTTCTACATGGACGTGCATGGCGGCGGCTCCTCGACCGAGGCGCTGATCGGCATCGCCATCGGCGTCATCGAAGCCGGCATGTGCAAGACCGTGGCGATCTTCCGCTCCATGAATGGCTACAGCCAGGTGCGCATCGGCGGCACGGGCGCGCGCTCGGCCGTGCCGATCAATGGCGACCAGATCCATCACCGCGCCTATGGCTGGCAGAGCGCCGGGCAGATGTTCGCCCCGACCTTCCTGCGTCACATGTACGACTACGGCACCAGGCCGGAGCAGGTTGCGGCGGTCAAGGTCGCGCATTCCAAGCATGCGTCCAACAACCCCAAGGCGTACTACAAGAACCGCCTGACGGTGGACGATGTCGTTGGCAGCCGCATCATCTGCAAGCCGCTGCATCTGCTCGACTGCTGTGTCGAAACGGACAACGCCACCTGCGTCATCGTCACCCGGCTCGACCGCGCGCGCGACTGCCGCAATCCGCCGGCGGTCATCCAGTCAGTGGTCGGGCGGTGCTGCAAGCCGCGCATCGACATGCACTACCAGCACGGGCCGATCTCGACCGTCGCCGGCCACTACGCCAAGGACATCCTGTTTCCCAATGCAGGCGTGACGCCGGAAGACATAGACCTGACCGGCTCCTACGACGCCTTCACCTTCACCACCATGCTGCAACTGGAAGACTACGGCTTCTGCAAGAAGGGGGAGGGCGGCGACTATGTGTCGTCGGGGATCATCGAACTCGGCGGCAAGCGGCCCAACAACACCTCCGGGGGCCATCTCTGCGAAGGCTACACCCACGGCATGAATATGGTGATCGAGAACACCCGCCAGTTGCGGGGCCAGGTGGACGACAGCTGCCCCGTCGGGCCGGACGGCAGGAAACAGCACACCTACGACTACAGCGAAGGCGGCTGCCGGCAAGTGAAGGATGTCGAGCTGACGGCCAATCTCGGCTGGGCCATGCCGGGCACCGGCTCGGCCATGATCATGACCAAAGACGCGCGCTGAGGGGGAAACTGACGATGCCGCTTCAAGGCGAATATATGGGCATGATGCTCACCGTAGACGATGTGGACCGGGAGAACCGGGAGTTCTTCTCCTGGTGCGACAAGGGCGAGTTCCGCCTGCAACGGAGCCCGGAAAGCGGGCTGTTGCGCTATCCGCCAACGACCGCATGCCCATGGAGCACGGACCGCGAATATGAGTGGGTCCCTGTCGAGGGCAAAGGCACGGTGCATTCCTATGTCGAAGTGCACCATCCGATCCAGCCGGCATTTCGCGAGAAGGTGCCCTACATGATCCTGCTGGTCGATCTCGACACGCAAAAGGGCGAGCCCTCGGAGCATGAAGCGCTGCGGGTCGCCGGCAACCTCGTCACGGCCGACGGCGAGTTCGTGCCGCCGGAGACGATCGGGTCGGTCGGTATCGGCACACGCGTCCGGATGGTGTTCTCGAAGGTGGCGGACGGCTTCTCACTGCCGCAATGGACCGTCGACGAGGACGCCGAGCAGCCGGAGGCGCCCTGGCGCTATCCTCAGGAATAGGCGGCAAACCGTTCAGGCTACGGCGTAATCCCGCAGGACTTCCGGGCTCGGGTCCGCCCCGAGTCCGGGACCGTCCGGCACCGCGATGCGCCCGTTCTCAACCTTGCAGAGATCGCCGAAAATCTCCGCCTCGTGTACGCCGAAGAACCGCTCGACAGGCTCCTCTGCGTCCGCGATGGCAAGCAGGTGCAGGGTTGCGAGGAAGCCCGGCCCGAAATAGGGCGAGTGCGGCACATAGCGGACATTGTGGAGATTGCAGAGCGTCTCGATCTTGCGCATCTCGGTTACGCCGCCGACTTTCGTGACGCTGGGTTGGGCCACGTCCACCGCCTCGGCCTGAAGCATTGCCTGAAATTGCCAAGCGGTGCAGAGGTTCTCGCCCGCTGCAATGCCCATGTCGGTCATGCCGCGTAGTTCGGCGAGGCCCGCAAAGTTTTCCGGCGGCCACATCGGCTCTTCGAGCCAGTGCACATCGTGCGGCTCGAAGGACTCGGCCTTTGCCATGGCTTCCGCGAGCGTCCACGGACAGTTGGTGTCCACCATCAATTTCGTTTCGGCCGGAATTGCGCCGCGGGCAGCGGCCACGGCGGGTTCCATACGCTCGTGCAGCTTGATCCACCCGAAACCCTGCGAGGCGGCGTCGGCGCAGCGCTTACCGACGAGATCGGGCTCGAAATAACGCAGCAGGCTGGCATAAGCCTCCAGCGACATGCGCTGCGCACCGCCGAGCAGCCGGTGCAAAGGCATGCCCGCAGCCTTGGCGGCGATGTCCCAGAGTGCGATGTCGAGGCCCGAGAGGGCAAAGATCGTCTGTCCGTACCGACCGAAAATATGGAGCATTTGCTGGAGTTCGAAATGCAGCGCGGCGATGTCGCCCGCGTCCCGACCGATGACGAGCGGGGCGATCATCGTCTCCAGCGCCGCGCGCGTCGAGGGAATCGCGTTGAAGCCGAACGCTTCGCCCCAGCCGACATGGCCCTCATCGGTCTCAACCCTGATGAGCAGCGTGTCGAGATTGCGCCATTCCGTGCCGCCGAAGCCCGTAGGCGGACCCCCGTGATCGAACGGGATCGACAGTGTGACGGTCTCGATATTCGCGATTTTCACGGGTTCGCCCCCTCATCCGCCTCGATCCAGGCGTTCAGCATTTTCTCGATGCCGGTCTGCGACAGCCCGTCGCCGATAAAGACGATCCGGCTGGTGCGGTCGTCGGAAGGCCATGCTTCCAGGATGGCGGGCGGATGGAACATGTGCTGTACGCCGTGCACGGCGACCGGCGTTTCCAGCCCGGTAACATTCAATATGCCTTTGAGACGAAGCAGGGATTCACCGTGGGAAGTAATCAGCGCTTCTAGGAAGCCCACCCATGTGTTCCAGGTACACGCGCCTTCCCGGCGCACGCAGAATGAGGTGAACCGGTCGCTATGGCTGTGGCCGCCGTGGTCATGGTCGTCGTGACCGTGGTGGTGGTCGTGCGCGTGAAAGGCCTCTTCGCGCAGCCAGTTGCGGACGTCCACCGACTTGGTGGCGGGGTCGTAAAGGCCGGCGCCGAACAGCCGGTCGGGCTCGATTTCTCCTTG
>Ga0209020_1002386_pt1 | contig 15184 bp, 10 predicted proteins | sample PinacodermBB_FD_187298 | JGI IMG/M metagenome (GOLD analysis project Ga0209020, IMG submission 187298) | Host-associated microbial community of the marine sponge Aplysina aerophoba from Gulf of Piran - sponge pinacoderm, lysed by bead... | ecosystem: Host-associated > Porifera > Sponge >...
TCGAGGTAGGTGATCAGCCACGCGCGCGGACCCAGGCCGAGCGCTTGTATGACCGCGGCGGCTTCCTCTTCCGGGAGATCCTCCCGGTGCACGTCCAGTCCGATCGGAAAGCCCAGCCGGTGGACGCCGTTCTCCACCAGCATCCGCGCCTCGGCCTCGTCGAGAATACCGGCGATCTGAATGATGGGGTCCGCCAACACTAGTGTGGTGTCCCACAAACACGGTTACGAATCCGCGGGTCCTCTTGCCCGTCGACTGCGTGGCCTTTCCTCGCGTGGTGCACGCCACTGGGGGGCGACCGCCGGTCGCCCCTACAGGTCATCGCGCCTTGCCGACGATCCAAACGCCCTCGCACCTTCGCAACCGTATTTGCGGCACACCACACTAGCCGTCGATCGATTCCACGTAGCGTCGCAGGACGTACAAACCATCCGGGGTGAACGGCTGCGTCTTCGCCGCTTCCAACACACCGCCGACCGCCATGAAGGCGCCGCTCTCCACCTCCTCCTCCTGCAGCGTCACCGGGCCGTCGTAGATGCACCGGTAGGCGGCGCCCCACACCCGGCTGTTGGCGTCGGCGTGGTAGAACTCGAACAGATGCTCCAGCGGAACGTCGCGGATGCCCATCTCCTCCTCGAGCTCGCGCCGGGCGCCTTGGAGGTAGCTCTCGCCGGCCAGCACCACGCCGCCGGCGGCGGGATCGTAGTATCCCGGGAACACGTCCTTGGTGAGGGTGCGCTTCTGGACGTAGACTTCGCCCGGGGAGTTGAACACCAGGATATAGGTGGCGCGATGGGGCAGCCGTTCCGCCCGCATCTCGCGCCGCGCCGCGGAACCGACGACGTTGTTGTCTTCGTCCACGACGGCCACGATTTCATCGCCCGGATCCATGAAATATGCGGGTTAGCGGCCGGTCCGTGCCCTGTCAACCCGGGCACCGCCGGCGGCTGTTCAGAAGGCCGTCAGCACCACGCCGCCGGCGCATACCAGCAGCGCGCCGATGACGGCCTTGGATGTGACCCGTTCCTGTTCCTTCAGCAGAAGGTGGGTGAAGGTTACCGAGAACAGCGGCGTGGTGGCGATCAAGGGGTCCACGAGTACCACGTCGCCGAGGCTGAGGGAGATCATGTAGGAGGTGATGCCGCAACTCGTGACCGCGCCCGAGAGCCCGAACCACAGCAGCGTGCCCCGGTTGACCACCACGTCCCGGTAACCGCGCCCTACCACCACATAGAGGAACAGTCCGACGAGGCTTCCCATCAACGTCAGGCAGATGGCCAGGGGCACCGACGTCAGCATCGAGTAGCCGAACTTGCGAATCGGGCTGGCGACGCCCCCCAGAACCGACGCCCCGAGGGCGAACAGCAGGTCGCGCTTGCGAAAGGCCGTCAGCGCCTTGGCGTCGCGCATTCCCAGCACCGTGGCCCCCAGGATGATCAGGAGGGTGCCGCTGGCGAGCGCGACGGTCCACTGCTCGCCCAGCCATGCCACGGCCACCATGCCGGCGAACAGCGGCGAGGTGTTCCGGAGCGGGGAGGCCCGGGCGACGCCGACCCGGGAGATGGCCGCGTAGAAAAGGAACTGGGTCGTCAACGGCGCCACCGCCCCGGCCAGCATGAACCACCCCACGGCGGGCGCCGACGCCTGGGTCCAGTCCGCGAACGGCCCCATGACCGCCAGCAACAACACGCCCATGGTCATGATGTTGAACGTGATGGCGGTCGTGGGTGAGCCGGTGCTCAGTCCGTAGCGCACCAGGATGTGGGCGGAACCAAAGAAGAACGCAGCCCCCAGAGCGGTCAGTGTTGTCATGTGCAAGCGGGATCGGCGGATCGCGAAGCTGTTCTGCGAGACGGCACACTATACAATACCCGGGGTAGATAGGCTAACCTGTGCCGGACGGGACGGACGCCGGCCGCGCGGGTCCCGCGCGGCCCACGACGAAGGAGAACCAAGACATGTCCTACGATGACCGCAGCGTGAAACCCATGAGCTCGAGCCTCTTGCGGGCACAGATCGGCACCAAGCTCCTGGCCGGCCTCTACGACACGGTTCCGACCATGATGACCAGCGCCATCCGGCTGTCGGTGGACCTGCCCGGCGCCGCCGCCGGCTCCGCGGGTCCGCCCTTCGCCTTCAACATCGCCATCAGTCCGGCGTGGTGCAGCGGCATCCAGGGGGCGCGCCTGGTGGCACGGCGGAAGATCGACATCGCCTGGCTCAACCCCTCGGTCATCGCCGCCATGGCCTATCACGGGCGCGGCGCCTTCCGGAAACCGCTGCCGTTGCGGGCGCTGGCGGTCTTTCCGTCGTATGACCGCCTGGTGGTGGCGGTGGGGCGCAAGCACGGCATCCGCTCCATGGACGAGCTCAAGCGGCGGAAGCCCGCCCTGAGGGTCTCGGTGGCCACCAACGACTGCATCGACTTCGCCATCAACGCGGCGCTGCGGGCCCACGGCATGACCCTCAAGACCTTCGAGGAATGGGGCGGCGTGGTGGACCCGGTGGTGCGGCCGAGCAATCCGCGGCGCCTGGAGGGCATCGTCTCCGGCGACGTCGACGTGGTCATCGACGAGGGGCTGTCGTCCTGGGCCGCCGCGGCGGTGGAGCAGGAGATGGCGTTCCTGCACTTCTCCCCCAAGGCCATGGCGTCGCTCGACCGCTACGGCTTCAGCCGCGCGCCCCTGAACGGGCCGCTGTTCGACGGCAAGCTGCCCGAGCCCGTCGAAGCCGTGGACTACAGCGGCTGGCCCATCGTCACCCACGCCGACCTGCCGGACGAGCTGGCCTACCACTTGGTCCAGGTCATCGAGCAGATGCGGGAACAGATCGGCTACGATACGCCGGAGGTCCCACCCATGACGCAGTTCTGCGCCGACACCCCGGACGGCCCGCTGGACCTGCCGCTGCACCCGGGAGCCGAGCGCTATTACAAGGAGAAAGGTTACCTGTAAGACAGAAACGGAGGCGCCAGGCGGCGCGGACGAGGGGCGACCAAGCCGGTCGCCCCCACACGCCTCGTCTGGCCGACGTTCTCCGCGGCTCAGGCGGCTATGCCGAGCAGATGACGTTCACCAGGGCCTGGCGCTTCTCCACCTCCACCGCCTTCAAGGCCCGCTCCAGCGCGGGCATCAGGTCGGCGGGGTCCTCCACCCGCTGGCCGTAGCCGTCGGCCACCTCCACCGCCTTTTCGTACTTGTCGACGCTGTCGAGCATGGTGATGGGCTGGTGGTTGCTCTGGGCCGCGTAGCCTTCCGGATTGAGCCCCACGGTGGCCCGGCGCACGGCCTGCCACCGCTGGTTGTTGAAGATGACGCTGAGGATGGGGAGCTTCTGCTCCGCTCCGACGTAGTGGCTGGCGATGGGATTGCCGAACATGTAGGAGCCGTCGCCGTGGGTGCCGATGACCAGCCGGTCCGGGGCCGCGAGCTTGGCGCCCAAAGCCACTCCGAGGCCATGTCCCAGGCCCGACGCCGCGCCGGCGTTGAGCAAGGTGCCCGGCTGGGTGATGTCGATGTGCGTCGACGCCAGCGCGGATTCCTTCACCACGATGGTGTCGTCGCTTTTGAGCTGGTTGATGCAGTGGGTGACCCACACCGGGTGCAGCGGCTTCTCGTTCCGTACCTTGTCGAGCCGCGCGGCCCAGCCGTCGCGCTGCTTGCGCCACATTTCCGCCAGGGCATTCCGGCGCTTGTCGATGTTCGCCTTGACCCGTCCCTCGTGGGCGGACATGGCCTCGTTCAGCGCCGTCAGGCCCACATCCGTGCCGCACGCCAGGGCGATGTCGCAGGGGTGGCCGCGCAGCGGCACGTAACTGTGCAGCGGGTCCGCGCCCATGTGGATGACCTTGGCGTCGTCGCGCACCTTGTCCGTGGCCGGCAGCCACGGCACCGCCACGTCGACGACCAGGATCACGTCCGCCTGGCCCAGCAGCGGATTGAGGTCGTACCCGAGATTCATGGGATGGTCGGTGGGCAGCGACATGTAGCGGTTGCGGTATTGCACCACGGGGATCGCGTAGCGCTCGGCCAGATCGCCCAGCGGCCCCCAGACCCGCGGATTGCGGCCGGCCCAGTTGGTGATGATCAGCGGGTTCTCGGCGCCGGCCAGCAGCGCCGCCGCCTGGTCCGCGGCGGCCGCGTTGGGATAGGGCGGCGCCGGGGCGTGCTGGCGCCCGGGGGACTCGTAGGTGAACTCGTCCATCTGCTCCGCCAGCACCTCCCGGGGGAGGCTCAGGTAGACCGGTCCGGTGGGCTCGCTCTTGGCCACGGACAGGGCGCGGTCGACGATGGTCTCGGTCTGCTTGCCGTTGCGCAGTTCATAGTCCCACTTGGCCGCCTCGCGCACCATGGAGGCCTGGTCGAACATCTCCTGGGTCCAGTGGATGTCCAGGCTCCGGTGCCCGGCGAGGCCCTCCTCGTTGGTGGGCGTCCGGCCCGCGGTGAACAGCATGGGAATGTTGCCGCGGGCGGCGTTCAGCAACCCGTTCATGCCGTTGGCGGTGCCCACGTTGACGTGCACCATCACCGCCTGGGGCTTGCCCGTCACCAGGTAGTAGCCGATGGCCATGTGCATGGCGGTGTTCTCATGCGGGCAGGTAACCGGCGCGGGCACCCGGGTTTCCAGATTCTCGGCCTTGGCGAGGGCCTCGACGATGGGCGCGAAGTCCGTGCCGGCATTGGCGAAAAAGTAGTCCACGCCACGGTCCGCCAGCAGCGCCAGATAGGCATCCGCCACGGTCGCGTTCAACAGGGTTGTCTTGGCCATCTCGTTCCTTCCTTGTTCCCGGGTTCCGGATTCGTCCCCCGGTCTGCCCACGATAAGTTCGAGGCTATTCGTATATGATTGCCGGGTTACCGGCAAGGTAATGGAGCGGACGGGCCGCGGCCTCTTTCCGCTTGTCGGCCGGCACCCCGGACGAATCCAAGAGTCGTCGGTCAATTCCCACGGCGGGTGTCCTGTAGTTCTTGGACCGTCATCAGGTCGGCGCACGTGCCGGCATATTGGTGAGTCCGGTCATGCCGTTGGACGGCGAGCAGCTCAGGATTCCCAGACCGGTGAGCAGGAGAGCGATGCCCGAGGCCACCGCCCGTACGATGTTCCAACGCTGCCACGGGACGGAGTAGGCCTGCCAGGTCTCCTGTGCGCGGGCGGCATCCAGCGGGGCCTCGACCAGGGCCAAGGCCTCGTTCATGGGCACATGGACCGTAATAGTCAGGATCATGCCACCCACGAAATAGAGCAATCCGCCCGCCGCGAACAAGAGCGCGGCGCGTCTCTCCGCGCTCACCCACGCCACCAGGGCCGTGGCGGCCAGGACAACAGGCGTACCGAAGAAGGCCGGGGCGAAGACCCAATTCCGCACGTTGGCATTCATGGCCTGCATCGCCACGATGGCGACGTTGGGATCCGTGATGTCGAGTCCCCACAGAGTCGAGCAGACCCAGGCATAGAAAAAGCCGAAGACGGCGCCCGAAAACAGCAGGGACAGAACGGCTATCGGTTTCAACAGAACGTGCATACAACCAACCCCCTGGTCGAAGCCTATCAATCGGCGCCAGCCGGTCAACATTCGACGGGCACGATGTTATGAATCAGGGATCGTTTGAGAGTACTTGGCGAAACCGGGAGGAACGTTGGCAAAGGGATCGAAGCGCAGGCTTCCGATGGTGTACGTGGACGAGTCCGGGATTCACGGCGACGGGCTTTTCGCCGGCGAAAGGATCCGGCATGGCCGGCGCATCATCGAGTACACGGGCGAGAAAATCCCCTCGGGCGAAGGCACCACCCGGTCGAGGGACGACGAAGAGCTGACTTATATCTTCACCCTCAACGACAAGTTCGACGTGGACGGCTCCGTGAACGGCAATGAAGCGCGGTTCGCCAACCATTCGTGCGACGGCAACACCTACGTGGACATCATCCGCGGCCGGATCTGGTTCATCGCCGAGCAGACCATCGAGGAAGGCGAGGAGATCACCTTCGACTACCGGCTCCAGGGCGAAGAGCTGTACGAGTGCATCTGCGGCACCGCGCGTTGCCGCGGGTACATGAACGACAAGGACGACGAGCTGGTGAAGGCGGCAAAGGCCGAAAAGCGCAGGGCGTGAACCCGGCCGCCTTCCCTCCCTGTTGCCATCCGGCCGTCTCCTGCCTTCCGATGCCTGCTTCCCATCCATTCAGCGAGACGGATCTGAAACAACTCCGGGATCGGGGCATCTCCGCCGAGCGGGCCGCGGGGTATCTGGCGACCCTTGCGGAAGGCCTGCCCCACGCGGTCCTGGACCGTCCCTGCACCAGGGGTGACGGGATCACGGTCATCGATGACGGCGAACTGGCGCGCCTGTGCGGACACGGCGACGAGGCGGCGCGGTCCGGAAGGCTGACCAAGTTCGTGCCTGCCTCGGGGGCGGCCTCCCGGATGTTCCAGGCGCTGCTGGCGGCCAGGAGCGCGGCAACGGATGCGGCGGCCACGGTCGAGGACCTTCGAGGCCGCCCGGAGTACCCGGCGTTGCGGGAGTTCATGGCCCGGCTCGAACGCTTCGCATTCTATCCCGACCTGGAGGCGACCCTCGAACGCAATGGCAAGCATTTGCAACCGCTGCGCGATGCCGGGCGAATTCGTGAAGTCCTGGACTGCCTGTTGGACGCCGAAGGACTCGGCTATGCCGGGCTTCCCAAGGCCCTGATCCCGTTTCATCGCTATCCCGGCGATTGCCGCACGCCGGTGGCCGAGCACCTGGTGATGGCCCGGGCGTATGTCCGGGACCGCGGCGGTACGGCGCGCGTTCATTTCACCGTCTCCCCGGAGCACCGCGAGGCGATGGAACGGCACGTCGCCGCGGTATGCCGGCGTTATCAGGACCGCGACACCCGCTTCGACGTGACCCTTTCGGAACAGCGGCCCGATACCGACACCCTGGCAGCCACCCTCGACAACCAGCCGTTCCGGGAACCGGACGGCGGCCTGTCGTTCCGGCCCGGCGGCCATGGCGCGCTGCTGGCGAACCTCAACGACCTCGGGGCCGACATGGTCTTCATCCAGAACATCGACAACATCGCGGTGGATTCCGGTGCCGCCATTGGCTGCCGGAAGGCCCTGGCCGGACTGCTGGCGGAGCTCCAGACCCGCGCGTTCGACTATCTCCACCGGCTCCGCCCCGAAGCGGGGCCGTCGTTGCTCGACGAGGCGTTCCACTTCGTCCGGGCCACGCTGTCGGTCTCGCCGCCGGCGACCGTCACGCGCGCGCCCGCCGCCGAGCGGGTGCGTTTCCTGCGGGAGACGCTGGACCGTCCTTTCCGGGTGTGCGGCATGGTGCCGTCCGCCGGAGAGCCGGGCGGCGGCCCCTTCTGGGTCCGGGGCTCCGATGGCACCTGCTCGCTTCAGATCGTCGAGTCCTCGCAGGTGGACGTGGCAACCCCGAGTCAGTGGAAAGTCTTTGCCGCTTCCACCCACTTCAATCCCGTGGATCTGGTCTGCGCCGTCCGCAGCCACTCCGGAGCGAGCTTCGACCTCACGCGCTTCAGCGATCCGCGGAGCGCCTTCGTCTCCATCAAGTCCAGCGAGGGACGCCAGCTCAAGGCGCTGGAACACCCCGGGCTCTGGAACGGCGGCATGGCACGATGGAACACGGTGTTCGTCGAGTTGCCGCCCGAGACCTTCGCGCCGGTGAAGACCGTGCTGGACCTGCTGCGGCCGGAGCATCAAGGGCGCTGAAGCGGGCGCGGGCCGCGAGGGCGTCCCACCCTCAACGAAGACAGGATGCCCTCGCTCCCTTCCTCTCCTCCGCACATTGAAATGGACGCCATGCAAGTCTATATTCCAGATATCTTTCGACATGACCCAGCAAGCGGCCCGTAACCAGGCCAATCCAGTCTTTCGGAACAGCCGAAGCCGCGTACCGCGGGAGGAAGGTGTTCATGACGATATTCGGCACGCGGTTCTGGCGGCGCAACGCGGACGGGGAGCCCGCCGGCGAGGAAAAGAGGAGCGACATGTCCAGCGCCACGCAAGAGTCCGTTATGGAAGCCTTGAAGACCGTGCAGGATCCCGAGATCCACAAGGACATCGTCACCCTCGGCATGGTGAAGGACCTGGCGGTGTCCGGCGGCAAGGTGTCGCTGACGGTGGAGCTGACCACGCCGGCGTGTCCCCTCAAGGACCAGATCCAGGCCGACGTGGAGCGGGCCCTGACGCCGCTGGGGATCACGGAGGTGGCCCTCGAGTTCGGCGCCCAGGTGCGCGGCAGCAAGGCCGGCGCGGGCACCACGGACCTCTTGCCGAGCGTCAAGAACATCGTGCTGGTGGCGTCCGGCAAGGGCGGCGTGGGCAAGTCCACGGTGGCGGCCAACCTGGCGGTGGCGCTCAAGATGCACGGCGCCTCGGTGGGCCTGCTGGACGCGGACATCTACGGACCGTCGGTGCCCATTCTCATGGGTGTGCGAGAGGAGCCGGAAAAGGTGGAAGTGGAGGGCGGCTTCAAGCTGGCGCCGCCGGTGGCTCACGGCCTCCCGGTGATGTCCATCGGCTTCTTCCTCGAACCGGACCAGGCGGTGATCTGGCGCGGTCCCATGCTCGGCAAGGCGTTGCAGCAGCTCATGTCCGACGTGCAGTGGGGCGAGCTGGACTACCTGGTGGTGGACATGCCGCCGGGCACCGGAGACGTGCAGATCACCTTCTCGCAGCAGCTCAAGTGCAGCGGCGCGGTGCTGGTGGCCACGCCGCAGGACGTGGCCCTGGCCGACGTGGTGCGGGCCAAGTCCATGTTCGACAAGGTCCAGATCCCCATCGTCGGGATGGTGGAGAACATGAGCTACTTCGTGTGCGACGGGTGCGACAAGCAGCACGAGATCTTCTCCCGGGGCGGGGCCAAGCGGGCCGCCGATTCCTTCGGAGTGCCCTTTCTCGGCGAGATCCCCATGGTGTCCGCCATCCGCGAGTGGGGCGACAAGGGCGTGCCGATCCTGGCGCGGGAACCCGACTCGCCGACGGGCCAGGCATTCCTGGAGGTGGCCGCGCGGCTGGCCGGCCAGCTTTCCATCGCCTCCGAGGCGGCCGACAAGGCCCCCGGCCTCAAGATCGTGACGAGTTGACCGCGGGACGTTCGTGGCCGTTCCCGTAGAGATCAATCACGTCAAGGCCCAGGGCATCGTCCGGATCACCTGGGACGACGGGCACTCGGGCGAGTATCCCAGGGAACACCTGAGGGGCTACTGCCCGTGCGCGCTTTGCCAGGGGCACGAGGCCGCCATCGAGAAGCGTTTCGTGGAAGTGCCCGATGTAGGCCTCGAGGCGATCGAACCGGTGGGCAACTATGCCATCTGTTTCCGCTGGAGCGACGGACACATGACCGGGATCTATACCTTCGACTATCTGCGCTCGTTGTGTCCGTGCAGCAAGTGTGAAAAAGTCGAGCAGGAGGGAAAATGATTACCAAGGAACAAGTCTACGAGGCCCTGCAGGACTGTTACGATCCCGAGATCCCGGTAAACATCGTGGATCTCGGCCTGGTGTACGACGTCGAGGTCGAGGACGACACCGTGGCGATCAAGATGACCCTGACCACGCCGGGATGCGGCATGGGCGGCATGATCGCCTCCAACGCCCAGTCCCTGATCATGGAAATCCCCGGCGTCAAGGAAGCCAACGTGGATCTGGTGTGGGATCCACCCTGGGACCCCAGCCGGATCAGCGAAGAAGCGCGCGAAAAGCTCGGCATCGGCTAGGTCGGGGATCGCGACGGGCCATCCCTCATCCCTTCCCCTACCCAACATGGATCAGGGCTGGATACACGTCCGGGGCGCCAGGCAGAACAACCTCAAGGACCTCGACCTCCAGATTCCCCTCAACGCACTGACGGTGGTCACCGGCGTCAGCGGGTCGGGCAAGTCCACCGTCGCCTTCGATATCCTCTACGCGGAGGGTCAGCGCCGTTACGTCGAGAGCTTCTCGGCCTACGCCCGGCAGTTTCTCGATCGCATGGAGAAGCCGGACGTCGACGCCATCGAGAACATTCCGCCCACCATCGCCATCGACCAGACCCGCCCGGTAAAGACCTCCCGGTCGACAGTCGGCACCATGACCGAGCTGTACGACCACCTGAAGCTGCTGTTCGCCAAGATCGGCATCCTCCATTGCTCGGGCTGCGGCAAGGTCATCGCCAAGGACAGCGCCCCGTCCATCGTGAGGCAGCTCCAGGCCCGGGGCGAGGGGGTGCGATGGGTCCTGACCTTCCCGGTGTCCGTGCCGTCGTCGTTGCCCTGGGAAGACGTCAAGGAAAGCCTGCTGCAGGCCGGGTTCCACCGGCTCCTGCGGGACCGCGCCCTGGTGGACCTGGAACAGATCGACGCCGCGCCCGGCGCGGTCGTCGACGTCGTAGCCGATCGTTTCGCGTACCGCCCGTCCACGCGGAAGCGGGTCACGGACTCGCTGGAACAGGCCTTTCAGTTCGGCAAGGGGCGGCTGGACCTGCACGAGGTGGAACAGGACTGGCGCCGGGAAGGCTTCAGCAACCGCCTGCAATGCTCAGCGTGCGATCTGTCCTACGCCGAGCCCCAGCCCAATCTCTTCTCCTTCAACAGCCCGCTCGGGGCGTGCGAGACCTGCCATGGATTCGGCCGCTCCATCGACCTCGACCTCGACCTGGTGATCCCGGACCCCTCCAAGTCCATCGCCGAGGGGGTGATCAAGCCATGGACCACCCGGGTCGCGCGCTGGGAGGTACGGGAGCTCAAGAAGTTCTGCGGGCGCCGGGGTATCTCGCTGGAGCAGCCCTGGGCCGAGCTGGACGAAGAGCACCGGCGGCTGATCATCGACGGCGAAGGAAGCTGGCACGACGGCAAGTACTACGGCGTCCGCGGCTGGTTCGAGTGGCTGGAGCGGAAGAGCTACAAGATGCACGTCCGCGTTTTCCTGGCCCGCTACCGCCGTTACGTCACCTGCACCGAGTGCCAAGGCACCCGGCTCAAGCCCGAGGGCCTGAACTTCCGCATCGCCGGCCGCACCATTGCCGACGTGAGCCGCATGAGCGTGTCCGACGCCCATGGCTACTTCCAGTCGCTGGATCTCGATTCCGGGCGCGACCAGGTGGCAAGCCTGGTGCTGCACGAGATCCGCCGCCGCCTGGACTACCTCTTGGGCGTGGGCCTGGACTACCTGACCCTCGACCGGCAGTCCCGGACCCTGTCCGGCGGCGAGCTCGAACGGGTGGACCTGACCACCGCCATCGGCTCGTCCCTGGTGAATACGCTGTACGTGCTGGACGAGCCTTCCATCGGGCTGCATCCGCGCGACAGCCACCGTCTGGTGGAGATCCTTCACCGCCTCCGCTCCAACAACAATACCGTGGTGGTGGTGGAGCATGACCCGGAGATCATCAAGGAGAGCGACTACGTCATCGACCTGGGTCCCCGGGCGGGCGAGCACGGCGGCGAGGTAGTGTTCGCCGGCCCCTATGACGAGCTGCTGGCCAGTCAGACCTCCCTCACCGCCGATTACCTCACCCAGCGCAAGAGCATTCCGCGGCCGGTCCGTCACCGCCCGCGGATACCGGGGCGCACCTTGGACATACGCGGCGCCCGGGCCAACAACCTCAAGCACATCGACGTGAGCATTCCCCTGGGCCGGCTGGTGTGCGTCACCGGCGTGTCCGGCTCGGGCAAGTCGAGCCTGGTGGACGAGGTCATCGCCCGCAACATCCGCCGCCTCAAGGCCTCGCCGCTGGCGACCCTGACGGACTGCGACGAGATCCGCGGCGTCGACCGGGTGCCCGAGGTGATCCTGGTGGACCAGTCGCCTCTCGGCACCACCCCCCGGTCGAACCCGGTCACCTACATGAAGGCGTTCGACCCCATCCGGCGGCTGTTCGCCGGCGTGGACCTGTCACGGTTCCGGGGCTACACGCCCTCCACCTTCTCCTTCAACGTGGAGGGCGGACGGTGTGAGTCGTGCCGCGGCGAGGGCTTCGAGCGGATCGAGATGCAGTTCCTTTCGGACGTCTTCGCCACCTGCTCGGAGTGCGGCGGCGCCCGCTACCGGCAGGAGGTCCTCGAGGTCACCTACCGGAACAAGAACATCCACGACGTGCTGGGCCTCACCATCGCCGAGGCCATGAAGTTCTTCGGTGACCAGCCGGAGGTCGTGCGCGGGCTCCGGCCGCTGGCCCGCGTGGGCCTCGACTACCTCCGGCTGGGCCAACCCGTCACCACCCTTTCCGGCGGCGAGTCCCAGCGCCTCAAGCTGGCCTCCCACATCGCCCGGGCGACCCGCACCGGAACGCTCTTCATCTTCGACGAGCCCACCACCGGCCTGCACTTCCACGACATCCGGCGGCTGCTCTCGGCCCTGCAGGAGCTCATCGACCAGGGCCACTCGGTGATGGTGATCGAGCACAACACCGAGGTCATCAAGTGCGCCGACCACATCATCGACCTCGGGCCCGAGGGCGGCGACGGCGGCGGCGAGGTGGTGGCCACGGGCACGCCGGCGGAAGTGGCGGCGGTGGAACGGTCCCACACCGGGCGCTACCTCAAGGAACACCTGGACCCATCATCGTCCCGGTTCGCCCCGACCCTGGCCAAGACCCCCCCGCGCCGGTCCCGGGCGAGACGGCCGGACGGCCCGGCGGCCATCCGCATCGTCGGCGCCAAGGAGCACAACCTCAAGGACATCGACGTCGACATCCCCCGGGACCGGCTGGTGGTGGTGACCGGCCTCAGCGGCTCCGGCAAGTCGTCGCTGGCCTTCGACATCATCTACGCCGACGGCCAGCGGCGCTACATCGACAGCCTCTCCGCCTACGCGCGGCAGTTCATGAAGATCATGGCCCGGCCCAACGTCGACGTGCTGGCGGGCATTCCGCCCACCGTGGCCATCGAGCAGCGCCTGAGCCAGGGGGGCCGGAACTCCACCGTGGCCACCGTGACCGAGCTCTACCACTACCTGCGGCTGCTGTACTCCAAGGTGGGCAAGCAGCACTGCATCCAGTGCGGCGGCGCCATCACCTCGCTGTCCCGCAGCAAGATCCTCGACCGGGTGGGACGCAAGTACCGGGGCAAGGAGATCACCGTGCTGAGCCCGGTGGTGCGCGGACGCAAGGGCTATCACAAGGACGTGATGATGGCGGCCCGGCGCCTCGGTTACGGCCGCGCCCGCATCGACGGCACCATGACCGCCCTCAACGCGTCGCTGCTCCAACAAGGGCTCGGGCGTTTCCACGAGCACGACATCGACATCATGGTGGGCACCGCCCGGGCCGGCCGCGTAAGCATGGAGACGGTGCTGGGACAGGGGCTGCGCCTCGGCAACGGGGTCATTCACGTGCTCTCCGAGGGCGCCGAGGAAGTCTACAACGAGCGGCTCTTCTGCCGCGCCTGCGGCGTCGGCTACGAGCCGCTGGACCCGCGGCTGTTCTCCTTCAACAGCCGGCAGGGGGCCTGCCCGGACTGCCACGGCGTGGGCTCCTCCGAGGAGTTCGACGCCGAGCTGCTGGTCCCGGACCCCGGGCTGAGCCTCACCGACGTGGTGAACCGGCTGTGCGCGGAGGCGCCCGAAGGGCGCGCCGGCCTCAAGCGGCGGCTGAACCAGTTCCAGGGCGAGCTTCAACAAAAGCTCGGCGTTCCCGGCGACGCCCCCATCGGCGCGCTGCCGGCGAAGCAGCGGGAGGCGCTGCTCAACGGGCGCGCGCGCCCGGCGGTCACCGGCCTCGTCGGCACGCTGGCCGGGCTCCGGGTCAAGAGCGACGGCGCCCTCGCCGGCTATCTGAACTCGTTCATGAGCGAGCGCGCGTGCACGGCCTGCGAGGGGGCGCGGCTCAATGCGCGGGCGCGCAACGTCCGCGTCGCCGGCAGGGCCATCTGGCAGCTCACGGCCTTGTCCGTGAAGGAGGCGCTGGGCCGCTTCGCGTCACTGGAGGAACGCCTCGTCCGGCACAGCGCGGACAAGGAACGGCTGGTGCTGGAGAAGACCCAGAAGGAGATTCATCACAAGCTGCGGTTCCTGGACGAGGTGGGGCTCGGCTACCTGACGCTGGACCGCCGGGCCAACTCGCTCTCCGGCGGCGAGGCCCAGCGGGTGCGGCTGGCGGCGCAACTGGGCTCCAACCTGCGCGGCGTCTGCTACATCCTGGACGAGCCCACCATCGGCCTCCACACTCGCGACAACCACCGGCTGCTGGCCACCCTGAGACGGCTGGTGGAGGCGGGCAACTCCGTGCTGGTGGTGGAGCACGACGAGGCCACCATCCGGGCGGCGGACGTGCTCGTGGACCTCGGGCCCGGCGCCGGGGTGCGCGGCGGCCGGGTCGTGGCCATGGGCACGCCCGAAGAAGTGTGCGCCAATCCGGCCTCGGTCACCGGGGCGTTCCTGGGAACCTCCAGGCGGCGGCTCTGGCCGGAACGGCCGCTCAGGGGCGGCGAGTGGCTGGTGGTAAACGGCGCCCGGGAGAACAATCTCAAGAACCTCAAGGTGCGACTGCCTCTGGGCATGTGGACCTGCGTCACCGGCGTCTCCGGCTCGGGCAAGAGCACCCTGGTGAAGGAGGTGCTGTTCAAGGGGCTCAAGGCCAGGCTGGGCCAGAACGCCGGCCGGCCGGGGCGGCACGAGGAACTCGCCGGCTGGGACCCCATCGAGCGGGCCGTGGAAGTGGACCAGACGCCCATCGGCAAGACCCCGCGCTCGGTGCCCGCCTCCTACGTCGGGTTCCTGGACGAGATCAGGCGCGTCTACGCGCTGCACCCGGAGGCGCGCATGCGCGGCTACACTCCCAGCCGTTTCTCCTTCAACGTGAGCGGCGGACGCTGCGACGAGTGTGCCGGCCAGGGCAGGATCAAGAAGGAGATGAGCTTCCTTCCCGACGTGTTCGTGAACTGCGACGGGTGCGGAGGCCAGCGCTTCAACGAGGAAACCCTGTCGGTGAGGTTCAACGGCAGGAACATCGCCGAGGTGCTGCAGATGACCGTGGAGGAAGCGGTGGAGTTCTTTCGCTCCTTCCCCAAGGCCTACCGCCCGCTGAAGCTGCTGGACGACATCGGCATGGGCTATATCACCCTGGGACAGGCCAGCAACACCCTGTCCGGCGGCGAGGCCCAACGCATCAAGCTCGCCTACGAGCTCGGCAAGGAATCCCGCGGCAAGACCCTCTACATCCTCGACGAGCCCACCACCGGCCTCCACTTCGCCGACGTC
>Ga0209020_1002387_pt1 | contig 15182 bp, 12 predicted proteins | sample PinacodermBB_FD_187298 | JGI IMG/M metagenome (GOLD analysis project Ga0209020, IMG submission 187298) | Host-associated microbial community of the marine sponge Aplysina aerophoba from Gulf of Piran - sponge pinacoderm, lysed by bead... | ecosystem: Host-associated > Porifera > Sponge >...
GGCGCCTTGCCTCGTCAATACTCCTTTCTCCTCAAGATGCTGGTTCACCTTCTTGAAAATCGTCTCGGCCGGATTCTTCCCCTCCAGGAGACGTCGAAACGCCAGGATCGTGCTCTCATCCGGTGGAGCAAGTGAATGGACAGCAGTATCATCAACGGCTACGCATTCCGCCCCCACTGTTTTACCTTGTTTGCCATAAAAGAGTTGGAGTAGCTCCTCCAGCTTCTCCCATGGCGCCTTCAACCTTTGCTCCTTTTCAATCTCAACCATACTCCAGTATCCCCATTTCCCAGATTGTCCTTGGGTATCACATGGAAATCGGCTTGGTCCCTGGGCAACAACATATCCTTTGCTCAAGCCGAACTGAGCCGTTGTACTCCAGTCTGTCCGAACCGGGCTTTGAGTTGGCGCAGGATGATGAGGATGCGTTCCGTCCAGGGGGAGCGACGTAAAGCGTGGCGTAATGATTCCGGGCTGACGCTCTCATCCAGAGCGTTGGCGTTACAGCCCGGAAACCAGTGATTGTCACTGCGCATAAGCCCATAGCGGGCTTGCACATAGCTGTCCAGATCCCATCCTGCCCAGAGGTTATAGAGCCAGAGCAGGGCCGCCAGGTTCATCTGTCCCGGCGTGTCTTTCCAATGGGGAAGGCCCTGTCTCCAAGAGTGGACCCATTCATCGCCAAGGCGCTTCTGTTTCTCCCTTTCAAGGCGCTGGAGGATTGGTGGTAACAATCGTGGGGCGTCCTCCAGTTGCGCCGCTGCCTGCATGTGCAATTCCAGATCTCCCGGATGGGCGGCGCCAACGCTGATGGTGTGAACACCGGGTTGCGCAAGGCAGAACAGGTCGTTGAAGACGATGGGGTGAAGGGGCGCGCACAGCTCCAGAAGGCAGGCTGAAGGGCTGTGCAGATGACCACCCTTATCCGTGGGACTGATGATGAACACCCCCATGTCATGGCGTCGCGCAGCGGCAATGGCCGGCAGGTTGTCCTGGCGAATGTAGTACCAGTGCAGGTTTACATAGTCGAACGCATCCGTCTCGATGGCCGCCACGATCACGTCGGCGGGGCCATGGGTGGAGAATCCCACATGCCCGACATGGCCCTCCCGCTGCCAACGCCGCACCACCTCCAGGCAGCCTCCGGGGCGCGTTGCCTGTTCCATGTGTTCCGGAAGGTTGATGCCGTGGATAGCCAGCAGATCAATGCGCCGACAGCCCAGCAAGGCCATGCTCTCTTCCAGCTCCGCTTCAAACTGCCGGGCATCTTTCCGGGGTGGCACCTTGGTTTGCAGGATGCGCCGGGGATCCGGCGTGACGGCAAACGCCCGGCCCAGTTGCCGCTCCGAACTACCGTAGTGGCGTGCTGTTTCAATATGATGCATCCCCAGGTCCCGGGTGCGGCGCAGGAGCGCCTCCACGTTGGCTTGATTGTCGTCCGGGATCTGCTCCCAGTCCAGATCACTCCAACTCTGCTGAAAGCGCATGCCCCCCAGGGAGAGCAAGGGAACGTTCAACCCGGTTCGCCCAAAACGACGGCAGGGGACAGTGGGGGTAGAGGTTGTCATCTCGGGAACGGCGGGATGAGCCCTTGCCATGTGCTGCTGGGGTGAACCTAGCCATGTCCGGGTTGCACGGAGTGGACCGGAAATTTTCTACTCTGAGTCACTTGCTCATGTTTCCATGAGTCCATCGTCTGCTGCAGGACGGCTTGGCCTGCAACAGTTCGCCATGGCTGCGGACTCCCTGGCCATCCGTTCTCTGGATTGGGACCGTGATCGCTTTGATATCGAATTCGGCCTGCGCAACGGCACCACCTACAACAGCTTTCTCATCCGCGGGGAGCGCACTGCCCTGGTGGATACCAGCCATGCCAAGTTCCGTGACAGTTGGATATCCACCTTGCAAAACCTGGTGGATCCCACACGGATCGACGTGCTGGTGGTCTCCCACACCGAACCGGACCACAGCGGGCTCATTGGGGATTTGCTGGCGTTGAATCCGGAGTTGGAAATTGTCGCCTCCAAGGTGGCGATTCAATTTCTCAAGGACCTGTTACACCGCCCCTTCCGCAGCCAGGCGGTCAAGAGCGGGAGTCGACTGGAGTTGGGGGTCAATCCGGATAGCGGCATCAACCACCAACTGGAGTTTCTCTCGACCCCCAACCTGCACTGGCCTGACACCATCTTCAGCTATGACCACGGCACGGGGGTGTTGTACACCTGTGACGCCTTTGGCCTCCATTTCTGTAGTGACGACAGTCTGGACAGTGATCCCGAGGCAATTGCTCCGGATTTCCGCTTCTACTACGATTGCTTGATGGGACCCAACTCCCGCTCCGTGCTGCAGGCCATCAAACGCATGGGCACGTTGCCTCCCGTCAGGACAATCGCCACAGGTCACGGTCCCCTGCTTCAGTACCACCTGTCCCGTTGGGTTGAGGATTATCGCAGTTGGAGCCAGCAACGGAACCGTGGCCAGGCCTATAGCGCGATTTGCACCATCAGCCAGTACGGCTTTTGTGATCCCGTCAGCCGAGCCATTGCGCAGGGCATCAGCAAAACCGATGCCCAGGCCCAACTGGTGGATCTACGGGCCACAGACCCTCAGGAGTTGACGGCCCTTGTCAGTGAAGCCCAGGCTGTTGTGATTCCTACACCCCCTGCCTCGCCCGATGGCGAGTTGCAGCAGAGCGTTGGCACCATGCTGGCAGCCCTCCACAGCAAGCAACTGGTGGCAATTTACGACGCCTACGGAGGTGATGACGAACCCATCGACACCGTGGCGGCGCAGTTACGGCAACTGGGCACCCGTCCAGCCTTTGCTCCCCTGCGGATTCGCGAGACGCCTACGGAAGCCACGTACCAGCGCTGTGAAGAAGCCGGCACGGATCTGGGGCAATTGCTGATGCGGGCTCGGACCATTCAAGCCATGAAATCCCTGGATGCCTCCATGGATAAGGCCCTGGGTCGCATTAGCGGAGGACTCTATGTGGTGACCGCCGCCCAGGAGGGCCGCAGCAGCGCCATGGTGGCCAGCTGGGTGGCCCAGGCCAGCTTCCAGCCGCCGGGCGTCACCGTTGCGGTGGCCCGTGATCGCGCCATTGAAGCCTTGCTTCAGGTGGGGGACCGGTTTGTGCTCAACATCCTCTCCCAGGACAACCATCAACAATTGCTGCGCCACTTTCTCAAGCGCTTTCCCCCCGGTGCGGATCGCTTCGCAGGGGTGAACATCCTGCCCAGTGCCGCGCCGGGGGGGCCGGTGCTGGCTGATGCCCTGGCATTTCTGGGGTGTTGTGTGCGCCAGCGGTTGGAGGCGGGTGACCACTGGGTCATCTACGCAGAGGTGGAAAGTGGTCGGGTGGCGGATCAGGAAGGCCAAACCGCAGTCCACCACCGCAAGGTAGGCAATCACTACTGAACCGATTCACCACACCGCCCGGGACCGCCATGCGTCGCGTCATCACCCTGTCCGTTGCGGACCAGTTGCTCTGCCTGCGGGGCCTCAGCCCGGAGCGGTTGCGCTTTGAAACGGAATACGGACTGGAGCGGGGCACCAGCACCAACAGCTTCTTCATTCCCGGCCCCGAGGCCACGTTGATCCACCCCCCTGGGGAGTCGTTCCGTAATCCCTTTCTTGAAGCGCTGAAGCAGCATTGCCCTCCCGATCACCCCATTGCCGTGGTGGTGGGCCATGTGAATCCCAACCGGGTGGGCCTGTTGCGCCGCATGGCCATGGTGTATCCCCGACTGCGGCTGCTGGCCTCGAGTGCCGGCGCCAAGCTGCTGCAAGAACTCTGGGCGCCCCCCCCGCGCCAAGGAGAAGCCGCCCCGGCAGCAGACCTCGGCCCGCCGCCCGTGCCGCCGTTGCGGGTGATCCGTGGGGAGGTGCGGATGCATGTGGGTGAACCCGATGACCACTGGCAACTGCGGCTGTGTCCTGCACCCACGCCCCGCTGGCCCGGCGGGCTCCTGGCCCATGAGGATCGTTACGGGATTCTCTTCAGTGGCAAATTTTTCGGGGCGCATGTCTGTACAGAGGAACTGGAAGAATCCCATGGCGGTCTCCATGGAGAAGATCGCCGCTTCTACTACGACTGCCTGATGGCCCCCATGGCCCAGCAGGTGGACAACGTGGTGGATCGCCTGGAGGAGTGCGCCATCCAGGCCATGGCGCCGGGCCATGGACCCATGATCAGCCAAAGCTGGCGCAGCCTGTTCAATGACTATCGCCGCTGGGGTGAGGGTCAGCGGCGCTCCCCCCTGAGTGTGGCGTTGCTCTTTGCCAGTGCCTATGGCAACACTGCTGCCATGGCCTCGGCGCTGGGGCAAGGCATCGCCAAGGCCGGCGTGCGTGTGCAAAGCATGAACTGCGAGTTCAGCGGTGCAGATGCCCTGCGCCAGGCGATTCACAGCAGTCAGGCATTGCTGATTGGTTCCCCCACCCTGGGGGGACATGCGCCCACACCCGTCATGGCAGCGTTGGGAACGGTGTTGGCAGAAGCTGAACGGAGCACACCGGTGGGGGTCTTCGGCAGCTACGGCTGGAGTGGCGAAGCCATTGACCTGTTGGAGAAAAAGTTGCGGGACTGTGGATTCCCCTTTGCCTTCCCCACCCTGCGGGTGCGCTTCTCACCCGATGCCGCCACCTTGAAGCGCTGCGAGGAAATCGGCACGGACCTGGGCCGAACCCTGCACCGACAACAGCAACAGCAGCAGCGGCGCGCTGCCGGTGGCCTCAAGGACAGCCGCAATGCACCGTCCCTCCAGGCCCTTGGTCGGGTGTTGGGTTCCCTGTGTGTGCTCACCGCCCGCCGTGGCGACCTCAGCGGGGCCATGCTAGCCAGTTGGGTGTCCCAGGCCAGCTTCACCCCGCCGGGCATCACGGTGGCGGTGGCCAAAGATCGGGCCGTGGAGCAGTTGCTGCACAGTGGCAACCACTTTGCCCTCAATGTCCTGGCCGCAGGACGGGAAAAGAGTCTCATGAAGCACTTTCTGCAACCCTTTGCCCCGGGCGCCGACCGTTTTGCGGGCCTGGAGGTGGCGGAGAGTCCCCATGGCCAGCCCCTGCTCCAGGAGGCTCTGGCCTGGCTGGAGGTGCAAGTTTCCCAACGTATGGAATGTGGTGACCACTGGTTGATCTATGGCCATGTGGAGCATGGGGACCTACTGGATGAAAAAGGCCGGACTGCCGTACATCAACGGCGCAGTGGGTCTTATTATTAACCCCGGACCCGGATAAGCTGACATCAACTCCAGTGAGGCCAGACGTATGGAGACGGTGAGGCTCGCCGAGATCCGGTAAGACACCCGGCTGAACGAGGTCAAGGACGTCGGAGCGGAACTCGAAGCTGACAATGCGTCACTCAAGGCAGACCTCAGGGCCATGAACGACAAGCCGGATCGTCTGCTGGAACGCTTGCTGGACACGAAAACCCGAGTTGGTCCAGCGTTGGCGGTCACGATATTCTCATGAACCCGGTCCGCCAGACAACGTCAAGCTGGAACGTCCCGATTCTGCTGCCGTTCCTGGCCGTGTCGCTGTTGCCGTAGTTCCAGCCAAAGGAGCAGGGCGTTCACATCCGCTGGACTCACCCCGGGAATACGGCTGGCTTGCCCCAGGGTCAGGGGTTGCACACGGCTGAGGTGTTCCCGGGCCTCCTTGGAGAGGGTGGTAATGGTTTGGTAGGCGATGGTTGACTCCAACCGGCGGCTGTGTTGCTTCTGCATCGCAGCAATTTGCCGGCGCTGACGCTCCAGATATCCCGTGTACTTGATGTCGATTTCTGCTCCCTCCCTGACCGGGACGGGGACACGTCCAGGAACGAGGCCATGACGGAGCAGGTCCTCGCTGTGGACACCGGGGCGGCGCAAGAGTTCTGCCAGGCTGATGGAGCCTTTGATAGCAGCACCGCTGGCCTGGGCCAGGGCCACACCCGCCGGATCACCAGCCTTGAGGCGGGTGGTCTCCAGCAGGTGTCGCTGCGCCCGGATGGCCGTCTGCTTGGCTTCAAAAGCGCGCCAGCGGCGATCATCCACCAGGCCCAGCTCCCGACCCATGGGTGTGAGCCGTCGATCGGCATTGTCGCCCCGCAGCAGAAGCCGATACTCGCTACGACTGGTGAGGACGCGATAGGGCTCCCGTAGATCTTTACTCACCAGGTCATCTATCATGGTGCCCATGTAGCTGCTGTCCCGGGACAACACATGGGGAGGCCGACCCCCCAGTTGCCGCGCTGCATTCAGGCCAGCCAGCAGACCCTGGGCCGCGGCCTCCTCATATCCGGTAGTGCCGTTCAGTTGGCCCGCTGTGTACAGGCCATGGATACCTTTCACTGCCAAGCTGGGCCAGCACTGGGTGGCGGGAACGTAGTCGTATTCCACCGCATAGGCGGGTCGCAACATGACGCAGTGCTCCAGCCCCGGCAGGGTGCGTAGCAACTGCAATTGCAAGGCCTCCGGCAACCCTGTGCTGAAACCCTGGATATACAGTTCAGGGCTGTCAAGGCCCTCCGGCTCCAGAAAAATCTGGTGAGATTCCTTCTCGGCAAAGCGGACGATTTTGTCCTCGATGGAGGGGCAGTAGCGGGGACCCTTGGCATCCAGGAAGCCACCGTAGATGGGCGTGAGGTGGAGGTTGTCGCGGATCAGTTGGTGGGTGGCGGCGGTGGTGCGGGTGACGTGGCAACTGATCTGGGGACCGGAAATCCACGCTTCGGGATCAAAGCTGAAGTAGCGATCCGCCGCATCACTGGGCTGCTCCTCCAAGTCCTCCAGAGCTACACTGCCGCGCTCCACCCGGGCGGGGGTGCCGGTTTTGAGGCGTCCCGTCTCCAGCCCCAGCCGCTGCAGAGCATCTGTCAAACCTGTGGCTGCGGCCTCCCCAGCCCGGCCAGCACTTTGAGAGCGGCCACCGATCCAGATGCGCCCCTCCAGGAACGTACCGGTGGTGAGCACCACCGCCTCGGCTCCGTAGCGACTGCCGAAGTAGGTTTCCACTCCATGGATCCGGAGGTTGCCCTCACCGCGGCTGCCGGTGGTGAGCAGGTCGGTTATCATGGCCTCCCGCAGGGACAGGTTGGGTTGTTCTTGCAGGAGACGTTGCATGCCAAGGGCATAGCGCCGCTTGTCGGTCTGGGCCCGCAGCGCCCAGACCGCCGGGCCGCGGCTTGCGTTCAGCATGCGCTTCTGGATGGCATGGACATCCGCCAGGCGGCCAATGACGCCCCCCAGGGCATCCACCTCATGCACCAACTGGCTTTTGGCGGGGCCGCCCACGGCGGGATTGCAAGGCTGCCAGGCGATGCGATCCAGATTGAGGGTGAACAGGGCGGTGGAACAACCCAGACGGGCGGCAGCCAAAGCGGCTTCACAACCGGCATGGCCGCCCCCCACAACAATCACGTCAAACCGTTCACTGCAAGAATTTTCCACTGTCCCATTCTAACCGGGGCTGTGCTGGTGCTGAAGCAAAGCAGACGGGAGCGGTTCCTGGTTTCCGCTCAAGCGGGGGGGAGTCCCACGCCACGGGCCATCAGTGTGGCCAGGAGGGGGATGGAAGCAAAGCCCACCAGTTCCACGTTGATCATCCAGGCAAGGCGCGTGGACAATGCCTCACCCACCCGGGGCAACTCCCCCTTGCGCAAGGGAACGACCCACAGGATGTAGGTGACGGTGGGATAGAGAGACAATGCTCCCGCCGCCAGGAACACCCCCACCTTGGTCCAGAAGAGTGGGTTGTGGGTGTAGAAGCCGGCCCCTTGCCCGAAGTAGAGTACCCGCAAGATGCCGCTTCCCAGCAGCAGCAACGCCGCCAAACCATAGACAATGTCGGTGACGACCATCCTGATGGCCTGCTGACGATCCGGGTTGGGCTGAATCAACTGACGCTCCGCCACCAGAGCGCCAAAACAGACCATGAAGCTGAGGTCATGAACGTAGGCCACCAGTGCGCTGGTTACAACCTGACCCATGGAGAACAACAGGAGACGCAGCTTAACCGTATCCATCGTCGTGCCCGTTGGTCTAGCCTGGGCGATGATTCCCGGGGGCGCCCGCAAGACTTTTGGATGATGCTGACCGGAAGCAACTCCAGGCTTTTGTGAAGCACTGGCTTCGCCAGGCTGGACGCACACCCGCGGATCTGGGGCAAGCCCTGGGACTGCCCTCCGCGGCGCTGCCCATGCTCTTGAACGAATTGGCGCGAACCAACGCAAAACTGGGTCCGTCAGGCCTGGTGGCGCGCCTCTGCTTGATCAATGAACGTTGGCAATGCACAGGGGACTTCGATCCGGATCCGGATGTGCTGGGGGATCAACTGGACCTGCTCCTGGAGGCCATCCAGAGCGAGCCGGTCCAAGGCTGTCCTGCTGTCAGAGGCGCAACTCCAGCAGGCCCATGAGCCCACCGGCAACGGGATGGTGGCGCGCCACGGCAAAGCCTGCCTGGCGCGCCAACGTTTCCTGCTCGGCGCCCGTGGCAAAGGTGGCGATGCTGCGCTCCAGGTATGTGTACTCCGCTTCCAGATCCACCATCCTGGCCACGGGCACCACCACCCGCTGGAGATAGCTGCGTTGCGCCTGGGCCCACAGGGGACGGGAGGGGCGATTGAAGTCCAGCACCACTGCGCGGCCGTGGGGCCTCAACAGGTGACGGATTACCCGCAGGCCTGCCGCAGCGCTGGGGAGATTCCGCAACCCGTAGGCCATCATCACCCCATCGGCAGCGCCAGGGGGCAGGGGCAGCGCCAGCACATCGCCCTGGATGAACTCCAGTGGAAGCCACGGTCGCTCTGCGGCCCGCTGAAGGGCCTGTTGCAGGGCTGCGGCCGACCCATCCACCCCGATCACGCGCCCATGGGGCCGTACCTGTTCCGCCAGTAACACGGCAAGATCGGCAGTACCGCAGCAGAGATCCACAATCCGCGCACCCGGGCGGGGCTGGAGCAGGGCCACGGCCTGGCGTTTCCAGAGGCGATGAAGACCCAGGCTGAGCAGATCGTTGAGCCGGTCGTAGGTGCGTGCTGTCCGGTCGAACAACCGGAACATGGTGGTCGGCTCTGCCTTGGCAAAGGGCTGGATCATGGCCTCAGTGGTCCGGGGGACGCACCACAACGCCCTGCTCCAGCAGGTGGGTCTTGATCCGGGGAACGTCGAGGTCGCCGTCATGGAGCAGGGAAGCCAGCAAGGCCGCCGCGGCTTTTCCCTCCGTCAGAGCCGCGGCGATGTGCTCCATCGTGCCGGCGCCGCCAGACGCAATCACCGGAACCGACACGGCTTCCGCCACCGTGCGGGTCAAGGTCAGGTCGTAGCCCTGGCGCGTGCCGTCCCCATCCATGGAGGTCAGTAGAATTTCCCCGGCCCCCAGAGCCACCACTTTCCGGGCCCAGGCCACAGCATCCAGGCCCGTGTTCTCGCGCCCCCCCTTGATATAGACATCCCAACCCGGCGGGGCGGGCGGCTGCCGTCGACGGGCATCAACGGCCACCACAATGCACTGGCAGCCAAAGTGCTCTGCGCTACGGGACACCAATGCCGGGTCGGTCACCGCCGCGGAGTTGAGACTCACTTTGTCGGCCCCGGCTCGCAACAGTTCCGTAATGCCCTTGAGGTCACGGATACCGCCCCCCACCGTAAACGGCACATAGACCGTCTCGGCAGTGCGTCGCACCACATCCACCAGAGTGTGGCGGTCCTCGTGACTGGCCGTGATGTCCAGAAATACCAGCTCATCGGCCCCCGCCTGGTCGTAGCGGCTGGCCAGCTCCACGGGATCCCCGGCATCCCGGAGTCCGACAAAGTTGACCCCCTTGACGACACGTCCTGCCGCCACGTCCAGACAGGGAACAATGCGTTTGGCAACCATCGTGGAATCGGCGCCTCGGGATCAGCCATGTGGGGACAATAGGCATTTAAGGTTGCTGATGCATCCCAGTGATCCGCAACTCCATGTCTCAGGCGGCCATCAACATCGGCACAACCGTCAAGGTCACCCGTGTGCGTGAACGCATTCCCCAGGATCTATTGAACAAGCTGCAAGTCAACAACGTCGGTGAAGTCACCGACTTTCAGATGACGGACGGCAGTGGTATCGGCGTGGTGGTCACCTTCCCCGACGGCGATTCCTGCTGGTTCTTTGACGACGAAATTGCCCCGGTCTGATGGGACGAACCACAGACGCCCGGCAGTTGCTGGGCATGAAGGAAGCGTCCCGTGGCCGCAACATCTGGGTCGTTCGGCTCCAGCTCATGAAGCCCATCACCTGGATTCCCCTGATCTGGGGCGTGCTCTGCGGTGCAGCCGCCTCCGGCCACTTCCAGTGGCGCTGGGACAACCTGGCGGCAGTCCTGCTCTGCATGGTGCTCAGCGGCCCCCTGATGGCCGGGTTCACCCAAACCATCAACGATTTTTACGACCGGGACATTGACGCTATCAACGAGCCCTATCGTCCCATCCCCTCCGGGGCCATTCCCCTGGTGCAGGTCAAGGCGCAGGTCATGGTTCTGTTGCTTGCCGGTCTGGCCTTGGCCTGGGGGCTCGACCGCTGGGCAGAGCACACCACACCCACCCTCTTCTTCCTGGCCCTGGGCGGATCTCTGGTGAGCGTTCTTTATTCTGCTCCCCCGATCAAGCTCAAGCAGAACGGCTGGCTGGGTAACTATGCCCTGGGCGCAAGCTACATTGCCTTGCCTTGGTGGGCTGGTCAGGCTCTGTTTGGTCGCCTCGGTTGGCCCATCATCGGCTTGACACTGGTCTACAGCCTGGCGGGGCTGGGGATTGCCGTAGTGAACGACTTCAAGAGCATTGCGGGAGATCGTCAGTTGGGACTTCAGTCCCTCCCTGTGCTCCTGGGTCCCCAAGCAGCCAGTTGGGTATCTGCGGTCCTGATGGATGGGTTTCAACTTTTGATTGCCGTGGTGCTGATGGGTCTGGGTCAACATTTGGCGGGTGCCGTCCTTGTGTTGCTGGTCATTCCCCAGATGGTGTTTCAGGACATCTGGCTGCTGCGGGATCCGGTGCGCTTTGATGTGCAATATCAAGCCGGCGCTCAACCGTTCCTGGTTCTGGGCATGTTGGTCAGTGCTGTGGCACTGGGGCACAGCACGCTGGCCCTGGCCTAGGATTCCTTTCCCGGTTCCTTGATCGGTCCGCTGCCCTACTCCTCTTCGCGTGGCGCACCCCAGACCTTCCCAGCAGCATAAGCTGGGCCGAACTGCAGCCATGGCCCTGACCCTCGGAATTCTGGGGGCTGTCGGCCTGGCAGCAGCGATTGATATCATGGATCCCCAACTGCCGGACGTGCGGGGGCTGGGCAGCTTTCACCGGGCCCAAACCATCACTTTTATGGACCTGGATGGGCAAATCATCCAGCAGCAAGGTCCTATTACCCGAGATAAAATCCCCGCCGGCCAGGTTCCCGAACAGATCCGGCAGGCCTTTATTGCCGCCGAGGATCGCCGTTTTTACGAGCATGGCGGTATTGACGGCTGGGGGGTAGCCCGGGCGCTGGTCAGCAACGTGCAACAACGGGGGATTCGGGAAGGGGCTAGCACCATCACCCAGCAATTGGCCCGGATGGTGTTTCTGAGTCAGGAGACAACCTTGATTCGCAAGGTGAAAGAAGCGCTTCTGGCCCTCAAGCTGGAACGTCAACTCAGCAAGGAGAGGATTCTTGAGCAATACGTCAATAACGTCTATCTGGGATCCAACGCCTATGGCGCCGCGGATGCGGCCTGGGTGTATTTCTCCAAGCGCCCCGAGCAACTGACCCTGCCGGAGGCGGCCCTCATTGCCGGTCTCCCCCCGGCGCCCTCCGTCTATTCCCCTCTGGTCAATCCCGATCTGGCGCAGCAACAGCGGCGTTCTGTCCTCCGGAACATGCGGGAAGCGGGCTTTATCACCCAGGAAGAAGAGCAACAGGCCAATGCCACCCCCCTCAACCTGGCGCCGGCGGAACCCAAGCACTTTGCCAGTGCGGCGCCCTACTTCACGGAATGGGCCGAGCGGGAACTGTCCGGAATCCTCAGCCTGGATCAGATTGAGCGGGGTGGTCTCACCATTCGCACCACCCTCAATCTGGATTGGCAGCGCCATGCCCGCCAGGTGATGAGGGAGCATCGCCCAGGTCAGGAGATTCAAGGAGCTCTGGTGGCCATGGATCCAGCCACCGGCCAGGTGCGGGTGATGGTGGGTGGACAGAGCTTTTACGACAGTCAGTTCAACCGTGCCAGCCAGGCGCTGCGTTCCCCTGGCTCCACCTTCAAATTATTTGTTTATACGGCTGCTTTGCGGGAGGGGCTCAACCCCAGCACGGTGTTCGTTGATCGACCCACGTGCTTTGGCGAGTACTGCCCCGGAAATTTTGGCGACAAGTATTTCGGTCCCATCACCATGAAGACCGCAATCACCCGCTCGGTCAACACCGTAGCCGTGCAGGCCATGGCCCGCATCGGCGTCGATCCGGTGATTGAAACTGCTCGGGCTCTGGGGTTGCAAGGGGAACTGGGTCGCTACTGGCCTCTGGCGTTGGGTGCCTATGAGCAGACCCTGCTGGACATGACCACGGCCTACGCTGCTGTGAACAACCGGGGCGTCTATATTGCCCCGACCCCCTTTCTGAGCATTACAGGTCCTGACGGGGAGGAGCTATGGAACGGTGAGCGGGATGGACGCCCCGGGCGAAGGGTTCTGGATGCCCAGGTGGCGGACACCATGGCATGGATGCTTCAGGAGGTGGTGAAATCCGGTACAGGCATTGCCGCCCAACTGCCGGACCAACGTCCCGTAGCGGGCAAAACGGGCACATCCCAAAGGAACCGTGATCTTTGGTTCATTGGCTCCATCCCCCAGTTGACCACGGGCGTCTGGTATGGCTACGACGATGAGCGGGATACCCGGCAGAAGAGCGGGGAGGCCGCCTGGACCTGGAAGCAGTTCATGCTGCCCATTGTGGCCATACTGCCCAAGCAGGACTTCCCGCCTCTGCCTGCGTCCATGACACAGCGCATGAAGCGCCAGGAGATACAAAACTTGAAAATCCTGCCCCAAGAACCGGGATCGCCGTCGACCACCTCCCCTGGCCAGCAACCTTTCCCTGCCCCCGGGGGGCGACAACCACCGGCCAATCCCCGTGGAGACAGTGGAGGTCCTGGAGTTCAACGAGAGACGCCTGTGGTGACGCCCTCTCTCCCACCTTCTCCACAGCCACCGCCGTTGCAGCCGCTGGATCCGGAGAGTAACGAATTTAATCTGGGGGACATTCCACCGTTTCAAGGCTGAAGATCAGGTCACGGGTTCGAGGGCTACGGCAAAGAACCCGTCGCAGCCATGGCGCTGAGGCCAGAGCCGGAGTTGGGTGCTATGGCCGCAGAGCCGCCTCAACGCCTCGGGCAACAGGCATGGGCGCCAGTGAGGATGTCGGTTGAGCAAGGACTCGATCTGGGCCTGGTTCTCTGCGGGATGGACCGTGCAGGTGGAATAGACAAGCCGTCCGCCAGGGCGCACCAGCCGGAGAGCCTCGTTGAGGAGTTGCCGCTGCAGCACCTGCATCTCGGCAATGTCAACCGGACTCAGGCGCCAGCGGGCACAGGCATGGCGGGCCAAGGTGCCCAGACCGGAGCAGGGTGCATCCAGAAGAACGCGATCTGCGCAGCCATGGAGGTGGGGCAGGGTACGGGCATCGGCACATCGGGTCTGGATGGACCGCAATCCCAAGCGCCGGGCATTGCGTTGCAAGCGCCGCAGCCGCGCCGCGGAGCGATCGACGGCAACGATCCGGCCCTGGTCTTCCATCAGTTCAGCCATATGGGTTGTCTTGCCACCGGGGGCAGCACACAGGTCCACCACCACGTGACCGGGTTGGGGCTGAAGCAAGGGCGTCACCAGTTGGGCGGCCCGATCCTGCACGGACCACTGGCCCGTGCTGTAGCCAGGTTGCCGGGCCATGGCCCCCACCCCCCGGGAGAGCTGTAGACCTTGCGGCGCCATGGCGATGGGCAACAACGGTTGATCAACCGCTGCCCAGGCAGCCTGCACTTCTGCCACGGAGGCCCGCAACCGGTTGACCCGCAGATCCAGGTGGGGTGGTTGGTTGGTCAGGCCCGCAAACGCCACGGCCTCCCCCTCCGGCAGCCAGTGTAGCAGCAGGTCTGCCAGCCAGTCCGGCAGGGAGTGCTGGACTGCCAGGCGGGTGGTGGCCTGCGGAGGTAGCGGTGGTTTCTCCTGCCGCTGGCGGCAACGCACAACGGTGCGTAACAGGCCGTTGACCACCGAGGCCAAGCGCCCCAATCCGTAGGCCTTGGCCAGATCAACGCTACTGCTGACCGCCACCGCCTCGGGGATTCGGTGCGCAAAGAGGAGTTGATACAGCCCCAGATGGAGCAACCAGCGCAGGGTTGGAGGTTGCTGTTGAGCAGGGAGGGCGCCACAATAATCCAGCCAGTGGTCCAGCAGGCGCCGCTGGCGAATGCTGCCATAGGTCAACTCCATGGTCAGGGCACGGTCAGCGGCGCCGAGCCGACTGCCGTGGCGTCGAAACTCCCGCTCCAGGGCCACGTCGGCAAAGGCGCCTGCAGCAACGCTCCGGAGCACTTTCCAGGCCACCAGACGGGGAAGGGACACCTCACCTGCGGAGGACCCGGGTTTGGGTTCGGGACGCATCACCGGACGACGAGGGTTGCGGCCAGGACGACGGCACAGTGCGTCATGAACGGGGATCCGATCCGTCACACGAACCGTCCTTGACGTGGATGAGGTGGACGTCGTCACCGGACGACGCCAGGGCTTGGAACACTTGCAGAGGATCAGGGATCCACAGGTAAGTGCGCAGGGGCAAACGACCGGAGAGATCCACGGGAACGCCTTCCTGCAGCAGCAACTCCCGCTGGATCCAGTCGGAGCCGTTGCGACCAGTGCTCATGGAGACGGCGCCCGTGGCGTTGACCACCCGGTGCCACGGGATGGTGGTGTTGGCGGGATCCTGACGACGTAACACCCAACCCACCTGTCGCGCGGCGCCAAAGTAACCGGCCAACTCCGCCACGCGGCCGTAGGTGGTGACGTAACTCCTGGGAATCATGGCTGTTACCCGCAAGATGTTCTGTTCTGCAGTGGGTGGCATTACGGGCAGCCGTTGTGCAAGACCGATCCGTCAGGCTAGGAGAACGTCAAGGATCCATGAGACGGG
>Ga0209020_1002389_pt1 | contig 15168 bp, 15 predicted proteins | sample PinacodermBB_FD_187298 | JGI IMG/M metagenome (GOLD analysis project Ga0209020, IMG submission 187298) | Host-associated microbial community of the marine sponge Aplysina aerophoba from Gulf of Piran - sponge pinacoderm, lysed by bead... | ecosystem: Host-associated > Porifera > Sponge >...
TCTTCCGGAACAGAATCTGGTATTCATGTTGGCAGCTGCACCGACGCTTCAAAGCATTTATGTCGGTGACCTTTTGGGGTTTGCTCTTTATGAAATGGCTAGGAATCCCGGGCTTGCGGCGGGAATCAGAGAAGAAGCAAATACGTTTTTCGACAGCGACGGTCTGGACCGAGGCAAATTCTTGCAACAAGCAGATACGGTTTCGCGTCGCTTTCTTATGGAGTGCTTGCGGATGTATCCCGTCGTCTGCATGCAAGCCCGGAACGTGGCGAACTCCTGCACGGTGGAAAATTTTGCATTGCCTCTCGGAGAACAGGTGATAATTGCGCAATCCGCCGCTCACTATATGGATGACAGTTTTCCGGATCCTTCTAAATTTGACATTGATCGCTATTTGCCGCCTCGCAACGAGCATCAAAAGCGTGACTACGCTCCGTACGGTCTGGGCACCCATATGTGTGTAGGGTATGTATGGATGAATTTACAAATGATCGTTACTTTGATGATGATCGCCTATTACTTCGAGTTCGCTCCGCTACCCAAGAATTACAAGCTCAAGATCAGTCCTTTTCCTACCTTGTCAGTTTCAAAAGCGGTCAAGCTTCGTATTGCAAATATGTTTCACGACTTGCCGGCGTGAAACTTTTGTTTGCCGTGCATTGGTTGCCGCAATGCGGGCGTGACGCAGAGGAGCTTTGTAGGTAGCCATGTTACCAATTGCCAAAGGTGCCAAATCGGGTTTTGTCAACTTGGTTGCGAATCGATGCGTGTGGACGGTAGTAGCTTCAGTCGCGGTCATCGCGGCTCTGGCGGCGGGAATGCAGCATCTGATAGTGGTCGATGTGGGCATTCGAAATCATTTCAATGATAATGATCCACAACTGGTCAAACTGGAACAATTCGAAGAAGCCTACGCAGTGTCCGACAGTGTGCTTGTCGTTGTCGCGCCAACCGGGGACACTATTTTTACGCGCGAGGCACTGCTGAGCATTGAAAAACTAACCGATGCGTTGTGGTGGACGCCGTATGCTACCCGTGTTACCTCGATCACCAATCACTCACATTCGGAGGGGAACGAAGACGGTCTGGTTGTCGAGCCGTTAGTTCAAGACGCGAGCTCGCTTGACGAGATCGAAGTCCACAGAGTTCAAACGATTGCACTTTCCAGCCAGGAGATCGCCGGTCGCCTGGTGTCTCGAGACGGCCGTTTGGCGGGGTTGGTCATTAGTCTGGCCCTTCCCGAAGAGGACCGAGAGAAGAAAAAGCTCGAAGTAGTCAACGCACTCTACGGGCTCGTCAATGAGCAGCGCAGTGCGAACCCCGACATTGAATACCACATTTACGGGGAACTGCTGCTGGATCAGACGATTCGCAAGGCGCTGGATGAAGATATGTCCGTTCTTGCACCGGTAGCGTTTTTGACGATGATGCTGGTTGCGATTGTCGTATTGCGTTCGATTTGGGGGGGGTTAGGCATTTTGGCTATGTTGATCGCGGTTATGGCTTCTGGTTTTGGTTTTGCGGGTTGGATCGGTCTAAAGTTTTATGCGGAAAGCGCGGCGGCGTTATTTGTATTGATGGCTATTGCGGTTGCCCACTCCGTGCACTTGGTTCAGGGGATGACGAAAGGTATGCATCGCGGAATGGAGCGAAAGGCCGCGATCATTAATGCACTGGAAATCAATGGCCGTCCAATTTTTCTTACGTCTGTCACTACTGCGATTGGCTTTTTGAGTTTGAATTTTTCTGAAATGCCACCTTTTCAAGTGATGGGGAACATTGTTGCGGTCGGTTCGATGTGTGCGTTTGTTTATTCGGTTACCTTGTTGCCAGCACTGTTGGCGGTGATGCCTATGCGGACTCCGGCCAAAGTGGAAAATGGGGTAGAGGTATTTGACCGCTTGGGCAATTTCGTTGTTTCCAAAAGCACCGTGCTACTTGGCGTTTTTGCTGTACTGTCGTTGGTGAGTGCGATTGGAGTCTCAAGAATAGAGTTAAATGATAACAATCTCAAGTTACTTGACGAAAGCTACGAGCTGCGGAGGTCTGCGGATTTCATCAACCGAAATTTTTCCGGTTTGGATACCTTGGAGTATTCATTGCGGTCCGGGCGAGAGGGGGGAGTTACTGACATTGACTATCTGCATCAAGTCGATGCATTCGCCAGATGGCTGCGGGAGCAACCGGAGGTTTCGCACGTGACCTCGATTGTGGATATACTGAAACGGTTGAACCAAAATTTGCATGGCGGGGCAGACGGTTCCTATGCTCTTCCCAAGAACTCGGATTTGGCGGCGCAGTACCTGGTTCTTTACGAGTTTTCTCTTCCGGTCGGTTTGGATCTGAACAATTTGATGAAGTTTGACCGTTCAGCAAGTCGGATGACAGTTGTGATAAAGTTTATGTCGGTCAGGGAGCAGATAGAACTCGATAACCGGGCGCTGATTTGGTTGCAGGAGAATGCTCCCGAAATTCAAACCGGGGCGACCGGCGTTACAATGGTCAGTGCTTATTCGGTGATGCGAAATATCGTCAAGATGTTGGTTGGTACGGTCATTGCGATGTCCATCGTTTCAGTTGTGTTGATTTTTGTCTTTAGGAGCGTACGGTTGGGACTGTTAAGTTTGGTGCCTAATTTTTTGCCAGCGATTATTGCAATGGGGTTTTGTGGGTACGCTGTTGGAACGGTTAGTATTGCCGCGTCGATTGTGACGGCGATAGCGTTCGGTATTATCGTGGACGATACCATTCATTTGTTATCGAATTACCTGAGGATGCGTGATGAGGGCAAAACGCCTGCGGAGGCAATCGTACCGACTTTCAAACAGGTCGGTAAGCCGCTGTTAGTTACGACGTTGATTTTCGCATTGGGATTTTTGGTCTTCGGTGCATCGGGCCTTGCGACCAATCAAACACTTGGGGTTTTGGTGGGTCTCACGATTGTCATTGCATTGGTCGCTGATTTTCTCTTGTTCCCGGCGCTGCTTGTGGTTTTCGATCGGCGGAGATCGAGCTCGAATGAGCCTGCTCCAGATGCGCCGTAAAGATTGGCGTAGGAGGGGACCTTTTTGTCGGTTCGGGTGTCCTGGTGTCTATGGCAGCCGAAAATTGCGCATGTTTGGCAATCGAAAATCTCTCACATGCAGTTTGATGTTGTGTCCCCAAGCGTGGTGTCGAGGGTGTGGGCTGCTATTGAGCTGTGGCTAATCAGGTTGGCGCAAACCCGGTTAGCCATAGCGGGCGGCCGTCAAGGTTGCCGTGTTCGCTTTGGCTGACGATGACGCCGAAGCTGGGGAGGTTGTCGTCCCGGAACACGGTGTCCTTGTCCTCGACCGCGAGTGCGTCGAAGGTGCGCCTGGAGATTGTCTGGTATTTCAGCTTGGCCGTGAAGTGCCTCCTCGCGATTGCCGGCCGGCGGCCGTGTCGCCAAGCCGCCGTGCGGGGCGTAAGTGTAAGCAATGCGCAAGCTATCGGGAGGTGATCAGGATCGCATTGGAGCGGCGGATGCAATCCGTATCTTAATCCGAAATAGACCGAAATATTAGCGGGTTATACTTCGACTGGCAGCCGGGTGGGGCCGCGGAATAGCATGGCGTGGAGTGCCGAATTGCGGACTTTGAGATATCTGTAAAAGTGCCGCCCACATTGACGCCGATCCGGTACGGGGTTCCATTGCCTGTCATGACGTTGCGCGGCCGTCCGTCAGCCGATGCGGGCGGTCATGCCGCCATCGACCGGCAGGTTGACACCGGTGATGAACCCGGCTTCGTCCGAGGCGAGGAACAATGCCGCACGGGCGGTGTCCCAGCCCGTCCCCATCTTCTTGTTGAGCGGGATCTGGGCGTCGCGGGACGCGCGGACCTCTTCGGCGGAGACGCCGCTCCTGCGGACGCGGTAGCCGATGGAGATCGGCGTGTCCATCAGGCCCGGCATGATGACGTTGCAGCGTATGCCATAGTCCCAATTGGTGCTGGCGAGCATGTGGCAGAAGGCATTCATGCCGGCCTTGGACGCCTTGTAGATCACGCGGTCGGCCGCACAGACCGCAATGATCGAGGATACCGCGACAATCGCGCCCGACCGCTGCTCGCGCATGATCGGCACGACCAGCCGGGACGTGCGATAGAGGCCCTTCAGGTTGACGTCCATCACCCGGTCCCAGACCTCTTCCGGCAGCGACATCGGGTCGTTGTCTAGCCCGTCTCCGGTGATGCCTACATTGTAGTGCAGGATGTCGATGCGCCCGTGCCGGTCGGTGCAGGCCGCAACGAAGGCGGCGCAGTCCTCGTTGCTGGTCACGTCGCCCCGCACCGCGATGCAGGCGCCGCCTTCCGCGCGGATCATGGCAGCAGTCTCCTCGGCCGAGGCGAGGTTGTTATCCACCGCCACCACCTTCGCCCCCTCGCGCGCAAACAGGATCGCCGTCGCGCGGCCGTTGCCGACCGTGTCGCCGTCCTGCTGTCCGGCGCCCACGACCAGCGCCACCTTGTCCTTCAGCTTCATTGCTTTGTCCGCCGACCGCTCCGGTTACGCTTTCCATCTTGCCCCCGCCGCCGACCATCCTCAACCGCGCTCCGGAGCGCCGCCGATGAGCATTCCCCTGTCGGTCATGTTATTCGTAAGCGCCATGGCGCAAGAACCGCTCGAAGACGATCCGGAGACGTCGCCGCGCTACCTCACGACGAAAGAAGTGGCGGCACTTCTGCGCGTGAGGGAGCGCAAGGTGTACGACCTCGCCGCTGTCGGCGGGATTCCGCACAGGCGGATCACGGGGAAGCTGCTCTTCCCGCGCACGGAAATCCTGGCGTGGATCGAAGGAGGCGGCGGTGCCGAATCTCCGGAGCGGCCGGAGGTGCTTACCGGCTCGCACGATCCGCTTCTCGACTGGGCCGTGCGCGAGTCCGGTTCGGGCCTGGCGACACTCTGGAACGGGAGCCTCGACGGCCTGGACTCCTTCGCCGGCGGTCGCGCCGCGCTTGCCGGGCTGCATATCCCGGAGGAAGCGGACTGGAATGTCCGGACAGTTGCCGGCCGAGGCATACGCGGCTCGGTACTGATCGCCTGGGTTGCGCGGGCTCGGGGCCTCGTCCTGTCCGAGCGCGTATGCGAAGAGGTTCGCTGCATTTCCGATCTCAAAGGCAGGCGGGTCGCCATGCGCCAGCCGGGCGCCGGGGCTACGGCGCTCTTCGAGAAGCTACTGTCGAAGGAAGGGCTTGCGGCGACGGACTTGGTCCCTTCGACTGAGCTGGCGCGAACCGAGAGCGATGCGGCGGCAGCCGTGGCTGCGGGAGACGCGGATGCGGCGCTGGGCATCGAAGCGATGGCTCGGCAATTCCACTTGCCGTTCCTGCCGATTGTGCAGGAGCGGTTCGATCTGCTGATCGACCGGCGTTCCTATTTCACCGAACGGGTGCAAGCGCTCATGGCTTTTGCCCGCAGCGACGCCTTCAGCCGCAAGGCTGATGCGATGGGCGGCTACGATCTGTCCGAGACCGGTCATGTGCGCTGGCTTTCGCCCTGACGCGCCAGCGACGGCAAGCAGACAGTCCTGCCGTCCGCCAGTCGCTCCACGCGAACATCGATCCCGTAAACGGCGGACAACGCCTCCTCGGTGAGGGCGGCGGCGGGCGTACCGGTTGCCCGCACACGGCCTTCGTGGAGCAAGGCGACATCGGTACCGACGGCGAAGGCGTGGTCGGGATCGTGGGTCGAGAGGATGACCGTGAGCCCGTCGGCGGCAAGCCCGGCGATTTCCCGGAGCACCAGCGCCTGGTTGCCGAAATCGAGGCTGGCGGTCGGCTCATCCATGATGAGCACCTGTGTTTCCTGCGCCAGCGCCCGCGCGACCAGCACGAGCTGACGCTGGCCGCCGGAGAGCCGGGTGTAATCCGCCTCCGCCAGGTCGCCGATGCGCAGGCGGTCGAGCGCGGCCCGCGCGGCTTCGCGATCGATTTCGCCCGGTTGCGAGAAGAGGCCGAGTCGCGCCGTCCGGCCCATCAGGACGACTTCGAATGCGGACCAGGCGAAGGGTGGCGTATGTGCTTGCGGCACATAGGCGATGCGCCGCGCAATCTCGGCTCGCGAGAGCCCGTCGAGCGGCCGGCCCTCCAGAAGCACCTGCCCGCCCCGCGCCGGAATGAGGCCGAGTTGCGTCCTGAACAGCGTGGTCTTGCCGGACCCGTTTGGGCCGAGCAGGCAGAGCACCGAGCCAGGTCCGGCGGCGAGCGATATGCCGGACCCGACCTCATGCCCCGGATAGCCGATCGCGAGATCGCGGGTTTCGACGGTCATGCCCATGCGCGCCGGCCCCGTGCGAGCAGCCAGAGGAAGAAGGGCGCCCCGACCACGGCGGTCAGGATGCCGAGCGGCACTTCGGCGGCGGAGATCGTGCGCGCCAGCGTATCGACCGCCAGCATGTAGCCGGCGCCCAGCAGCGCGGCGGCAGGCAGGAGCCGGCCGAAGCCGGGGCCGACGAGCATGCGGGCGATGTGCGGGATGACGAGACCGACCCAGCCGACGACACCTGCAACCGCGACGACGCTCGCCGTGATGAGGGTGGCGCAGAGGATGACAATGAGGCGGAGCCGCCCGGCCTCGATGCCGAGCGCGCGGGCCTCCTCGTCGCCTAGCGCCAGGACATTGATCCTCCAGCGCAGGAGGATCAGGGGCACCAGGCCGAAGGCCACGACCGGAGCCGCCGGGAGAAGGTCCGCGGCCTTCACTCCGGCGAGGCTGCCGAGGAGCCAGAAGGTGATGGCAGGGAGCTGGTCGTAGGGGTCGGCCAGCACTTTCAGCAGCGAAGTCGCTGCGCCTGCGAGCGCGCCGACCACCACGCCCGCCAGCACCAGAATGAGCGTGCGGTCGCCCGTCCGTACCGCAGCTGCAACGAAGGCGACGAGCGTGACGGCGCCGAGCCCGCCGGCGAATCCCAGGAGCTGGATCGCCACGACCGGCAGCGACAGGAAAATCCCGAGCACTGCGCCGAGGCCCGCCCCGGCCGAGACGCCCAGAATGTCGGGCGACACGAGCGGGTTGCGGAAGATCGTCTGGTAGCAGGCGCCCGCCGCCGCCAGAGCCGCGCCGACCAGCAGCGAGGCAGCCACCCTCGGAAGCCGGATCGCCAGCAGCACGGTCTCCGCCTGGCCGGTGCCCTCGCGGCCCGTCAGCACAGATACCGCTTCGACCATCCCGAGCGGATAAGGCCCGATCAGGAGTGCGGCGAAGGCGCAGAGGATCAACGCGCCGGTGAGCCAGAGCGCCGTTCCGGCCCCCGCTCCCCCGCGGTTGCGGGCAGAATTCAAGGTGCCCGTCCGCCCGCCCACTCCAGAAGCCGGTCGAGGTCGGCCCCGCCAAGATCGACATGGTACCAGAGCTTGTAGAAGGCGTGCGTCTCGGCCCGCAGGTCGCCCGGCCACAGATCGGGATAGAAGAGGCCGGCCAGCCATTTCAGGCCCATCATCCGGTTGATGGAAGGCGGCCGGTCGATCCAGCCGAACGGCGCGGTCGGGGAGAGATAGACCCGGCCCTGGCGAACGGCTGCAATCCCTTGCCAGAGCGATTCCTTCCAGACGCGGTCGTAGAAGGTCCGGTCCCAGGTGACGATGGTGTCGGGGTCCGCCACGATCACCTGCTCGGGCGACGCCCGGACGAGCCCGTAGCGGCCCGGCACATCGGCCACGTTCCGTCCGCCCGCGAGTTCGATGATCTCGGTGTTGATGGACCCCTTCAGCCCCGTCTCGAGGCCGTCCGGCCCGCGGGCGAGATAGACGCGCGGGCGCTCCTTTGCGGGCACGGCGCCGAGCGCGGCCTCGAGTTGCGCGAAGGTGGTCTCGACATCCGCCGCAAGGGCCTCTCCGCGTTCCGGAACGCCGAGCGCCTCGCCCAGAAGGCGGAGCGAGGCCGCCGTTTCGGAAAAGCGTCCGTTGACGAGGACATAGGGAATGCCCGTCTGTTCCTGGACGCGGTTTGCGAGGTCGATATAGGTGTCCCGCACGGACCCGAAATCCACGATGAGGTCGGGCCTGAGCGCAATCACCCGTTCGAGGTTTGCGCCGCCGCCGCGGCCGGTGAGCCGGCCCGTCTCGGGAAGCTCGCGCCAGGGTTCGGCGATATAGGGCTTCTCGTAGTCCCGGAGTGCGCGCGGCCACCCGAGCAGCGCCTCCGGCTTGAACGCATAGACCAGAATTGCGGCGGGCGGCCCGGCCGCAAAGACGCGCTCCACCCGGTCCGGGATTTCCACGGCCCTGCCGGCGGAGTCCTCTACCATGCGCGCTTCAACCGATATGGCGAGGCTGGCGAGCGCAACCGCCAGCAGGGAACGCAAAAACCCTGTCATCCCGCAATCCTTATGCCAGCCGGTCCCGCCATGCCAGCGAAGGCCGGTCTGCATCCGTCAGCTGCCGGCGTTCGGGAAGAAGAGCTGCTTGCCGTCCACCCTGTAGGATGCGATGGCCGCTTGCCCCTCCCGGGAGAGCATCCAGTCGAGGAATTGCCGGCCGAGACCGGCCCTGACATTCGGGTGTTTCTCCGGGTTCACCAGCACGATGCCGTACTGGTTGAACAGCCTGGGGTCGCCCTCGACGAGGACCCGGTGGCCGTTCTTGTTGCCGAAGCTTGTCCAGGTGGCGCGGTCGGCCAGCACGTAGGCGCCCATGCCGGCGCCCATGTTGAGCGTTGCGCCCATGCCCGAACCGGTTTCGCGGTACCAGCCGCCGGAGGCTTCCGCCACATCCACCCCGGCTTCCGCCCAGAGCGCAAGTTCCGCCTTGTGCGTGCCGCTGTCGTCGCCGCGCGAGGCGAAGGGAGCCCCGGCCCTTGCAATCCTGCTCAACGCCGCCACGACATCGTTCGACCCCGCGACGCCCGCGGGGTCCTCAGCCGGGCCGACTACGACGAAATCGTTGTACATGAGGTCGAAGCGCGCAATGCCGTAGCCCGCCGCCACGAACTCTTCCTCGGAGGGTTTCGAGTGGACGAGCAGCACGTCGCCGTCGCCATTGGCCGCATTCCTGATCGCCTGGCCCGTGCCCACCGCGACGACCCGCACCTCGATGCCGGTCTTCTGCCGGAACAGCGGCAGGATGTGGTCGTACAGGCCCGAGTTCTGAATCGATGTCGTGGACTGGACGACGATGAATTTTTCCGTCGCGGCCAGCGGTCCGGCCGCGATGAACCCGGCTGCCGCGAGTGCAAGGACGATAGACCGGAACACGATATCCACGCCCTTGGGTCTATGCTTTCGGGGACGGGGAATCGAGATAGAGGCGGCCCTGCAGCCACGCGCGGGCGGCTTCCGAGCGGGGCGCGTCCAGCACATCTTCCACGCGGCCGGTTTCCACGACCCGTCCGCCATGCAGGAAAACCAGATCGTCGCCGAGGCGCCGCGCCTGCCCGATGTCATGCGTGACGAGCACGGTCGCGACGCCGCTCTCATGCGCTTCGGCGACCAGCCGTTCGATGGCATGGGTCGAACCCGGATCGAGGCTGGCCGTCGCCTCGTCGAGGAACAGCACGCGCGGCGCACAGGCCAGCGCGCGCACGACCGCCAGCCGCTGCTGCTCGCCCCCCGACAACACGCGCGCCGGACGGTTTGCCAGGTCGCCGAGGCGCGAGCGTTCCATCGCTTCGGCTTCCCGCGCTTTGCGCTCCGGCCCTGCCAGCCCGCGCACCGCGAGCGCGAAGCGCAGATTGCCGAGCACGGAGCGGCGCAGCAACACTGGGCGCTGGAACACCATGGCCTGATCGCGGCGGCCGTCCCGGTCCAGGGGGCGTCCCTGCCATAGCACTTCGCCTGCAGTCGGCCGGATCAGGCCGTGCAGCAGGCGCAGCAGCAGGCTCTTGCCGGCGCCGTTGGCGCCCATGATCACGGTACGCGTCCGGGGCCGGATATCGATGTCGATGCCGTCGATAAGCCGCTTACCGCCGCCATCGAAGCGGAGGCCGCGTGCCCGGAGCAGCGCGCCGCAAGGGCCTTCGCCCTGCAGCGGGGAGGCCGGCACGGTCATATCGGGCGCTGCGTCAAACATAGGCCATCCTCACGGCCGACGCCCTGAGCGTCATGGCGGCTCCGTTCACCGCCACCGCGATGGCGAGCAGCACCACGCCGAGCGCAAGCGCGAGTTCCAAATTGCCCTTGGAGGTCTCCAGCGCGATCGTCGTGGTCATGACGCGGGTCACATGGTTGATGTTGCCGCCGACGATGATGACCGCGCCCACCTCCGCCACCGCGCGGCCGAAGCCGGCGAGCGCCACTGTCAGGAGGCTGTAGCGCGCATCCCACAGCAGCGCGGCGACCCGGTCCAGAGGCCCGACGCCGAGCGAATCGAACTGTTCGGCATATTCGCGGTAGTAGTCCTCCACCACCTGCCGGCTGAGCGCGGCGACGATAGGCGTGACGAGAATCGTCTGCGCGATAATCATGGCTGCCGGCGTGTAGAGAAGGCCCAGCGGACCCAGCGGCCCGGCTGCCGACAGCATCAGGTAGGCAATCAGTCCCACGACAACGGGCGGCAGGCCCATCAGTGCGTTCAGGATGACGATTGCGGCCGTCCGTCCCGGAAACCGGAACGCGCCTACCGCCGCGCCGAGCGGCAGGCCGATGGCGCAGGAGATGGCAACGGCCGTCAGCGTCACCCTGAGCGACAGGCCGATGATCTCGATGAGGTCGGAGTCCCAGGCCAGGATCAGGCCGAACGCCTCGCCGAGAATCTCCCAAAAACTCTCCACTCCGCGTTTCCTCCCGCGAATCGGAAGAAAAACACAAAAAACATACAAAATCCATAAAATCGGCATGGCTTCCGGCCGCCACCGACCGGTGGGAATGTGAAATTTTCCGCCCTGGGCGGGACTTTCCCGCTCCGGTGCGACGCTGTACGCTTTCGGACTGGACAGGCTCCAAAACAACAAGTTGCCGAAGATGCCCGGGTTTGACGGACAGCGCGGCGGATTCCTCGAACGCCTGCGTTCGGCAGGCGGGGAAGTCTCGGGCGCGTTCGGCGATCTCGGCACGCTCCTGCCTTATGCGGTTGCGGCAATAGGCGCCGGCCTCCTCGCGCCGACGCCGGTGTTTGCGGGCTTCGCTGCCGGCTATCTGCTGGTGGCCGGGATCTACCGGATGCCCGTTTCCGTCCAGCCGATGAAGGCGCTCGGCGCGGTGATTGTCGCCGGCGGCCTCACGGCGGTCGAAACCGCCTGGGCAGGCGGCATTGTCGGTGCGGTGCTCCTTCTGCTTGCGGCCGTTCCGTCTTTCGAGAGGGCTGCCCGCGCGATTCCCCAATCGGTCGTCACCGGGCTCCAGGCCGGCCTCGGCCTGATGCTCGGAACGGTCGCCTTCGGCCTGATGAGCCAGGACTGGATCGTGGCGTTCGCGGCGCTCGCCGTGCTGGGTCTCTCCTTCGTTCTGCGGCGCGGGCCCTGGGCGCTCGCCGTGGTTGTCGGTGCCGTGCTGCTGGCGCCTTATGCAGGCCCGCCCGCTGTCCCGGCCATGCCGGCCGGGGGCGCCGCTTCCGTTCAGGCCGTGGTGTCGGGCGTGCTGGCGCAACTGCCGCTCACCTTGCTCAACGCGGTTGTCGTGGCCGCGGCCGTGGCGCGTTCGCTCTATCCCGACCGCGCCTCGCATGTCGGCGAGCGCAAGCTCGCCGCCACGAACGGGCTGCTGAACCTCGTTCTCGCGCCCCTGGGCGCCATGCCGATGTGCCACGGCGCGGGCGGCGTCGCCGCGCACCACCGCTTTGGCGCCCGCGGCATCGGCGCGCCGCTGACGATCGCGGCCTGCTGCGGCGCGGTTGCCCTGATGGGGCAGGAGGTCGTCGGCATTCTGATGGCGATCCCGCCCGCGGCGGTGGGGGCGCTGCTCGTTTATGCGGCGGTCGACCTGATCCTGAGCCCGAGGCTGCTCGACGCCCGCCCGGATTGCCGGCCCGTCATCGCCGCCGCCGCGCTTGCGACGGTCTTCTGGGGCGCGCTGGCGGGCCTGCTGACGGGTCTGGCCGCCGAGGTGCTGCGCGTCCATGTCTGGCGGAAGCTCCGGCCGGGCTCGCCGGAACCGGGAGCGTAGTCCGGGCAGAGGCCTGTTCATTCGCCGCCATAGGCGCCGCCCACCTCTTCGGGCGCAATGGCGACGGTCTTGATGACGGCGTAGCAGGACACGCCCTCGGCCAGACCCAGCGCCTCGGTAGAGCGGCGGGTCGCGCGGGACAGGATCGTGCCGGCCCTTGTGCGCACGGAGACGATGGCGCCCGGCCCTTCGCCCGGCCGGACCGATTCGACCGTGCCCGGCAGGATGTTCAGCGCCGACAGGCCTTCCGGCTCCCTGCGCGACAGCAGCACTTCATGCGCCGCAATCCGGACCCTGATCCGGCTGCCGGGCGCGTGCGGCACCCGCGGCAGGAAGAGGCGCACGCCGCCCGCCTCGATCTCCGACAGCCCGTCGGCATGGTGGCGGACCACCGCCGCCTCCAGCACCGCGCCGGCGCCGCGCGCGCCCAACGGCGTGACCGTCGGGTCGCCCAGCACCTCGACCGCCGGCCCCTGGCGCACCGTCTTTCCGTCCTCCAGGGCAATCACGGTCGTCGCAAGCCGCGCCACCTCCGCCGCGGAATGACTCACATAGAGGACCGGCACCGACACCTCGTCGCGCAAGCGCTCGAAATAGGGCAGGATTTCCGCCTTGCGCGCCTCGTCCAGCGAAGCCAGAGGCTCGTCGGCGAGAATGAGCCGGGGGCTCGCCAGCAGCGCGCGCCCGATCGCGACCCGCTGCTTCTCGCCGCTCGACAGCGCCCCGGGGCGGCGGCCCAGCAGATGCCCGATGCCGAGCATTTCGACGATGCGCCCCATATCCTCTCGCGGCCCGTCCTTCGGCGAGAACCAGCGCCCGTAAAGCAGGTTCTGGCGCACGGTGAGATGGGGAAACAGCCGTCCCTCCTGGAAGATATAGCCGAGCCGGCGGCGGTGGGGCGGCAGCCACGCGCCGCGCGCGGTGTCGAACAATACCCATCCATCGGCGGCCGCGCGCCCTGCGTCCGGCCTGAGAAGCCCCGCGACGGCATTGACAGTCGTCGTCTTGCCGGAGCCCGAGCGGCCGAAGAGCACGGTCACGCCCGGCGGCGCCTCGAAGGAAACGTCGAGTTCGAAGCCGGGAAAGGCGTGGCGCAGGGTCACAGAGAGCGTCATGCGCCGGCCACCCGTCTCGCCACGCGCCGCGCGACGATCTCGGAGAGCAGCAGCGCCGCCATCGAGACGGCGACCGCGATTCCGACCAGCCGGAGCGCGGAGGCTTCGCCGCCGGGTACCTGGAGGAAGGCGTAAATGGCCGTCGGCAGGGTCTGCGTCTGGCCGGGGATGTTGGAGACGAAGGTGATCGTCGCGCCGAACTCGCCCATCGCCTTGGCGAAAGCGAGGATCGCGCCGGCGAGGATGCCGGGCAGGACGAGCGGCAGGGTGACGGTCACGAAGACCCAGGGGCCGGAGGCGCCGAGGGTTGCGCTCGCCTGTTCGAGCCTCGGGTCCACCGCCTCGATGGAAAGCCGGATGGCGCGGACCATGAGGGGGAAGGCCATGACAGCGGCCGCCAGCGCCGCGCCCGTCCAGCGGAAGGCGAAGACGATACCGACCTCCTGCAGCAGGCTGCCGAGGGGCCCGCGCGTGCCGAATGCCAGCAGCAGCAGGTAGCCCGTCGCCACCGGGGGCAGGATGAGCGGCAGATGCACCAGCCCGTTCAGGAGCTGCCTGCCGGGGAAGCGCCAGCGCGCGAGCGCATAGGCGGTCAGCACGCCGAGCGGCAGGCTCGCGAGCGTTGCCCAGAACGCGACGCGCAGGGACAGCGCAACCGCCTGCCACTCCTCGGGGCTCAGCCAGTCCATGCCGCAATTCTACTCGAACGAGACGGCAAAGCCTTGCCGCTCGAATGCCGTTCGTGCGGCGGGTCCGCGAAGCCAGGCGAGGAAGCGCCGATTGAGCGGGTTGCGGCTCGCGGCCACGGCGGCGGCCGGATAGACGATGGGCGGGTGGGTATCCGCCGGGAAGGTGCCGGCGACCGTCACATTGTCGTCGGCCGCGGCGTCGGTGGCATAGACGATCCCGAAAGGCGCCTCGCCGGAAGAGACCAGCGCCAGCGCCGCGCGCACATTGTCCGCCTGCGCCACCTTCGGCGCGACGGCCTCCCAGACGCCCAGCGACCTGAGCGCGGCCTTGGCGTAGATCCCGGCGGGCACCGCATCCACGAGCGTCATGGCGAGGCGGCCCCCGCCAAGCATCGCGGCGATATCCATGCCCGGCGCGATCTCCACCTTTGCCGCATCCCGGCCGTGGGCGACCAGCACGAGGGCGTTGCCCAGCAGGTCGAAGCGGCTTGCCGGGTCGATGAGGCCGTCCCGCTCCAGCGCATCCATCCAGCCGGGATTGGCGGAAATAAAGATGTCCGCCGGCGCGCCGTGCTGGATCTGGCGGGCAAGCGCGGAGGAGCCGGCAAGCGACGCAGCGACCGCATGGCCGGTCTCCCGCTCGAATCCGGCGGCGACCTCGTCCATCGCGTTCTTCAGGCTGGCCGCGGCGAACACCGTGAGCCCGTCGGCGCCGAAGCCGGGCGCGGCGAGGCCCAGGCCGAAGGCGAAGCCGGCGGCGAGTCCGAACAGGCGGCGGCGGATGGACGGAATCGGCAAGAGCGGCGCTCCCTGGCGGTCGGCGCGTTCGCGCGGTCCGGCCAATTGGCCTGTTTCCGCCAGCCCGACAAGGCCCTGCCGTTCGGCAGGACGTCCCCGCGAAGTGTCATGAATTGTCATGTTCCGTCATGGCCGGGGGTGCGCGCGTCTCCCGTCCGATCCCTTTCCGTTGTGCCCGGATCTCCCCCTCCGTGACGGGAAAAGGGTCGGTCCGGCAGGAAGTCGCCGTCGTCGAAGCCCTCCTGTGCTTCCATCGCCTCCCGGCAGGCGCGCTTCCGCGCGAGCGCGCGCTCGGTCCGATCGATGATGGGCATGAGGCGCGGCTCCTTTCATTTCGCTCGGGTTCGATACCAGAAGCCCGGCTGCGGTGCGGGACCGCGCCGGGCCGGGAGGACGGCGTTGACGGACAGACAGGCGGCCCCGGCGGGGAACGACCCTGTTTCGCGCGTATCGCGGGCGGGCGCGGGCGCGTGTTGGCGCCGGCGCGGTTCGCGCGCCTGATTGCGCGCGC
>Ga0209020_1002400_pt1 | contig 15133 bp, 13 predicted proteins | sample PinacodermBB_FD_187298 | JGI IMG/M metagenome (GOLD analysis project Ga0209020, IMG submission 187298) | Host-associated microbial community of the marine sponge Aplysina aerophoba from Gulf of Piran - sponge pinacoderm, lysed by bead... | ecosystem: Host-associated > Porifera > Sponge >...
CTCGGCGCCGAGGGCGCCGGCAACCGGCTTGACCTCGATGCGCTGGAAGCCGCTCATATGTCCTCTCCTTCCCACGATGACGGCGCGAGCCTATATCCAATTCCGGCCGCGGTCCAAGCCCGCCGCGCGCTGCGGCGCCCCGAAGGAGACCGGTTCCCATGCTCACGCCCGAAATGACGGCACTGGTCCGGGAGAACACGCTGGCGCTGGTGGCGACGGTGACGCCCGAGGGCGAGCCTGCGGTCTCTCCCAAGGCAACCGTCGTCGTGCTCGACCCCGAGCGGCTTGTCTTCTCGGACCTGCGCTCACCCGGCACGCGGCGCAACCTCGCCGCCAATCCGGCTTGCGAGCTCTGCTTCGTCGATGTGTTCCGCCGCAAGGCGGTGCGCGTGCGCGGCCGGGGCTCTTACCATGCGCGCGGCGCGCCGGAGTTCGACGCCCTCCTGCCGCATTTCACCGAATGGCCGGACCTGCAGCCCCGGATGTGCGGGGTGTTCGAGATCGCTGTCACCGCCGCGGAGATGGTGGTGTCGCCCGCCTATGACATGGGCGCAGACGAGGCCGCGCTCGCTGCCGGGTGGCTCGCCCGCTACCGTCAACTGATCGAAGGCTGATCGCGCCGCCCGGGACCGTCAGCCGTCGGCGTCGATTTCGGCGAGAAGGGCGGCCGCGCGCTCATCGACGATGCGCTGATAGGCGTTTTTCGCCGGCACCGCCATGGCCTGTCGGAGCAGGCTTCCGACGCGGCCAATGTCGCCGTCCAGCTTCCGCAGCGCAAGCGCATACTCGAAGAGGGGGACTTTCCCCCCGGGCGCGAGCGCAAAGACCCGGTCGAACAGTTCGTGGACGGTCTTCTCGCGCGCACCGAAGGCGATCCTGGCCAGAAAGGAACCTGCGGCCTCCACTACTCCCGCGTTCCAGCCTGCCAGCCCCGTGAGCGCGGCCACCGAATCCGGCTCCAGCTCCAGCGCGCGTTCCAGCGCATCGCGGATCTTCTCCGCATAGCCCCGTTCCTTGGCCTCTCCCCCGGTCAGCGTCTGACCATGTCGGCCCATCACGCGGGCGGCGGCAATATGGGCGAAGGCCGCGTCCGGGCCAGCCTCCACGGCGCGGGCCACAAGCTCGAGCCCGCGTTCGAACAGAGCCGGCCGGTCCGCCTCCGCAGACCGGAATAGAGCTTGTACCGCCAATGCCTCTGCCGCGAGCGCAAAGCCCTTCGCGCCGCCGGCCGCCTCGCCCATATCGGCGGCTTCGAGGAACCGGCCCTCGGTCCAGGCGGCGCGGGCAGCATCCAGTGGACCGGCCGCAGCCGGGAGCGCCATCAGCGCGGCAACCAACGCAGCCGCAATTGCAGTCCTGAGTGAGGTGGCGAGCATGGCAGCCGGGCGTCGGTTCAACGATACGATGAAGACTATATGAGAGAAGGAGGCGAGGGGAAGCGCCCGGTTGACAGGCAGGGCAGCCGGGGCAGAATGACGGGTGGAAGCGGGCGTAGCTCAGTGGTAGAGCATCGGCTTCCCAAGCCGAGTGCCGTGGGTTCGATCCCCATCGCCCGCTCCAGCTTGGCGCCCGCCCGGGGGAGGCGATGGAATATCGCGAAATCGAGGTTGCGCCGGTCGCAGGCGCGCTCGGGGCCGAGGTCGGGGGCGTGGACCTTTCCGCTCCACTTCCCGACGACTGTTTCGAGGAAATCCGGCGGGCCTTTCTCGAACACAGGGTGATCTTCTTCCGCGGCCAGGACCTGAAGCCCCGGAAGCAGCGCGATTTCGCCGCCCGCTTCGGCCCCTGCAACCGCTACCCCTTCGTCGCCGGGCTGCAGGAATGCCCGGAGGTGATCCCGATCGTGAAGGAGCCGGAGGAGACCTTCAATTTCGGCGGCCTCTGGCATTCCGACACCACCTATCTGGAGAAGCCGCCGCTCGGCACCCTGCTCTACGCCGTCGAGACGCCGCCGCAAGGCGGCGATACGCTGTTCGCCAACACCAAACTCGCCTATGACGCGCTGTCCGACGGCATGAAGGCCGCGCTTGCGGGGCTCCGGGGCCTCTCCAGCGCGAAGATCCGCTATGCCGACGGCGGGCGGTCCGGGCAGTTCAGCAAGTTCAAGGGTGCGATGGCCGCAACCGGCCTCGACGAGGAGGAAACGCTGGAAGCCTGGCATCCGGTGGTCCGCACCCATCCCGACACCGGCGAGAAGGCGCTCTATCTCAACCGCGCCCACACGATGCGCTTCGAGGGCTGGACCGAGGCCGAGAGCCGGCCCTGGATCGACTGGCTGTGCGAGCATATCGCGCGGCCCGAATTCACCTGCCGGTTCCGCTGGCAGCCGGGCTCCGTCGCGCTCTGGGACAATCGCTGCACGCACCATTTTGCGCTCAACGACTATCACGGCTACCGCCGCCGCATGCACCGCTGCACAATAGAGGGCGACCGGCCCTCCTGACGCGCGCCCCCGCAAATTTCCGGAGTTTCCATGAACAGCAAGACCGCGCCCAACGGCGCGCCCAAGATCGCGATTGTCTGCGCCGGGGCCGTCGGCTCCCATGTCGGCGGCCATCTGACGCGAGCGGGATATGCGCCGATCCTGGTCGATTTCTGGCCCGAGCATGTCGAGACGATGCGCCGAGACGGGCTGAAGCTCACCGGCATGACCGAACCCGAATGTTTCGTGCAGCCGGTCGAGGCCTGGCACATCACCGAACTGGAACGGCTCTCACGCGAGCGCCCGGTGGATATCGCGTTCGTCTGCGCCAAGTCCTACGACACGGTCTGGGCGACGGAGATGATCCGGCAATATCTCGCACCGGGCGGCTTCGTCGTCTCGCTCCAGAACGGCATCAACGAGGAGCGGGTCGCCAGCGTTGTCGGCTGGGGCAAGACTCTGGGCGCCATTGCCAGCCTGATCGCGGTAGAGCTGCACGCGCCGGGCGAGGTGCGCCGCAATGTGCAGCTCGGCGGCGAGCGGCATACTGTCTTCCGCGTGGGCGAACCGCACGGCCGGGTCACGGACCGCGCACGGTCGATCGCCGAGATGCTCTCGCATGTAGACAGCGCCATAGCCACCCCCAACCTCTGGGGCGAGCGCTGGTCGAAGCTGGTCATCAATTCGATGCGCAACCCGATGTCGGCGGCGACCGGCCTCGGCGGCAACGACGCGGACCGGCTCGACTACACGCGCCGCCTTGCGATCCGCATTGCCGGCGAGGCGATCCGCATCGGGCTCGCGCACGGTTTCACCCTGGAGAAACTCTACGGCATGGAGCCGGAGCGCGTGGCCGAGGCGGCCGAAGGCAGCAATGAGGCGATGGCGGAGATCGAGGAGGTTCTGGAGCGCAATGCTCAGGGCCGCTCGGGCGGCCAGCGCCCCTCCATGGGCCAGGACATCCAGAAGGGCCGACGCACGGAGATCGACTATCTCAACGGACTGGTGGTGGATTATGGCGAACGCCTGGGCCTTGCCGCCGACGCCAACCGGGCCATCGTCGAGGTGGTGAAGCGCGTCGAGCGCAAGGAAATCGCCCCCGCCCCGGAGAACGTGCGGCATATCTGAGGAACGTTGAGGGCCCGGCCGGCCGTTCACAGCGTCCGCAGGCGCTCGAAGCGGTGCAGCATGAAAGCCGTGCCGACAGCCGGCGCGGCGAGGTTGACGAACGGCACGGTCATCAGCCAGGCGACGACGACGCCCGAGAGCCATATCCGAAAAGCGTGGCGGCGGCGGAGCACCCGCGCGGCCTCCGCATCGAGACGGCGCAGCGCGGCGGCCTCGAAATATTCCCGTCCGCAGAGCCAGCCGTTCAGGAGCCAGAAGAGCAGCAGGCCCAGCGGCGGCACGAAAAGCCACACCGGCAGCAGCAAGAGGTTCAGGCCGAGCGCCGCGCCGACGAAATAGAGCGTCTGGCGGAACGTCTCGCTCCAGGCCTGCGCATTGGGCGCCCCGAGATTCGGATAGTGCCGGGCCTCGACGGCGCGCACGGCGCTTTCCAGGAAAAGCCCCTGCAGCGCAGCGGCGGCCGCCGGGAACAGCATCGCCGCGGCCGCGAATGCGGCGACCCCGCCGGCGAGGCCCGCCGCAATGTCCAGCCAGCCGATGCCGGTGAGCCCGCCAAGCGCCCAGCCGGCGCCTGCCGCCAGCGCAGCCAGCAAGAGTGCGGCCAGCAGGCAGGAAAACAGCACGACCCGCCGGAAGCGGCTGTCCGAAAGCTGCGCAAAGGCTCTGAAGAGGTCGGCGATCAAGGTGCGGCACCTTCCCCGAGACCGTAGGCGCGGGCGAGAAGCCGGATCGGGTGCTCCACCGTCCGGGCCGCGCCGTCGGGAGCGAGCCGTGCCATGCCCTGCGCGATATGCAGGCCGGCGAGCGGGCATTCGGACGCGACATGGCCGCCGGACTCAAGCGCGCGCTTGGCTGTCGGACGCCCGAGCCGCAGCGCCGTCTCGAAATTGTCCCTCAGGCAGCCCCAGGCGCCGCCGTGGCCGGAGCAGCGCTCGATGACCTCTACGGCCGTGTCGGGAATGAGCGCCAGCAGGTCTGCCGCCTTGCGGCCTATGCTCTGGGCGCGGGCATGGCAGGCGATATGGATCGCGACTGGACCGTCCAGCGGTTTCAGCCCCTTCGCCAGCCCCTCCCGCCGGGCTATGTCGACGACATACTCGCTGAGGTCGAACACCGAGCGCGCCAGCCGCGCCACGTCGTCATTGTCGGGCAGCAGCAACGGCCACTCATGTTTCAGCATCAGCGCACAGGACGGCATCAGCGCCACGATATCGTAGCCGGCGTCGGAGACCGCCAGCAGCTCCGCAGCGATCCGCCCGGCGCGCCAGGCCACCGTTTCGATATCGCCCAGCTCCAGTTGCGGCATGCCACAGCAGCCGGGATGGACGATGTGCGTCTCGACGCCGTTCCAGGCCAGGACGGCGCGGGCGGCGAGCCCGGTCTCCGGCTCGTTGTAGTTGCCGAGGCAGGTGGCGTAGAGCGCGGCCCTGCGCCCGAAGGCGGGGGCGGCCTCGTTGAGCGCCGGCGCGCCCGCCATCGCGCGCTGCTGCAGGCTTTGGTGGTGGAAGCGCGGCAGGGCGGCCTCGCGATGGACGCCCGCCAGGCCCTCGATCAGTGTCCGCACCGGCTCGTTGGCCGCATCCAGCGCCCAGTTGGCAAGCGGCGCCGCCATGCCGGCGAGGCGGCCGTTGCGGTCGGTCGCCGCGATCTCGCGGTCCTCGAAGCGCCGCTCGCCGCGCCGGAACTCCGCCGCCCGGTAACGCAACATCAGGTGCGGGAAGTCCAACTCCAGGGGGTGCGGCGGCACATAGGGGCATTCGGTCTTGAAGCACATGTCGCAGAGCGTGCAGGCATCCGCGACTGACTTGAAACCCGCCGAATCGACCGTGTCGAGCGCCGCCGACGGAGCCTTGTCGACCAGGGCGAACAATCTCGGGAAGGCGTCGCAAAGGTCGGAACAGCGCCGGCAGCCGTGACAGACGCCGAACGTCCGCCGGAGTTCGGCGTCGATGGCGGCCGGGTCGTCGAACTCCGGCCTGTCCCATGCCAGCGCGCGACGCATGGGGGCGGTTGGGCCGTCCTCGTGCATGGGGGAATTGCCTCTCGTTCGGAAACGCCGCTGCTCCGGCTCGGAACGCCCTGTCTGCAGCGTCCTACCGAATGCCCACCACCAGGTCTATGCGTTCGACGGCCTCAGCGCCCAGCGCAGCGACGCGGAAAGCGGTTCGCATGGGAGCCCTGCCCTACGCAACGCGCAGCGCCACCCGGTGCATGCTGTTGTTGAGATAGCCTTTCGGGTTCCAGCTTATGGCGAAAGGCTGCATCACGCCCCTGCTGTCGGTCGCGCGCGCCCAGACCTCGTAATAGCCGGCCTCGGGGAAGGACACCGTGTGGCGCCAGTTCTGCCACGCGCCGGGATTTACCGGCTCGTCGAGCGCAGCAGCCAGCCAGGTCGCGCCGAAATCGATCGAGAGGTCGACCGCGGAAACGGTCCGGTCTCCCGACCAGGCGTGGCCGCGCACCTCGACTTCGCGCCCGGCCGCACTGGCGTTTTTCGGGAAGGTCACGAGGGATTTCACCGGCATCCGCTCGACGATCTCGAAATCCTCCTTCGGCACCTCGTCGCCGGGCGCGACCGGGTAGCGCGGCACCCGGTAGGACTTGCCCGTCATCTTCGGCCCGTCATGCACCCGGTCGCGAAGCCGAATGCGCGTCAGCCATTTCTGCGAGCAGGAGCCCGTCCAGCCCGGCACGACCAGGCGGAGCGGAGCGCCGTTCTGCCTGTGCAGCGGTCCACCGTTCATCGCGAAGGCGATCAGCACATTGTCGGTCATGACCTTGGCGATCGGCACGCCGCGCGAGAGCGCAAGTTTGCCCTCCTTGCCGGAGAGATGGGTGTCGGCGCCGTAGTGGGCGGTATAGACCGCGTCCGCCTTCGGCCCGACCTTCTTCAGGACGTCGGCGAGCCTGACGCCGGTCCACTCGGAGCAACCGACGGCGCCCACCGTCCACTGGTTGCCCTTGGCCGGCGGGTCGAAGAACGCCCGGCCGTTGCCGCCGCATTCAATGGTGAGCGCCGTCGTCACGACCTCGAACTGCGCCTGGAGGTCCGCGACGGTGAAGGTCGCCGGGTTTTCCACCAGCCCGTCCACGGTGAGCGTCCAGCCGTCGGCATCGACATCTTCCGGCGGCAGGCCGTTATTGCGGATGAAATGCCGGGCGGTGGGCGTGATCGCATCGTCGAGCAGGTGCGCCGGCGTCTCGGCATTGATCGGCCGGTCGTTCAGCAGCGTCAGGCCGTCCTTGCCGACCAGAATGTCCTCATCTGCGAAGGCGGCGGGCACAAGGCCCCGCGGCATGTTGGCGTAGAACGGGATCGTCATGCCGAGCAGTCCGCCCGCAGCCGCCAGTCCCGCGCCAGCGAAGAAGCCGCGACGGCTCAATCCCGGTGCCGGCTTGAAAAATTGCCGGTGGGCCTCGTCCGGATTTTCCGCGAACCAGGCGTAAAGCCCTTTGTTTCCGCGCGAAGCCTCAGGCATTTCGTCCTCCCCGGTCGTTCGTCTGCGCATCTCCAATGCGTTGCCGCTTTCCGTTCTGTCCCCCGCCGCGAAACGCCGTCAATGCAGCGGACTCGAGACAGCGGACCCGCTTCGTCGAATGCCTCAGACCCTGCCGGCGCTTGCGATGGCGGCGACATTGAGCAGGCCGCGCACCGTGACGGCCGGCGTCACGATATGCGCCGCCCCGCCATAGCCGAGCAGCAGGGGGCCGATCGGCTGCGCATTGCCGAGCGTGGTCAGCGCATCGATGGCCGCGTTGGCGGCGTCCATGCCGGGAAAGACCAGGACGTTCGCCCGGTCGGTGAGCCTTGCGCCGGGCAGGAAGCGGTCTCGCGCCGCCTTGTCGAAGGCGAGGTTCAGCTGCATTTCGCCCTCGAACTCGAAATCCGCTGCGGTCTCCGCGAGAATCTCCGTCGCCCGGCGCATCCGGTCCGAGCTCAGGCTGGAATGGGCGCCGAAATTGGTGTGGCTGACCAGCGCAACCCGCGGCGTCAGGCCGAGGGCGCGCACCTGCGCCGCTGCCATGCGGCAGATCCCGGCGACCTCCTCGGCGTTCGGCTCGTAGTTCACATAGCCGTCGGCGATGAAGATCGTGCCGGCATCCATGATGAGCGGCACCAGGGTGGAGACCGTCTCGGCGCCAGTGCCGAGAACCCGCTGGATGCGTTCCAGATGGGTCGGGAAGTGTCCGTCGGTGCCGCAGATCGTGCTGGCCGCACCGCCCTCGCGGACATACATCGCCGAAGCCAGCGTGTCGCTGGAGCGGAAGAGCTTGCGGGCGTCGTCCGGCCCTATACCCTCACGAGCGCGCAGGCTGTGTAGCCTCGCGCCGTATTCCTCGATCGTTTCCTCGCACCCATGGTCGAACACCTCGAAGTCCCGTCCGGGCGCGATGCCCAGGCCCATTTCCGCGCAGCGCGCCGTAATCCGGTCGGGGCGCCCGGTGGCGACGGGAACCGCAACGCCCTCGTCGAGCACGTTCCGGATCGCCCGCAGCACGCGGTCGTCCTCGCCCTCGGCGAAGACCACCCTGCGCGGCGCCGCCCGCGCACTGTCGAAGATCGGCCGCATCAGGAAACCGGTGCGGTAAACGAAGCTGGAAAGCCGCGCGCGGTAAGCCTCGACGTCGGCCAGCGGCCGCGACGCGAGGCCGTTCTCCATAGCGGCCCCGGCGACCGCCGGCGCAATGGCGCCGAGGAGCCGCGGATCGAACGGCCTCGGCAGCAGATAGTCGCGGCCGAACTGCAGCCGCCGGTCGCCATAGGCGCGCGCGACCTCGTCGGTGATGCCCTCGCGCGCCAGATCCGCCAGCGCCCGGACGCTGGCGAGCTCCATATTGCGGTCGATCCCGGTCGCGCCGACATCGAGCGCCCCGCGGAAGATGAACGGAAAACAGAGCACATTGTTGACCTGATTGGGATAATCGCTCCGGCCGGTGAGGACGATTGCGTCCGGGCGCACGGCGCGGACCTCTTCCGGCATGATCTCCGGCACGGGATTGGCAAGCGCCATCACCATCGGGTCGGGGCCCATGCGCCGGACTTGCTCCGCGTTCAGCACACCGGGCCCGGACAGGCCGAGGAAAATCTCTGCGCCGTCGATGACCTCGTCCAGCGTATGGGCGTCGCTGTTCTGTGCGAAGGCGGCCTTGTGCGGTTCGGCGGCGCGCCCCTTGCAGACCAGCCCGTCGATATCCACCAGCCATACATTCTCCCGCTTCACGCCCAGGTCGAGCAGCATGTTCAGGCAGGCTATGCCGGCCGCCCCGCCGCCGGTCGAGACCAGCTTGACCCGCCCCAGGTCCTTGCCGAGCAGATGCATGCCGTTGACGATGGCGGCCGCCACGACGATGGCGGTGCCGTGCTGGTCGTCGTGGAAGACGGGAATGTTCATCTCCGCCTTCAGCCGGTCCTCGACCAGGAAGCAGTCCGGCGCCTTGATGTCCTCCAGGTTGATGGCGCCGAATGTCGGCTCCAGCCGCCGGATCGTATCGGCCAGCGCGTCGGGATCGCTTTCGTCGATCTCGATGTCGAACACGTCGATATCGGCGAATTTCTTGAACAGGACGGCCTTGCCCTCCATGACCGGCTTGGCGGCCAGCGCGCCGATATTGCCGAGCCCGAGCACTGCGGAGCCGTTCGTCACCACCGCCACCAGGTTGGACCGCGCCGTGTAGCGCGCCGCATCATCCGGCCGTTCGGCAACCGCCCTGCTCGCCTCGGCGACGCCCGGCGTGTAGGCCAGCGACAGGTCGCGCTGGTTAGCCAGCGGCTTGGTCGGGCGGATGGCCAGTTTCCCCGGCCTGCCCGCTTCGTGATAGCGCAGTGCATCCCGGTTCATCTTCTGCCCTCCCGCCCCGCGAAACGCCGGGCCGGCGTCCGCCTTCAGTGGATGCCCTGCATCTCCGGGATGCTCTCCGAGGCGCGCCAGAAGCGGTCCAGGCTGTCGGTATGGACGGCGGCGGCGGCTTCCTCACTGCCCGGTTCGGGGCGCGGCTCAAGGTCGAAATGGCCCCAGCGGTCCTCTCCGCGCACCAGCGACGCCGAGAGCCGCACGGGCGACACATGGCGGACATGGGCCGGGATATAGCTGATGCCGATGCCGATGCGCCGCCGACTCGAGCGGTTCGGGCCGGAGCTGTGCATGGTCATCGTGTGGTGGAAGGAGACTTCGCCCGGCGCGAACTCCAGATAGGCAGCGTCGGCCTCGTCCACGCTGCGCCGGACGGTCTGGCCGCGCGAGAGCATGAGTTTCTCGTCCTCATGGTCGCGGTGCTTCACCTGTCCTTCGCGGTGGGAGCCGGGCAGGAAGCGCAGGCACCCCATTTCCCTGGTCGACTCGGTGAGCGCAATCCAGGCGGTGACCTGCTCCAGCGGTTCGAGGCCGAAATAGGTCCCGTCCTGGTGCCAGGGCACGAAGGTCTCGCTCCCGCCTTCCTTGATCCAGACGGTGGTATGGAACACCAGGATGTCAGGGCCGATGACTGCCTCCACCATGTCCAGCAGCGCCCGATGGCGCACAAGCTCCGCCGCCCAGGGAAACAGCAGGTAGGGCTTTACGCGGGCGTCCTGCTGGCGCCTGGAGGGCTTGCGCCCCGCCTCGACGCAGGAGCCCTCGCACGCCTCGCGATAACGGGCCGCCTCGGCGGCCGCCAGCAGGGGTTGCGGACGGATGAAACCGAAGTCGCGATAGTGGTCGAGGTCGCGCCGGGCGATCATGGCTGGAGCCTCTCTCTCGTCCACGCCCCCCCTTCGGCGCGGCAGACGATTCGGTCATGCAGGCGGTGCTCTCCCCGCCGCCAGAACTCGATGCGGGAGGGCCGGAGCCGGAATCCGCCCCAGAACACCGGCCTCGGAATGTCGGCCTCGCCGAACCGTGCCTCGATTTCGGCAATGCGGGCCTCGAGCGCCGCGCGGTCGGCCACCGGCTCCGATTGGCGCGACGCCCAGGCGCCGATCCGGCTGCCGCGCTCCCGGCTCGCGAAATAGGCGTCGGAGACGGCGTCTTCCGCCCGCGAGACCTGCCCTTCGACCCGCAATTGCCGGTCCAGCACGCGCCAGTGGAAGGTCAGCGCCGCGAGCGGCCGGGCCGCGAGTTCGCGGCCCTTCCGGCTCTCATAGTTGGTGTAGAAGACGAGCCCTTCCAGCTCGACCGCCTTCACCAGCACGATGCGGCAGGACGGCATGCCGTCCGCGCCCACAGTGGCAAGCGCCGCGGCGTTGGCGTCCACCGGCTCGCAGGCCTCGGCTTCCTCGATCCAGCGCCGGACGGCGAGCACCGGATTCCCGCCGATTTCGTCCTCAGCCGCTCCATGCATCTCTTGACGAAACGCCCCCGGCGCACCTTATTGATGAGTGGATATCCACAATAGGCCGGGCTGCCGCCGAGGCAAGCGCGCGGTTCCGGTCGGAACAAGGGGCGGTCTATCGATGAAACAAGTTATCGCCGTTGCGGCAGCCGTCTTCCTGCTGGCCGCCTGCGGCCCCGACCAGGGCCCAAAGCAGACTCTCGGCACCATTATCGGCGGCGTCGGCGGCGCGGTCCTCGGCAACGAGGTCGGCAAGGGCCGCGGACGCAAGGTGGCCATCGCCGCCGGCACGCTGCTCGGGGCCATGCTCGGCAGCAGGCTGGGCAGGGACCTGGACGAAGCCGACCGTATCACCGCCGAGCAGACGACGCAGGGCGCGCTGGAACGCGGGCGCGTCGGCAGCCGGACGGAGTGGGAGAACCCCGACAGCGGCAATTCCGGCTGGGTCGTGCCGACGCGCACCTGGCAGGAGGATTCGGGCCAGTATTGCCGCGAATTCCAGACGGGCATCATCGTCGGCGGCGAGGAGCAGACCGCCTATGGCACGGCCTGCCGCCAGCCGGACGGTAGCTGGAAGATCGTCCAGCCCGCGGCCTGATGCGCGATCCCTATGCGGCGCTCGATTGCCCGCGCGATGCCGACGCCGGGACGCTGAAGCGGGCATACCGGCGCATCGTCAAGGAGAACCATCCGGACCGTAATCCGGGGGATGCGAGGGCCGAGGCGCGGTTCAAAGAGGCCGCCGCCGCGTGGGACCTGCTGGGCGACCCGGACAAGCGCGCCCGCTTCGATCGCGGTGAGATCGACACCGAGGGCCGCGAGCGGGCGCCTTTTGGCGGCTTCGGCAGAAATGCCGGATTCGATCCGGGTGACCTGTTCGGCGACATCTTCTCCGGTTTTCGCAATCGTCCGCGGCGCGGCGCCGATACACGCTACCGGGTTTCGGTGCCCTTCCTCGACGCCGTGAAGGGCGGCACGGTGCGACTCTCACTGAAATCGGGGCGGAGCATCGCACTCAGCGTGCCGCCGGCAACCGAAGACGGCGCACGGCTGCGCCTCGCCGGTCGGGGCGAGCCCGGCGCTTCCGGTGGCCCGCCGGGCGATGCGGAGGTCGAGATCGCAGTCGAGCCGCATGGCTGGTTCCGCCGCGAGGGACGCACGATCCTGGTCGATCTGCCCGTCTCGCTCGCCGAGGCCGTCCGGGGCGGCAAGGTGCGCGCGCCGACGCTCGATGGCCCGGTGACGGTGCGGATTGCGCCGATGACGAGTTCCGGCGCGCGGCTCAGGCTGAAGGGCAAGGGCGTGCCCGACCCTGCGGGAGGCGCGCGCGGCGACCAGATCCTGCGTGTCATGATCCAGCTTCCGCGCGACCCGGACCCGGCGCTCGCAGACGCCGCCGAAGACCGCGCCGACGCCGACCCCCGCGTCGAAGCCGGAATGGCCTGACGCGGGGCGGTGTCCGGACGACCGCTCAGTCGTCGTCCACCTCCGGCATCAGCACGAACTCCGGATAGGCCTCGATGCCGAGCTCGGCCGCATCCTGGCCGAGTTGCTCCACTGTGTCGGACACGCGCGCGCCGAGCGTGTGTTTGAGGCCCAGCCAGATGAGCAGCGAGGCGCCGAACACGAACGCGCCGACGGCAAGCACGCCGGTCAGCTGGACCAGCACGTCGCCGCCCGCGGCGATGCAGACCGCCATCGTGCCCCAGACGCCGGCGAAGAGATGCGCCGGGATCGCGCCCACGACATCGTCGATCCGCAGGACCTCCAGCAGCTTCAGGCCGGCCACCGTGACCGCGCCGCCGACCAGGCCGATAACGACCGCCCAGTAATGTTCGATGATGTCCGGCCCGGCGGTGATCGCAACCAGGCCGCCAATGGCGCCGTTCAGGCCCGCCAGCAGGTCGATGCGCCCGAACAGCGGCCTCGCCAGCGCGAGCGCCGCCAGCACGCCGGCGGCGGCGGCGAGATTGGTGTTGGCGAGGATATTGGCGAGCGCGACGGCGTCCGCCGCGCCGCCGAGGGCCAGTTGCGAGCCGCCGTTGAAGCCGAACCAGCCGAGCCAGAGGATGAAGACGCCGAGGGTGACGACCGGCACGTTCGACGGCGGCGTGGCCCTCGCGCTGCCGTCCGCGCGAAATTTATGTCTCCGGGGCCCGACGATCACGGCGCCCGCTAGCGCCGCCCAGCCGCCGGTCGAATGGACGATGGTGGAGCCGGCGAAATCCTGGAAGCCCATCTGGGCGAGCCAGCCGCCGCCCCAGGTCCAGGCGCCGACGATGGGATAGATAATTGCGGTCAGGATGGCGATGAAGACGAAGAACGAGAACAGCTGGACCCGTTCCGCCAGCGCGCCGGAGACGATGGAGGCTGTCGTCGCCACGAAGACCATCTGGAAGAACCAGTCGGACATGACGGCGTAGCCGTTCCCGATCACGGCGTCCGCTTTCGATGCATCGCCGCCCAGCAGGGCTATCTCGTCGGCGGACGTGCCGTAGAGGAACGAGAAGGTCCCGATCCAGCCGCCCTCCTCGACGCCGACATACATGACGTTGTAGCCGAGGAAGTAGAAGGTGAGCCCGGCGATCGAATAGAGGCCGATATTCTTCAGGCAGATGACCGAGGCGTTCTTCGTGCGCACGGAGCCCGATTCGAGCATGGTGAAGCCGGCGCACATCCACATGACGAGCGCGCCCCAAACCAGGAAGGCGAAGCTGTCGAGGACGAATTTCGTCTCGGTCTCGACCGCCGCCTCGGCGGCATCGGGGTATAGCAGCAAGAGCGACGCCGTCAGGACGGCAAGGACCGCCGCAATCCGGGACAGGGCTGCAGGCGAACCGGGGGGCCACTTCCGGAAGAGGTGAAATCCGGAATTTTCCTTTGCGTGCCTCATGATTCCTCCCAGTGCGACAGGTCCTGCGGACCCCGATGAAGTTGCACCTCCGCAATTCCGGGCAAGTTCTGCCGCGGGCGCGCCGGTGGCCGGGTTCCGGTAATGGTGACAGCGTTGCGTGCTTCCGACTGAGAGTCCGCGGGACATTCGAGACATATGACTGTCTCCTCTCTCGCGGCGTCCATTCGCACGCCGGCCGGATGGGACTCCATATCGTGCCGTCCGGCAAACGACCCTGGCGATATCGCATTACGGCCAAAGCGGGTCTGACGATTCGTCAATAGGCGACCCCGTCCCGGCCGTCAATCGCGTTTTCCTTGGTCCAGCGGGGTCATTGCGTATGGAAGGCGTCCTTCGGATTCCGTTCCGGGCAAGTTATGGTGGCGCGGCGATTGCGGCGGAGGCGGCGATGACGGACAGGGCGGCGTTCTACGAGGAGATCGGGGCGCGGAACCTGGCGCCGCTCTGGGAGGTCATGGCCGGGCTGATTACGCCCGAGCCAGTCAGCGCCTGCCGTCCCGCACTCTGGCGTTGGGACGAGGTACGCGACCCTGTCATGCAGTCCGGCGGCATCATCAGCGCCGAGGAGGCCGAGCGTCGGGTTCTGGTGCTGGAGAATCCGGGCCTCAGGGGCACCTCGCGCATCACCACCTCGCTCTATGCCGGCCTGCAATTGGTGTTGCCCGGCGAGGTCGCGCCCGCCCACCGCCACAGCCAGTCGGCGCTGCGCTTCGTGGTCGAGGGCGAAGGCGCCTACACCGCCGTGGACGGCGAGCGCACCACCATGGCGGAGGGCGATTTCGTCATCACCCCGCACTGGACCTGGCACGACCACGGCAACGACTCCGACCGCCCGATGATCTGGCTCGACGGTCTGGACATTCCGATGGTGCAGTTCTTCGACGCCTCCTTCGCGGAGCGGCTCGGAGAAAGCCGCCAGCCGCTTTCGCGTCCCGAGGGCGACAGCCTCGCGCGCTACGGCCAGGGCCTGCTGCCGGTGGACCAGGAGCCCGGCTCTCTGGCCTCGCCGGTGTTCAACTACCCTTACACCCGCTCGCGCGAGGCGCTAGAGGCGATGCGCCGGCGCGATGCCTGGGACCCCTGCCACGGCCTGAAGCTTCGCTATGCCAACCCGGTGGACGGCAGCTACGCCATGCCCACCATCGCCGCGCATCTGCAATTGCTTCCTGCCGGGTTCAGGACCGCAAGCTACCGCGCGACGGACGCTTCGGTCTTCGCGGTGGTCGAGGGCAGCGGCGAGACGCGCATAGGCGAGGAAACGGTCTTCTCCTGGGGGCCGCGCGACATCTTCGTCGTGCCGAGCTGGCAGGCGGTGCGGCACACTGCCGGGACCGATGCGGTGCTGTTCAGCTTCTCCGACC
>Ga0209020_1002412_pt1 | contig 15075 bp, 12 predicted proteins | sample PinacodermBB_FD_187298 | JGI IMG/M metagenome (GOLD analysis project Ga0209020, IMG submission 187298) | Host-associated microbial community of the marine sponge Aplysina aerophoba from Gulf of Piran - sponge pinacoderm, lysed by bead... | ecosystem: Host-associated > Porifera > Sponge >...
CTCCCGCCCCGCCAACCCGCGGCCGCTGGGCTGCCGCGACGATCCCCCCGCCAGACCCGGCGTTCGACATTGCCATGGAGCGGCTCGGTCCATTCGAACGCAAGCCGCGCCTGGTCGCCGCTGTCTCCGGCGGCCGCGACAGCATGGCGCTCGCGCTGATGGCCAAAGCCTGGACCGATTCGCGCGGTGGAGACCTCCTTGCGGTCACCGTCGATCACCGCCTTCGGCCCGAATCGGGCGATGAAGCGGCAGAAGCCGGCGTCCGGCTTTCCCGGTTCGGCATCCCGCACCGGACCGTCGTCCGCACCGGGCCGCTCGCAGCCGGAAACAGACAGGCCGCGGCGCGCGAGGCCCGGTACCGGCTGCTCGCCGGGGCCTGCCGGGATGCCGGGGCCTTGCATCTTCTGATCGGCCACCATCTGGAAGACCAGGGCGAAACGGCAGCGATGCGGGCCGAACGCAATAGCGGCGAGCGCGGCCTCGCCGCCATGGCGCCCCTCAACGAGCTTCCCGATATGCGCGTGCTGCGCCCGTTGCTGGCGCGGCCCCGCGGCGACCTCGAGGCGTATCTGGTCCGCCTCGGCGTCGAGTGGACAGACGACCCGACGAACCTGGAGCCCTCCTCGGCGCGAGGCCGGCTGCGCGCCGGGATGACGGCCCCGCAGTTGAGCGACATGGGCCGCGAGGCCGCTGAACGGGCGTCGAGGCGTCGCTTGCAGGAGGAGCAGATGGCCGACCTGCTGGTGCAGACGGTCGAATTCCACGAAAGCGGAATCGCGCGCGTCGATATCGTCCGAATGCTCTCCTCGCCGGTCGGCGAAGCGGCGCTCGGGCGCCTGATCGCCACTGTCGGCGGGCGAGTTCATCCGCCCCGCAGCGCGCGACTGGCCGGACTCGCGGCACGACTTACGGGGACGGCACCGGCAGCCACGCTGGGCGGGTGCGCCCTGATTCCAGCCCGCTCCGGCTGGTGGTGCGGCCGGGAGGCCGGTCGGATTCGGGAAGTGCTGAAGCTTCGCTCCGGCGCACAAGGTCTCTGGGACGGACGGTTCCGCGTCGTCAATCCGGGTCCCGCGCCGGTTGTCGTGGCACAGCGAACACATGCGGCACCGGCGCGGTCCCGGCCCTGGCCGGCTGCGCTCGACCGGGCATTGCCCGCATTCTTTTTTGAGGACGGCCGGCGTGTAGAATCGGGCGACACGACATACGGGCTTGACGACCCGGCATACCCCTGTGCGACATTCCGGCCGCGCTCAGCACTGGCGGGCCCGGGATTCGCTCTTGTTTCCAGCGGCGCGCGACTTAACTAGAATCGGGATACTCCCCTCACCGTTTCACGCCGGCCGGAGGCGTTCGCTGAAGACGATGGGCAAGAATATTGCAATATGGCTCGTGCTCGGCGTCCTGCTGATCCTGCTCTTTAATGTTTTCCAGGGTTCGGGCGGGCGCAGCGGGCAGAACGGCGTTCCGTTCTCGGACTTCGTCGCCCAGGTCGAGGCCGGCCACGTCGAAGAGGTAACGATCCAGGGCCGCACCATTGTCGGCCAGACCAAGGACGGCAAGCGCTTCACCACCTACACGCCGGATGACCCCGGCCTCGTCGAAAGGTTGCGAAAGGGCGGCGTGCGGATCAACGCAGTGCCGCCCGATGACGGGCTGTCGCTCGTCTCGATCCTGATTTCGTGGTTCCCGATGCTGCTGCTGATCGGTGTGTGGATCTTCTTCATGCGCCAGATGCAGTCCGGCGGTGGACGCGCCATGGGCTTCGGCAAGTCGAAGGCGCGGATGCTGACGGAGAAATCCGGACGCGTCACATTCGACGACGTCGCCGGCATCGACGAGGCCAAGGAAGAGCTGGAGGAGGTGGTCGAATATCTGCGCGACCCGCAGAAGTTCCAGCGCCTCGGCGGCCGCATCCCGAAGGGCGTGCTGCTGGTGGGACCGCCCGGCACCGGCAAGACCCTGCTCGCGCGCGCCATCGCCGGCGAGGCGAATGTCCCCTTCTTCACGATCTCGGGATCCGACTTCGTCGAAATGTTCGTCGGCGTCGGCGCAAGCCGGGTCCGGGACATGTTCGAGCAGGGAAAGAAGAACGCGCCCTGCATCATCTTCATCGACGAGATCGACGCCGTCGGGCGCCATCGCGGCGCCGGCCTCGGCGGCGGCAATGACGAGCGCGAGCAGACGCTCAACCAGCTTCTGGTGGAGATGGACGGCTTCGAGACCAATGAAGGCGTCATCCTGATCGCGGCGACCAACCGCCCGGATGTGCTCGACCCCGCGCTCTTGCGGCCGGGCCGCTTCGACCGGCAGGTGGTCGTACCCAATCCCGACATTCTCGGCCGCGAGAAGATCCTGAAGGTGCACCTGAAGAAGGTGCCGCTGGCGCCGGACGCCGAGCCCAAGACGATCGCGCGCGGCACTTCCGGCTTCTCGGGCGCCGACCTCGCCAACCTCGTCAACGAAGCCGCGTTGCTGGCGGCCCGGCGCGACAAGCGCTTCGTCACCATGTCCGAACTGGAAGAGGCCAAGGACAAGGTGATGATGGGCACCGAACGTCGGTCCATGGTGATGAGCGAGGACGAGAAGATGCTCACCGCCTATCACGAGGGCGGCCATGCGCTGGTGATGTTGAGCCTCGAACACCACGACCCGCTGCACAAGGTGTCCATCGTGCCGCGCGGCCGTGCGCTCGGTGTGGCGCATTTCATGCCGGAGCGGGACAAGTACAGCCAGTCCAAAATCGAGCTACAGGCGCTGCTGGCCGGATTGTTCGGCGGGCGCGTGGCCGAAGAGCTGATCTTCGGCGACGAGAAGGTGACGACCGGCGCCGCCTCGGACATCCAGCAGGCGACCCGCATCGCGCGGCGCATGGTCACGGAATGGGGCTTCGGCGAGGAACTCGGGCCGCTGCGCTACGCCGACAATGAAGAGGAGGTCTTCCTCGGCCACTCGGTGGCGCAGCGCAAGAACGTTTCCGACGAAACCGCGCGCATCATCGACGCCGAAACACGCCGCCTCGTCGAGGAAGGCGAGACCACCGCGCGGCGCATCCTGAGCGACCGGATTGACGACCTCCACACCGTGGCCAAGGCACTGCTGGAGTTCGAGACGCTGAGCCGGACCGAGGTGGAGGCCGCCATACGCGGCGAGCAGATTCGGCGCGAGGATCCCGCCGCTTCCGGACCCGAAGGCCCGATGCGCGGCGCGTCTGTGCCGTCCAGCGGCCAGCGCGGCCGCGGCGCGAGCCCCATGCCCGGGGGCCTCGGTCCCGAACCGCAGCCGGAGGGCTAGGCGCTCCTCCGGGCGCCGGTCCCGGTCTTGCCTGGGCAGCCTTCCCGCTTCGCCGGCCTTTCCACCCGGCGGCCCCTCCTTATGGGCGTCGTCAACGTGACCCCGGACAGCTTTTCGGACGGCGGCGACTGGTTCGAACCGAGGGCAGCAATCGGGCGCGGCAGGGCGCTTTCGGCCGCGGGCGCGGATATCGTCGATGTCGGCGGTGAATCGACCCGGCCTGGCGCCGTCGAGGTTGGCGAGGCGGAGGAATGCCGACGCATCCTGCCGGTCGTGGCGGCGCTTGCGGCGGACGGCGTTCCGGTGTCGGTGGATACCCGCCACCCGGGCGTGCTTCGTGCCGCGCTCGCCGCCGGAGCCTCCATCGCAAACGATGTTTCGGCCCTTACTGCGGACCCCGCCTCGCTCGGCCTCGTCGCCGGGTCCGGTGCGAGCGCCGTGCTGGTCCATATGCAGGGCAGCCCGGAGACCATGCAGGACGCGCCCCGCTACGACGACGTTGTGGAGGATGTCTTCGCCTTCCTCGCCTCGCGCGTCGCGGCGTGCCGGAAGGCGGGCATCGGCCCGGAGCGCCTCGCCGTCGATCCGGGCTACGGCTTCGGCAAGACCATGGAGCACAATCTGGCCTTGCTGCAGGGCCTGGAGCGGTTCCGCGCGCTCGGATGTACCGTTGCAATCGGCGTCTCGCGCAAGGCGTCGCTCGGGCGCCTTTCGGGCGAGAGCGACCCGAAACGCCGCTTCCCGGAATCTCTGGCCGCAGGCCTGTTCGCCCTTGACCGGGGGGTTCGCCTGTTGCGGGTTCACGATGTCGAGGAAACCCGGCGCGCGCTTGCGGTGTGGCAGGCGCTTCGGCATGTTTGAAACCATGGATGGAAGCGGAACGCGCAGTCTGTTCGGCACCGACGGCATTCGCGGGCGGGCGAATGTCGAGCCGATGACACCGGAAACGGCGATGCGCGTGGCGATGGCCGCGGCAGCCTGTTTCGGCGGCGGCGGCGGGCACCGCACGGCGGTCATCGCCAAGGACACGCGCCTTTCCGGCTATTTGCTGGAGCCGGCCCTGGTCTGCGGGTTCGTCGCGCTCGGCTGGGATGTGGTCATGGTGGGACCGATGCCGACGCCGGCGGTCTCGGGGCTGACACGGTCCCTCCGGGCGGACCTCGGCATCATGCTCTCCGCCTCGCACAACCCCTACTACGACAACGGCATCAAGATTTTCGGCCCTGATGGCTACAAACTCTCGGACGCCGAGGAAAAGGCTATCGAGGCCGCCATGGCCGATGCGGACTCCCACCGGGCTTCGCCGGACGCGCTCGGCCGGGCCCGGCGTATGGACGATGCGCAGGGGCGCTACATCGAGGTCGTGAAAGGCAGCTTCCCGCGTGGAATGCGCCTCGACGGCCTCAGGATCGCTGTCGATTGCGCCAACGGAGCCGCTTACCGGGTGGCTCCGGACGTGCTTTGGGAACTCGGAGCCGAGGTCATTCCGGTCGCCGTGTCGCCGGACGGCACGAATATCAACGATGCCTGTGGAGCCGCGCACCCGGAAACGATCTGCCGGGCAGTGCGCGAACACGAGGCCGACATAGGCCTCTCTCTGGACGGCGATGCCGACCGGCTTGTGCTTGCGGACGATGCCGGCAGGCCGATAGACGGCGACCAGGTCATGGCCCTCGTTGCCGCTGTCTGGCAGCGCCGCGGCAGCCTGCGCGGCAATGCAGTCGCGGCGACGGTCATGTCGAATCTCGGGCTCGAACGCTACCTGGACGGCATCGGTGTCGGGCTTGCCCGCACCCGGGTCGGCGACCGCTATGTGGTCGAGCACATGCGCAAGCACGACCTCAATCTGGGCGGCGAACAGTCCGGGCATATCGTCCTGCGCGACTTCTCCGCAACCGGCGACGGCCTGCTGGCGGCACTGCAGGTGCTGGCGGAACTGGTGGCGAGCGGCAAACCGGCCTCGGAGCTGCTGTCCCTCTTCGAGCCGCTGCCGCAGCGCCTGGAGAGCGTGCGCTACGGCGTGCGGGACCCGCTTGCGGCGCCTGCCGTGCGGAAAGCGGTGAAAGATGCCGAAGAGAGGTTGCGCGGTGTCGGCCGGTTGCTGGTCCGCAAGTCCGGCACCGAACCGCTGATCCGGATCATGGCCGAGGCCGAGGACGAGGGCCTGGTCGGCGAGGTCGTGGACGGGCTGGCAGCAGATATCCGGGCTGCGGTCTGAACATGGCCGCACAGGGCCGCCTGCTGATCGTCGCTGGCTCCGATTCCGGCGGCGGGGCGGGAATCCAGGCCGACATCAAGACCTGCACGGCGCTGGGCGGTTTCGCCATGACGGCGGTGACCGCGCTCACGGCGCAGAACACGGAAGGCGTCCATGGCGTCCATCCGGTGCCGCCCGGCTTCATCGCCGACCAGATGCGGGTCGTGCTGCGCGACATCGGCGCGGATGCCGTAAAGACCGGCATGTTGCACGACGCAGAGGTCATCGAGGCGGTGGCCGAGACGCTAGCGCGGGAGGCCCCGGGCGTGCCGGTCGTGGTCGATCCGGTCATGGTAGCCAAGGGTGGGCATGCCCTGCTCAGGGAAGACGCGGTCGAGGCGCTCCGCCGCCACATGCTGCCATTGGCAACGCTGCTGACGCCCAATCTACCGGAAGCGGAAGCGCTGCTGGACGGCCGCGCGCCCGACTGGCCTTCCTGGGCCGCGCTGGAGGTGAGGGCGGTGCTGCTGAAGGACGGGCACGGCGAGGGGACCGTCGTGCGCGACCGGCTGCTGACGCCTTCCGGCGAGACGGCGTTCGAGCATGAACGGCTCGACACAAGGCACACGCACGGCACCGGCTGCACGCTGGCTTCGGCCGCGGCGACCGGCCTCGCACAGGGTCTCGATCTCGTGTCGGCCGTCAGGCGGGCGGGAAACTTCGTCCATGAAGCGATCCGTTCCGCGCCCGGCTTCGGGCGGGGGCATGGGCCGCTCAACCACCAGCTTACAATGCGAAGGTTCGCCTGAGCCTCGGATAGGCGAGCGCCAGACCCACCCCGCGCAGCCCATAGAACAGCCAGAGCGCGATCCAGAGCCCGTGATTGCCGAGCGGGCCCGGCAGCAGCAGAAGCCCCGCGACATAGCCCGCAAAGGCGATGGCCATGGTGACGAGCATCCACCGGGTTGCCGAGAAACCAAGAAAGATGCCGTCATAGGCATAGGCCCAGACCGCGACCAGCGGCGCAAGCGCAGCCCACAAGGCCCAGCCTCCGGCGGCCGCCCGGACATCGGGCAGCGAGGTCATGGCGGCAACGATGAGGCCGCTGGCGGCGAGATAGACGGCGGTCATCAGGGCTGCCAGGCCGGCTGACCAGACCAGCACGGCGCGAATCACCTCGCGAAGTCCGGCGCGGTTGCGCCGCCCGACCGCGTCGCCGACCAGCGCCTCGCCCGCATGCGCCACACCATCCAGGCCGAAGGAGGCGAAGATGACGAAATGCACCAGGATCTGGTTGGCGGCCAGCGTCGTGTCGCCCGCGGCTGCGCTCTCGGCGAGGAAGATGGCATTGGCGGAGACGACGCAGAGCGACCGGATCGTGATGTCCCGGTTGATCGCGACCAGGCGCAGCAGCCGCACCCGGTCGAACACCGGCCCGCGCCCCGGAGGCAGGCGCTTCAACCGGCGGCGCACCGCAAACACGGCGACTGCGAGCCCCAGATACTCCCCGATCAGCGTGGCGATCGCCACGCCCTCGACCCCCCAGCCGAAGCCCATGACGAACAGGATGTCGAGGGCCATGTTGGTCAGATTGACGACGACCTGGAGCACGAGCGGCGTGCGCGAGTCCTCCAGCCCGTAGCACCAGCCGATGATCGCGAAGATGGCGAGATTGGCCGGCGCGGTCCAAACGCGGATGAAGAAATAAGTTCGCGCATGAGCCTCGACCTCCGCGCTCGCCTCGACAAGCGAGAAGGCAAGCGCCGCAATCGGCCCCTGGAGCAGCACGATCAGGGCCGCCGCCGCTCCCGCGAGCGTCAGAGCGCGCCAGAGCATCGCGCGCACCTCGCCCCAGTCCTCGCGCCCGCGGGCCCGGGCGGTCGGCCCGGTCGTGCCCATCCTGAGGCAGTTGAGCAGGTGGAACAGGAAGTTGAAGATCATGGCGCCGATGGCGACCGCGCCGATGTAATAGGCCGCGTCGAGATGGCCCATCACCGCGGTATCGACCACGCCGATCAGCGGCACCGAAACATTGGACACGACAATGGGCCCCGCCATGCGCCAGATTCGGCGCGACAGGACCGGACGAATGCCGAACACGGGACTGACCCGCAGCCGGCAGCAGGGATCAGCGATAGACCAGGGTCGGAAGGTAGAGCGCCAGATCCTCATAGACGATCAGCAGCGCCACCATGACCAGCATGGACACTACGAAGGGGATGGACCCGTATGCCACATCGTTGAACTTGCCGCCGCGCGCGCGGATGCCATGCACGACATAGAGGTTGACGCCGATAGGCGGCGTGATGAGCGCGGTCTCCATCAGCACCGTAATCATGACGCCGAACCAGACCGGATCGAACCCCATCTGCACGACGATGGGGAAGATCACCGGCACGGTGGTCAGCATCATGGAAAGCGTTTCCATGAACATGCCGAGGATCAGGTAGAAGATGACCAGCAGGATCATGAACTCGAGCGGCGTCAGGCCTAGTTCGGCCATGAAGGCGATCATCGCCTGGGTCACGCCGATGAAACCCAGCACGAAGTTGAGGAACACCGCCGCCAGGATGATGAGCATGATCATCGCCGTGGTGCGCATCGTGCCCTCGAAGGCTTCGCGCAGCATGGTGAGCCTGAGCGTACCGGTCGATGCGGAGAGTATCAGAGCGAAGCAGACGCCCACCGATGCCGCCTCGGTCGGCGTCGCAAGGCCGGCATAGATCGACCCGACCACCACAACGAACAACAGGATCGGCGGCACAAGGTCCGGCAAGGTGCGGATCCGGTCGCGCCAGCTGGTCTCGATGCGCGCGCCGCCCCATTCGCGCCGCCAGAGGCAGGCAACGACGATGGCGGCCATGAACAGCGCCGAGAGGATGGCTCCCGGAATGATGCCCGCGAGGTAAAGTTCCGGCACGGAACTGTCGGTCAGCAGGCCGTAAAGAATGAGGTTGATCGACGGCGGGATCAGGATGCCCAGCGTGCCGCCAGCCGCCAGCGAACCCAGGAACAGGCGCTCATTGTATGCGCGGCGCTCGATTTGCGGATAGGCGACGGTGCCGACGGTCGCGGCGGTCGCGACGGACGAGCCCGAAGACGCGGCGAAGATGGCGCAGGAACCGATATTGGCGTGCATCAGCCCGCCCGGCAGCCAGACCAGCCATTGCGCGACGGCGTTGTACATGCGTGCCGCGATGCCCGCCCTCAGCATGATCTCGCCGAGCAGGATGAACATCGGCACCGCGACCAGGATGAACTCCTTGCTCTTGTCCCAGACGAATTCACCGATGGCGGGCGTCAGCCGGCCGCCGAAATACATGGAGTCGAGACCGAAGGAGAGAATGCCGAGAATGGCCGCCACAGGAACGGCGGCAACCACCAGCAGCATCAGGGCGACGAGGATCCCCACGACCATGGCGTCAACCCTCCTGCTTGCCGGTCTGCAGGTTCATGCCGTGAGTCTCGGCCTCGATCTCCTCGGCCACGCTCGGCACGCCGGCGACACGTTTGACGAGGTCGAGATCTCCGCGCAGCAGGCCGAACATCGAATAGAAAAAGACAAACAACAGGACCAATTCGAAGAATATCAGTCCCGAAGCCCAGAACAGCTGCGGGATCCATTGGGGCGTGGCGAGGGTGGTAATCGAAACCGAGTCCCTTTCCCAGGACACCGAGAACGCACCCCAGGCCCGATGCGCGAGCACGCCGTTATAGATCAGCAGCAGCACCACCGCGACGGTGTCCAGAACTGCGCAGACCCAGCGCGGCAGGAAGTTGTAGAGGGCATCGATGCGGATATTCGCCCGGTGCAGCAGGCAATAGCTGTAGGCCCAGGTCGTGCTGGCGGCGAAGACATAGCCGGAGACTTCATCCGCACCGCTCATTGTCACATTGAAGAACTTGCGGCTGAGCACATCGAGCGTAACCATGATTGCCGCGGCCAGCAGGGCGGCACCGCCGACCCAGACCGCCCGGCGGGAAATCCAGCCGAGCGCATGATGTATGCTTTGCAACATGCCGCCTCCGTTCCGCGGCCTCCCGGCGAACGGCCTGTCGGTCGCGCAGGTGTGTCAGCCGGAAAAACGGGGCGCCGCCGCGGCGGCGCCCCGGTCACTGTGCGAGGGGCCGCGCCCCAGCCGGATTACAGGCTCGCTTCGATGCCTGCGATCTTGCCGACGGTCGCGTTCCACTCATCGATGCATTGCTGCGTGCCGCAGCGCTCAGCCCAGCGTTTGACCACGAAGTCGGCCACGATCTGCTTCAGCTTCTCCCGGTCGGCATCCGAAACCTCGATCGGCGTCATGCCGCCCGGATCGCCCAGGTCGCACGGGCCCGAAGCGTTGCAGTCCATGCCGCGCTGGTCGTTGACCGCTGTCGCGTCCCACATCTCCTCTTCCAGAACCTTCAGCTTCTCCATGATGAGGTTCTGCGCATCCGTAGTGAGGCTGTTCCAACTGTCGATGTTCATGGCGAGGAAGGACGACGCATAGCCAAGGCGGATACGGATATTGTGGGTCACCACCTGCCACCACTTGGCGTTGTAGGCCGGCAGCGTGCCGGTCATGCCGCAGTCCGCGACACCCTTCTGCAGGGCCGGCACCACTTCGGCGAAGGCGATGGTCACGGCGCTGCCGCCGACACCCTCGACGAAATCGCCGAGTGTGGTCGAGTAGGTGCGGATCTTCTTGCCTTCGAGATCGTCGAGCGAGAACTCGGTGATGCTCTTGTCGCCCAGATTGCACCAGAGCTGCTGGCTCGGCCACGCATAGAGCATCAAGAGCTTGGCATCGTAATTCTCGGCGAATTCGCGCTCGATCACATGCGCGTACGCGTCGACGGCCTTGCGGTACTCGCCGAGGTCCTGGATCGTGCCGGCGAGGTCGGCGCCCTCAATGGCGGGGCTGTCCTGCGAGACATAGGTCGTCACGCCGTGGACCGCGTCATAAGTGCCGAGCTTGAGCAGCCGCATGACCTCGAACCCGGAGAGACCGAGCTCGGTCAGCGGTTTCGCATTGGCGGTCAGCGCGCCACCCGAAGCTTCCGGAATAACCTCCTGCCAGAACTTGCTTTCGCGCTCCTTCCAATGGTCGAGGAAGCCCCAGGTGCCTACCACCGTAAACTCTTTCGTGCCGTAGTCGGCGGCTCCGCCGGCGCCCGCGCCAAGCGCGATCGCGCCTCCGACGACAGCAGCAGCGACGGTCCTGATCGGTTGCAACATCGAGATTGTCCTCCCTTGATCGTTTATTTCCGGCCGCGCCAGTCTGGCACAGACCCCGCCTGCAAGAAAGGCCCGCGCCCCGTTGCAGAAAACACTGCCGCAAGGACGCCCGCCGGATGCTAGGTTTTCGGCCGGGAACGCTGCTACGAAGCGGGGGGATACGGGACATGGCGGACGACAACACGGTCGGATTTATCGGGCTCGGCGTAATGGGCGAGCCGATGTGCCGGAACATTCTAAACAAGTCGGGCCGGCGGGTGCTGTGCCACGACCTCAGCCCGGAGCCGGTGGCCCGCCTCGCGGCCGAAGGCGCGGAAGCGGCGGGGCCGCAGGAAGTCGCCCGGCAGGCCGGAACGGTGCTGCTGTCGCTGCCGGGTGAACCGCAGGTGCGCAGCGTCTGCCTGGGCGGCGACGGCGCCGGCGGGCTGGTCGCGGCGATGGGGCCGGGGCAGACGCTGGTGGACTGCTCGACCGCGCCGCCTGCTCTGGCCCGCGAACTCGCCAGCGCCTGCGCCGAGCGGAGCATCGCCTTTGCCGACGCGCCCGTCGCCCGCACCGCGCAGGCCGCCATCGACGGCACGCTCTCCATCATGGTGGGCGGCGCGGACGAGACGTTCGAGCGTGTCCGCCCGCTGCTCGACTGCATGGCGGCCGAGGTCACCCATTGCGGCGGCGCCGGCGCCGGGCAGGCGGTCAAGCTCATGAACAACATGGTGGTCGCGATGACGGTTGTAGCGCTGTCCGAGGCGCTGTCGGCCGCGCGCGCCTCGGGTGTGGTGGACGGCAAGGTGCTGTTCGAGACCCTGGCGCGCAGCTCCGCCGACAGCTTCGTGCTGCGCAACCACGGCATGAAATGCCTGCTGACCGGCGAACACCCGACGGAAGGCGCCTTCCCGACCGACTACATCCTGAAGGACCTCTCCTACGCCCTCGACTTCGCGGAAGGCGCCGGCGTCGAGATGCGCGCCGCCAACGTCACCCGGGGCCTCTTGGAGCGCACCCGCGACGCCGGTTTCGCAAAGAACTACTACACCGCGGTGATCGAGACGCTGGGGCGGCGGTAGCCTACAGCCGGGCCACGATGAACAGGCGGGGGAAGGGGTAGAGCGTCTCGCCGCTCTCCCGCCTCGGATAGAGTTCGCGGAGGCGGGCCGCGTAAATGGAGAGGAAGCGGTCTTTCTCCTCGCCCTCAAGCGCTTCCAGCACCGGGCGCAGCCCCGTGCCCTTGACCCATTCCAGCACAGGGTCCTCGCCCTCGAGCACCTGGATGTAGCGCGTCTCCCAGATATCCAGCTCCGACGTCAGCGGTCGGAAGAGGCCGTAATATTCCTCGGCCTCCGCCACCCACTTGCGCGCCAGCCGCGTCCTCAATTCCGTGGTGCCGAACCCGTGTTCGTCGAGAACATCGCGCAGCCCCCTGTGGCTCGGCTCAGACCAGCTCATCGGCATCTGCGCGGCGAACACCCCGCCCGGCGCCAGCGTGCCCAGCAAGCGCGGAAACAGCGTCTCGTGATCGTCCGCCCACTGGTAAACGGCGTTGGCATAAAGCACATCCACCGGCCTGTCCGGCCGCCAGTCGCGCAGGTCGGCCCTCGACCAGGCGACGCGGGCGTCAGGGTCCACGGCCTCGGCGGCCTCCAGCATCGCTTCCGAGAGATCGTGCCCGCGCACTTCGGCCTCCGGCCAACGCGCCGCCATCGCGCGGGCGATATCGCCGGTGCCGCAACCCATATCGACGGCGAGGCCGGCGGCGTCGTGCTCGACACGCTGGAACAGTTCGAGCGCCGGGCGCAGGCGGTGCCCGCCGAAGCGCAGATATTGCCCGGGGTTCCAGGCCCCGCCCCCCCGCGTGTTCATCGCCGTTCCCTGTGCATTGTGAAATCCAGCCGGAACACAGTTCCCTCGCCGTCGGAAGAAATCAACCGGATCGAGCCGCCATGGGCCCGCACGATCTCCCGCGCAATCGCCAGGCCGAGCCCGGAGCCATCGGGCCTTGTCGAGCCCTGGAAGGGCCGGAACAGGTTGTCGCGCGCCCGCTCCGGCAGGCCGGGGCCGTTATCGGCGACTGTGACATGGACGCGGTCGTCGCGCACCCTGGCCGTTGCGGAAACGGTCTTCGCGCCCGCTTCCGCGGCATTTCGGGCCAGATTGGCGAAGACCCGGAACAACTGCTCCCGGTCGCCTTCCACCGCAATGTCGGGCTCGATGCCGTTGATCCATGCCGCGCCCTTGCCGGCAACGCTCGCCGCATCGTCGATCAACTCCGCCAGCGGAACCGCTTCCAGCATGAGCTGCGGCCCGCCTGCGCGAGCGAAATCGACGACCCGCGTGCAGAGGCCGACTGCCCGGTCGAGCGCGCCCACCAGGGTCGGGACGGCCTTGCGCACGCGGGGGTCCCTGCTTTCGCCCAGGCTGTCGGAGACGAGCTGGGCGGAGGCCAGCATGTTGCGGAGATCGTGGTTGATTTTCGCCACGCCCTCCCCGACCGCCGCCAGGTGCGCCCGGTGGCTGAGCGCGGCATGGAGGCGGCGCTGCATTCCGGCAAGCTGGCGCTCGGCCGTGCCGATCTCGTCGCTGCGCTCCGACGGCGCGTGGAGGCGGCTCTGGTCTTCCGGGTCCATGCCGAAGCGCACCATCGCCTCGGTCAACCGGCCCATCGGGCGCACCATGAGCCAGTGCAGCGCCAGGAAGACGGCAGCCGCAGTCAGCGCGGAGATAACGAGGGAAAGAAGCAGGATGCGCTCGGAATAGGCGATCATCGCCTCGCGCATCGGCCATTCGTCCATCGTGATCTCGACCCGCGCGCTCGGCTCGTGGAAGGAGTCGCCGCTAACCCGCAGCACCCTGTTCCGCTGCTGGGCAAGCGTGGACGCAGCTTCCCAGATCGAAGAGAACGCCATGGCCTTGCCCAAGTCGAAGGCGGCGTCCACTTCGGGCGGCATGCTGCCGCCCAGCATGTAGGTCGTGTGCTCGCCGACCCGGAGTTCGACGCTGTAGGCCGACACATGGCCCAACAGGCGCTTCTCCAGCGCTTCGTCCACGGCCCGCGTCGGCGCCGCCTCCAGCGCGAGCGCGGCGATATGGGCGTCCGCGAGGCGGTCCGCCAGATAGGTGGTGCGGAAGCGTGCGATGGACGGCGCGTAGATCAGCAACTCCGCCAGCATGACGAAGAACACGGTGAGCACGAGCAGGCGCGCGGAAAGCGAGCGAAACGAGCGCGCCGTAAACCATTGCATCATGCCGGCGGCGGGGTGCGCCGGAAGCGCCTGTAGATCACCGGGACGAGGGCCAGCACCGAGAGCCCGAGGATCGGCAGCAGGATCTCCGGCTCCAGGATCAGCCCGAGGTTCGGCTCGCCGCCGCTGTCGAATACCGCACCTAGCCCGTTGCCCACGCTCGTATAGACGAAAGTGCCAGGGATAATGCCGACGAAGGTGGCCGAGACATAGGTCGAGAGCCGGACATTCGCGAAAGCCGGCGCGATATTGACCAGGAAGAACGGGAACAACGGCACCAGCCTCAGCACCAGCAGGTAGTTGAAGGCGTTGTCCCGGAAGCCGCTGTCCATGCGTTCGAGGACCGCCCCGACCCTGGCGCGCAGACGGTCGCCGAGCACGGTCTGCGCCGCGATGAACAAGGCCGTCGCGCCCAGCGTGGCACCGATGACCGTCGCCCCGGTCCCGAACCAGAGCCCGAAGAAGAAGCCGCCGGAAATGGTCGCGACCGCGCCCACCGGCAGCGAGAAGGCGATGACCACGGCATAACCTGTCAGATAGACGAGCAGTGCGAGGAACAGGTTCTCCTCGACCCAGCCTGTCAGCATCTCCCGGTTGTCCCTGAGCGTCTCGAAGCTCAATTGCTCGTGGAGCCCGGCGGCGAAAAACACGGCAAGGCCTGCCGCCAGCACCGCCAGGATCGAGAGGCGTTTCGCCGCGCCGCTCCAGGAGCGCCGCCCGGTTGCGGCCATCGCCCGCACCTCCGCATTTTCCGCTCCCGCCATCATAGCGTTGACAGCAGGGGCCGGTATCACCATTATTCCGGCCATCCGGATGCGGCCAGCGGCCGTTCATCTCGTCCGCGATGGAGCTCAAATTCCGTGAAACGCACTTTCCAGCCGAGCCGCCTCGTGCGCAAACGGCGCCACGGTTTCCGCGCCCGCAAGGGGACCGTTGGCGGCCGCCGCGTGCTGCAACGCCGGCGTGCCAAGGGGCGTAAGGTCCTCTCGGCCTGAGCCCGACCCCACCGACGCGCATGGACGCCCCCCGGACGCTCAAGAAACGCTCCGAATTCCTCCGTGTCCGGGCGACCGGCCGGCGTTGGGCCGCAGGGGGACTGGTGTTGCAAATGCGCGCCCGCGACGACG
>Ga0209020_1002413_pt1 | contig 15075 bp, 13 predicted proteins | sample PinacodermBB_FD_187298 | JGI IMG/M metagenome (GOLD analysis project Ga0209020, IMG submission 187298) | Host-associated microbial community of the marine sponge Aplysina aerophoba from Gulf of Piran - sponge pinacoderm, lysed by bead... | ecosystem: Host-associated > Porifera > Sponge >...
GGGTCCTCGGAGATGACCACCGCGGCGGTGATCATGGGCGCGCCGTCCAGGGTGGAGAAGATCGGCACCGGCAGCTTGAACAGGTCCACGTCGTCGCCCAGTTGCATGAACTCCTTGACCGGGGCCTCCTCCACCAGGATCGGGTCGATGGAGTTGGACATGGCCCACTGAAAGCGCTTGTGGATCTCGGGGTAGGGAGCGTCCAGGGCGAGGCCCAGGCGCTCCCGCTTCTGCAGCAGTCCGCAGGCCACCGGGATGGAGTACCCCACGGGATTCTCGAACAGCAGCGCCCGGTCGCTCTGGTCCGTGAGCGCCGCCACGTCCCTCAGATCCACCGGCTTGCGTATGTCCAGCAGCTCGTCGTTGGCCCGCAAGAGCTCGATATACTCCCGAAAGGTCCCGTTCATGTCTCACCACCTCCAGACGGCAACATAGCCAAGAGCCCGGGTTGCATCAACCGGGCGGGCACCCGCGTGCTGGGTGGTGTGATTGACACCCGCGGGGCGGCGAGGAATATTGATTGAGCATCATCCAAGGCGCTACGGGAGGTAATCGTGATCGATCGGCAGTTGCTCGACATCCTGGCATGCCCCGAAACCCGGGAGGCGGTGTCGCTGGCCGACGAGGGCCTCGTGGCGAGCCTCAACCGGAAGATCGGCGCCGGACAACTGGTGAACCGCGCGGGCGAGAAGGTCACCGAGCCCATCGACGGCGGACTCGTTCGAGAGGACGGGCGGTACCTCTACGCCATCCGCAACGATATCCCGATCATGCTCGTCGAGCAGGGCATTCCGCTGGAGGAAGTCGCCGACCAGGGTTAGGTACACCCGTCGACCTTGACCTCTCTCCCCCCATGGGCTAGTCAGTTCTTCTTCGTGCCGGAGTGGTGGAATTGGTAGACGCGCTGGACTCAAAATCCAGTAGGGGCAACCCTGTGGGGGTTCGAGTCCCCCCTCCGGCACCAATCTTTCCGGAAGCATTGCTTCCACGGAGGTACCCATGAGCATCCAGTTGTACTACGCGCCCACCACCTGCGCGCTGGCTCCCTACATCACGTTGACCGAGGCGGGAGCGGACTTCGAGGTCAAGGCCCTGAACTTCCGGGCGGGGCAGAACCGGACCGAGGAGTACATGAAGGTCAACCCCAAGCACAAGGTGCCGGTGCTGGTGGTGGACGGACAGGCGCTGACCGAGAACGTCGCCATCCAGCTCTGGATCGCGCGGCGCTTCCCCGAGGCCAGGCTGCTGCCGTCGGACCCTTGGGACGAGCTCAAGGCGGTGTCGATGATGTCCTGGTGCGCGTCGGGCATCCATCCTTATCTCAGCCGCATCAATTCGCCGGCCAAGGTCTGCGACGTGGCGGAGACGGAGGAGAGCGTGTCCCGGCTGGCGCGGGAGTTCCTGGACGAGGTGTATGGCATCGCCGAGGGTCTGCTGGACGGGCGCGAGTATTTCTTCGACCACTTCACCGCGCCGGACGCCCATTTCTTCTGGTGCGTGCGCCGCAGCACCCAGTTCGACGTGGACCTGTCGCCCTATCCCAACACCAAGGCCCATTTCGAGCGCATGCAGACGCGGCCCAGCGTCCAGAAGCTGCTGGCTTTCGAGAAGGAAACGCAGGCGTCATTCGCCGCGTAGCGGCGCCGCCTTTTTCGGCCGCACCAGCCATGCGCCCAGGGCCGGCAGCAGCACCACCGCGGCGATCATGTTCACCAGGAACATGAACATCAGCACCGTGCCCATGTCGGCCTGGAACTTGAGCGGGGCGACGATCCAGGTGGCGACGCCGGCGGCCAGGGTGAGGCCGGTAAGCACCACGCCGGCGCCGGTGATGTTGAGCGTGCGCTCGTAGGCCGTGGCGAAGTCGAGCCCCTGATCGAGATGGGTGCGCAGCCGGCCGTAGATGTAGATGGCGTAGTCCACCCCGATGCCCACCCCCAGGGCCACCACCGGCAGGGTCGAGATCTTGAGGCCGATCTCGAGAATCGCCATGAGACCGTAGGCCAGCAGCGACACTGCGGCCAGCGGCACGATGATGCACACGGTGGCCGCCACCGAGCGGAACGAGATCAGGCACAACAGGATCACCGCCGCGAAAACGTAGCCGAGGATCGGGAACTGGGACGCGTCCACTTCCTCGTTGGTGGCGGCCATGACGCCGACATTGCCGCCGGCGAGCCGGAAGTCGATGCGCTCCACGGTGTTGTTGCGCTGAAAGTCCTTGACTGTGTCGACGATGCGCTGGATGGTTTCGGCCTTGTGGTCGGTGGTGTAGATCAGCACCGGCAGCACGCTGCAATCGTTGTTGATGAGGCCGCTGCTGGTGGGCACCGGGGAAACCGATTGCACCAGGCTGTAGCGGTTCCGCGGCAGCGTGCGGAACTTGAGGTTGCCCTCGTTCCAGCCCGCGTTGATGTTGCGGGCGACGCTCGCGAGACTGAGCACGGACTGGACGCCGTCCACGTTCCGCACGCGCCATCCGAACTCGTCCAGGGTGGTGAGCACCTCGTAGTCGATGCAGCCGTCCGGCACCGTTTCGGCGAACACCGTGAGCACGTCGACGCCGATCTTGAAGCGATCGGTGATCACGGCGACGTCCTGATTGTACACCGACTCCGCCCGCAGTTCGGGCACGCCCTGATGGCTGTCGCCCACCTTGACCTGGACCGCGTAGTAGGCGCCCACCGCCACCAACATCACGGAAAGGGCTATCGTCACCGCCGCGGGACCCCGGCGCGCCAGGCGCGCGACTCGTGCCCATAGGGGCTGCAGGATGTTGTCGCGCTCGGCCGCGGCCCGCCGCTGCGCGTCGCTCATGCGGAAATACGACAGCAGCACCGGCAGCAGGGCGAGATTGGTGAGGATGATGGCGGCGATGCCCAGGCTGGCGGTGATGGCCGTTTCCCGGATGACCTGCACCTCGATGAGCGAGATGGTGATGAAGCCTACCGAGTCCGAGGCGAGCGCCACCGTCCCCGGCAGCAGCAGGCGCCGGAAGCCGGCCCGGGCGGCATCCAGGCCGGCGCTCCCCGCCACCACCTCGGCGCGCACCGCGCTGACCATCTGCACCCCGTGGCTGACCCCCACCGCGAACACCAGGAAGGGCACCAGGATGGACATGGGATCGATGCCGAAGCCCAGGGCGGTGACCGTGCCGAGCTGCCACACCACCGCCACCAGCGAACACACCAGCGGCGGAATGGTCAGACGCACCGACCGGGTGTAGAGAAACACGAACAGGGCGGTGATCAGGAAAGTGATGCCGAAGAACGCGATGACACGGGCCGCGCCCGCGGCGACGTCCCCCACCAGCTTGGCGAACCCGATGACGTGCACGTTGACGGCGCCACCGGCTGCCGCCTTGCCGCGGATCTCTTCGAGTTGCCGCGCCACCTCGATGTAGTCGAGCCGCTCGCCGGTATTGGGGTGGAACTCCTGCAGCCTGCCGCTCACGATGGCGCCGGTGAAATCGTTGGCCACCAACCGGCCGACGACCCCGGCCTTGATGGCGTTCTCGCGCACCCGTGCCAGGCCCGCCTCGGTGGGCTGAAAGTCCGCCGGCAGCACATTGCCGGCGGTGATGCCGTCCTCCACCACCTCGATGTAGCGGACGTTGGGGGTGAGGATGGAATAGACCTGGGTCCGGTCGATGCCGGGCAGGAAGAACATCGCGTCGGTGACCTGTTTCAGCACGGCGAAGAACTCGGCGCTGAACATGTCGCCCTGGCGCGCGGTGAGGGCGATCAACACCCGGTCCGCGTTGCCGAACTCCTCCTGGTGCTTGAGGAAGGTCCGCATGTACTCGTGTTTAAGGGGGACCAGCTTGAAGAAGCCGGCGTCCACCCGCAACTGCGCCGCGTACCATCCCATGGTCACGGTGATGAGCGCGAAGGCGGCGAGCACGAGCGCGCGCCGGCGGAACAGAAGCCGCTCGATGCAGGCCGTGAGCCGATTCGTTGGTGAGGCTTCTAGTGCGTCCGGCATGGGCGGCGACTCGGGCATGAGGAGCTACTCGGGCCGCGGCAGGCGCCGGACGCCGAATTCTCCGGTCAGCAGCACGGTGCCATCGTCGAGCGCCACCGCGGACGAGATGCCCTGGCGTGAGGCAAGGCGTGTGGTGGATACGGTGCCGCCTCCGTCCCGGCTGGTGAGCAGGACTCCCTCGAGGCCGGTGAGGAGCACGACGCCGCCCGGCAGCCGGATGGCGTCCGTCAGGGTCGCGGTGGTGTGGGTGGCCACCCGGGTCCAGCTCTGGCCCGCGTCCTCGGAACGAAACAGGTGGCCCCGGAGTCCCAGCAGCAGCATCCGCTCCCCGTCAAGCACCAGGGCGCCGTACCACGAACCGGTGTAGGGTGAGCGTAGTTCGCCCCAGGTCTCGCCGCCGTCGTCGCTACGGTAGGCGACTCCCGCCTCCGCGGCGATGAACAACCGCCGCCCCCCGGCGGGCACGATCTCGTTCAGGTGGAAGTCGTCCTTGCTGATGGCGCGGGAGGCCCAGGTCTCGCCGCCGTCCCGGGTGGCCAGGAAATAGCCATAGGCACCCACCGCGAAGCCGTTGTCCTTGTCCCGGAACCAGACGTCCAGCAGCGGGCGTTCCTCCTCCGGCGCGCGATGCTGCAGCCGCCAGGAATCGCCGCCGTCGTCGGTACGTAGGATCACCGCGTCGTGCCCCACGACCCACCCGGTGTTCTCGTCGTGCATGTGCACGGCGGTGAGCAGCGCCCGGGTGGGCACCCGCGACTGCTTCCAGCTTGCGCCGTTGTCGTCGGAAACCAGGATGTGGCCGCGCTGGCCCGCCGCCACGATGCGAGCGCCGGCCCTGGCCGCGTCCAGCAGCAATGATTGGATGGCGAGAGGGGCTTCCACCGCCGGCCTGGCGCCGGCCTGGGCCGACAGTCCCAGGATCAGCGCAAGCAGCCATCCGGCGGGCCGGAACAGCCGCGATATCGTGGTGCGTGACTGGAGGCGGTCCCGGGTGGCCTGTGTCATACCAGAGCGGCAAGCAGCCGGTGGTTCATCGCCGGCCCGCGCGGCGCAGGGACGAGGGGTTGAAGTCCCTGGACTTGAACTTGATGTCGTACGTGCACATCGGGAATTCGTTGTCGAGTCCCAGGGCGAGGTAGCGTCCGGCCTGCAAATCGTGGTGGACCTCCAGGGTCGGCCAGGTCAGCGGCTTCTCGTAGAAGTTGATGACGTGACCCTCGGAAACCCGCCAGAGCTGGTCGCGGTTGTCGTAGATGTCCGCCAGCATGATCTGCCAGGAGTCCTCGTCGATGTAGAAGGTCCGCCGTTTGTACAGGTGGCTGGCGCCCTGCTTGAGCGTCGCGTCGACGATCCAGACCCGGTGGAGCTCGTAGCGCAGGTGCTCCGGGTTGACGTGCAGCGGCCTGATGATGTCGTCGAACTTGAGCTTGCCGCTGTGCACCCGGTAGGCGTTGTAGGGCACGTACATCTCGCGCTTGCCCACAAGCTTCCAGTCGTAGCGGTCCACCGCGCCGTTGAACATGTCGAACTGGTCCGCGGTGCGCAGTCCGTCGGAGGTGGTGCCCGGGTTGTCGTAGGCGATGCCGGGCGCCCGCCGTACCCGGCGTTGACCCGGGTTGTAGGTCCAGGCGCTACGCGGCTCCCGGGTCTGGTTGATGGTCTCGTGCACCAGCACGATGTCGCCCGCGAGCCGCGCCGGCGCCGTGACCCGTTGCTTGAAAAGGATCATCTTGTTGCCGAGCTTCTCCACGGTCATGCCCGGCAGCGAGTAGCGGATGCTGATGTCGACAGCGTATTTGACCAGCGTGTAGTCACCGCCGCGGGTCACCGCCGCCTGCCCCAGGGTGCACGACACCGCCTCCCCCCGATAGCGCAGCAGGTGGTTCCAGACCACCTCCAGGCCGTTCTTGGGCACTGGGAACGGGAGGCCGATGACGGCGCCTTCAACGCCGTTGCCCCCGTCCGCCAACCGGGCGGTGGCGGCGATCTTCCGGGTGGCGTCGTAGATGCGTTGCGGCGCCGAGGCGCTGCGCCGGGTTGGGTACACCGTCAGCTTGTACGTCGGGTAGGTTTCCAGCATGCGCTGGTGCCCCACCGAAAGCTTGTCCCGGTACTTGTCCAGGTTGCTCTTGTCGATGACGAACAGCGGCTTGTCGTCCGGGTACGGATCGCGATGGTGTTCGCCGAGTTTGTAGCCCGCCGGCGGCTTGGTGATGCCGCCGGTCCACTCGGGTATCGTACCCTCGGCGTTGCCCGCCTTCTCTGCTCCGAGAGGGGTCAGGTCCTTGCCGAGCCGCGCGATGTCGCCGGAAGAAATCTCTGCGGCCGACGGGACGGCGAAGGCAAGCGCCAAGGCTGCTCCGGCGGCGAACTGAAGGATGAGTGTTTTCGTATCCATGGCGTTCAGAAGGAATACTTGATCGTGGCCGTGACGAAGTCACGGTCCCTGATTTCACTCTTGGCGCCCCCGTATTGCGTGTAGCTCACATTGCCTTCCCAGCGGCTCAGATAGTCGACCCGCAGGCCCAGGGTGACAGCCGTCCGGCCCTCCACGAACTGGCCGATGGGTTGAGGACTGTTGCCGCGGAGATCCTGCTGGAACTGCACGTAGGGGAACATGTTGGCCGAGCCGATGACGTTGCTGTAGTCGAGCCGTGCCGCCATCCGGTATCCGAAGGAGGTGGAATCGGCAATCGCGCCGTCGGCCGGGCTTTCCAGCGGCATGCTGTCTGGATCCGGCATGTCGTGCACATATTGCAGCGCGACTTCCGTGATGAATGCGAGGCCGTCGGCTCCCAGGGTGGGACCGAACACCCTGGTGGCGGTGGCCTGCACCTGACTCACCTCGCTTCTGATGTAGCCCGGGACATCGGTGCCGAAGCCATGGGTGCCCGGAGCATCGGCCAGGACACAGGCCGCGGGGTTGGGAGCCTGCAAACAGCCAAAGAAGGGGGCGAGACCGTATCCCAGGACGGTGAGCTCGGCGATCTGCAGGGGCACGTCGCTGCGGTAGGAATACTCCCCCTGCAATGCCCAGCCGGACGTTCCTAGTTGCGTGTTGAAGCTCAGCCCCAAGAGCCGAATGTCTTCCGGATACTCGATGAAGTAGTTCCCGGTGTCGGCATACGCATCGACGCCGTCAGGCAACGCCGCCCCGGTGGCGGCCTCGGTGGCGGCTGCGATGGCAGCGGCCTGAGGGAGGCCCGCGGCGATGAAGCGCGGGACAAGGGTTGGGACAAGGGCTGCCGCGGTTGTCTGTATGGTCCCCAGACCGGCGAATGCACCATCCTGCGTTCCGGTCCGCGCCCGGACCGTCGGCAGCCGGCTGTGGTAGTTCATGAAGTAGAAACCAAACTCGGTGTTGTTCAGGCCTTCGGCCAGGTAGCGAATCGCGAATCCTCCCTGCCGCGCGTTGTCGGGGTTGCTGTCCGGCGCACGCTGCACATCAAGGAGTTCGGGGTCATCCCCCAACTTGCGGCCGGTGGCCGCCAGCGCGGCTATGAGAGTCGGGTGATTGATGAACGCGTGCGTCGCTCCGGGGCCCACGTAGTCGGTGGTGGAGAAATACGTTCCCAGCGGGTCGATCTCGGTCTTGTCCCACTGGAGTTGGTAGAATGCCTCCAGGGAAAAGTTGTTGGGCAATTCCGCGACCGTCGATACCAGGGGGACCGCCACCAACGCCTCTCGCAGTTCCGCTCCCGGAACCCTGAGCTTGCTCACGTCGAACGGATTGACGGCGTTGATGCCGTTCTGGATAAACGTGCTCTCGCCCCAGTTGAGCACGTGCTTGCCCAACCGCACGTCCACCGCAATCTCGTCGAAGTCGAGGTTGGCGGTCACGTAGGCGTCAAGCAGGTCCAGGTCTTTCCCTACCAGACTCCTCGCTTCGTCGGTCAGCGGCGTGTACTCCCGTGTGCCGTTCTCGTTCTCCTGGTCGAAGAAACCGCTGGCGCGAAGGAACAGCCCCATGTTCTTGTAACCAATGTCGAGATCGCTGGTGAACTTGAGGGCGTTGCTGATGATTCCGCGCTTGTAGTTGAGGGCCCCGTCGTTGTCGTTGATCTGCGAGGTCAGCTCCTTGTCCGGCTTCTCGACGCGGACGGCCACACCGTAGGAGAGGGTGGTATCGAGGCTCGCCTCCACCTCGCCCGAACTCAGGTCCACCGCGTTGGCCTGCCCTAGCCACAGGAAGGAGCTCATGGCAAGCACCGCCAACGATGGAACAACAACGTTACCGATGAGCTTTGACATCATGCCGGGCGAGTAACATCATACGGCATCAAAAGTCAAGACAGGGCCGCACCAAGCATAGCCATTCAGATATCGTTCGGTCAGAAATACTAGCGTATTGATATAGGTCGACCCTGTCGGCCGTCGATGCGGATATTTGTCAACCGGCCGCGGGAGGCTATATTGGTTCCCTTGGGGCGCTCCGGAAGGACGACGGTATTCCATCGGTGGTCTGAATCATGTCGTATCGACCTCAGGACGGGTTTTTCCGCAAGGCCAAGCGCGAGGGGTATCGTTCGCGGGCGGCCTACAAGCTGTCGGAGATCAACCAGCGGTTCCGCGTGATCCGCGCCGGCCAGGTGGTGGTGGACCTGGGCGCGGCGCCGGGCGGATGGCTCCAGGTGGCCGCCGAGCTGGCCGGACCACGGGGGCGGGTGCTGGGCTTCGATCTGCAGCCCATACAGTCCCTTTCCGGGCGGCAGGTGCGGACGTTCGAGTTGGATGTACTGGCTCAGGATGCGGCGGAGCGCATTGGAGCGCTGGCGGAGGGGCCCGTGGACTGCGTTCTCTCCGACATGGCGCCGCGTCTGTCCGGGATCCGCGACGCCGATCGCGAGCGCGCCCTGGCGCTTGTCCGCAAGGCATTCGACATCGCGCGGTCGATGCTGAGACCCCGCGGCGCGTTCCTGTTCAAGACCTTCGCCGGGGCCGACATCGCCGGCCTCCTCAAGGAGATGTCGGGCGCTTTCGAAAACGTGCAGCGGGTGCGGTCGGCGGCCACGCGCAAGGGCTCGTCGGAGCTCTACGTGGTGGCCAGGGGCTTCAGGGACTGACCCCCTATTCCACGGTCACGCTCTTGGCGAGGTTGCGCGGCTGGTCCACGTCCGTGCCGCGGTGCACGGCGATGTGGTAGGCCAGCAGTTGCAGCGGGATGGTCAATACCACCGGCGCCAGGTGGTAGGGGACCTTGGGCACCACCAGCGTCGCCTTGGTCGCCATGCTCTCGTCGGGCTCGTCGGTGACGATGACCACGTTGCCGCCCCGGGCCTCGACCTCCTTCAGGTTGCTCAGCGTCTTCGGGTAGTAGTGGTCCCTGGGCAGGATCATCACCACCGGCATGCTCTCGTCGATGAGGGCGATGGGGCCGTGCTTCATCTCTCCCGCCGGATAGCCCTCGGCGTGGATGTATGAGATCTCCTTCAGCTTGAGGGCGCCCTCGAGGGCGATGGGGTAGTTGATGCCCCGGCCCAGGTAGAGGACGTCGTCCGCGTGGCTCAGTCCGTGGGCCAGCTCGGCGACAGGCTCCTCGAGCCTCAGCGCCGCCTCGATCCATCCGGGCAGCCGGGTGGCGTCTTCCAGCAGGCGCGTCGCCGCATCCGGCGGAAGCTGCCCGTTGAGCCGCCCCAGCTCCACGGCCAGCAGGTACAGGGCGGTAAGCTGCGTGGTGAACGCCTTGGTGCTTGCGACGCTGATCTCCGGGCCGGCGTGGGTGTAGAAGACGCCGTCGGACTTCCGCGCCAGGGACGAATCCACGACATTGCAGACGGACACGGTCCCGGCGCCTTGACGCCGCCCCACATCGAGGGACGCCAGCGTGTCCGCGGTCTCGCCCGACTGGCTTACCAGCAGCAGCAGCGAATCCGCTCCGAGGAGCGGGGTGCGATGGCGGAACTCCGAGCCGTAGTCGACCTCGGCGGGGATCCGGGCCAGTTCCTCGATCAGGAACTTGCCCACCAGCGCGGCGTGCCACGCGGTGCCACAGCCCACCAGGTGGATTTTCCTCGTGTGCGCCAACCGCTCCTCGGTGAGGTTGAGATCGGCGACGTTGATGGCGCCGGATTCCAGCGCGATGCGTCCGCGCAGCGTGTCGGTGACCGCCTGGGGTTGCTCGTGGATCTCCTTGAGCATGAAATGGCGGTAGCCGCCCTTCTGGGCGGCAACGGCGTCCCAGGTGATCCGTCGGGTGGCCCGGGTGAGCGGTTGCGCCGTGGCGTCGAGGATGCGGAAACCGTCGGCGCGCACCTCGGCGATCTCGCCGTCCTCCAGGAAGGCCACGTCGCGGGTGTACTCCAGCAGCGCCGGGATGTCCGAGGCGATGAAGGTTTCTCCGTCGCCCGCGCCGATGACGATGGGCGAGGCGTTCTTGGCGACGATGAGCCGCCCGGGCTCGCGTTGACTCAGGAACACCAGAGCGTAGGACCCGTGGATCTCGCGGATGGTCTCGCGCACGGCGTCCAGCAGGTCCTTTCCCTGGGCCAGCCTTGCCTCCGCCAGGTGGGCGACGAGCTCGGTGTCGGTATCGGAGGTGAGCTCGGCGCCGTTCCCCAGCAGGGCCTCCTTGAGGTCGAGGTAGTTCTCGATGATGCCGTTGTGCACCACCACCGTGTCGCCGGCCCGGTGCGGGTGGGCGTTGGCCTCGGAAGGGCCGCCGTGGGTGGCCCAGCGCGTGTGACCGATGCCGGCGTGTCCCTGGACGGGCACCTCGGCCAGGAGAGCTTCGAGTCTGGCGAGCTTCCCTTCCGAGCGGCGTAGCGCGATCTCCCCGCCGTCGAGGACGGCGATGCCCGCGGAGTCATACCCGCGGTATTCCAGCTTTCTCAGGCTGTCGATGAGCACCGGGGCGGCGTCGCGGACGCCGATATATCCGACGATTCCACACATGGATCGCTAGTCTTCCACGTTGCGCCAGGGATCTGCGGCGACGTCATTCTCCGCGGAAGCGGGAATAACGATACGGGGCGTCGGTGCCATGACCCTACTTGCTCTTCCGCGCCCGGTAGCCGGTCACCCAGTCTTCGATGTGGCGCTGGGGCGCGCGGCTCAGGGCGAGGGCGCCGGCGGGCACGTCCTTGGTGATGGTGGACCCGGCGCCGATGTAGGCGTCGTCGCCCACCACCACCGGCGCCACCAGTTGCGTATTGCTGCCCACCTGGACGCGGTCGCCGATGGTGGTGCGGCTCTTGGTGAAGCCGTCGTAGTTGCAGGTGATGGTGCCGGCGCCGATGTTGGACTCCCGCCCGAGCTCGGCATCGCCGATGTAGCTCAGGTGGCTGGCCTTGGTGGCCTCTCCCACCGACGAGTTCTTGACCTCCACGAAGTTGCCGATATGGACGTTGCGCTTGAGCACGGTGCCGGGACGCAGGTGCGCGAAGGGGCCGACGCTGACGCCTTCCTCGATATCGCAGTCGTCGAGCACCACCGAGAAGCGCAGATGGACCTCGTCGGCCAGCCGCACGTTGGTGAGGTAGGCGCTGCCGTCGATGCGGCAACCGGCCCCCACCACGGTGCGGCCCAGCAGGTGGCTGTTGGGGCCGATGACGGTGTCCTCGCCGATGGTCGCCTCGGCATCGATGTAGGTGCTGTCGGGGTCCTTGAGGGTGACGCCCCGGTCCATCCAGCGGCGGTTGATGTCTTGCTGCAATGCCTTTTCCATCCAGGCGAGCTCCTCTCTGTTGTTCACGCCCCGGAATTCGCGCGGGTCATCGATGGTCACGCTGCCGATGCCGGCCTGCCTTCCGGCCGCGAAGCCGGCGATGTCCGGCAGATAGTACTCTCCCTGGTGGTTGCGGTTGTCGAGAGCCGCCAGGGCGGCGCGGAGAAAGTCCGACGACGCCAGGTACAGGCCGACGTTGATCTCCCGGACCGCACGCTCCGCCTCGCCGGCGTCCCTTTCCTCCACCACGCCGACAATGTTGCTGTCGGTGTCGCGCAGGATGCGGCCGTAGCCGGAGGGGTCCGCCAGGGTGGCCACGGCCAGGGTGAGTTCGCGGCTCCCCGACCGGTGCGCCGCCACCATTTCCCACAGGCTCCGGCGGGAGAGGAGCGGCACGTCTCCGTTCAGGATGAGCACGTCGCCGGTGAAATCGCCCAAGGCGTCGGCGGCGCAACGGGCCGCGTGGCCGGTGCCCAACTGCTCGCGCTGCAGCACCCAGGCGCCCGCTTCCATCGCGGGGAAGGCCTCCCGGATCCGCTCCACGCCGTGGCCCACGACCACGAGTGTCCGGTGGGGTTCCAGGGCCGCGCAGGCTCCCAGCACGTGCCACAACAGCGGCTTGCCGCCCAGAAGATGCAGCACCTTCGGGGTGGCGGAGCGCATCCGCTTGCCCTGGCCCGCGGCCAGGATGATGACGCCAAGCCCCCGCATAAGCAGGACAAACTATAACTCAAGGCCGGGCCCGTGGCCAGAGAGGCCGAGGCGCGCCGCGCGGTCGCCGGGGGCTGTCTTTCGCCGCCCCGACATTGACAAGCACGTGATTTTGCAATAACTCTTACTCGTACTTCGAGACCTCTCGAAACCCCCGGAAACCGCGGGTTAGGCAGAGGTTTCAATTCGCTGAAGGGGTCGACTTCGTATGGAAGAATTGTCCGGCTGGCAGTATTTCATGGAGATCGTAACCAAACCCGACAACATTCCCATTGTCGGCATGCTGATTCTCGTCCTGTTCTTCACCTGGGTCGGCCTGCGCCAAGCCATGAAGAACGACAAGCTGACGGATGAGGGCCGAGAGGACGAGATCGCTGATACGATGTGGAAGTAGAGGTCGGGGGCCGCGGCTCCTCGCGGTTCTGATCACGGTTGCGCTCCTGGGCATTTGCGGAGAAACGCGCGCCGCGCTGGTTGACGAAGAGCTGTGGCGCACGGGGCGAAAGGACTTGGCCGCGGGCAGGGTCGCGGACGCCTGGAAGAACTTCAACACGCTGCTGGAGCAATACCCGGAAGAGCCGCAACTCCGGCTGATGACGGGTCTGGCGGCCTTGAAGAACGGCGAGAGGGAAACGGCCTTGGCCCAGGTCAGTAAGGCCGTGGCGCTGGCTCCGGACGATGCCGAGGCGCTGACGTTGCTCGCCTGGCTCTACATGGAGGTGGCCGGCGAGTTGGACACGGCCATCGCGTCGTACCGCAAGGTGACGTTGCTCAAACCCGAGATCCCCGAGGTCCATAACAACCTGGGGGTGGCGCTCAAGCGGAACGGAGACCTGGAGCAGGCCGTCGGCAGCTTCTCGCGCGCGCTGGAGTTGAACCCGGACTTTGCCCAGGCGGCCAGCAACCGGGGCTGGGCCCATGTGGATCAGGGGGAATGGAAGGCGGCCAAGGCCGACTTCGAGAGGTCTCTGGCCCTCCGCCCCGATGATGACGGCGCCCTTTACGGCTTGTCCCGGGTACGCAAGGAGCTGCGCGACTATTCCGGAGCCCAGGACGCCCTGGCGCGGCTGAGTGGCCGGTCACAGAATTTCGTCTACTGGCTCGAATGGGCCATGATCGGGGTGATTCGCTACTATTGGGTGTTCCTGTTGTTGACTTTGGGGTTGTTCTTCTATTTCCGGTACAAGGCTAGGACAAGGGTGAAAGTCGATGGCTGAAGCCAAGAAAAGAAAGGGCACGGCGCTTCTGGCCGTGATGAACGAGAACTGCACGAGTTGCGCCGGGTCGCCCCTGTGCGAGGTGCACTGCCCGGTGGACGACTGCATCAACCTCCTCTACGAGGAGATGCCCGGCGGCGGCCTCAAACCCTACCGGGTGTGGGTGGACAACGAGAAGTGCATCGGCTGCCAGATGTGCTACAGCGACGACCTCACCAAGATTCACGAGCACAAGAACACCGGCGAGGTCTTCTTCGAATACGCCAACCGCTTCTACGACAGCAACAAGAAGCCCCTGGAGAAGGAGCAGGAGCCCAAGAAGAGCGACCTCCAGCTCATCGGCACCGACTCCGAAGACCGCCTCGACAAGAAGATCTGCCCCTGGGACGCCATCAGCATGGTCGAGTTCGACGACGGCCTCGAAATCTCCAAGCTCTACTACGACCCCGAGCTCATCTCGACCGAAGACGGCGTCTACTCCATCGACGACAAGGGCAAGGAAGAGCTGGAAGACCGGCAGATGGAGGGGTTCTAGGGGCGGCTGGCTGGAGCGCCTGCAGGCGTCAGTCAGGACGCCAACGCTTTGGCAACGGCTCGTGGATCTTTTGCTGCGACCCGTAGCAGTGCCCGAGCGGGCCCGTCCGGTCGGCGGCGCCCTTGTTCCCAGTTCTGAAGGGTTGCCACGCTGACGCCGATCATGAGGGCGAACTCTTGCTGGGATTTCTTTAACTGGGCACGAATCGCACGAACGTCTTCCGGAACGAACTCGGTCACCCGGCTAGGCTTGAGTTCTCCTCGGCGGATGGCGCCAGCCTCCTTAACGCTTGCCACCAACCGGTTGAAGTCCTTTTGTTTCACTTGAATTCCTCCTCGACCAAGCGTCGCAGGATCGCCGTCTGTCTATGGGTCAAGTCGTCCTGGTCTGTCTTGCGATACAGGGTCAGCATGTAAAATGTTTCGGATACAGCGTCCCAAAAGTAGATGACTCGCAGTCCCCCGCGTTTCCCCATACCGGGTCGGCGCCAGCGCATCTTGCGCAACCCTCCAGAGCCATGAATAAGGGCACCCTGCGCTGGGCGAAACAGTAAGGCCAATTGTAGTTGCCTGTATTCGTCCAACGACAACTCATGTTCGATGTCTCCCGTGAAGAGGGAAGTTTCGATGAAGCGCACGATTTTATGGTACGCCACTGGCGTAGGTTCTGCAAGCGCTCGAGTGGATTTCAGGCGTCAGGAAAGGGCAAAAACCGGGAATCCTCCGTAGTCGGGCCGAGATGGAGGCCGATACCGCCCTCCCTGCCCGAAACGGGATTGGCCAAGGTCTGGGGGACCCGGCAGGGTTCTATAGACGGCTGGCTCAGACCACCTTGTTCAGCGGATACTCCACAATCCCCACGGCACCGTTGCGGATCAGTTCGGGGATAAGCTCGCGCACCACCTCCTCGGCGATGATGCTTTCGATGGAGAACCACTTCTTGCCGCCCAGGGCGGGGGTCTGGTA
>Ga0209020_1002415_pt1 | contig 15074 bp, 13 predicted proteins | sample PinacodermBB_FD_187298 | JGI IMG/M metagenome (GOLD analysis project Ga0209020, IMG submission 187298) | Host-associated microbial community of the marine sponge Aplysina aerophoba from Gulf of Piran - sponge pinacoderm, lysed by bead... | ecosystem: Host-associated > Porifera > Sponge >...
CTCCGGCCAAGTCCCTTCCTGGGCCGATGCATCGTGCGCCGGAACGACCATCCCGAGGACGGCCAACAAAGAACCCATGCGTATCAGATTACGTAACATCGGGCACCTCCTTGCCAGTTTGCTGCCGGTTTCCCGCACTCACGTCTCCCCTTCCCGCTACTTCTTCAGCGCCGCCTTGAAGACGTCGCCGCTGTCCTGGATCAGGCCGTAGAAGTTATTGAGCATGTTGTTCCAGTCCTGACCGACCACGGGGTCGATCCGCGCCTTCATCCTCTTGAACCGCGACAAAACGTCCGGGTCCTTGGTAGCCGCGTCAAACGCCTTTTGGAGCAGGGCCAGGCGGTCCTTGGGCATGCCGGGAGGAGCCGTCACCACCCGGTGAGAGGCAAGCACCGACAGGCCCGGATAACCCAACTCCCCCACCGTGGGGACATCGGGGAAGTCCGGATCGCGCTTGTCCAGGTAGACCCACATGGGCCTCATGGTGCCATCATGGATGAATGCCATCTGGCCCGGGGAGTCCAGGCCGAGAGGACGGCCGTGGCCCTCTCCCTTGACGATGGCCATGTTGGACGCCGGCGCGCTCGGGTAGCCCAGTATATGCCTGAGGGGGAACTTCATGACCTTTCCCGACAGGGTTGCCGTAATCCAGTCCGTACCGCCCACCCCCGAGCCCGTGGTCAGGAATTCCTTGGCCTTCTGCATATCCTGCAGGGTCTTGAACGGCGTCTTGGCTCCAACCGCAAAAATATACGGTCCGGCCGAGATCTGCCCGATCCAGGAAAAGTCCTTCAACCGGTACTGTGGTTTGGGTTCGTGGAACAACTCCGAGATAATAGCTCCGGGAATATTGACGGTGGAGATGGTGTAGCCGTCGGGCTTGGCGCCCCAGGTGAGGTTCCAGGCGACGTTGCCGCCGGCCCCCGGCCGGTTCCGGATGATGATGTTGACGCCCAGGGCTTTCTTCATGCCCACGATCATGGCGCGGCTGTGAAGATCGAAACCACCCGCCGGACCGTAGGGGATCAGCCAGGTGATGGTCCTGCTGGGATACTTGTCCGCCGAAACCGCCGGACCCGGGAAGCCCAGGGCCAGCGCGACGACCGCTGCCACGAGTACTGTCGTAAGACGCTTTGCTCGCATGGGGCACCTCCTTGCTTGCTTGGCGTGGCCCCCGTATGCCACACGCGCGACACCAGTGTCAACGTGACAGGGGCCGCAAAGGCGCGGAACAAAGGCCGACGGGCTGGCCAGTGCAGACGGTAAATGCGGTGAAGGAACTCCAGCGTCGGGATCAGACGAGGCTCTTGAAGTAGCTGAGATCCCCCTGCCCTTCGCGCAGGATCGCGATGGTGTCATCGACAAGAGAAATGACGCTGGAGGCCAGGACCGGGAGGGTGCCGCACTCCATGATGAGGTCCACCCGGTGGCCGAAGATCCGTTCGAGGTCTGCCGGGTTGGTCACCACCTCCTCGTCGCTCTCGTTGGCGCTGGTGCTGACCACGGGGTTGCCGAGCTGCTCCACCAGCGCCAGCGGCACCGGGTGATCGGGAATCCGGATACCCACGGTCTTCTGTTTGGACTGGAACACCCGGGGCGTTTCCTTGGTGGCGGTGAGGACGAAGGTGTAGGGGCCCGGGAGGAACCGTTTGAGGATCCGGTGCGCGAAGTTCGATACGTGGCCGTACCGGCTCACCTGGACCAGGTCCGAGCACACGAAGGACATCGGCTTGTTGGCCTCGCGCCCCTTGATGCGCCGGACGCGCTCCACCGCACCCTTGCTGGTGACGTCGCAGCCCAGGCCGTAGATGGTGTCCGTGGGGTAGACGATGACGCCGTCGCGCCGGAGCACCTCGACGGCGCGGTCCACGTGCCGGCCTTTCAGGTGTTGGGGGTCGATGCTCAGGGTCGTGGCCATGGAGAACTCCGGTGCGGTTCAGGGGGAAGACACATCCGTCCGCCGCGTCATGAAGAGATCCACCGGCAGCCGCGTGCCCAGGTCTCGTTTCTTCGCCTCCTCCAGCACCAGGTGGCCGATGGCGGCGAACTGCACGCCCATGCCGCAGTTGTTGTTGTGATGCGTGATCTCCGAGGCGGTGGTGCGGCCGGCGATGTTGCCGATCACCAGGTCGCCCAACTCGTGAATCTGCTCCCAGCCGATGATGCCCTTCCTGATCGGCGACATCAGCTCGGGCTGCTCGTCGATCTCCACCTGCTCCTTGGAGTTCACCACGATGAGGTCGCAGGCCTCGATGGCGGCGTCGTCCAGCTCCCGGCGCTTGTCGAACCAGTCCGGGCCGATCATGGAGACGACGTGCGTGCCGGGCTCCAGCAAGTCGCCGTCGAACACCGGGTCGCCGGAGTTGGTGGCCGTGACGACGATATCCGAGTCGTGGACTACGTCCTCCGGACGTCGCACCGCCCGGGCCTTGACGCCGTAGCGCTCGGTTACTTCCCTGGCGAAGCGCTGACGGTTCTCCTCCCGGAGCGAAAACACCTTCACCTCCCGGATCTTTCGCACCGCGCAAAAGGCCGACACCTGGCCGTGGGCCTGGGTGCCGCTGCCGAAAATGCCCAGCACCGACGCGTCCTCCCGGGCCAGATACTTCGCCGCCACCCCGCTGGTGGCCCCGACCCGGAGCGCCGACAGGTAGTGGTCGTGGACGATGCCCTTGAGCGCGCGCTCCTTGATGCTGAAGAGCATGACGAAGCCGGAGAAGTCGCCGGGAAACTCCATGCGGCTGGCGCCGCCGACGTTGCGGAACCGGATCTGGGACGAATCGAGGCGGACCGCGGCCGTGTCGAAGGCCGGCACCGCCCCGGGAATCACATTCAGCCAGTACCAGGTGCGCTCCAGGCCCTCCTGCGGCATGTGCAGCCGGCGCCGGGGCATCCCCTCGGCGATCTTCCGGCCAAGCTCCCCGTAGGCCGTCTCCACCGCCTCCACGATCTCCCCCATGTCGAGAAGACCTTCCATGTCTTCGTTGGTCAGGACCCGTACGTCCTCTTCAGCCATCAGGAACCCCTTCCATCCCGGAGTTGCCGGCCGCGCATGTCCAGCGTGCGCTTCGACGCGACCTCGTGTCAGTTCAACGAGTTACGGTAGACTGACGGTCTGCCCTCGTCAAGTGGCGCGGTTCCCGGCAAGGTTGGCGTCCCTCCGCCCGAACCCTGTGCATTCACTTGCAAACGGACCGTAGCGGCATATAGTTCCTGGATGACAATGTTTCGACCCACGCGATCCATGTTCGCTCTCGCGGCAGTCGCAACGGTTCTGTTCTTCGCGGCGCCGCAACCGGTCCATTCCCGCGACCTCGGACTGGTCGAGCGGCTCAAGAAAAACGCCTCGGACTTCCGCTACGAGATCGGTAAGCCGGGGGGTACGCTGACGTACTCTACGATCTCCGGCCCGAAGACGTTCAATCTGGCCATCTCGACGGAGACCTCCTCCACCGAGATTCTCGACTACGTGTTCGAAGGGCTTGTCGAGACCTCCTGGTTGACCTCGGAGGTCGAGCCAAGCCTGGCCGAACGCTGGGAGTCGTCCGAGGACGGGCTCGTCTGGACATTTTTCCTTCGCAAGGGCGTCACGTGGGCGGATGGGGCGCCCTTCTCCGCGGACGACGTCATCTTCACGTTCGCGAAAGTCATCTACAACGACGACATCCCCGCCTCGGCTCGGCCGGGCCTTACCATCCGCTATCGCGATGCCGCGACGCAGACCTGGAAACGGGGCCAGGTCAAGGCCGAGAAGATCGACGACCACACCGTGAGCTTCACCCTGCCGGTACCGTTCGCGCCCTTCCTGCGGAGCATGGGCACCTCCATCTATCCCAGACACATCCTGGAAAGGCACGTGGACGACGGCACTTTCACGTCCACCTGGGACGTGGGCACCGCCCCCGGCGACATCATCGGCACCGGTCCCTTCACCATCGAGCGCTATGACGCGGGAGAACGCATCGTCCTCGGGAAGAACCCGCGGTACTGGCAAAAGGACACGGCCGGAAACCCCCTGCCCTACCTGGACCGGATCGTCTACCTGGTGGTGCCCAACCTGGCCACCTCGCTGCTGAAATTCCAGGCCGGCGAAACCGATTTCCTGAACGTCACCGGCGAGCACTTTCCGATCCTGAAGCCGCAGGAAGCGGCCAAGAACTTCACTCTGTTCAAGCGAGGGCCGAACTTCGGTACCACCTTCCTCGCCCTCAACATGAACGCCCGCAAGAATCCCAAGCACGACACGCCGTTCGTCGATCCTGTCAAGCTGGGGTGGTTCCGCACGTCGGCTTTCAGGAAGGCGGTGGCCCACAGCATCGACAAGGACAGCATCATCGACAACGTCATGAACGGCCTCGGCTATCCGCAGTGGGCCGCGGTCAGCCCCGCCGCCGGCGACTTCCACAACCCGGACGTGACCCGGTACCCGTACGACATCGGCAAGGCCAATGCCCTGCTCGACGGTTTGGGCTGGTTCGACGTTGACGGCGACGGCGTCCGGGAAGATGCCGAAGGCAACAGCATCGTCTTCACTCTGGCCACCAACTCCGGAAATACGGTGCGGGAACGGGTATGCACGATCATCAAGCAGGACTTGGCAAGAATCGGCATCCGGGTGAACCTCCGATTCCTGGAATTCAACACCCTGGTGTCCCAACTCACCAGCACCTACGACTGGGACGCTATCGTGATCGGCTTCACGGGCGGCGTGGAGCCCCATCACGGCATCAACTTCTGGCATTCCGGCGAACGGCTTCACCTGTGGTTCCCGAACCAGGAGGAGCCGGCCACCGAGTGGGAAAGGCGGATCGATGAGCTGTTCGTGAGCGGCAGCCGCGAGCTGAAGCACGAGAAGCGGGTTGCCATCTACCACGAGTTCCAGCAGATCGCGTCCGACAACGTGCCCGTCGTCTACACCGCGCTGGCCGAGCGCATCACGGCCATCCGCAACCGCTTCGCCAATGTCACGCCGACCCTGTTCGGGCTGTTCGACGTACGACGGCTCTACCTGAAGTGACCCGTTTACCGTTCTGGTCCGGGATGACTCGACCATGACGACCTACATCGTACGGCGGCTACTGATCACGATTCCGTCGCTGTTCGCCCTGACCTTCGTGATCTTCATGATCATCCAGATCGCTCCGGGGGACTATTTCGACCAGTGGGCGCTGCAACCCGATCTCGACCAGCGGCAACTGCGCCAGTGGAAACGCGAGTTCGGCGCCGACAAGGGCTGGGTCACCCAGTACTCGCGGTGGCTGCGCGGTGTGTTGTTCGACGTTCGTTTCGCCCGTGAGCGCGTTCGCATCGCCGATTTCGAGTACGCTGATCTGGCCGCCAACCGTAGCGCCTACAAGATCACCGGCAACGCCACGCCGGTCCTCGTCCCGGTGCAGGCGGACGGCAGCTTCGGGCTCGGGTTCAACTTCGACGGGCCCGGAGGCCTCGGCGTACTGCGAAAGACGGACAACCCCAACGCGGCAAGCCAACGCGCCTGGAACCACTGGTCCCGCGACGAGTTTCGCTCCATCGAAATGGAACTCCGCAACGACCGGGCCGGCGGCGCCGACATCTTCCTGCGCATCCAGGACCGGGAGGGAAAGGCTTTTCAGGAGCGACGAAGGGTCGTCACGGACGAACCGGCCTCGGTGGCGCTGACCGACGCCGACTACGCCCGCTTCGGCGCGGACCGGAACAGACTCAAGGGGCTGTTCCTCTTCGCCCGGCAGCGCGGCGGAAGACCGGCGGTGCTGGAGGTCGCCTATCACTCCGGCGATACGGTGTTGGCCACGACGCGTCACACCCTGGATCCGGCACGGCGCCTGGCGCTGGTCCGCAATGCCTTTCCGCCCGGGCTGGCGGAGCCGGCCCGCTGTGACCGCGTGACCTTCAGGATCGTCCCGGAACCGCTGCCGCCGATGACGGTGTCCGTGTCCTTCCAGGATGTGGACTCGAACGCCCACACCACCGAGTTGCTCCTGACCGGCAACGCCACCACGTCGTTGGCGGTCGACCTCGCCGAGCTCCACGCGGCGGGCGTGGATACCACGCGCATGGGTCCGATCTCGTTCCACGGCGACGTCCCCGGTTCCCTCTTCGTGGACGAGATCCGGCTCGTGAAAGCCGGCAGCGGTTTCCGCATCGGCATGCCCGATTTCGGCAAATCCATCGCCAACCGCCAGCCCGTGTGGACCACCATGTGGCCTTTTCTCAAGAACACCATGCTGTTGAACGTCCTGGCCATTCTCTTCACGTGGCTGCTGTCGCTGCCCATCGGCATCTACTCGGCCACGCATCCCTACTCCTGGAGCGACAAGGCGTTCGGCTTCATGGCCTACATGGGCATGGCCATCCCCTCGTTTTTCTTCGCGCTGTTGCTGCTCTATGCCGTGACCCTGACCTACGATTTCAACCCGAACAATCCGTTGTACGAATGGCTTCCCATCGGCGGGCTCACGTCGGCGAACTACCATGAACTCGATACGTGGGGACGGATGATGGACGTAGCCCGTCACCTGGTCCTGCCGGTGCTCGTGCTCGGCACCGGCTCCATGGCGGCGCTGGTCCGCGTGCTGCGGGCGGAGTTTCTCGACAAGAGCCACATGCAGTTCGTCGTCACCGCACGGGCCAAGGGCCTCTCCAATGCCATGGTCAACTACAAGCACATCCTGAGGAACGCCATCACCCCGTTCGTGGCGGGCTTCGGCTCTCTGCTGCCCACAATCATCGGCGGTTCGGCTCTGGTGGAGATCGTTTTCGGCTACCCGGGGATCGGGCAACTGATGCTTACGGCGGTGCGTTCGTACGATATCTACGTCGTAATGGCCAGTTCTCTGGCCGGAGGGGTGTTGTTGATCATCGGCAACCTGCTCGCCGACATCCTGCTGGCCTGGGTTGACCCGCGCATCAGTTACAGGTAGCTGCCATGCCCCCCGACTCCGACAAGGCCAGCCGCGAAACGCGCACGACTCCCGGATCCCACTCTCCGCTCCGGCGCGCTCTCTCACGTCTGCGGCGCAACCGTCTCGCCATGCTGGGATTCTGGATCCTCGTGGTCCTCTATGGCGCCGCCATCTTCGCGGACTTTCTGGCGCCCTATCACTATGCCGCCAGCGCCCGGAAGAAGGCCTATCATCCGCCCATGATCACCTGGATCCATTTCTCCGACGAGGACGGCTTGAGGTGGCCCTACATCCGCAACAGCGCCTTCGAATTCGACCAGAACCAGCGCAAGGTCTATCGCGAAACCCCCGGCGCCACCTATCCCATCGGCGTTTTCGTCACCGGAGATCGCCACCGTTTCCTGGGACTCATCGAGACCCGGCTGCACCTGTTCGGCCTGCGCGGCGTGGAGAACATCTCCGAGAACGACCCCAACCGGCCCATGCTTTTCCTGCTCGGCTCGGACAGTTTCGGGCGCGACGTCCTTTCCCGCCTGTTGTACGGCAGCCGCGTTTCGCTATCCGTGGGGCTGATCGGAGTGGCCATCACGTTCGTCCTGGGAATGCTCATCGGCGGCGCCTCGGGCTATTTCGGCGGACGTACGGACATGTTCATTCAGCGCCTGTGCGAGATGCTGATGATGATGCCGGCCTTCTACCTCCTCCTGGCCCTGCGTGCGGCGATTCCCGCGGACTGGTCATCGTTCGAAACATACCTCGCCATCGTGGTCATCCTGAGCTTCATCGGCTGGGCCAGCCTGGCGCGGATCATCCGCGGCCTCGTCCTGTCCATCACCGAAATGGACTACGTCACCAGCGCGCGCGCCATGGGTGTTCCCCATTCACGCATCATCATCCGCCACGTGCTGCCCAACACGCTCTCCTACGCCGTCGTCGCCGCGACCATGTCCATTCCGGGCTACATTCTTGGGGAATCGGGCCTCAGCCTCATCGGCCTCGGCATCCAGGACCCGGAGGCCTCCTGGGGCAACATGCTGGCCCTCGCCATGGATATCGCGCAGATCCGCTTCCACCCGTGGATCCTGATCCCCGGCGTCCTGATCTTCATCGCCGTCATGGCGTTCAACTATATCGGGGACGGTCTTCGGGACGCGCTGGACCCGCACGGCGTCCAGCAGTGAAGCGCTCCGGTCCGGTGACACCGGGACAGACATGCACCCGCGGCCGGACAGAAGGCGGGAATCGGCGGGGTATCGATCAGGAGGAGTGTCGTTACGCGGGTTCCGGCTCGGCCGCCCGTTGCAACGCCCCGTAGAAGTCCTGGTACGGCGTGCCGGCGATCTCCTGGGGCAGCTCCCGGACGATCTCGACGGTATAGGACCCGGGCAGCACCACGCCCACCACGGTGCGGACCACGAGCAGGTCGCCAGGGCCGTCGCCCTCGCGGACGATGCCCACCACGTGCCGGAGTCCGTACTTGCCGCGGCCCGGTCTCAGGTCCCTCAGCACCAGCGGCGCCTCGCCGCCGCATTTGAGATCCCCCGGCCGGCGCACGAAGGTGTCCCAGGCGCGCTCACTGCTTGAAGCCATACTCGCTCCAGTTCTTCAGCACCTTCTCCTGCACCTCCTTGGAGAAGATCGAGTCCAGGGTCGCCTTCACCGGCGTCTCCCACTCCCGCGACCATTCCCCCGGCCAGGTGCAGTCGTACAGCACGGTGGCGCCCTTTTGCGCCGCCCGTTCCGCCTGACTGTAGCAGGGGGTCAGCGTATTGGCGCGCCCCTCGTAGTGGATCACGTGGATGCCGTTGGCCGGGTGGCACTTGGTCGAGAAGGCGTGCAGGACCTTGCCCATGTCGTACACGTCGGTGTCGGTATCCACCAGGAAGAGCTTCGACAAGAGCGCCCGGCGCGAGGTCAGCACCTGAAGCACCTTCCGGGCCACCTCCTGGCCGCCGTAGTCCACGCTCATGACCGCCAGGTGCACGGCGCCCTCCGGCGGCACGTAGACGTCCCGCACCGGCACGCCGTGGCGCTCGAGCCTGCGCTTGATGGCCAGGGCGCCCGACAGCGCGGTCACCGTCGAGCTGTCGTCCTTGTAACCGGTGGCATCCACCGTGAGAACGGGGTCTTTCCGGTGGGTGACGGCGGTGGTCCGGAACAGGATGCCGTTGCCCATCTCGCCGGTGCGGTAACCCGGGTACTCGCCGTAAGGACCCTCCAGTCCCACCCGGTCGGGCAAGACCTCGCCCTCGATGACGATCTCGGAATGGGCCGGCACCAGAAGATCGTTGGTCTCGCAACGGACCATCTCCACCGGCCGGCCGCGCAGACCCCCGGCGAGGCTCGCCTCGTCGCCCCCCAGGGCGTAGGTGGCGGCGGCGGCGAAGTGTGACAGCGGATCCGTGCCGATGGCGATGGCCAGGGGCATGGGCTTCCCCCGGGCCACGTAGTGCTCCTGAAAGACCTTGCCCAGGTGGCTCGTGGGGCGCGGAAAGCCGGTCAAGTGGTGCGCGTCGTAGACCATGAACCGGTACATGCCCCAGTTGACCCAGCCGCTGTCCACGTCCTTCGAGATCACCAGGTCCCAGGTGCCCAGGTAGCGTCCGCCGTCGCCCTCGTGGAGCATGGGCGTGGGCAGGTCGAAAAGGTCGGCGTCGGAGCCCAGGCGAATCACCTGCTTGCACGGCGCTTCCTTGACCTCAACCGGCTCGATGGGGTTGCCTTCCCCCTTCTCGTAGGCTTCGTAGATCTCCCGCACCGTGGCGGTGGCCGGGAGCCCCAGGGCGATGGCGATGCGGCGCCAGGTGGCGACCGGATTGACGAAAACCGAGACCTCGCCGACATAGTCCGTGACACGCTTGAACCACACCGCCGGGCCATCCTTCTCACAGGCCAGCCGGCTGATGGCCCCGAGCTCCAGGTCCCAGGTGACCTCCTTCTCCACCTCCACGAGGTCGCCGGAGCGCCGGAGAGCGTCGATAAAGCCGCGATTGTCGTCGAAAATCATGAGGCAAAACGTAAGGTGCCCGGCAGTCGATTGCAAGCGGGAACAGCGCCGTATTCGAGGTCCGCGATGAGGCGCTCCCGAGGCCCGATGCACTACGTCGTCCGCTTGTCCCGGATACGCCGCACCTTGATGCGGTCCTCGACGCCCAGGGACTGGCCCAACTCACCCGGGGTGAGCAGCACGGCCTCCATGGTGAGACTCGTTGCCACCTTGAGCTCGCGTTCCAGTTGTCGCTTGATAGCGGCGCCGGCCTCGCAGCCCGGCCGCATTTCCACCTCCACCGTCAGGGTGTCCCGCTGTCCCACGCGGTCCACGGTGACCAGGTACTCCCGGGTGAGCTGGGGTAGACGCTCCAGCGCGGTCTCCACCGAGGTGGGATAGAACGGGATGCCGCTCACCTTGACCATGTCGCTCAGGCGGCCCCGGAGCTTGGAGATGCGCCGGAAGGTGCGGCCGCAGCCGCAGCCGTCGTCGATGAACTCGCACAGGTCCTCGATGTTGTAGCGGATCACCGGCGCCGCCTCCTTGAAGAGGCAGGTGACCACCAGCACGCCCTCGCTGCCCGGCGGCACCGGTTCGTGGGTGGCCGGATCCAGCACCTCGAAGATGTAGGCGTCCTCGTTGATGTGGTAGCCGCTCCGTTCCTCGCACTCGAACGTCGGGGAACCGGTCTCCACGCTGCCGAAGTTGTCGTACGCGGACACGCCCCAGCGGCTCTCGATGGCGCGCCGCGCCGGCTCGGTCATGGTCTCGGAGGTGTGGATGGTGCGCCGGAGCCGGAAGTCCTTCCGGAGATCGAATCCCTGCCCTTCGGCCACGTCGGCCAGGTGGAGCACGTAGGACGGCGTCCCCGCCAGCACGGTGACGCCCCAGTCCCGGGCGATCTTCACCTGACGCTCGCTCGGGGTGACGCTGCCGCTGCCGGTGGGCACCACCAGGGCCCCCAGCCGCATGGCCCCCTCGGAGGCGGTGAAGCCCACGATGAACAGGGTGTAGGCAAAGACGATCTGGAGGATATCCCCTTCCCTCACCCCCTGGGCATGGAAACGCCGGCTCCACAGCCGGGCGATGATGTCCCAGTCGTTGCGCGTGAAGAAGAAGGGCTTGGGGTTGCCCGACGTACCCGAGCTGGCCTGGACCCGCACCGCGGGGTAGTCGCCCTGGTAGTCGCCGAAGGGGGGATGGAGCCTGAGACTGTCCTCGAAGTCGCTCTTGCGAATGACCGGGAGCTTGCGGATGTCGGCGGCGGTGCGGATGTCCCCGGGTTCGATGCCGCGGGCCTTCCAGCGGTCACGGTAAAAGGGAATGTGTTCCCAGGAGCGCCGCACCAGCGCGGCGAGGCGTTCTCCCTGAAGCCCGCGGATGACGTCGGGCGAGGCGGTTTCGATGGTCCGGCTCTCGGGTGCGCCGGGGTACGGTCCGGTCACGGTCGAATCCTTGAACTGCCGCAAAGATTCGCTCTAGCTCGCCGGGCGCTTGGTGCTCGCCCGCCTGTCCCTTTCGATCACCTCGCCCAGCTTCGCTTCCGCCGCATTGAACATGTCCGCAAGAACCTGTTTGCGCCGCTCCTTCAATTGTTCAACCCTCTCCCACAACACACTCTTGATCTCCCCGATCGCGGCCTCGCGTGTTTCGGCGGGCAGCGTGCTCTCGGTCCGGAATTCGAACTTCTCCACCGTGAATTCGGCGATGTCCGAAATGTTGTCCCCCACGAGCTCCACGTCCAACGCGGCTCGTATCCCCGCCAGCTTTTCCTGTATATCGTCTTGACCGTCGCTCATTTCTTCACCTGTTGCCCGGTGCACCTTCCCGTGAAGACGCTAACCGTTTTCCACTGCTTCGACAGCCGACGCCTGCGTGTCGTAGATCGGGATGATCTTGTCGAAGCCGCTGACCGTGACGATATGGCGGACCGATTCGGGAAGCGCGCATACCGCAAACCTCTTGCCCGGCTCGCCGAACCTCTTGGCCATTCGCAGACCGATTCGAAGTCCTGCGCTGCTCATGAAGGAGACATGCTCGAAGTCCATGATCAGGGCCTCGTCTCCGGGATCGATCCCGAGGTCCAGCATGCGCTCGAACGCGTCGGCGTTGCGGCCGTCAAAACGACCCTCAAGCATCGCGATCAGGACTCGATTTTTCCGGCCCCACTTGATGTCGATATTGGCTTGCATCCACTCCCTCCTTTGAGGACACCACCACGTCGTTGCGACCAAAGGAGCCCCACGGGTGCCCCATGGGCGACCAGGGGCCTAACGGCAATCAAGGCCTCTAGGGGTGTATCGTCTCGAGAAACCAATCCGTTGGGATTTCCCTTCCGAGTCCCTGCTCCTTCGCCAGCTCCAGCACTCTGGAGCCCACCGCGGCGAACTGAATGCCCATGCCGACGTTGTTCTTGTACACCGTGATGTCGGCGTCACCGCTCCGCCCCGGTGCCTCGCCGACCATCAGACTGCCCAGCTCGTGAATCTTTTCCCAGCCGAACACGCCCTCCTCGATGGGCTTCAACAAGTCGGGGTGCCCGGCGTACTCGGACTGGGCGCGTGAGTTGATGACGATGACGTCGGCCCGGCGCAGCGTAACCTCGTCCAGCTCGATGCGTTTGACGGATTCGTCGCTGTTCACGATGGAGCCCACGTGGGTCCCTTCTTCGAGCCATTCACCCTTGAACGTCGGCTCGTTGGTGTTGGTGGCCGACATGACGATGTCCGAGCCCACCACGACGTCCCTGGGATCGTCCATGGCGATTACCGGAATGCCCAGGCTCTCGTTCCAGTGCGCGGCAAATGCCCGCCGGTGCTCCGGGTTGGGACTGAAGACCTTGACCTTCTCGAGCTTTCGGACCTTGGCGATGGCCTCGATGTGCGCTCCCGCCTGGAGACCCGAGCCGAACAGCCCCAGCACCCGGGCGTCCTCCCGGGCGAGGTATTTCACACCCAGCGCGCTGGTGGCCCCCACCCGGGTCTTCTGCAGGAATCCGTCCTGGATGATCGCCAGGGGCTCACCGGTTTCGAGGCTGTAAAGCTGGATCAGGCCGACGAACTTCTTCCCCGGAGCGGCCGGAACCTTCTCCTGGCGCACCAAACCGGAAACAGTGGGAAAGTGAACGATGTCCGAGGAGAGCCGCAGGGCCATGACGCCGAAACGGGGAACCGCGCCGTTCATGGTCTTGAGACGGTAGGACTGTTTGGAGCTCTCCAGGGAAACGTAGGTATGAGTGCGAAGCTGATTGACGGCGATGCCCCGGCCCAGATCCTGGAAGGCCTGCTCGACGGCCTCCAGACAAACGTCCATGGTGAGAACGCTCTCGACGTCGTCGTTGTTCAGGATATGGGTCATCGCGCCGGCATCCTCTTCGCCTGGGCCACCGTTGGGCCTCCGGCAACGGGGCACACCCCCCGCGGGCGACGGAGAATCCGGCTATGACAACGGCTCGATGAGCGACACCGCGCCGGTCTCCAAATTGTAGCGCCGGCGGAGAATCCGGGTGAGGTCCGCGCTGAGAAACCGGAAGACCACCGCGGGCGGTTCCGCTACCTGCGTCGAATGGATCTGGCCCGTCAGGTAAGGGTAGACGACGCCGGGCCCCAGCTTGTGGACCTCCTTGATGCGCAAATCGGCCTTTTCGGCGTTCCTGCCGTCATCGGCGCGCTCGTAGAGGGGTATTTCGGTGAGTCCCGTATAGGCACCGTAAACCACCCAGCAAGGTCCGTGGTCGTGAGGCGTGTTGCCGTGCCCTTCGGGATGCACATGACCCATCTGGACGAACCCGTAGTCGGGATCGCGGTAGAGTTCTCTGGACGGGTCGGCGTCCCGGATGATCTCGGCCATCCAGGGATCGTCCGGACTCGTGGACGCGATCATCCGCTCCATGGCGGCCTTCACCTTGAAGGGCAGCTCCGCGTCGTGACTGTCTCTCCAGAGAGAGCGCAACTCCTCGATGTAACGATCGAACGTAGTGCTTGTGGTCGCCGGGTCGAGTGCCATTTCACACCTCCTTGAGAATGCCTGAAACGACTGCATCTGAACGGCTCTTATCCGCGAATCGCACGGCTCGTTCGTGAATCACATGGGTATCGTTCGCGGACTGCATAGCTCGTTCCCAAGTTACGACTCCGGCACTATACAGTAACGCCATGGGGAATCAAAGAGGCCAAAGTAAGGCCAAATAGGGCCAAAAACCAAACCATACCGAAGACGATATGCTACATATCCAGACTGCAACTCAAGAGAAACACTTGGCTCGCCACGCCGGGAAGCTCGGCGCATCTTGACAACTCCGGACCGTTCAGGGATCATCGGCGGGTTCCGGCGCGGACTCACCCGTTCCCGATACATCCCGAGGTGCCGATGCTTTTCCTCAACAACCAGGATGTCCATGAACTGCTGGACATGAAAACGTGCCTGGAGGCCCTGGAAGTGGGCTATCAGGACCTGGCCGCGGGCAATGCCGTGCACCGGCCCAGACTCGACGTCTGGGCTCCCAGCGACGAGCAGGACGCGTTCTTCCGCTGGGGTAGCATGGAAGGCGTGTGCCGGACCTACGGTACGTTCGCCATCCGCATGAAGTCCGACATGGTGCGCTGGCCGGAGGGTGCCAACGAGGAGAAGTACTGCATCGAGCCCGGCACGTTCTGCGGTCTCGTCATGCTCTTCAGCACCAACAACGGCGAGCCTCTGGCGATCATCAACGACGGCATCATCCAGCACATGCGGGTGGGCGCCGGCGCCGGCCTGGGGGTCAAGTATCTGGCCAGGGAGGATGCCGAAGTGGTGGGCATCATCGGCTCCGGCGGCATGGCGCGGACCTATCTCCAGGCCTTCGCCGAGGTCCGCAAGCTGAAGCGCGTAAAGGTCTACAGCCGGTCGCGAGAAAACCGCGAAGCCTACGCGGCGGAGATGAGGGATGTCCTCGGCGGCCTTCGGATCGACGTCCTCGACAACCCCGAAGACGTGGTGCGCGGCTCCGACATCGTCTCGACCTGCACGGATTCCATCGTCCCCGTGCTCACCGATAAGGATTGGCTCGAGCCGGGCATGCACGTCACCAACCTGGACCTGCGCGAGTTCGCGGCCGCTGACGTTTGGGACAGGTTCGACATCACGGTGCGGCTGGGAGACCAGACCATGAGCCGCAAGCAAGCGGAGACGGACTTCCGCCCGTT
>Ga0209020_1002419_pt1 | contig 15058 bp, 13 predicted proteins | sample PinacodermBB_FD_187298 | JGI IMG/M metagenome (GOLD analysis project Ga0209020, IMG submission 187298) | Host-associated microbial community of the marine sponge Aplysina aerophoba from Gulf of Piran - sponge pinacoderm, lysed by bead... | ecosystem: Host-associated > Porifera > Sponge >...
TCGATATCGCGATAGCATGACATCGTGCCGAAGCAGACGACCGTAAGACTCCCGACCGAACTGGCCGACGAGGCGGACGCTGTTGCCCGCGTGCGGGGAACGAGCGTCAATCAACTGATCGTCGAATCCTTGCGCGCAGAGATCGACCGGGTCAGAGCCGATGACGACTTCACGTCCCGGGCCAAGAGGCTCCTCGAACGAGACAAGGCGCTGCTCGAACGCCTGGCCAGGTGACGAGGTACATCTCCCTCGCCGAGTACCTCTGGCTGGCCGAGCAGGTGACGGGCGTTCCAGGCCACGCACTCGCGGCGTCAGGCCGGGTGGAGTTGGCGGAGTCCGCTCTGCACGCTCCGATGGCCGGTTTCGGCGACGAGGAGTTCTACCCGGATGTGATCGACAAGGCCGCAGTCCTGTGCTGGCGCCTCGCCCGGAACCACCCGCTTCCCGACGGGAACAAGCGGGCGGCATGGGCGGCGCTGGTCATGTTCCTCGACTTGAATCGGGGACACTGGAATCCCGACCCGCCGGATGTGGATGACGCCGAGCGAGCAATGCTCGCCGTCGCAGCGGGCGAAGTAGACGAACAGACCTTCGCCGCATGGCTCCGAGAACGAGTCTCCGTCGGCTGACTGCCAACGATCGCGACGGAGCCCACGCTGAACCAGCCAACTGCACCCGGGAATCGACGCCCAGGCAACTCCTTCGGGCAATCTCGTAGGTCGGCCTTCGACCAGTCATGACACATTCGTGAATCACTCGCCGAGCCGGACACGAGAATGACATAACTCCGACTCGGGCGATCCGGGGAGGACGTAGTGGCTGCCCCGCCTGGTGCCGCAGCGTTCGAGCCGGCCGGCGGCGACGAGGGCGTTGAGGACGCGCAGCACCTCCACACGGTCGATACCCGTGCGCTCCCGGAGGTCGGCGTTGGTAACGCTGCCTCTTCTTGCAAGCGCCACCGCGGGCTCGCCCAGGTTGTCGGCCCGGCTGCGCGGGACAAGACGGCTCCTGACGCCATTCAGCGCGTTGCCAATACGGAGTCTATCTCACCCCGGAGTTGAGTACCTCATTGACGAAAACGCAGAGTTGCGGTAATAATCTACTTGTGACGGCACGACTGCACGCTCAGACCACATCAGCCTTGATTGCGTTCCGGGCCCGCAACGCTCGCTCGTTCAGGGACCAGATCGAGTTCTCGATGCAGGCGACCGCCATGGCCGAGTCTCGCTACGTACGCGAGGTGCCATGGCGCGAGGGCGGCATACCACTCAGGGTACTGCCCGCGGCCGGTGTGTTCGGCGGCAATGCCTCCGGCAAGAGCAACCTTCTCGAGATCATGAACGACATGAGCGCGCTGATCCTGGGGTCGTTCCAGTTCGGCCGACCGGGCGGGCCCATCCCGCGCCGACACTTCCTGCTCGACGAGCGATCCGCGGCGGAGCCGACCCGGTACGAGATCGACCTCGTGCTCGACGGCGTGCTGCACAACTACGGCTTTGAGGTCTCGAACGAACGAGTGGTCGAGGAATGGGCGTACCGGTACCCGCACGGACGCTCGGCTCTTCTCTTCCACCGCCTTGAAGCCGATGTTCGCCTGGGTGCGGCAGCACGGCCCAAGGGCAGGGCCGCAGTCGGCATCCTGCGTCCGAACGCTCTGTACCTCTCCACCGCCGCCTACGTGGACCACCCTGCTCTGTTGCCGCTGTTCGAGTGGTTCGGACAGAACCTGCTGCTCGCCGACGTTGACACGCGCCCGTTCCGCCAAGCCCTCACCACCCACATGATCGATGACGAGAAGTACAGGACGGCCATCCTCGAACTGCTGCACGCTGCTGATCTCGGCATCTCGGACGCGCGGAGAATCGAACCCGATCCCGTCCAGCGCGAGCGGATCCGCATGGCCGTGCGGATCCTCCGGGGCGACGAGGAACCGGGGGAGGCTCGTGAGCACATCGACACCGCCGAGGTGATGTCGGGGATCAGCCTCACCCACCCGGGGGCCGGCGGTGACGTCGAGATGGATTCCGATGACGAGTCCATTGGCACACTGGTGTGGTTCGGGCTCATCGGCCCGGTGCTCAACGTTCTGGAGTCCGGCTCCGTTCTGCTCGCCGACGAGTTGGGGGCGAGCCTGCATCCCGCGCTGGTTCGTGAGCTGTTGCGGATGTTCCAGGACCCGGACAGAAACCCACGATGCGCCCAGATCATCTTCAACTCCCACGACCCGGGGCTGCTGGGCGAAGGAACAGGTGAGCGGCTGCTCGGAAGAGACCAGATCTGGTTCACGGAGAAGACGGGCGACGGCGCCACCAGGCTCAGGCCGCTGACCGACGCCGCGCCGCGCCGGACCGAAGCGATCTCGAAGCGGTATCTGGAGGGCTGGTACGGGGCCACGCCGATCCTCATACCGGGAGGATTCGACAACGCCGCAAAACTCGTCGCGACCGACGTCGGTTGAGCCGCATCCCACGCAGAAGGGGGGCACCTCGTCAGCCCGACGACCTGCCGGTAGTCATCGTTTTCACCGAAGGCAGCAAGACGGAAGTCGACTACATCAACCACTGGTACCGGAAACATCGGACACGCGTGCGCGTGATCGTGGACGACTTCCACGGCGTGCCCGCATCGCTCGTCGACAGTGCCGCCGCCAGAAAGAAGCGGGAAGCTGCGGCCGGGAGAAGACAGCGCGGCGCGGCGATCAGAACAGCGAACGAGTACTGGTGCGTGTTCGATATCGACCAACACCCCAATGTCCCGGCATCGATCGACAAGGCCCGCGGCAACGAGATCGAGGTCGCAATCTCCAATCCATGCATCGAACCATGGTTCCTTCTCCATTTCGAGGATCGGACAGCGTCGATCAGACGACATGAGGCGCAACGTCTCGCAAAGCGGCACCTCGGCTCGGGCAAGTCCCTCGCTTGACACGCATTCTGATACGGGCTGATACGACGCCTTCCCGACCTATGGCCCCGGGTCCCAGATCGGAAGCTGCTGGAACGAGTTCATCAGGCCCTCGCCCGAGTAGGTCACGGTGAGGGTCTCGGTGGCACGAGTCATGGCCACGTACAGCAGTCGGCTGCGTTGGTCGTCCTGCGCCTTCTCGTCATCGTCCGCTACCCAGACGTGGTTGGCGCCGCCGACGATGACGTGGCGGAACTCGAGGCCCTTGAGCAGTTGCGGCGTCGCCACTCGGACGGCTCCACGCGCCTTGGCGCCGCGATCGTTGAAGCGCTGAGCGTCGACCGCGTCGTGGACACGGTTGATCACCTGGGTGCGCAACTCTTTGGACCCGGAGAGTACGGCGATGTGATCGGTCTCGGCACCGTTTCTGCGCAACTCCTGAACCTTCGCGGCGATGAAGTCTGCTTCGGCTCGCAGATCGGCGCAGGCGAGGATCGCTGTGGCGATCCCGTGGCGGACCGCGTCCTCGGGCATGACGAGCACGTCCAGATCGTCCGCCTCGGCGTCGTTGGAGTTTGTGTCGGTTGACAGGCGCAGGATCGCGAGGGCGGGGTCGAGGATCTCGCGGGTGTTGCGGTAGTTGATGCGGAGGACGGTCGCCCGGCCGCGGGCCGTTGTGCTGGGTGGGTTCCAGTTCATCCGGCGGCGGTACACCTTCTGCGCGCTGTCGAGGGCGATCACGAAGTGGTCCCGTTCGGGTTTCAGCATCGCCCAGGCCAGGTCGAGGCCCGATTCCCCGAGATCCTGCGCCTCATCCACGAGCACCATGTCGTATCGCTCCCCGGCGTCGAGCCGGGTTGCGATCTCAAGCGCGTCAGAACGCCGCGCCTCGAAGTTGGGTTTCCGCTCGAACGGCGCGGGTCGGCCGGCATCCTTGAGCAACGCTGCCGCCAGACGGTCGACGGTCTTGGTGTGCACGTTGTCGACGCCCTTCATCTCGGCTGTGAGTGCAGCTGAGAGTGCCCGGTTGAAGCAGAGCAGCAGGATGCGCCAGTCGGGGAAGTGCTCGCCGAAGTGCTTCGCCCGGTGGGTGAGGATGAGGGTCTTGCCGCTGCCGGCGACGCCGCGGATCAGCCGGTAGCCGCCGCCGAGGTGGCGGGCGAGCCGCTCTTGGCGCCGGTCGAGGGCGCGGACTTGCTCGGCACCGTCGGGCGGCCCGAACAGAGGCGCTTGTGCTGCCCGGGTGGATTCGGGTGATCCCCCGATGGTGATCTCGGGCTTGACCGTCGCCCGCGCCTTGGTTTCCTCGGCCGGATCCAGCGAGAGTGAGCGGGTTCCCAGGTGGCGGTGCAGCGCCTGCCCGAGGCCGTCTGGGGTGAAGTCCTCCTCGGTCAACATGCACAGAGGCTCGGCGACCTGAACATCCTCTCGGCGGTGTTGCGGGAACGCCAACACGTGGTGCACCGGCAGGGATCGCACCGGACCGGCTCTGAGATCCCGGCGCAGGGTCTCGGCCCGTTGAGCGATCTCGGCGCGGATCTGGTCCGATCGGAGCGACCGGTTGCGCAGTTGCCGTCGCCGCGCCCGGGGCACGGTCGGAGCCTCCATGATTGCGATGCCGGCGGCGGGGTCCAGCACGACGAGGTACGGCTCCGACGGGTCGTTTCCTGCCGGCTGCCTCTCCGGATCGAACTGGTGGCGTAGCGCGGTGCCGTCGCCGTCGCCGGTCCGCTCCAGCCAGACCGTCACCTCGTCGGGGAGGAAATCCCGTAGCGCCCGGGCCACCTGCTGCAGGTGCTGGGGAACGTCGTTGCGGCTGGGGATGTTCTCGGGCTGGAGGAACGCCATGGCAGGTGCGGTGAATCGGCGCAGTCATGTGACCGGCATGAACACGCCGGACTCTACCGGACCGGACGGAGCCTACGAGTGCATGTGATAGTTGGGGTGAGAGGCTGAAGCGTCACTTTGGACCCTCGTTGGCCGCGAGGCCCGAGGCGGCTCCCCCGGGCCGCTCAGGATTCCCCGAGGAAGGCCCGTCCGGTCCCGGTGATTGCCACGTGTTCGTAGCCGGTTGCTGAGTCGGTTCGGGATTCGCCCCTGGCCGCCAGACCGGTCTCGATCAGTTCGTCGATCAGGGTATCCACCTCGGTCTCGCTCAGGATCGCGAGGCGTCCGAAGGTTGGGTGCGCGGCGAGTTCGGTTGGCAGGGCGTGTGGCGCGTAGTTGACGCCGGCGAGTGCGCGGACGATTCGTAGGCGAGGGTAGGGGTGCTTGCGTCCCGAGGTGTCTGCGATGAGCCGCAGGGCGATGGTTCGCTTCGGTAGCGCCGCCAGCAGGCTTTCCCGGTCGAGGGTGCTGGCGACCCAAGGTCGTGGGAGAGGCGTGCAGCCGTCGCAGGCGCCGCAGCGCTCGGGATCCTCCCAGCGCAGATGATCGTTGGCGCCGAAGTACTCCAGCAGCGCCCGGCGCCGGCAACCCGGCGAGTTGTCGGCGCCGCCGACCCGTCGGGCGGAGCGGGGAGTACCGCCCGGTTTCCCCGGGTGCTCCAGCGCCGTCATTGCGGCGAACTGCTTGGCGCGGTCGGACTTCGCGGCCACCACCGTCCGCCGCTGCTCCGCCAACTCCTCGATTGCGTCCCAATCCGGCTCGTGGCCGGCAAGCCGCTCGAGGGTCCAGGCGTGGCGCCAGGCCACGAACCCCAGGATGTCCCGGCCGTTCAGTTCCAGCAGATCATCGGCGATCTCCGCAGGCGACCGCCCCAGGCGACCGCTCCAGAATTCGGCGTGGTACTCATCGTTGTCGCCGGTCGACGCCAACTCGAGGATCCGCCTGACCCGCGCCGCGAGTTCCGGCTCTGTGACCGCCAGCTCGTCGATTCGAGTCCCCGAGTCGGCCAGGATCGTCAGGCGCCCGCGCCACGGCGTGTCGAGGTGGCGAGTCACGCCTCCACCGGCGGCCTGCAGGTAGTGCACGGCGAGTGCTATGTCGATGCGCTCCCGGTCGGTTTCGTCGTCTCCGTCTGCCAGTTGCTCCGGGTCGTAGGGATGCGTCCCGATGTCGAGCTTGTTCCAGATGCGGCGGACCAACGCAGAGGTGGGCGCGGCGCCGCGAATGACCAGGCCGTGCATCGAGTAGTCCCGTGGCGTCCTGAGCAACACCGCGGTGCCGACGCTCGGCTCGGTGCCGCCGACGGCGCCGCGCACGGCCCGGCCGGTCTCCTGGACGTACTCCTCGATCGTGGGAGGCATCTCGAGGTGCACGACGAGTTCTATGTCGGGTTTGTCGATCCCCATTCCGAACGCCTTCGTGGCGACCACGACATCCACCTCGCCGTGGCGGAAGGCGTCCTCGATGTGGCGGCGGGCGTTCTGCTCCATGGCACCGTGGTACGGCTGGACGTTGTGGTCGGCTGCTGACAGCAGACCCGCCAGCCGCGTGGTGTCTCGGCGCGTCGGGACATAGACGATCGCGGCCCGGCCCCGGAAAGACTCCGCTATCTGCACCACTCGCAGGTCCCGGTCGTGGCGGTTCTCGCAGTCCTCGACGAAGTAGCGGATCTCGGGCCGGTTGGGCGACAGCGATAGGGGTTCGGCGCCGGCGAGGTCCAACCCGAGCATTTCGTTGATCTCCTCGCGCACCTCGGGGATGGCCGTGGCAGTCACCGCGAGCACCGGTGGCCGCGGCTCGCCGATGCGTCCGAGGGCGGCGGGGATGGTCGTGTACTCGGGTCGGAACGAGTGCCCCCACTGGGAGATGCAGTGCGCCTCGTCAACGGCGACCCGCGCCACCCCGGTGCGGGCCAGCGTCGCGACGAACTCCTGGGACCAGAGCCGCTCGGGGCTCACGTAGAGCAGCTTGTAGTCGCCCCGCTGCGCGCCCCGCAGCAAGTCCCGCCACTCGCCCTGGGGGATGCCGCTGTGAATCGCGGCGACCTGCGTGACGCCCCGCGCCCGCAGGTTCTCGACCTGGTCGTTCATGAGAGCGGTCAGCGGCGAGATCACCAGCGTGAGCCCCGGGCTGATCAGCGCCGGGATCTGGAACGTGATCGACTTGCCCGATCCGGTCGGGAGGACGGCCAGGGTGTCGGTGCCGGCGATGAAGCGCCGCATCACTTCGAGTTGGCCCGGCCGCCAGCGTTCGAAGCCGAAGCGTCCCCGCACCTGATCGAGGCGCCCCTTCACCGTTCCGGTGTCGGCCGTGTCGTCCTCGCTCAACTCCAGGGTGGCGAGGTCGCTCCAGGCGCCCGCACCCGGCACGGCCTCCAGGCGCCGGCGCATGTCCCCGTCGTAGCGCACACCGGGGAGGTGTCCGGCGACGTGCTCATAGGCTTCGGACTCTCGGCGGGCTCGCTCGGTCCGGGGCGGACCGGGCAGCATTCCGAGCATCACGTCGCGGTACGGCGTCGGGCGGCAGAGGCGGCTGTCCAGCACGGCGGTGACACCGCGGTCGGATTCGGTTCGGATGAGCCGGCCAACGCCTTGGGCGAAACGCAGCGCCGCCCGCGGCACCAGGTAGGCGGCGAACGGATCCTTGCCTCGCAGCTCCATGGCCCGCATCCGCGCAGCCGTCACCGGATCGGCGGGCGAGTCGAAAGGGACCTTCTCGATGATCAGCAGGCTCAGTGCCTCGTCGGGGACGTCCACACCTTCCCAGAACGACCGCAGCGCCAGCAGGCTCGTGGCCCGCTCGTTGCGGATGCGCTCGACGAGGGCCGGCGCAGCGTCGTCGCCCTGGGCCAGCAGGGGGATGCCGTTGCGCTCCAGGATCGGCCGCGCATGGTCCCGCACGAACTCCAGTCGGGCACGGGCGGTCAGCAGCGCCAAGCCGCGGCCGGCGGTCAGGGTCAGCAACCGCGGGATCTCCCGGGCGGCTGAGGCTCTGAACTCCTCCATGAGGTGCGCCCGGGGGGCGGGCAGGTAGTCGATCAGCAGCAGGAGATGGTTGTCCCGGATCCAGGCGAACGGAGTGTCGAGGGCGATCGGCGACTCCACGGCGCCGAGCCCCAGGGTGTGGATGATGTGGTCGAAGCTGCCGCCCACCCGCAGCGTGGCCGACGTGAGGATGGCGGAGTGGAGGCCGTCCCAGAGGGCGCCGAGTTCGGCGGTCACCGAGAGCGGCACCCGGCGCAGTGCCCAGGTCCAACGACCGGAGTCGTGACTGATGCCGGCGACGGAGACCCAGCGCTCCGGATCCTCGGCCCAGACGACCATGTCGATGGTGTCGGCGAGGCGACGGGCGTGGCGGCCCAGCCTGGCGATCTCCTCCTCCAGCCGGTCACGCCGGTAGGGGGCGACCAACTCGCCCGGCAGGTTCACCTCGTTGAGGACGTCGGCGACGCCGCGCAAGGCGTTTCGGAGTTCGGTGCCGCGCCGGCGCACCTCGGCGTAGTCCGGATCGCGCGTGTCGATCCACGGCCTGATTTGGTACGCCGCGGGGTAGGCGTCGGCGACGCCGGCGGCGGTACGGGTGCGCACGTATCCCACGAGCGCCTCACCGAAACTCTCACCGGCCTTGCGGGTGTCGCTCGCCGCGGCCCGCAACGCGGCGAGGCGCTCGCCGGCCAGGCCCCATCCGGTCGCCCCGGCGAGCCGGTGGACGGTGCTGCGGCGGTTGCCGCTGTCCCAGAGTTCCCCGACGAGGGTTTCCACGTCGACCAACCCGGCCTCGGCGGTCAGCGCGTCGGTGGCGGCGTCCTCCAGGTTGTGCGCCTCGTCGAGCACCAGCCGGTTGGCGCGGTCCAGCCACTCCTCCCAGGTCACGATCAAGGCGTGGTTGAGAACGCCGACGTGGGCGTGACGCAGGCCGTCCCGGGCCCGGCGCAGGAAGTCGCGCTCCTCCAGCGGCCCCCGTGGTGGGCCACCGACACCCTCGGCGCTGAGGCGGAGCCGCAAGCGCGCCAGCGCGGCCCGGTTGGCGCCGGCGCGGTCACCTGCTGTGGCGGCGCCCCGGGACACGATCGCGCCGGTCCGCAGATCGTCCCAGTCGCCCGTCGGGGTAGTGGCAACCCAGCCGCAGAGGATCGCCAGCATCAAGCCGGCTGCCGCGTCGCCGCCGGAGGCGGGTTCGCCTCCCCCAGCAGCCGAGGCGGCGAGGGCGTCGAGTTCCCCGGCCAGCGCCTCAAGGCTCAGATAGTTTCCCGCACCCTTGATCAGCACCGCCACGAACGGATCCAACTCGCTCCGGAGTTCCTCCAACGTCGACATGATCTGATCCTGCAGCACCTTGGAGTGCGGGGCGACGACCACGGTGTTGCCGGTGGATCGGGCGTACTCGACGGCCGGGGCCAGATAGGCCAGCGTCTTGCCGGTACCGGTGGGGGCTTCGATGAGGCGCCGGCCGCCCGAACCGAGACCGGTTGCAACGAGTTCAGCCATCTCGATCTGCTGGCGACGCGGCGAGCGTGCCCGCGACATCAGCACGCCGCCGTCGTCGAACATGGCACCCACCGACCCGGAGTCAAAGCTCCCGCTCGCGCTGCTGCGCCGCAGCCGAACCGGTTCGGGAACCACGTCCTCGAGCGGGACCGGCTCGCGCACTTCGGCCACGAATTCGGCCCACCGATGGCCCGTCGCTCCCAGTACCCAACGCTGCAGGCGGCGCGCCGGCCCGTCGGCGGCGAGTTCGGCCAGCAGGCACGTCAGCACCCGCTGCAGCCGGCGCGCGTCGTCCAAGGCGCGGTGGGCTGGGCGCGGCTCAGCGCCCCAGAAATATCTGGCCAACTCGTCGAGGTCACGCCCTTGCGGTGGCCGGGTCCCATCGACGTTGCCGGTGGCCCCCCGGCGGGCGCGAGGGAACACCAAGTGCGCCAATTCGAGGCTGTCCAGCCGCGGCACGCCGGGCACGCCGACGCCGTTGGCCTCCGCGGCAGCGTCGAGCAACCGATAGTCGTAACCGAAGCCGTTGTGGGCCACCAGCGGCCGGTTGCCGACGAACCGGTAGAACCGGGCCAGCGCCTCCGCCGGTTCCGGGGCTCCTGCGAGATCGGCGTCGCCGAGGCCGGTCAGGTCCCGCGTGACGTCCCGCAGCGGCCGGGTCGGCCGGACCAGCGTCGAGAAGTGCCCCACCTCGTTGCCCCACTCCACCGCCACCGCACCGATCTCGATGATCTCATGAGCCGGCGGATCCGAACGATCAGCATTCGCCTCGAGGTCGAACACCACGAAACCCGAGGCCAACCGCCCGTCCACAACGCCGCTACTGTACTGGCGCTTCGCGGCGGGCGGGATCGTTGCGAACCCGTGTGGCGAAGTAGCGGACCAGGTCCAGCTGCTGACCGTCACCGACGAGCCGGCGTCCTCGAGAGGAGGACTCGACCCCACGCATTCCTCCCGGCGATAGCCTGCCCGCCGAATGCGCGGCTTGACACGGCTGCGCAACTGCTTCCCCTCCCTCACAGCCGGTACCGCATCGTTGGAGGTCAGCATGGATCGACGGCAACGGGAAATCACAGAAATCGAGCGCCTGCGTGACAGCCGGGTTATCACGTACGTCACCGGGGACCGCAATCCCATCTCTGCCCGAATAGGCGATGATGCTGTTCGCCCGTTTTTCGACGTGCTGCGCGAGATGGGTCCCACGGAGAATCTCGATCTGTTCATCTATTCGCGAGGGGGCGCAATTGAAGTTCCGTGGCGCATCGCTTCTGCATTGCGCCAGTACGCGGACACTTGGAACGTCCTGATTCCCTTCCGCGCGAACAGCGCAGCGACTCTCTTGGCGCTCGGGGCCGACGAGATCGTCCTCGGCCGTCACGGGGAGTTGGGGCCCATTGATCCCATTCTCAGCATCCAGCACAGGACCGGCGCGCCGGGACATCCCGACGGCACCCCCCTCGACGACACCATCAATGTCGAGGATGTGATGGCCTACCTGCGCTTTGTACGCGAGCAGGTCGGGTTGACGGACCAGTCGGCACTCGCCGAGAGTCTGCGACGTCTCGCCGAACGGCTCGATGCGGTCGGTCTGGGCCACGTCTACCGCACTCGATCTCACATCCGTGATGTGGCGCATCGCATGCTGACCTCCCAACAGAGCCCACCCGGCGAACGCGTCATGGAGACGATCGTGGAGACACTCGCAGCGCGGGTGTACGCCCACGGTCATGCGATCGGGTTCGCCGAGGCCAGCGACATCGGGCTGCCGGTCGTCAAGGCGCCAGAGGATCTGGAGACTGCAATGTGGAGTCTCCTCTGTAGGTACGAGGAAGACCTGAAACTGCGAGAGCCGATCGATCCCGCAGAGCGCGTCAGCGACACCGACCGGTTCGTGACGGAGACCCCTATTGCCGTCGTGGAGAGCAGCGAAACGCTCTACGAGTTCCGGGGGAAGCTGGATGTCCGGGCTGTCCGACAGATGCCGCCAACGCTAAACGTGTCTCTGAGCCTGAATCCGCAGATGCCGTCGAACCTGGATCCGAGCGAACTCCCCCCGGAGATTCAGGCAATTTTCCAGCAGATCGCGACTGAGTTGATACCTCTGGCGCAGCAAGCCGTGCGAGAGGCCCTCGATGCACAGGCTCCTCTCGCCGGCATCGAGGTCAACTTCCGGGACGGCAAGTGGACTCGCATGAACCCGACGGACGGCGACGTGAACGCGGGCGAAACAGCCTCAGCTGACAAGTCGGCCTGAAGGGAACGATCACCCCAACACCGGAACGGTCCGCTGTGTTCTTCCTTGCGCCGCTACGGCACGACGACCCGTGCAGGGCCCGGCGAGATCGAGGACGTCGTCATCGGGATGATCGAGCCGGGTCCTGGACGATCGTCGTTCTCCTCCTCATCACCCTCGTCGTGGCGTGACGGAGCCAGGTGAATCTGCGACCGGGCGGAGAACGCCGGAAGCGCTCGCACGTGCACGTCCACATTGGTCTCCGGCATTATCGGACTTGACCGAGGATTCTCGGATTCCAAATCCGCAGCATGTAATTCATTGTGAACCCTTGTCATATCGGGATGATACCAACGACGAGCACCTGCCTCACCGCCAGTCGGCGCAAACGCAGCGCTGATCCCATTGAGCACCGTCACACGTCGAAGCGTGCCAGGAGACTCACCGAACTCGATGTCGCGAATTCCGCTCGTTGGGCACACGGCTAGTTTGCGCCATCGATCGGGCGCGTGCGGGGATGCCGACAACTCACGATTCTCTCGTAGCTGTCCCACGCTCGGTCGCGCGGAGACGACTATCTCATGACTCCGAACTCTCCTCGTCGGCCGGGCCGCTCGACACTCGGGTCACCCTCCGGCCGGCTCCGGATACGGAGGGTCATTGTCGGGGCGTCATGGTCGTCGAAAGTCAGGGAGTGATTCGACGACTGCAACCGGGCGACTCCCTCGAACTCCACGATGCACGCTCCGTCCCCAGCGGCCACTCGTGGCGGACGACGCATGGCTCGCAGCAGAGTCCTCGTCGCGGTCATCACCGAGATCGCCGACTACCACTGAGACGACCGGTCGCCCGGAGAAATCCATGACGACATATCCATACAGTCCGGACTACGCCACCCCACCCGGCTGGACTCTCGAGGAGAAGCTGGAGGAACTGTCGATGAGCCAGGCCGAGTTGGCTCGCCGCACCGGGCTATCGACGAAGCACATCGATCAGATCGTGCGCGGGAAGGTTCCCATCACCACCGAGGTGGCGTGGCGTCTCGAGCGCGCCACCGGCGTACCCGACCGGCTCTGGAACAACCTCGAGAGCAGGTACCAGGAGCACCAGGCTCGCCTCGTCGAAGAGGCCAACTTGGCGGAGCAGGTTGACTGCAGATGAACGTGCGCCGCAGCCCGCCCGCGGCCCGATTATCGACCGGCCTCTGGAACTCGCCGCCGATCACTGCTCGTTCAGAAAGTCCCTGGTCGATATGGGTGACTTCCGCTTCGAGGACGAGTCTCACTGGCCGAGCGCCCGCCCCTTCGGCTCCTGTAGGGGTGGACTTTCCGGTGGATCGATTCCCGAGCCCCAGTGCTGCGCTCCGAAGAGCGCCGCTGACTCCCGTGCCGTGTGCTCCATCCAGGCTCGATCGAGGTTCGAATCCGGGTGATCCTCGAAGTACGAATCGATCAACATCGACAGGTCGTCCTCGGTCGAGAACCCGGGCGAGCGAGAAACCGCCGCTGTCGCTCACCGCTGCCCCGCGGGGCTCCACATGCCGTGCACGCGAATGCACATGATGTGGTCCTCGCGGAACCACACACGATGGTGCGCGCACGCCCCGACAGCGCTGTTGCGGAACCCGGCGGACACCTCGCCGACATCGTAGATGCGAACGTCCTCGTGCCACGTGTGCGCCCAGACCCATTCCGGCACGCCGACGCCGTCCCGATCACAGAGCGCGTGCACCGTCGCGGCAATCCGGACGAGATCGAGACGGTTCGGCCCGCTCGGGGGTGGTGCACACATCGCAGGGCGGCGCGCGGGGTGCAGCGCCCAACGATTCACGAAACTCGACAGCGCGGCGATCCTCGATCCCTGCCCAGCGGACATCGGTGCGGGAAGATGCGCCGCGGTCAACGGCTCGCCGCGCCGCCGCGGCGGCGCGCTGGCGCCGGTCGGCGCCGGCGGGGGTGCGATCCCATCGAGGACCGCGCAGAGTTCCCGCATCCTGGCGCGCATCGCGACCGCGCCCGCGCCCCGTTCGGCCGCGGCGACCTCGCGCAACGCATCGGCACGCAGATGCTCCAGATGATCAACGCGTTGCGCCGTCACGCGGAGCGCCTCCGGCCACGCCAACTCGGCGCAGACATCGAAGTTCATGACCGCCTCGAGGTAGGTGACCTCGAGGGCGCTCAGCCCGCGGCGACTGTCGTTCGCGCGCGGCCGCAGCACCAGGCCGGGGTGGGGACGGCGCACACTCGGCTCGCCGACGACGGCGACCTCTGCGACGGGCCTCACCGTATGGGTCAACCACCCCGCCACCTTCCCCGCCTGGTGACCCGTCAGGCCACAACCCTCGCCGGCGATCGCTCGCGCGATGTCCAACTGCCCCGGCCCCCTACCGTGGCGGTTGGCAGCATCGACGGAGCCTCGTGGGAACGGTTCGCTCGTCTGCCGGACCTCGGAGCGATCAGGGTCGGCGGACCTCGACGTCCTCGGCGTACTCGGCGAGGGCACGCAGATCCGCAACGCCGCCCGTCAGCACCGTGCCGCCGGGCTCGGCGCCGGCGACGACGACTGCGTCGGTGGCCGATCCTCTACCGGCCAGCGCGCGCAGAGTTCCGGCCCGTCTCGCAACCCGCTCCGGCAGGACCTCGATGACCTCGCAGTGCTTGAGGAATCGGTTGACAGCGGCATCGGTTCGTTGCCGGCCCGACACGCACTCCGCCAGCACCACCGAGGGCACCACCGGCGGCCAGATCTCGTCCCGGATGAACGTTTCGATCAGAGCCGCCGCGCTCGGGCGGCGCTGCGCCAGTGCGGTGACGCCCCCCGAGTCCAGGGCGAGCGGCGTCATCGGTCGACGCCGTCCCGGCGGATGACGCGGGACAGGGCCTCAGCAGCGGCGAACTCCTCCGCCGAGGGCTCGCCGACCTCGTCGATCAACTCCGACAGGTAACGCCGGGCCCCCTCGATCAGCTCGCGGCGCCGCAGATCAGCCCGCACGGCGTCCTGCAGAAGCTTCGAAGCGGGCATGTTGTACTCCTTGACCGCTGCGTAGAGCTCTGTCGGCAGGTAGACCTGCATCCGGGGCACCCGCCTACTATACACACACGCCAATGATCGGCCGTTTGCTCGAACAGCCGATTGAGCGCGGCGACGAAGCTCTCGACGTGCCCAGCCATTCGTCGTCGGCGATCGACGCCGCCTCGTCCGCGGCAGAATCCGCGTCGTGGTCATCATCGGAACCGCCGACTACCACTGAGACGCCACAAGCGCGGGAGACCGCCATGACGCCGACTTATCCGTACAGCCCGGACCACGCCACCCCGCCCGGCTGGACCCTCGAGGAAGCGCTGGCGGAGCTGTCGATGAGCCAGGCCGAGTTGGCCCGGCGCACCGGGCTCTCGCCGGAGCACATCGACCAGATCATCCGGGGCAAGGTCCCCATCGCAGGCGACACAGCACGTCGACTCGAACGTGCCACAGGCGTGCCCGAGCGGCTCTGGAACAACCTGGAGAGTCGGTACCAGGAGCACCAAGCCCGCCTCGCCGAGGTTGA
>Ga0209020_1002420_pt1 | contig 15052 bp, 18 predicted proteins | sample PinacodermBB_FD_187298 | JGI IMG/M metagenome (GOLD analysis project Ga0209020, IMG submission 187298) | Host-associated microbial community of the marine sponge Aplysina aerophoba from Gulf of Piran - sponge pinacoderm, lysed by bead... | ecosystem: Host-associated > Porifera > Sponge >...
CCTCGGCGTCGTAGGGGAAGCTGCTGAACATGGCCACGCGGCCGCGCTCGTCCGCCTCGAACTCGATGTTGGGATCGCGGAAGTGGTACAGCGTCTCCAGCCCCGGATCCATGCCCTCGGGCAACTGGAACGGATAGAAGTAGGCCATACGGCCGATGTCCGGGAGTGTCACCACCTGGTCCGGGCGGCCCTCGACCCACACCTTGCCGTCGGCAAACTCGAGCCCGCCGGGCGGATGCCGCAGCATGACCGACGCGATCTGGGTGATCTTCTCCTTGAGCGTCCGCGCGGCCATGGTCACCGCGGTGGTGCCCACCACCGAGAAGCGGCTGGAGTACGAGCCCGAACCGTAGGGACAGGCCAGGCTGTCTCCTTCCACCACCATGACGTCGTCGAAGGACACCTGCAGCTCGTCGCCCACGAGTTGCGAGATGGAGGTGGCGTGGCCCTGGCCCTCGTCGCTGCCGCCGGGGAACACGTAGACCTTGCCGTTGGGGTCCATGCGCATGCGCACGCTGTAGTAGCCGGCGTTGTAGGAGCCCATGCGGGTGGAGCTCGACGGCTCGATGACCAGACAGGTGCCGATGCCGAGATAACGCCCCTGGGCCGTGGCCTCCTTCTGCACCTTCCGCCAGTGATCGTAATCCAGATGCTCCAGCGCCTTGTCCAACGCCTCCGCGTAACGGCCGCTGTCGTAGCGCGGTCCGGTGACGGAACGGTACGGAAAGGCGTCCGGGGGGACGAAGTTGCGCTTGCGCACCTCCACCGGATTCAGCTCCAGCCGCGCCGCGATGCAATCCACCATCCGCTCGATGACGAAGCAGGCTTCCGACTTCCCGAAGCCCCGGTGCGCGCCGTAGGGCGTCTTGTTGGTCACCACCCCCTGGACCTGTCCTTCGTAGTTCGCGATCCGGTAGGCGCCGGGCACGAACATGCCGGTAGTGACGATGGAGGCCAGCCCGCCGGTGGGGTAGGCCGCGCCGATGTTGGCGACGATCCTGTCCTTCACGCCCAGGATGGTACCGTCCCGCCGCACCGCCGCCTCGATGTGATGGGTCTGCTCGCGGGCGTGGATGGTGCCGGTCATGTGCTCGCGGCGGGTCTCCACCCATTTCATCGGGCGGTTCGTGAGAATGGACAGCAGCGGCACCAGTATCTCTTCCGGATAGAACGCCCACTTCTGCCCGTAACCGCCGCCGATGCGCCGGAAATTCACGTGGACCTTCAGGCCCGGGAGGGCGATGGTATTCTCCACCAGCGTGCCGATGGCGTGCCCGATCTGGGTGGTGCTCCACAAGCTCAGCGTCTTCACGCTGGCGTCGTAGTCGGCCACCACCGCCCGGGTCTCGATGGGGGTGCCGGTGAAGCGGCCGCTGTGGATCTCCTCCTTGACGATGACGTCGGCCTCGCCGAAGGCGGCGTCGACGTCGCCGCCGGACACCCGGAACGTCAGCATGACGTTGTCGTCCCAGTCCTCGTAGAGGCGCTCGGACCCGGGCTCCAGGGCCGCCGCCGAATCCACCACCGGCGGCAACGGGTCGAGCTCCACCTCGATGAGATCCAGCGCGTCCTCGGCAATGTACCGGTCCGTGGCCACCACCGCGGCCACGGGCTCGCCCACGAACCGCACCTTGTCATACGCCAGGCAGTAGTGATCGAAGAACTTGATGGTGGGGTTGCCGCGCTTGAACGGGTCCCGGCTCTGGAACGGGAACGGCGACAGCGGGTTGACGTAGCCGAGCTGCCGCACCTGCTCGCCGGTCAAGCCGGCCACCACGCCGGGTAGCTCCAACGCCTTGGAAAGGTCCACCTTCCGGAGCCGCGCGTGGGCCGCCGGACTCCGGTACACCGCCACGTGGAGCATGTCCGGCAGGTCGATGTCGAAAGTGTAGCGCGCCTGGCCCCGGAGGATGTCCGGATCCTCCTTGCGCATGATCGGACTGCCCACCAGGGGCTTGCGCGGTGCGTCGCTCATGGCGCGTCCCCCTTGACCTTCAGCTTGCCGGCCGCCGACGCCACCGCCTCGATCACGGACACGTAGCCGGTGCAGCGGCACAGGTTGCCGATGATTCCCTCCCGGATCTCGTCGGGAGAGGGATCGGTATTGTGCGACAGCAGCGCGTGCGCGGACATGACCATGCCGGAGGTGCAGAAACCGCACTGGAGCGCGTGGGCCTCCTGGAAGGCGGCCTGCAGGGGATGCAGCTCGCTCCCGTCGGCGAGGCCCTCGATGGTCGTGATCTCGCGCCCGTGGGCCTGCGCCGCCAGAAAGGTGCAGGACTTGGCGCCCTTGCCGTCCATGACGATGGTGCAGGAGCCGCAGTTGCTGGTGTCGCAACCGTAACGCGTGCCCTTGAGGCCCACCACGTCGCGGATGTAGTCCACCAGCAGCATGCGCGGCGGCGCCTCGCCCGCGTGAGGCTTGCCGTTGATGGTGATGCCGATCTTCACGCTATCGGACATGACCGCCTCTCACGTTCTCTCCCCCATGGCGCCGCAGAGCGATATCCACGGCCTTCCGGAACAGTGCCCCGCAGACCGCGCGCTTGTAGTCGCTCGACCCGCGCACGTCGGCCAGCGGGTTGGCGACCTCGACCACCTGCCCGGCGGCGGCGTCCATCACATCCGGAGCGACCGGTTGCCCGCAAAGGGTTTCCTCGGCCGCGCTCACCTTGATGGGCGTGAGGCCCGCCGCCCCCAGCGCCACGCCCGCCCTCCGGCAGGACCCGCCACCGTCGAGCTCGAGCTGGACCGCGACGCTGGCCACCGCGAAGTCCCCGGCCCGGCGCTCCATCTTGAGATAGGCTCCCGTGCTGCCGGCCGGCGGCAAGGGCACCTGGACCCCGGTGATCAGCTCGTCGTCCGCCAGCACGGTGGTGTAGGCGTCGACGAAGAACGACGCCGCGTCCACCACTCGCGTGCCGGTTGGTCCGGTGCATTCCACACTCCCCTCCAGGGCCTGCACCACCGGACCCCAGTCCCCGGCCGGATCGGCCTCGGCCAGCGCCCCGCCAAGCGTGCCCCAACCCCTCACCTGGGCATCGCCGATGACCCCGGCGGCTTCGGTCATCAGGGGCAGCTTGTCGCGGACCACGGGGGAGACACCCACCTGCGCGTGGGTGGCCAGGGCGCCGATGCAGAGGATACCCGCCGCCTCGTCTTCCACCACGTCGGAAAACCCGGGAAGGCGCCCGATGTCGATGACGTGGGCCGGCTGGACCAGCCGCAGTTTCAGGAGCGGCACCAGGCTCTGTCCGCCGGACAGCAGCTTGGCCCCGTCTCCATGACGTTGGAGAAGGTCGATGGCGTGATCGACGGTTTCGGCGACGGTGTAGTCGAAGGCTGCGGGGTACATGGCGTGGATGAGTTCGAAACGCGCGCGTTGAGGCCGGGAATCATCTCCGTGCTCAAGTCTCAGCCGCGCGACATTCGCCGTTGATAACGTAACCCTGCTGTTGAGTCAAACCTTGTCAGCTTACCGCGAATGAATCCTTCGAGCGGCGCTAAAGGTCAGTCCGAAACGGCCGATTATAGTTGAAGAAGGAACCAATTAACGTCCAGTGATGGTGTCGTCCCGTTGCGTTATCGGTTTCCGTTGGACAGTGCATAATCCTGGCTGTTAGGGTGAAATGGAGGATTGAGGAATGATCGAGTTTGAACCGCTCAAAATCGCCGAGTTGATCGGCCCCCTGGTAGCCTTTGTTGTGGGCATGGGGCAGATAGGGATGATCGGGTGGGGCATCGCACAGATGCGTCGTGCCTCGGAGCATCGTGACCAACAGCACGACGAAAACATGACGGCACTACGGACTTTGATCGAACGGACGGCGCTTAAAGGCGCGGAATGATCTCCGAACGGGAGGCGGAGGAGCCCACAACATGGAATCGCAACCCGCGATGACACCGTCAGAGCCGCCACTGCTGGAGTGTCCAATATGTGGGAGCGATGACGTCACCACCATTATGCATCCCCACAAGTACACCTATGGAACCCCTATGGAACCGGGGAATCCGCCATCGAACTACCCGTAACCCTGCCGGTACGCCGCTGTGACCCCTGCAATTTCGAGTATCTCGATGAAGTGGGCGAGGAACTGACACGTACCGCGCTCTGCGGACACTTCGGTGTGCTCACGCCCGCCTAGATTCGTCGCATAAGGGAACATCACGGGATGACACAGGCGAGGTTTGCCGAGGTCACCGGTATCGGCGATGCTTCGCTGAACCGCTGGGAGCACGGACTCAACATTCAAACGCACGCCTACGACAGATACCTTCGCCTGCTGGCCTTGCCCGGGATAATGCAGCATCTGAAAGAGATCGTGGAGAGGGGGCCGTGCCCGGTCTCTTCGAACCCGACTACCTTCTGATACGGAGAACTGGGCCCGAGAGATCGTCGGACGCAACGGGGCCGAACATGGCGACACGGCGGAGTAGTTGTATCCGACCATCGGTTGCGGAGCAAGCTCCGGGCCAGACACGGTAGGGCGCCAACACGCATGATCGATATCCGTTCACTTTCCATAACGGACATGCAGTGGCACGCCGGGCGCCTGTGGCTTGCATCGGCCGACCGGTCCGTGGTGGCAACGTACGATCCCGTCAGCGATTTGTGCGAGGAGGTCCTGTCCCTGCCCGGCGTGCGGCACGCCTGTCCCTCCAGCGAAGGCGTATGGCTCATCGCCGGCGGCGGCCGGCTGGGACAGCAACTGCTGCTCTGGTCTCCGGAGACGAACCGCCTGGTGCGCCGTTTCGACTGTCCCGACGGCGCCGCCTCCGGGGCCACGGTCCTGAACGGCAAGCTGTGGCTGACCCACCGGCGCAACCGCAAGCTCTTCTGCCTGGACCCCGAGAGCGGCCGAAACCTGTGGACCATCCCGATGGAACACCAGGTCTTCAGCCCCACCTCGTACGGTGACGAGCTCTGGTGCGCCGAGTGCGACCCCGGTCCCCTTGGCGACTGGAGCGACGAGCGCCAGGCGGAGTACGCCTTCCTATCCTATGATCCGGCGCGCGAGCAGGTGGTGGAGCGAATTCCCGTACCTTTCCGGCCAGCGTGCATGGCCCTGGACGGGGACCGTTTCTGGTACGCCGGGGAAGACGAAACCGGTCTCCGCGTTCGGCTCAGAGGGTCGCTGTCTCCCCGCAAGCGGACGCTCGATTGAGCCTGCATCACGGATCGGAAAGCGCGACCGCCTGTCTCCGGCAAGAGCAGGACGACGAGATTTCCACGTCGCTCCGGGCAAGGGCCGCGGCCAGCGACGGGGCGAGGTCCGCCGCGTCGCGGTCACGGCCCAGGCGTTGCAGGCACTCGTGATAGCCGTGCAGGCTCCAGACGTTCTCGCGGTTCTGGAGGCACCGGCGGACGGTATCGTCGAGGCCCAGGTCGGCCCGGTAGATCTGCCCGGCCTCCTCCAACCGCCCCTGCTCCAGCAGCAGAGCGCCGAGGGCGTGGCGGGGCGGATGCATCCAGGGCCAGGGCTCGCTGTAGCGCAGGCAGTCGTTGCGGCGCACCGCTTCACCTAGGTGGGCGAAGCCGGCCTCGTGGTTCCCCCGGTGGTAGGCCATCTCTCCGTAGAGCATCTCCCGGGCCACGGCCATGACGTTGGACGCCGTGTCGTTGGCGAAGATCCGATCCTCAGGCAGGACGGCGCAGCCGGCATCGAAGCACGCGCGTTCCCGGTCCGCCGCCTCGAACTCGCCCAGCGCGGCGTGGGCGATCCCCTTGGCGTAGTGGACCATGAGGGTCGTGACCACGTAGAGCTCGGGGTGAGGCGGCATGGGCGCGTCGACGATCTCGCGCCAGCGCCCGAAGCGCACGGGCACGTGGACCGCCATGGAACGGTAGTGGTCCAGGACCGCGACCAGGTAGGGCCGGTCCTGGCGGAGCAGCTCCGGAGTCACCGTCCGCGCCATCCGCCGCGCCGCCTCGTCCGCGCCGCGATAGTCCCCGAGCATCATCGCGGCGTGCATCATGGCGTGGAGGTCGTGGCAGCGCGAGGTGGTGTAGAAGTTGAACGAGCCCATGCGACGCGCGTACTTGTCATCGGCGGTCACCGCCTTCCGGCTCACCTCCAATGCATCCGCATAGCGGCCGCACTGCAGGTAGATATGGGCGGGCATGTGGTTCAGGTGCCCGTTGTCGGGAGAGAGGCCGTTCAACTGGTCGGCGGCGGCGAGGGCGCATTCGGGCACGCGTGACATCTCCATCACGTGGAGATACATGTGCAGCATTCCCGGATGGGACGGCCGGCCCCGGTCGCGCCGTTGCTGCATCGCCTCTTCCAGCACCGCCCTGGCCTCGAGAGTATCGGCGCCGTCCGCCGGCATGCCCGTGTCGAGGTCCCAGAGCTGCCACGGCGTACGGGTGATGAGGGCCTCGGCGAAGAGGGCGGCCACGTCCGGATCGTCCGGGAACCGGCCGCGCACGCCGCGCATCGCGGCCGCGAACGCATCATCCCACTTCGCGAACTCCTCCGCCGGAACCACCGCGTTGCCCTGGTACCGTGCCGGCAGAGCCTCGATGAGGGCCCGCTCCACCGTGGTGGCGCGTTCACGCCGGGCCATGGCCGCCTCGGTGGCGGCGACGCACGTACCCAGCGAAGACCGGCACTCCGCCGCGCCCTGCCACTGCCAGGGCAGGTTGATGAACGGCCCGGCGGCATAGGCTTCGCCCCACCAGGCCATGGCGCAGTCGGGGTCGGCGCGCTGCGCCTCGCGAAAACACCGCACCGCCTCCTCGTGGTTGAAGCCGTAGAGCCACAGAAGGCCCCGGTCGAACCAGTGTTGCGCCTCGCGGTTGCCGGTGTTGACCGGCCGGGAATACGCGCCGAGATCGAAATCGTAGCTCACGTGGTACCGTCCTGGTGTTGCGTTCCGCAAGATTCGCCAACGGATTTACGGAACGCAACACTAGTGTCCTGTCTCACAAATAGCGTTATGAATCTGCGGGTCCTTTTTGCCGTCGGATGCGTTGCTCTTCCTCGCGTGGTGCCCGCCACTGCTCGTCATCGCGCCTTGCCGACAACAAAAATGCCCTCGCATCTTCATAACGCTATTTGTGAGACAGGACACTAGTGGCGCCGCACCCGCGGGTCAAGGGCGTCGCGCAGGCCGTCACCCATGTAGTTCACGCTCAGGACGGTGAGGGAGATGGCCAGGCCGGGCCAGAGTACCCTTGCCGGGGCGATCTCGAGGAACGGGACGCCGTCGAAGAGCAGGCGGCCCCAGGTGGGGAAATCGGAGGGGAAGCCCAGGCCCAGGAAGCTCAAGGCGCTCTCGGTGATGATGGCGTTGGCGATGCCCAGGGTGGCGGCGACGGTAATGGGGCTCACCGCGTTGGGCAGGACGTGGCGCAGGATGATGTAGCGCGGGGGCGCGCCGACGCCGCGGGCGGCGATGACGAACTCCCGCTCCTTGACGGCCAGCACCTCGCCGCGCACCAGCCGGGCGGTCTGCATCCAGCTCGTCAAGCCGATGACCGCCACGATCAGGATGAAGATACCGGCCTCGGGTCCCAGGGCCGCGCGCAACGGATCCCGGAACAGCATGATGCCCACCAGCAGCAGCGGCAGCACCGGCAGCGCCAGGAAGAGGTCGGTGAGGCGCATGAGCGGACCGTCGAGCCCGCGGAAGAACCCGGCCATGACGCCCACGAAGGTGCCGAGGGTCAGCGACAGGACCATGGCGGCGACGCCCACGGCCAAGGAGATTTGCCCGCCCGCCAGCACCCGCGCCAGCGTGTCGCGGCCGAGGTTGTCGGTACCCATGGGGTGCGCCAGGGAGATGCCCTGGTTGCGGGACAGGTAGTCGAGATACTGGGGGTCGACGCCGTAGACCGCGGCACCAAGCAATACCCCCAGCGCGGTCAACGCGAACACGGCGGCGCCGGCCACCGCGCCCTTGTGGCGCCGGAACTGCTGCCACACGCCCTGGGCGGACGGTCGATGTTGCGGCCCCGCGGCCGTGAGATCCGCGGACGCGTCAATCATAGCGAATCCTCGGATCCAGCACGCCATAGACGACATCCGCCAGGAGATTGAACACCACGATCAGCACCGCGAAGATGAAGGTCACGGTCTGGACCGTGGGGATGTCGCCGCCCTCGATGGCGCCGATGAGCAACTGGCCGACGCCGTTGATGCGGAAGATCTGCTCGGTGATGATGGCGCCGGCGAAGGTCGTCGGCAACCCCAGGGCGATGACCGTCACCACCGGGATGAGGCTGTTGCGCAGCACGTGGACCAGAATGACGGCGCGCTCCGCCACCCCCTTGGCGCGGGCGGTGCGCACGTAGTCCTGGTTCAGGTTCTCGAGCACCGCGGAGCGCGTGAAGCGGCTGAGCTGCGCCGCGTTGAAGAGCCCCAGCACCATAACCGGCATCGCCATCTGGCGGACCTGGACGAGAAAGCTTCCCAGGTCCGTCACCCGGTGGGTCGTGTCATAGATGGACGGAAACCAGTCGAGGCCCACGCTGAAGACCACAATGAGGACGGTTCCGGTGAAGAAGGTCGGCACCGAGAACCCCACCATGGTGACGAAGGTGCCCATCTGGTCGAAGACAGAATACTGCCGGCAGGCGGAGAGGACGCCCACCGGAACCGCGATGAGGATCGCGACGATGTAGGAGATGCCGACGACGGTCAGGGTCTGCGGTAGCCGCGACGCGATCAGGTCCACCACAGGGGCGCGGGTGGCCCAGGAGCGCACCCGCAGGCGTCCGGCCGAGTCGCCGATCTCGATGCCCCACGCCCGCTCCAGCAGGTTGAGGGGTTCGTTCACCAGGAACTGATCGAGCCACTTGAGGTAGCGGATGTGGAACGGCTGCCCGAGACCCAGGCTCTCCCGGATAACCTGCCGGGTCTCGGGCGGGATGGTCAGCGGAAGCTGGGCCGTGGGGTCACTGGGGGCGAGGTCCAGCAGCGCGAAAACGATAAAGCTGATGACCAGGAGCGTCGGGACCGCAAAGAGCAGGCGTCTGGCCACATAACGTGACATGGGCGCTCACTCGTGGGCCCTACTTCCGCCGGTGCCACTCCTGGATGTTCCACGGCAACGCGTCCCAGGCGTTGATCCGCACCCCGCCCAGGGACAACGCGTGCGCGCCCACCTCGCCGCGGTGGACCAGCGGGATCAGCGCGCCGTAGTCCATCAGCATGTCGTTCAGGCGCTTGGCGATGGCCGCTCGCTTCTCGATGCCCGCGGTCTTGGCCAACTGCGCCGCGAGTTTCTCGTATTCCGGATCGCAATAGCGCGGCATGTTGTTGCCGATCCACTGGTTGTCGGGCCCGGGGATCTCCTTGCACAGCCAGCCCTGCATGTAGGCCTGGGGATCGGTGCCGTTGAACTGGTTGGCGTACATCTGGATGTCCGCGTAGAACTTCTGGTAGGTGTCCGGGCTGGCCGGGTCGCTGCCGAAGAACACCGACGCGCTGATGTTCTTGAGCTCGGTTTCGACGCCGATCTGCCGCCACATCTGCTTGATCAGCGCCTGGGCGCCCTGGCGCACAGAGTTGGTGGAGGTCTGGTAGAGGATCGAAAGGCGCACGCCGTTCCTGGCGCGTATGCCATCGGGTCCGCGCACCCAGCCGGCTTCGTCCAGCAGCTTGTTGGCGGTGGCGACATCCTGGGTCTTGCACCAGTCGTTGGCCGTGGAGGCGTAGACCGGCGGCGCCGGCAGGACGTTGCAGGTCACCCGGCCGGCCTGGCCGTAGCCCGCCTCCACCAGGATGTTCCGGTCGATGGCCAGCGAAAGCGCCCGTCGCACCGCCGGGTCCGAGAGGAAGGGATGGGGGTTCTTGCCGTCCTGGTAGGTCGACCGCTTGTCGCCCAGCGCGGGATCGGGATTGGCGAGCTGCACGATCAGCCGTTCCACCAGGGTGCCGAAGGCCGACACCACCTTCCCCTTGCCCGCCTTTTCCATGGCGGCGAGGATCTCGGGCTCCACCTGGAGGTTCCAGGCGTAGTCGAACTCGCCGGTCTCCAGCACCGCCCGGGCCGCCGACACGGCGTCGCCGCCGCCCTTCACCCGGATCGAGGAGAAGGCCGGCTGGTCCGGGTTGCGGTAGCGCTCGTTCATCTCGTAGCGCACCACGTCGTTGGGCCGAAACTCCTTCACCTTGAAGGGGCCGGTGCCGATGGGGCCGAAATTCTGCTCGGTGCACTCGGGCGCCTTGGCTCCCAGGCAGCCCTCGAACTGCTTCTTCTGGATAACGGGGCAGGTGGAGCCGACGAAGGGCGCGTACGGGAACGGCATTGCGACCTTGAAGGAGATCCGTACCGTGTGGTCGTCCAATGCCTCCACCGCGGTCACGTTCTCAAACCGGGGCGCGGCGTTGCAGCCTCCGTCCGGATGCATGCAGTAGGCCGCCGTGAAGGCGACGTCGGCGGCGGTGAACGCGGTCCCGTCGGACCAGGTGACGCCCTTCCGGAGCTTCCAGGTGACCGACTTGAGGTCGGCCGCCACGCCGCCGTTCTCGACGGTGGGGATCTCCGCCGCCAGCGCCGGGACCATGTTGGCGTTGTCGTCGTAGCGCGCCAGCGGCTCGATGACGAACGCCGCGGCATGGATGTCCTTGGTTCCCCCGGAAAGGAACGGGTTCAGGACCGACGGCGCCTGCCAGTAGAGCGTCCTGAGCTCGCCGTCGGCGCCGCGTTGCGCCCACGCCGCGGTCACCGAGGCCATCAATACCACGGCCGCCAGGAGCATCATTCCAAGTCTCGACATCATGTGCATCTCCTCTTTGGAACGGGTCACGGTGCCTCCCACACGAGGTCCACAGGGTAACAAATCGGACTCTGCCAAGCTACCGCCACCCGACCCCCCATTCGGCCCCGCCAGCCTGCTTTCCGTGGATCTTGCCAGCTTGCCCGAGCATCGCATCCGGGTTAGTATCTACCATTCACGATACGCGATCTACTGTCCAGCGAGAGGAAGAAGCCATGTCCCAACAACGAATCATCGACGCCGACGGGCACGTGATGGAGCTCGACGAGGAGCTGCGCGACTATATCGGCGGGCCCTACGCGAAACTGGAATGGCATCGTTCATACGGCTTCTGGCCGGGCCTGACCATGGACGGCTACCTTCGTTCGCTGAGGCAGCCGGGCGGCTGGGTCGGCGCCGGCACCGGACCCAACGCCCAGCATTGGCTCGATTTCCTCGACAAGAACGGCATCGAGCTGACCGTGCTGTACCCGACCCAGGGATTGACCCACGCGGCCATCCGGGACCACGAGTGGGCCATCACCATGGCCCGGGCCTACAACGACTGGCTGCACGACCGGTTCATGCGCGTGAGCCCGCGCCTGGTGGGCGTGGCGCTGCTGCCGATCCAGGACATCGACGAGGCCGTGAAGGAGCTGCGCCGTGCGGTGGAGGAGTTGGGGATGGTGGGCGCGGTGCTGCCTTCCGCCACGCCGGCGGGGAAGCTCTTCAGCGGACCCGACTTCCACCCCTTGTGGGAAGAAGCCCAGCGGCTGGACGTGCCGGTGTCGCCCCACGGCGGCATGAGCTTTCCGGATCTCGGCATTGACGACACCCGGAACTTCATGGTGGCGCACACCCTGGAGCACCCGTTCGCGCAGTTCCGGCAAATCGTGGCGATGATCTGCGAAGGCGTGTTCGAGATGTTCCCCAAGCTCCGGTTCGGCGTGCTGGAATGCGGCGCGGGATGGGTCCCCTACATGATGGACCGCCTGGACGAGGAGTACGAGCGGAAGGGACACTACTCGCCGAACTGCAAGCGCAAGCCCAGCGAATACTTCCGGGAAGGCAACATCTACTTCGCCGCGGAGGTGGAGGAGACGCTGTTGCCCGAAACCGCCCGGCTGGTGCCGGAGCATACCCTGCTCTGGGCCTCCGACTATCCCCACGAACGGGATCAACGGGACTTCAGCGAGGACATCCCGTACCTGATGGGGCGCGACGACATGACCGCCGAGCTGAAGCACAAGATCCTGTTCGAGAACCCGTTGCGGTTCTACCCGCGGCTGCATGCGCGGCTGGACGCCACCGCGGTGGCGTCCACGGAGGCCGCCCGGGCACACGGGTAAGAGGCCGGCCCGGAAGAACGAGACCGACCGGGGAAAGGCTGGCTAGCTGAACAGGACCTTGGCCATCTCCGACCGGAACCGGTCGGCCAGCTCGCTCCGTCCCAGCACCTCGAATATCTGCACCATGGCCTTGCGGGCGCCGTCGTCCTCGAAGGCGCGGTCCTGTTTCAACACCGCCAGGTACTCTTCAAGGGCAGCCTCGTAGCGCTCTTCCGCCGCCAGCGCCTGGGCCAGCCGGAAACGCAGGTCGATACGGTCCGGGGCCGCGGCCAGCTCGCGTTGCAGGGACTCGACGTCGGCGCCGTCCCCCGCGCTCAGGTTGTGACGGGCGATCAGCCGGTCGGCCTCGTTACGCTCCGGACCGCCCAGGGGGACTCTCTCCAGGATGGCGAGGCCACGCTCCGGGTCCGTGTCGAGCAGCCCCCGCCCCAGGCCCAGGAGCGCGCCGGGATGCTGTGGCGACTCCTCCAGGATGTGCTGGTAGATTTCCGATGCCTTGTCCGCATCCCCCGCGGACCACAGCCCGTCCGCCTCCAGGGCCAGCTCATCCTCGCGCGAGGGCACGACCTGGGCGAGGACCTCGCGGACGGCGGGCTCGGGAAGCGCGCCGGTGAACTCCGTGGCCAGGGCGCCGTCCTTGAAGACCTTGACCGCCGGGATTCCCTGGATGCCGAAGCCGCCGGCCAACTCCTGGTTCTCGTCCACGTTGACCTTGGCCAGCAAGAGCTTGCCCCCGTACTCCTCCGTCACCCGTTCCAGCACCGGCCCCAGGACCCGGCACGGTCCGCACCAGGGCGCCCAGAAGTCCACCACCACCGGGGTTTCCCTCGAACGCTCCAGGACCCGCGTCTCGAACTCGGACTGATCGACGTCAAAAACCAGCGGTTCCATACCCTCGCCCGTCATCCTACTTCTTGCTCGGGTCGAAGTCGGCCCCGTTGAGCGTCACCCGGGTCTCCACCGGCGTCGGCTTCATGACCGTCTGCATGATGTAGCAACCCTGCTCCGAGTTGCGAATCACCGCGGCCACGCGTTCCGGAGGCTCGTCGGACTCAACGTCGAGCTTGGTCTCGACGCCCACGCCCTCGGCCTGCACCGTCTCCCGCAACACCGAGCCCTCGTTCTTGAAGCGCGCGGTCACGTGCACGCGCGCCTTGTCGATCTTCACCTTCATCATTTCCCCGTACCGGGAAAGCTGGGTGAGCAGTCAAAATCCGATGGAAAGCGCGAAGTACGCCATGGGGGGAGGCGCCGTGTTGTCGCCGCCGATACGTCCGCCCTCATCGCACATCACCGTGAAGCCGCGCGCCTCGCCGCGCTTCTGCTGCCGCTCCAGCATCTCCGCGTCAGCTTCCATCACAACTTCGCGTTTGACGATCATGTCGTCTGCCATATATCAACCTCCAGTATGCTTATGACGCAAAGGGTAGCCCATCGACCCGACACCGTCAATTTGCGCAGGTCTCCATGCCCAAACGACACCCCGCTCTGATACCGCTGTCCCACGACCATCACCACGGGCTGGCGCTCGCACTGCGCTGCCGCAAGCACGCCCTGGGCCAGCTCAACCCCGGCGACCCCGCGGCCCTCGAAGCCTGCGCGGCGGAAGTTTCGCGCTTCTTCAACAAGAACCTGACGCCGCACTTCGAGGCCGAAGAGACGGTCCTCTTTCCGCTGATGGCGGCCTACGAGGAATGCCGGGAGCTGGTGGCGCAGCTCGAACGCGAGCACCGGGAATTCCGCAGGCTGGCGGCCCGGCTGGGGGAGCCCGGAGCACTGCGGAAGTCGCTGTTCGACTTCGGAGACCTCCTGGAGCAGCACATCCGGAGCGAGGAGCGCAGGCTCTTCGCCGCCTTCGAGATGTTCGTGCCGCCGCCCGACGCCGAGCGCGCCGGGCAGGAAATCAAACGACTGCTGGAGCAAGGTCAGGCCGCCGGGGCCGGCGCCGGAACCGTCACGCCATGAACACCAAGACCGCCATCATCTCCATCGAAGACCTGACCGACACCGCCGTACCGGAGCTGACCGAAGCATTCAACAGCGCTCCCGGCGTCGCCGAGGTGGATTTCTCGGTGGAGCGAATGGTCGCCGTCATCGAGTTCGATCCCGAGGTCACCACCATCGACGCGCTGATGCGGGTGGTGCTGGGCAAGGGGTACAAGGTGCTGTGACCGTCAGCCCGGGACGATGTCGAAGACGATTCTCAGAGCATCGTCAATCTTGCCCATGTCCTCGTCTTCCAACTCCCCACGTAAGCGGACCAATCGAGCGCCGTGATCAACCGGGCGGGTCTGAAGACAATCAGCTACCGACCGCTTGGTCAGGCCGTTGCTCGACGACGGCGCGATTTCCACGTTGGTGACAATGCGTGCCTTTGGTGCACTCCAGGCCGTCAGCGGGACCACCTGGACAACCGGGACGCGCTCATTGTAGGTGTTGTTCGTGACGATCACGCAAGGCCGGACCTTCCCGGTCTCCGACCCCTTTGTGGGATCAAGATTGACGTCTATCACCATTCCTCGAGTTAGCCGGCTCAATCGGGCCACTCCGTCAGCGCCGCCTCCGTCCATTCTTGTGTCTCGGCATCATCGACATAACTCTCCGCATACAGATCAGCCGATTCACGCAGGCGTCGCCGGGCCAGTTCCTTGCGCAAGCGGTCAAGGGCATTCCGGACGACATCACTCTTGTCCTTGAATCCATGGCGCCTGTACTGTGCGAGGAAATCAATGTGCGATTCTTCGAGACTGAATTTGGCTTGAAGCATGACCCCCCCAGTATGGGCCCATATCTAAGCCCCATATTACGCCCCTATAACTAGGCCCTGGTTTCCAACAAGTCAACGGCTGTAAGCCTGCCAAGTCCCTGGAATACGAAGCGTGACAAGGAACCAATCCCGAACCGCGGAAGGCACGGGCACCTGGTCGCTCCAGAACCTGTACAACTGGACGCTCCGCAGCGCCGGGACGCGGCATGCGGTCTGGGCGCTGGCCGCGGT